>Ga0265300_10002611_pt1 | contig 15408 bp, 16 predicted proteins | sample AusTroGonzalo_MG_FD_193482 | JGI IMG/M metagenome (GOLD analysis project Ga0265300, IMG submission 193482) | Bovine rumen microbial communities from tropical cattle in Woodstock, Queensland, Australia - Gonzalo_03 | ecosystem: Host-associated > Mammals > Digestive system > Stomach > Rumen ...
CAGGCTGGGGTAGATCCGGTAGATGTTGACTACATCAACGCCCATGCCACATCAACTCCTCAGGGCGATATGTTTGAGGCCATCGCTTTGGCACGTCTCTTTGAGGGACGCAAGGCATGGATAAGCTCAACCAAGTCCATGACCGGACATGAGTGTTGGATGGCAGGCGCCAGTGAGGCGGTCTACAGCACACTCATGCTCAACAACGGTTTCGTGGCTCCCAATATCAACTTTGAGAATCCCGATGAGTATTCGGCCAAACTGAACATTGCAGCCGATACCAAACAGACTGAATTAAGGACTATACTGTCAAATTCCTTTGGATTCGGAGGAACTAACAGTGCACTTGTAATCAAGAAGATATGAATCTGTCACCAGCCTTGAAGGAGGCTTACACCAAAGAGCACCTGAGTGCCCGCGATGCACAGCGTCTTGCGGAGTTCATTGCATGGGGTCCGATAGTTTTCGAGACATCACGCCTGATGATCAAGTTCGGAATACTGGATCTGCTGCGTGATAACGTGGACGGTCTTACCCAGCAGGAGATTGCCGATAAGACCAAGTTGTCACTTTATGCAGTCAAGGTGCTGACCGAGGGCTCACTTTCAATAGGAACCGTTCTGCTGGACCCTGAAACTGACCGTTTCCGTCTGTCCAAGACCGGCTGGTTCCTGCTTACAAATCCCATAACCAGGGTTAACATTGACTTTAACCACGACGTCAATTATGAGGGTTGGTTCAAGCTAGAGGAGTCACTCAAGGAGGGCCGTCCCGCCGGATTGGAGCACTTTGGAAGCTGGCCTACTGTATATGAGGGACTCTCTGAGCTGCCCGAGCAGGTACAGAAGAGCTGGTTCGGATTTGACCATTTCTACTCGGACCACTCGTTTGACGAGGCCCTCAAGATTGTGTTTGACGGAGCAAAGACCGAGTCTCTGATTGATGTAGGAGGCAATACGGGCCGATGGGCCATGCGTTGCGTCGATTACAGCGACAAGGTAAAGGTGACCATCATGGACCTACCGCAGCAGCTTGAGATGATGCGCAGGCAGACCGCTGGCAAGAAGGGGGCCGACCGCATAGAGGGATTCGGCATAAACCTGCTGGACCGCGCCCAGAAGTTCCCTCAGGGACGTCATTTTGACGCCATCTGGATGAGCCAGTTCCTTGACTGTTTCTCGGAGGAAGAGATTTTGAGCATACTTACGCGTGCATCGGAAGCAATGGACAAGGATACACGCCTTTACATAATGGAGACCTTCTGGGACCGTCAGAAATTTGAGCCGGGCGCCCTGTGCCTGACCATGACGAGCCTCTATTTCACCGCCATTGCAAACGGCAACAGCAAGATGTACCACTCTGAGTGCATGGAACGTCTTGTGGAGCAGGCCGGCATGAAGGTGGAGACAATCCATGACAATCTGGGACAGGGTGGTCACAGCATCATGGTATGTAAACTGAAATAATCAAACAAGTAACAAATATGGACAGAAAGGAGATTGAAGCCAAAGTCAAGAATTTCATGATCGAGGATCTTGAAATTGATGAGGAGAAGATTGCTCCCGATGCACTGCTCAAGAAGGATCTGGGTATTGACAGCCTGGACTTCATTGACATCGTAGTGATTGTTGAGAAGACATTCGGAGTAAAGATCAAGAGTGAGGAGATGGCTGGAGTGAAGACCTTCAGCGCGTTCTGTGACTATCTGGAAAGCAAGCTTGGCTAAGAGAGGGGGTAAACCCAAGGAGTGGAAGGGTAGGACTGACGGTCTGCCGTGGATGATACGGACGCTGGTGGTCCTGATGAAGGTGATAGACAGGCATGTCATTTATTGCTTCATGGCGATAGTGGTGCCGTTTTACATGATCTTTCATCACGACAGTTATCTGGCAACCTACAGATTCTTCCGTCAGCGTTTCGGCTTCGGCCGCATCAAGTCGTTCCTGAAGGTTTACGCCAACCATTACCGTTTCGGCCAGGTCATTATAGACCGATACGCAGCCTATGCCGGCAAGAAGTTCCGCTTTGAACTGGACGGCAATGAGCGATTCATGGAGTTGGTCAACGGTGAGCGCGGATTCGTACAACTGAGTTCGCATGCCGGCAACTACGAGATGGTAGGTTACAGTCTTACATCGACCACCAAGAAGATAAACGGCCTGTTCTACGGCGGTGAGAGCAAGGTGATGATGGATTTCAGGCGCAAGATCCTGGCCATGCATAACGTGAATCTGATTGAGGTGGATGAGACAATGTCACATATCTTCAACATGAATGCGGCCATAGACCGCGGCGAGATTGTGAGCATGACCGGTGACCGCCTGTTCGGATCGACCAAGTCAATCAAATGCATGTTCCTGGGCAAGGAGGCTAGTTTCCCCATGGGACCGTTTGCCCTGGCTGTGCAGAAGGAGGTGCCCATGCTGGCAGTGTTCTCAATGCGTTATCACGGCCGCTACAAGGTCTATGTAAGGGATATCAAGCAGGATGAGTCACTTCCGCTGAGGGCACGCATGACCGATATGGCGTGCAGTTTTGCTGCCGAGCTTGAAAAGGTGGTCAGGATGTATCCGACGCAGTGGTTCAACTACTACGATTTCTGGAAGGAGTGATGAATGAGTTTGAAAGGATAGACGTCCACACGCTGCTGCCTCAGCAGGAGCCGTTCGTGATGATAGACCGCCTGGTCCATTATGACCCGGTCAGGACTGTCACGATGTTGGAAGTCAGACCTGACAACATATTCACCGATGACGGACATCTGTCGGTGGCCGGTCTGAATGAGAACATAGCACAGACCTGCGCGGCAAGGATGGGGTACCAGAGCCTGTCATCGGGACAGAAGGTAAAGATTGGAGTGATTGGCGCCATAACCAATTTCAGCGTGGTTCGTACACCGCTGGTTGGTGAGGTGCTGACAACGACGATAGATGTAGTGCAGGAGGTGTTTCAGGTCACACTGGTTCACGCTACCGTTCAGGTCGGGGATGATGTGATAGCTGAGACAGACCTCAAAATCGCACTTCAGGACTGATATTATAAAGAATTGATATGAAAGAACTTAAGGCTACCGTACCGTTAAAGATCCGCTTCAGTGAGGTGGACTCTATGAACATTGTATGGCACGGATCATACGTGATGTATTTTGAGGATGCCCGCGAGGCGTTCGGCAAGAAGTACGGCATAGCCTATCTGGATATATTCGGCAATGGTTATTATGCTCCGCTGGTGGACCTGTCATTCAAGTACAAGAGTCCCATCACATACGATATGAAGCCGGAGATAACCATAACATACAAGCCGACCGATGCCGCCAAGATTGTGTTCGACTACGAGATTACCAATACCGAGAACGGCGAAGTGCTTGCCACAGGCCATTCAGTGCAGGTGTTCATGGACCTGAACTATCAGTTGGTATGGGTAAATCCCGATTTCTATGAGGAGTGGAAGAAGAAATGGCTAGAGTGATAAGATGCATAGCTGATAACGTGGTGTCGCCGTTGGGAACAACTTCACGTTCCAACTACGACAGGGTCAGGGCAGGAGAGTCCGGACTGGCACGTTATGAGTCTATGGGCAATATCAGCACGCCTTTCGTGCTCTCACGCGTGGACCGCGGCATAATTGACGGTCTGTGCGCGGAACTGGGCATACAGGGCAGCTATACCTTCTTTGAGAAGTTCCTGCTGTGCTCATCGGTCCAGGCCGTAAGGGATGCCGGTATCGATGCTTCATCGGACAGGGTGCTTTTCATCATATCCACCACCAAGGGTAACGTATCCCTTCTGGGACAGCCTCAGGAAGGTATATCCGATGAGCGTGTTTTGCTGGCCAAGGCCGCACGTGAGGTGATGCGTTTCTTTGGCAATCCCGGAAAACCGATTGTGGTATGCAACGCCTGCATATCGGGCGTATGCGCACAGATAGAGGCCATGCGTGCCCTGCGCAGCAGACGTTACGACTACGCCGTAGTGATTGGGGCCGATGAGCAGTCCCCGTTTATCATATCGGGATTCCTCTCATTCAAGGCCATATCCGATGAGCCCTGCCGTCCGTTTGACAAGGACCGCAAGGGTCTGAATCTGGGTGAATGTGCCGCTACTGTGGTGCTGGAGGCATCGGATGGGAAGAAGAGCGGCTGGGAACTTGTATGTGGCGCCATACGCAATGACGCCAACCATATATCGGGACCGTCACGTACGGGCGAGGGCAGTTACCTGTGTCTTATTGAGGTGCTTAAGGAGTGCCACCGTGGGGAACTGGCGTTTGTGAACGTACACGGAACCGCAACCGCATACAATGACGAGATGGAGTCAATAGCCCTGTACCGTGCCGGCCTGATTGATGTGCCGGTAACGGGTCTTAAAGGCTATTACGGACATACGATGGGTGCCGCAGGCATAATGGAGAGCATTCTTTCCATGTATGCGGTGCGTGACAATACGGTGCTTGCCACACGCGGCTTCCGGGAACTGGGAACGACATACCCGGTAAGCGTGAGCGGTGAGACAAGAGAGTGCAAGGGCAGTGAGTTCATAAAACTGCTGTCAGGATTCGGCGGAAGCAATGCCGCTCTGTTGTACAGATTTGAGGAGTAGGTATGGAGAGGAGAGGTCTTGACTACGTGGTGCTGAATCAGGGTAACGCCCAGCTTACTGAGCTGTATCGCTCTCAGATAGGTGATTGGCCCAAATTCTATAAGATGGATACCCTGAGCAAGGCGGGATTTGTGGCTACTGAATTGCTGCTCAAGAAGATAGGTGAGCGCAGATGCGAAAGCGAAGAGTTTATCCAGGCCCGTGCTATCGTGCTATTCGGCTCAACTGCGTCACTTTGCGCCGACAGAAATTATCAGGAAACCATTCAGAATAAGGATAACTATTATCCCAGTCCTGCGCTATTCGTATATACTCTGCCCAACATCGTAACCGGCGAGATTGCCATACGCAACCATTGGCGCGGAGAGAGCTCATTCTACGTTCTGGAGGCTCCTGACGCAGCTCAGATGGCATTCCACCTGGCATGCGCATTCCAGGACAGCGTGACTGAAAATATCCTTGCAGGGTGGGTGGACAGCAGGAATAATGATGATTTCCAGGTGTTCATGACATTGATCCGCAAGGAGGATGCGGCCGATACGGAGTGGCTGGCAGGACAATTACAACTGATTATTAATGATTTAAACAAATAAGATTATGGAAGAATTGATTCTTAAACTGAAGCAGGAGATTATTGAGGTACTTAACCTTGAGGACATCAAGCCCGAGGAGATTGACAACGACGCCCCTCTGTTTGGTGAAGGTCTTGGCCTTGATTCAATTGATGCACTGGAACTTATCGTTCTCATGGAGAAGAACTACGGCATCAAGCTGCAGGATCCTGCCAAGGGTAAAGAGATATTCAAGTCCATCAACGTGATGGCTGATTTCATTCAGAAAAACCGCACCAGATAATGTCTCAGAGATCAGTGCTGATAACCGGCTGCGGCATTGTCAGTGCCATAGGCCAGGATTGCGGACAGGTGCTTGATTCGCTTCTGCAGGTACGTACCGGCGTGGGGCCTCTCAAGTATCTCAAGACCGAGCATACGGAGTTTCCGGTAGGTGAGGTCAAACTGTCCGATGAGGAGATGGAGCGTATGATGAATATCGCTCCCGGTACTCCTACAACCCGTACGGCACTGATGGGAATGATTGCCCTGCACGAGGCTCTGGGTCAGGCCGGCCTTAGCCGTGAGGAACTCAAGGATTGCGGCTTTGTAAACGGCACTACCGTAGGGGGAATGGACAAAAGCGAGCAGTACTACCTGGATTTCATTGAGAATGACAGCCGTAACGCTTACATAAACACGCATGACTGCGGTTCGTGCTCCGAGATGATTGCCGACCGTTTTGGCCGCTTCAAGATGATAACAACCATATCCACGGCATGCTCATCGGCTGCGAATGCCATTGAGATGGCGGCCGATATGATACGTCTGGGTGAGGCCGATATTGTCATAGCAGGAGGTTCGGAGTGCATAACCAAGTTCCACCTGAACGGCTTTAACTCACTTATGATACTGGATCATAACCAGTGCCGTCCGTTCGATGCTGAGCGTGCGGGACTGAATCTGGGTGAGGGTGCAGCCTTTGTGGTGCTTGAGGAGGCCGGTCATGCGGCGGCAAGAAACGCCAAGGCTCTGGCACGGCTTTCGGGTTACGGCAATGCCTGCGACGCCTTTCACCAGACTGCTTCATCGCCTGATGGCGAAGGTGCATATCTTGCTATGAGTAAGGCACTTAATGAGGCTTGCTTAAAGCCGTCTGACATAGATTACGTGAACGCTCACGGTACCGGAACTCCCAATAACGACGAGAGTGAGAGCCAGGCTATGATGCGTGTTTTCGGCAATAATCTGCCGCCTGTGTCATCGACCAAGTCCATGACAGGTCATACAACCAGCGCATCGGGTGCGATAGAGACGGTTATCTGTATTCTCGCACTCAGAAACGGTTTCATCCCCGTGAACTATGCGTTTGAGCATCCTATGGAGAACGGCATCGTGCCTAACATGGATCTGCATAAGGGCTGCAGGTTGCGTCATGTGCTCTGCAACTCGTTCGGATTCGGCGGAAACGATTCATCATTGATAATTTCGGCAGTGGAATGATTATGGAACATAAGTCTGTTAAAATTCTGTCTGCCAGGCAGATATCAATCCAGAACCCTCTCTCGGAGGAATGGATGGAGAGCCCCCTGAGTTACTCGGAGGATTACGTACGTGCAGTGGATCCCGATTTCAAGCAGTTCATATCTGCCGGTGACGCCCGCCGTATGGGTAAGCTGCTTAAGCGTGCGCTTGCCACATCGCTCTCTGCACTGCAGGAGGGTGGTATAGAGAATCCTGACGCCATCATTACCGGTACGGGATTCGGCAGCATTGAGAATACGGAGCTGTTCCTGGACGCACTGGTACGTGAGGGTGAGCAGCTGCTCAAACCTACTCAGTTCATGCAGTCCACACATAATACCGCATCGTCACTGATAGGTATACATACCAAGTGCCACGGGTACAACTCAACATACTCACAGAAAGGATTCTCGTTTGACAGCGCCCTGTACGACGCCTGGATGCAGTTCCGCATAGGCAGGATAGCATCGGCCCTGGTGGGCAGTCACGATGAGATGTCGCCCGTGTTCTCCGGATTTGTACGCAAGGCCGGTCATGTAAAGGAGGGTGAGATATGCAGCGAGGCTGCGGTATCGGTACTCATGGCTGAGAGCGGTGACAACGCATACTGCACGCTGGAGGGTGTAAAACTGTTTGATTCACCTTCTCAGGATACTCTCAAGCAGGTCTTGGCCGATATGACCGCGGGCGGCATAGACGCTGTGATGACGGGCATGAGCGGCAACTCTGAAAACGATTCCTGGTACGGATTCCTGGATTCTATGCTTCCGGGTGTTCCGCAACTCAGATACAAGCCCCTGTTCGGGGTGAACTTCTCGTCATCGGCCACAGGATTCTATGCCTCGGCGTGCTGCCTTAAGAAGGGTGGTGTACCTGCAGTGCTTTCAGCATCAGGCAAGGCCATAGAGTGCTCCAAGGGCATTCTGGTGGTGAATGTGGTTGAGGGACGTCATTATTCATTCGCACTGTTGAAACCGGTATGTGGAAGATAATTCCTTACTCATTGCTGCAGAGCCTGCTTCTGGCTGCAGGTCAGCTTATGATGAAGCTGGCACTGAACCATATGAGCCCGTACGTGAGTTTCTGGCGCTTCATAGGCAAGGAACTTACCAACTGGTGGTGGCTGGGCTGCGGCCTCTCAATGGGCGGCGCTACGGTCCTGTGGTTCTACATTATGAAGAACTTCCCGTTGAGCGTGGCATATCCGCTGAGTTGCCTGAGTTTCGTGTTCGGAATGCTGGGTGCCATGGCTTTCCTTGGTGAACAGATTCCCGTTGGCCGCTGGATAGGCATCGGCCTTATACTGGTAGGTGCAGCATTAATCAGCAGATGATATGAAGAAGACAAATATAATAATCACAGCTTTTGTCCTGCTTCTTGCAGTGGGAGTGGGTGCCGTTACTCTACAGGGAGATCAGACTGTGGATGAGATGACTGAGAGCATCGTGAAGGCTTGTTCCGATATAAACTCACTGAAGTGTGACGTTGCTCAGACCCGGCGTACACCTTTTATTGAAGAGCCCTCCAGATCATACGGGACGATGCTTTATATAAAGCCATCCAGATTCTGTCTGAATTATAATGACCCTTACAAGTGGATACTCAAGGTTGACGGAAAGAACATAGTTGCCGGATTTGATGAGGCCGAACTTGATGGAGATATTGGAAGGCTGTACAAGAGCATATCGGACATGATACTTGGTTGTATGTCGGGTGAGTTGCTCCAGGACAAGCGGACCTTCAAGGTGACTGTTACTGATACGGGCGACGAGTGGAAAGCCGTGCTCATACCGGTGCGCCGTGACATGAAGAAGATATTTGATCAGATAGAACTGGGATTTGATCCCGGTACCCGATTGCTCCGCCGTCTCCAGATGAATGATTCAGCCGGAGGTGTAACGGAGATTCTGGTAAGCAATGTGAAACTTAACGGTGACTATGAGGCTGAATGGTGATTTCTTCAGGATAGAGTCCCGTATGGAGGGGTTGCCGCAGGGACAGTCAGGGTTCAACATCATACTGAATCCTGACCATCTCATTTATAAGGCACACTTTCCCGGACAGCCTGTAACTCCCGGAGTATGTATCCTGCAGATGATTCAGGAGATACTTTCAGAGCAGGAGGGTATGCCTTTGTTCATCAGGAAGATAAAGAACGTCAAGTTTACGAATATGATATCGCCCTTGAGTGACGGAAGTATATCCGTGCTGTTCAGCTCTGTCAGTGAAGAGGAGGGTGGTGTCAGGGCACAAGGCGTTATTACCCGCAGGGAGAATACCGCTGATGTGTTCCTCAAGTTTTCAGTCTTTCTTGTAAGAAAAGCTTTCTGAGATGTCAAGATACTGCGTCATAATACCCACATTCAATAACAGCGGCACTATAGCTGCTGTGGTGGAGCGTGCCCTTAAGGTATGCCCAGACGTGATTGTTGTAAATGACGGCTGTACGGACAACACGGAATCTGAGTTATGCGGATTTGACATAAAAGTGCTTACCCATGAACGTAACTCAGGCAAGGGAAAGGCCCTTAAGACAGGGCTGGAATATGCCTGTAAGAACGGTTATACCCATGCCATTACCATGGATGCTGACGGGCAGCATTTTCCTGAGGATATACCCGCGCTTACCGGAATGTCTCATGAGCATCCGGATAGTATAATAGTGGGATGCCGTAATCTTACAAGTGAGAATATGCCTCGCCAGAATACGTTTGCCAACAGGTTCTCTAACTTCTGGTTCCGTTTGCAGACGGCTCAGAAGGTTGATGACACGCAATCCGGATTCCGTATCTATCCGCTTGATGCTCTGTTCGGAATGGGGCTGTTGACATCCCGGTATGAGGCAGAACTGGAGCTTTTGGTTTTTGCGGCATGGCATGGCGTACAGGTAGAGACGGTGCCGGTGCGTGTCTGGTATGCCCCAGCCGGAGAGCGGGTGTCACATTTCCGCCCGTTCCGGGATTTTTTCAGGATCTCTGTTCTGAACACACTGCTCTGCTTTGGCGCGCTTTTTTACGGTGCGCCGGCGGCATTGGTCAGAAAGATAAAGCATAAGAGCCATGGTTGATTTCTTTCTGAGTATATATGACCGGCTCAAGTGCCGCAAGGGGTTGGCAGCCTTGATAGTGGCCGTCATTGTGGCTCTTTCAGTATTGTCACTGTGCCGCTTGCATTATGAGGAGGATATTGCGGGATTCCTGCCCATAGACCGTTCTGACAGCCGTCAGACTGAATTCATGGAGAAGGTATCACAGCAGAACAGCATAGCGGTCATATTCCGCGCCGATGATGGTACACCGGACGATGATATAATAAGCGCCATGGAGCTGTTTGCCGATGTCTGGTTTGAGAAAGACACTCTGGAGCTTGTTCCGGACATGAGTGCTGAAGCTGACCAGTCAATGGCGCTTGAACTGATAGAGTTCGTTGAGGAGCATTATCCCAGTTTCCTTACTGAGGCCGATTACCGACGCATGGATTCACTCCTGTCACAGCCCGGATACGTAGGGCAGAGCCTTGAGGCCGATAAACGCTCCCTACAGATGCTTACGGGCAGTTTTACGGCCAGCACGATACCTTATGACCCTCTGGGCCTGTTCGGTGATGTGCTGAAAGGTCTGGCCGATATAGGCAGTGAGGGGGGATACCGTCTGGTTGACGGCCATATCCTGCACCGCTCTGAACCTGCAGGCCTGCTGCTGTTTGAATCACCCTTTGGTGAGAGTGAGTCGGGGCGTAACGCACAGCTGGTGGAGATGATTGATGAGACCGCTGCCCAGGTGGAGGCCGAGACCGGTATCCGCGTTTCGGCCGTGGGTGCTCCGGTGATAGCCGTAACCAATGCCGAGAGAATAAAAAAGGACAGCATCCTGGCCGTATCGTTAGCCATCATAGGTATCCTGGCCGTGTTGTGGTTCTCATTCAAGCGTCTTGATTACATACTCTGGATAGCCGTCACGCTTGTGTTCGGCGCGCTGTTTGCATTAGGTCTTATTGGTTGCATCAAAGATTCGGTATCGATAATAGTCATAGGAATTGGGTCGGTTATAGTAGGCATAGCGGCCAACTATCCGCTGCATTTCCTGCATTCATTGCGTGACACGGCCGATAACCGTGAATCATTGGCTGAGATGGTAATGCCGCTGCTTGTGGGCAACATCACCACTGTGAGTGCATTCCTCTGTCTGCTATTCCTTAAGGCGCAGGCCATGCATGACCTGGCCCTGTTCGGATCTTTCATGCTGGCCGGTACCATAATCTTCTCATTGGTGTTCCTTCCCGTATTTGCCAAAGCCGGGGTGAAAGCCGCAAAAGATGAGGCCAGGGTTGAAGAGAAGCCCGTCACCGGCAGCAGCCGTCTGTGCCGCATAATATCTCCGATAGTCATTCTCATTACCATTGCAATGCTGATATGGGGTGGCAGCAGCAAGTTTGATACTGACCTGAACCATATCAACTACATGACTGCCCAGCAGAAGGAGGATCTGCAGTTCATATCCGGCAGCGTGGGTGATGCAGGTGCTGACCGCCTCTCTGTTCTGGCGGGTATGCTTGCACCGGAATCAGACAAGGAGGCTGTAAGGCGCCGTTGGACAGGATTCTGGAAGGATCATGCATGGGTCCTGACAGAACTCCGTGAAGAGGCACGTGAGCAGGGATTCAAGGAGGGCGCTTTTGATCCGTTCATGGAGTCAGTGAACTCAGAGCCTGAGATAGTATCGGCTCAGGATGTCACTCCTGTCAATATGAGCCAGGTGATGGCGTCACTGGTAAAGTCACTTTCCGATGATTTCAATACGGTGCTGTTCCTTTGCGGATTCATCGTGTTCGCATTCCTTTGGATATCGTTCAAGAATCTGGAACTGGCTTTGATATCTTTCCTTCCGCTTACAGTAGGCTGGATATGGATATTGAGCATAATGAATATGCTGGGCATCCAGTTCAACATAGTAAGCATAATACTAGCCACATTCATTTTCGGTCAGGGTGATGACTATACCATCTTTATCACTGAAGGCCTGATGCATGAGTACAAAACGGGTGTCAGGACTGTCGATGAGCGCCGCAAGAGTGTGATAATATCGGCGGTGATAATGTTCATAGGCATTGGAACCCTCATCTTTGCCAGGCATCCGGCCATGCGTTCACTGGCAGAGATTACCATGTTGGGAATGTTCGTGGTGGTGGTCATGGCGCATTTCCTGCCTGAGTGGCTCTTCCTTTGGATGACCATGAAGGACGGTAAGGTGCGTGCCATGCCTGTTACGATAATGCGTATCCTGCGCAGTGCCTGGGCGTTCGGATTCCTGCTGATATCGGTCATTATCTGCACTCCTGTGGTATTGGTGATATTCATAGGCCGTAAGCGTGAGTGGAAGGACAGATTCCTCCATAACCTGCTTTACAGGTTTGCCAATCTGGTGATACGCAGGGTACCTGCCGTGAACTTTACTTTTGACAACAGCGTGGGTGAGACATTCAGTAAACCGGCAGTGATAATAAGCAACCATCAGTCACATCTGGACCTTATGTGTCTGCTTATGCTTACCCCCAGGATGATAGTGGTAACCAATGACTGGGTGTGGCATAATCCTATCTATGGCGCTCTTATAAGACGTGCCGAGTTTGTTCCTGCAGCTGAGGGCATTGAGGAATATATGCCCCATTTCCGTAGTCTGGCAGAACGTGGATATTCCATTCTCATATTCCCCGAGGGGACGCGCTCAGTGGATTGTTCCATACTGCGTTTCCATAAAGGCGCTTTCCATCTGGCCCAGGAACTGGGTCTCGATATATTGCCTGTATGTCTGCATGGGGTGGGCTATGCTCTGCCCAAGAAGGAATTCATGCTACGTCCCGGACATATCACCGTCACCATAGGCAAGCGTGTGGCTCCAGATGATATGAGCTGGGGGGCCGATGCCAGAGAGCGTACCAAGACATTCCATAAGTTCTATGAGAAATGGTATGCCGATATGTGCTATAAGCTTGAGACTGAATATGACGATATTCCTGATAACCTTAAAGTAATAAAGGAGAGTTGATTATGGAGGTGGTGATAATAGGTGCAGGAATGGGCGGCTTATTCTGTGGAGCTCTCTTGGCCAAACGGGGTGTCAGGGTTACCGTGCTTGAGAAAAACAGCAGCATAGGCGGCGGACTGCAGACATTTGTACGTGGAGGTGAGACCTATGAGACCGGAATGCATGTGGCTGGAGGTTTCAATGAAGGAGGAATACTGAACAGCATTTGCCGCTATTTAGGAATAATGGACAGGTTACGCATACGCCGTTCAGACCTGATGCTGAGTGTCAAATATGCTGACAGCGGGCGCACATACAATCTGCCTGCCGGCAGAGACGCCTTTGTGGATTATCTGTCAGGCATGTTCCCTCATGAGAAAGAGAACATAAGGCGGTATGTGGACGCAGTGTTCCACATATCGCATGAGGAGAAGTTGTTCTATCTGGATAGTGTGAGCAGTAATGAGGAGCACTCGCCGGAGTTCTTTATGCCGGCCGACGCTTTCATTGCCCGATATGTGAATGATGCTGAACTCCGTGCTCTCCTGGCATCCGTAAATCCGCTGTATTCCGGTATTCCGGGGCATTCGCCTGCATACATACACATAATGATATCCGCTCTTTTCATGGATAACCCCTGTTGGTTTGAAGGTGGTTCCGGACAGTTGGCTGAGGCTCTGAAGAGTGTGATTGAAGATGCCGGAGGGCGTGTGCTGACGCGATGTGAGGTGGCATCGGTCCGTGTATCAGACATGAATGTGGAGTGTGTGGCAGACAAGGCTGGTAATGAATATCGCGGTGACTGGTATATCAGTGACATCCATCCGTGCTCCCTGATTCCAATCATTGACGGCAAAGCCTTCACTACAGGTTATTGCAACCGTATAGAGAGCATTCCTGATACGTCATCGGCTTTCAAGGTGTTCATCAAGCTCAAACCCGGTGCGCTACGTTTTCCCGGTCATCCTGTATCTGTCATTGACAGCATGGAGAATACATGGAAGATGGCCCGGTATGAGACAGGGGCTTGGCCTCATGGCGCAAACTGTTTCTTTGCTGAGGGCCGCGACGGATGGGCATCACACATGACGGTATATTGTCTTATGGACTTTGAAGAGGTGAAGGAGTGGGAGAACACCCGTACAGGACACCGCGGAGAGTCTTATGAGGCATGGAAGAAGGAACGTACAGAGAGGGTTCTGGCTCTTGTGGAGAAATGTTTTCCGGGAATAAGGGAGGCTGCAGAGGATATCTTTGCCTCATCACCGCTTACATTCAGGGATTGGATGGGTACACGCAGAGCCGGCGCTTACGGTCTTTTCAAGGATTGCGGCAACATGGCTGCATCAATCATTCCTATCAAGACAAAGGTAAGGAACCTGTTGCTGACAGGACAAAATGTAAATATGCATGGAATTGGTGGAGTGCCGATGACTGCAATTGAAACCATTCAGACTATATTTGCAGATGATTCTGTACTGAACGGAATAAAAGAAGTAATAGCAAACAAGTAATATAGAGGACGATATGAACACTTTCAAGCTTAAGCTCATATATCCCAAGTGGCAGAAACTGAGAGGCCAGACAACCTTTAACCTGCCGCCTCACGGACCAGTGGCGTTTGCCGCCACGTTACCGGAATGGGTGGATGTGTCATTTACCGATGAGAATGTTGAGCCTATAGACTTTGATGAGGAGTGTGACGGCGTAGCACTCTCAATGATGCTTAGCACTCAGGTAAAACGCGGATGGGAGATAGCTGATGAGTATCACAAACGCGGCAAACTGGTTGCAGCCGGAGGTATCTCAACCATGCTTCATGCAGAGGAGATGGTCAATCACGTAGATAGCGTGTTCCTTGGAGAGTCAGAGGGCCGCTCTGAGCAGGTAATGCTGGATTGGGTGAACGGCAAGCTTAAGAAAATATACAACTATATGGGTAATATGCCTCCCATCGAGTCAGTAGGTCCGTGCCGCCGTGACCTCTATAAGCGTGAGCTTTACAACCATAAGGGCGTACAGATGGTGGACCTGTTCCATGCCAGCCGCGGGTGCAGGTTCAGCTGCTATCCCTGCGCCGTATCATATCTGGGTGGCCGCAAGTTCCGTCCGCGTCCCATAGACAAGGTGGTTGAGGATATGGCTGCCATTGAGAACAACCGTCTGTTTATTGTAGATAACTCTTTGGCACAGAATAAGGAGTGGGAGAAAGAGCTCTTTACAGCCATTGCCCCGCTCAAGAAGAAATGGATAAGCCATACCATTGAGGATGACCCTGAGGTGCTTGATCTGGCAGCCAAGGCAGGCGCCTGGTATGTCTATCAGGCCGTTTATGATACATCGGACTACATCAAGGAGCGCGTAAAGCGTTATCATGATTACGGAATAGGCGTGGAGGGAACCATCCTGCTCGGACTGGACAACCAGACCGAGGATGACATAAAGCGTCTGATTGATTTCTTGGGTGAGATTGACCTTGACCTTGCAGAGTTTACTGTGATGACTCCGTTCCCGCATACCAAGGGGTATGATGACCTGCTGCGTCAGGGACGCATATTTGACTTTGACTGGAACCATTACAACGCCGGTCAGGTAGTGTTCCAGCCCAAGCACATGAGCCCTGAGAGACTGCAGGAACTCTATGACTATGCATGGAAGAGTTTCTATGCCGATGAGAGCCAGGAGCAGAAGATGTTCCGTCTGTTCTGCAAC
>Ga0265300_10002613_pt1 | contig 15405 bp, 10 predicted proteins | sample AusTroGonzalo_MG_FD_193482 | JGI IMG/M metagenome (GOLD analysis project Ga0265300, IMG submission 193482) | Bovine rumen microbial communities from tropical cattle in Woodstock, Queensland, Australia - Gonzalo_03 | ecosystem: Host-associated > Mammals > Digestive system > Stomach > Rumen ...
CCCCGATATGGCCGTAAATGAGCTAAAAAGCGTGTTTTTGCGGTATAATTTCACCGACACCCCTGATTTATTCCCGACCATCGCCGCCACCTGCGCGGGGCTGGGAATTCAAACTGATTTCACGGGCTTACGTAACCTCGCCATCAAGGAGTCGGATAGGGTGGCGGCGATGACTGCCGAGTTGTCGAAGATAGTGCCGTCTTCCAAAACGTCGCAGATAGTTTTCGATTCGCATAATGACCACCGCATCGCAATGGCACTGGCACCGCTTGCAATGAAAATCGGCGCTCTGGAGATCCAAAACGCCGAAGTTGTATCAAAATCGTATCCAGACTTCTGGAAAGAATTTCAAAAGTTTATTCCCAGCCGGTAGTCAGCACGTCCACAATGTGGATGACCTTAATCGGCAATCCCTGTTTCCTGGCGTATGAGTCGAGGTGCATCAGGCACGACATGTCGTTGGTTATCAGGTATTCAGCGCCAGCATCCATGGCGTCCTTCAGCTTTTTGTCGGCCATAGACGAAGAGATGGCTTCGTGTTGCACGGCAAACAGTCCCTTGCCGAAACCGCAGCATATCTCGGGGTGTTTAAGCTCCACCAGCTCAAGCCCGTTGACCTTGGCGAGGAGCTGACGGGCCTCGTCTTTCTGCCCGAGTTCCCTCAGCGACGAGCAGCAGTCCATGTAGGCGGCCTTGTGGTGGAAGACGGCCTCGAAAAAGTCCTTATGCAGCTGATTTACAAGGAAATCAGTAATTTCATACATGTTTGAGACAAAGCGTTTGCACTCCAGATGCATGCTGGAATTGTAAAACAGCTCTTTGAATCTGGTCTTGACAAAACCCACACAAGATGCGCTTATGCCCACTATTGGGCGGTTGTTGGGGAAATAGTGTATGAATTTCTCGGCCACATTCCTCGACTCTTCAACAAAGCCGCTGTTGAAGGCAAACTTGCCGCAGCAGGTCTGCTCGGGATTGTAATCCACCTCCACGCCGGCCGCTTTGAGCAGCTTCACGGTGTTCATGGCCGTCATGGGGTAGAACTGGTCGATAACACAAGAAACAAAGAGGTCTACTGTCATGATACTAAACGATTTAGCTTATTTTAAACCACGGGCTTCCAAATATGGCTCAATGCTTGGCTCCTGACCGCGGAACTTCTTGTACTGAACCATGCCCTCATCGTTGCCGCATTCCTGCAAGCAGTTGATTCTAAATGATTTTGCCAGCTCCGGATTGAACAAGTCGCCCGATGTCTTGAAGTAGTTGAAAGCGTCTTTGTCGAGCACCTCGGCCCAGGTGTAGGCGTAGTAGCCGGCGCTGTATCCGCCGTTGAAGATGTGTGAGAAGTTGGTGCTGCGATAGCGTGGCTGAATCTCAGGAATCAGGCCAATGGCGTTCATCTGCTGTTTCTCAAACTGATCCACATCCATATTGTCGATTTCGTCCAAGTCGGTCAGCTCGTGATATTTCATATCCAGAATTGAGGCTGCTATGAGCTCTGTGGTCATAAAGCCCTGGTTGAACAAGGCGCTGTTTTCAATCTTTGCGATGAGGCTGTCCGGCATGACCTCGCCTGTTTTGTAATGCTTGGCATACATGCGGATAACCTCAGGCTCTCCGGCCCAGTTTTCCATGATTTGTGAAGGCATCTCCACATAGTCGTGAGGCACATTGCCGCAGGTGCGGCTGTATTTTCCCTTCGAGAAGAAGGCGTGCAGCGAGTGTCCGAACTCATGCCACATGGTCTCGGTTTCGTCCCAGGTGAGCAGGGCAGGAGCGTCGCCAGATGCGGGGGTGAAGTTCATAACCAGCTGAATCAGAGCCGGATGCCACACTCCGTTGATGTCGTAGCCGCCTTCGCGGAACGAGGTGCACCAGGCACCGCCGCTCTTCGACTCGCGCGGATAGAAATCGAGATAAAGCAGACCTAGGATAGTTCCGTCAAAGTCTTTAACCTCGTAAGTCTCAACGCCTTCAAAATATACCGGAATGTCGGCTCTCTGTTCGAAAGTCACTCCGTACAGTTTGTTGGCGGCCATAAACATGCCGTTGCGCACGTTGCCGACCGAAAGATAAGGTCTGATGTAGTTCTCGTCGAAATCATATTTTGCCTTGCGGAGCTGCTCGGCGTAATACCACCAGTCGCTGCGTTCGATTTTGTTGGGTTTGCTGATTTTCTGCATCTCGGCAAGCTCTTTTTTGGCCAGTTTGTTGGCGGCTTTGAAGATATCGCTGAGGAATTTGTCGACTGTCTTGTCGTCTTTTGCCATATTGACGTCGAGCACGTAGTTGGCGTAGTTGTCATAGCCGAACAAATTGGCTTTTTGCAGTCTCAATGTCAGCATTTCCTTGATAATGGCCTTGTTGTCGTACTCGTTGTTGTTGTCGCCTCGGTTGTAGTAGGCTTCGTACATCTGTTTGCGCAAAGTCGCATCGTCGGCGTAGGTGAGGAATGGAATGAGGCTGGGTTTGCTCAAAGTGAACACCCATTTGCCCTCCATGCCGTCTTTCTTGGCTTGCTCGGCGGCAGCGTCTATGCTGCTCTGCGGAAGACCGGCAAGCTCAGCTTTATTGTCGATGACAAGCTTGTAATTGCTGTTCTCCTTCAGGAGGTTATTGCCGAACTGCAGGCTTAAAGTGGACAATCTTTCGTTGATTACGCTCAGTTTTGCCTGTCCTGTGGCAGAAAGGCCTGCGCCATGGCGGAGGAAGTCCTGATGATATTTTTCAACCACACGTATCTGCTGATCGTCCAAACCCATTTCGTTGCGATGCTGATACACATAATCTATGCGTCCATACAATTTGGGGTTCATCATTATGCTGTCGCTGTGCTTTGAGAGCATGGGATATAATTCCTCGGCCAGCTCAAGCATTTGGTCGTTGCTCATGCATTCCATCATGTTGAAAAACACTCCGCTGACCTTGCTGAGCAGCTCGCCCGACTTGTCATAAGCCCAGATGGTGTTGTTGAAATCAGGGGTGGCAGGGTTGTCGCAAATGGCAGCGACCTCGGCTTGCTGCTGTTTCATGCCCTCTATGAAAGCCGGTTTGTAATGCTCTATTTTTATTTTGTCGAAGGCCGGTGCTTCGAGGTATGTACCATAGTCGGAGAAAAACGGATTATCTTTATAATCGTTTGAATTGCAGGATGTTAAGCCTATAATGCTCATTGCGGTAATGATTAAAATGTTTTTAAATTTCATGCTCATTTTTGTTTTGTACGAGTTGCAAAGATACAACAAAAGTTTGAAGTTAGGACTGTGAAGTTTGAATTTATTAATTTGTCTTTTAGTATTAAAAAAATTACTTTTTCCTTGTTTTTCTAATTAATAAGTCGTATGTTTGCATTTTGATTTAATTATTGTAAAATGGCATATATCTCGTTCGAAAAACAGCAATTGGTGAACCTGGAGTTTACCATGAATAAGGAGATTTTGCGGTCTAACCGTTCGGGCGCCTTTTATAATACGACTATAATCGGTTGTAATACAAGGAAATACCACGGATTGTTGGTGGCACCTCAGCCTCAGCTCGACAACAACAATCATGTGCTGCTTTCGTCAATTGACGAGACGATTATCGCAAACAAAGAGGAATTTCATCTGAGTGTGCATGAATATAAGGATGGCACTGTAGCTCCCCGCGGACATAAGTATTTGCGCGAGTTTACAGCCGAGCCTATCCCTAAGCTTAAATACCGTGTCGGCAGCTCTATCCTTACAAAAGAATACATTTTTGAGGAGAAAGAGCCGCGCATTCTGATACGCTACACTCTTTTGGAGGCAGCACAGCCCATTACACTGCGCCTGATGCCGTTCCTCGCATTCCGCAATGTGCACATGCTGACCCGCGAAAACTACGACGCTAATCGTAAATATGTACCGTTGAAGAACGGTGCGGCATGGAAGATGTATGAGAATTACGACACTCTTTGCTTCCAGACATCCAAAGCCAACGAGTATACTCATTGCCCGCTTTGGTACAAGGATGTTTTCTATATCCGAGAGTTTGAGCGTGGATACGATGCCGTTGAGGATCTGTACGTGCCAGGTTTCTTCGAGGTTGCGATGAAACCGGGCGACTGCGTGGTGGTGTCGGTTGGTCTGGAAGAGAAAAATCCGGCTTCCTTCAAGAAACAGTTTGAGAATCAGATAGAACACCGCATTCCTCGCGACAGTTTCGAGCATTGTCTGCAGAATTCGGCCCAGCAGTTTGTCATACATGGCGAGGACGGCACCAGAATGTTTGCCGGCTTCCCGTGGTTCGGCTCATGCAGCCGCGACACTTTCCTGTCGCTCCCGGGCATCTGCTTAGCCAACGGAGACGAAAAGACATTCCGCGAGATGCTGCAGTATTTCATAGAGAGAATGCATGGCGCTTTCTTCCCGCACAGGTATTATCAGAAAAACCTGTATTACACAGCTGTCGACTCTCCTCTGTGGTTCTTCATGGACTTGCAGAAGTATGAGTCAATGCTCGGCAAAGAGAGAAAAGCCATCTGGCACGACTACGGCGGGGTTATCACCAAGATTCTGGACAGTTTCATCGAAGGCACCGACTTCGACGTGAAGGCTCAGGACAACGGTCTGCTTTATGCCGGCAACAAAACTCTGGCCCTTACTTGGATGAACGTGTTCTGCGACGGCAAGCCTTGGACTCCGCGTACCGGCTATGCCATAGAGGTGAACGCCTTGTGGTACAACGCCTTGCGTTATGGAGTGGAGCTGCTGAAAGCCGCCAGCGCGAGAAACAGGCATCTGAAGCTGTGGCAGGAATATGCCGACAAGGTGGAGCAGTCGTTCTTGCCTACGTTCTACAACGCCGAGAAGAATATGTTCTACGATTATGTGAACGAGAGCGAGAAAAACGAGATGGTGCGACCCAACATGCTGCTGGCCGGCTCTTTGCGTTATTCTCCTCTGACAGACGAACTGAAGAAACGCATACTCGATATTACCCGTTCTGAGTTGCTGACAATCAGGGGATTGCGTTCGCTTTCACCTCGTGATTCGGCGTACAAGGGCATCACCTTGGGCAATCACCGCGAGCGTGAGCAGGCTTATCACAACGGCACTGTATTCCCTTGGTTGATAATGCCTTACACCGATTTGTGTGTCAGGATTTACGGAAGAACGGCTCTGCCATACCTCGAAGATCTGTACAACGGATTTGAGGATGCCATCTATGAAAACGGCATAGGCAGCATTTCCGAGATATATGACGGCAATCCGCCTCACGAGGCCCGAGGCTGTATTTCACAGTCGACCAGCGTGGCGGCCCTGCTGTATCTGAACCATGTGATTAATTATCTGAAGAACGATGATCCGCTGTACGCGATTCATCATGTCTTCGGCGATAATAACCCCAAAAATAAACAATTATGAGAGTCTTGATGTTTGGTTGGGAGTTCCCGCCTCATATCACAGGCGGACTCGGCACAGCTTGTTTCGGCATGACCAAAGGTCTTGCAAAGAACGGAGTTGAAGTGCTATTTGTGGTGCCTAAGGCTCATGGCGACGAGGACCAGACCAGCGTGCGTCTGCTCAACGCCAGCGACGTAACCGTCGACATAGACCATGAGGCTGAACGCAGCTATTGGGACAGAGTGCAATACATGGAGATTGGCTCCAATATCATTCCATACGTCGGACCGGAGCAGTACGCTACGCTTTACGAGGAGCAGCGTCATGCGACACAGGGCTTCCACAGCTCGGTGTTCGCGCCCAGGTACGAGTTCTCGGGCAAGTACGGTTCAAATCTGATGGAAGAGGTGGCTCGCTACGCCCTAATCGGGTCTTCGCTCGCCACCAAATACGACTTCGATGTCATCCACGCTCACGACTGGCTCACATATTCGGCTGGCATAGCCGCCAAGGAAACCACAGGCAAACCCTTGGTCGTCCACATGCATGCCACTGAATTTGACCGTTCGGGCGAAAATATCAACACCAATGTCTACGCAATAGAGCGTCGCGGCATGGAGGCGGCCGACCTTGTAATCACCGTCAGCGACTGGACCCGTAACATAGTCATCGAGAGATACGGCATAGACCCTAAAAAGGTCATCACAGTGCACAACGCGGTGGAACCCAGCGACAAGTCGCTTGACGAATACGAGCGCAGCGGCCTGAAAAGCAAGGTTGTGACCTTCCTTGGACGTATCACATACCAGAAAGGCCCCGAATATTTCGTTGAGGCTGCATATAAAATTCTTCAGGTCGACCCGAGCATACATTTCGTGATGGCCGGCACCGGCGACCTCATGAAGAAGATGATAAAACGTGTGGCCAAACTCAAGATAGGCAAGAACTTCCACTTCACAGGCTTCCTGAAAGGCAACGACGTCGACCAGATGTTCGCCATGACGGATGTGTTTGTGATGCCGTCAATATCAGAGCCTTTCGGCATAGTCCCTCTGGAGGCTATGCGACTGAATGTGCCTGTGGTCATCTCCAAGCAGTCGGGAGTGTCGGAAGTTGTAGAGCATGCCCTGAAGGTTGACTTCTGGGACATCAACGGCTTGGCTGACGCCATCTACGGCTTGTGCAAGTACAAACCGGTGAGCGACGTCTTCCGCAAAGAAGGCAAGGAAGAGGTTGACAACCTCAAATGGGAGTATGCTGCCAAGAAAATCAAGGCAGTTTATGAATTAGCAATAAATAAATAGGAAATATATGAGAAATCTGTGTTTTTATTTCCAAGTGCATCAGCCGTACAGGCTGCGCACCTACCGTTTCTTCGATATTGGAAAACGTCATTTCTACTTTGACGAGTACAAAAACCGCATAGTGATGCAGAGAGTGGCCGATCGTTGCTATCTGCCGATGAACAATCTGTTGATGCGTAAGATTGAAGAGCTTGGAAACAAGTTGAAGTTTGCAATCTCCTTCTCGGGAACCGCCATCGAACAGATGGAACAGTATGCCCCTCATGCCCTGGAAAGCTTCAAGAATCTCGTGGCTACGGGTAATGTGGAGGTGCTGGCCGAGACATACTCGCATTCGGTTGCCTCTCTGATGAACAAAGAGGCTTTCAAACTGGAAGTGGCCGAACATAAACGTCTTATGAAGGATGTATTCAATGTCCGTCCTAAAACCTTCCATAATACCGAACTGATTTATTCCAACGAAATAGGTGCCGACGTGGCTGAGATGGGCTTCGACCTCATCATGACAGAAGGAGCCAAGCACGTTTTGGGATGGAAGAGCCCAAACTACCTGTATGTCAATGCCATCAATCCTAAGTTGAAAGTGATGCTGCGCAACTGGAAAATTAGCGACGAGATAGCTCTTAAGTTCGGAAGCGGCAATTTTACGGTTGATAATTTCGTGCAATGGCTCAATGCACTGCCAAAAGAGGAGGAACTGGTCAACATATTCATCGACTACGAGACCTTTGGCGAAGGTTTGGACTCTTCGACAGGAATATTCGAATTTATGAAATATATGCCTGATGCAGTGATTAAAAACACCGATTTCCGTTTCGTCACACCTCATCAGATGGTCGACAAGCTACAGCCCATGGGTGTGTTTGACGCTCCTAATGCATTGTCATGCCGTGACGAGGAACGCGATCTGTCGGTTTGGATGGGTAACGCCATGCAGGACGACGCTATGGAAGCCTTGTATGGCTGTTTCAAGAAGGTGAAAATGTCAAAAGACGCCGACCTTATCCGCGACTGGCATGCTCTGCAAGGCTCGGAAAACTTTGCCAGCATGTGCACCAAGTACCCTGACGGAATGCCTTACGACTATTACATCAACTACATGAACATTCTGACAGACTTTATTAATAGGATACAATAATTATTAACATAGAAAATCAATAGCGATGAAAAACCCTGATTATTTGTTTGAAACCAGTTGGGAAGTATGTAACATGGTGGGCGGCATATATACCGTCCTGTCTACAAAAGCCGAGGAGCTTAAGAACCAACTTGGCGATCATTATATTACAATAGGTCCTGATGTGGTTAAGGAAGCCCACGAGACCATGTATTTTGTTGAAGATGCGGATCTCTTCGCGGAATGGAGAGAGAAGGTGGCCCAGCAGAACGGACTGAAGGTGCGTATAGGACGTTGGAAGATTTCCGCACAGCCTATAGCCATCCTTATCGACTACACATCGATGTATTCCATGAAAAACGATATACTTGCCCATCTTTGGGAAAAGTATCAGCTTGACTCTATCCAGGGTCAGTGGGATTACATTGAGCCGGTGGTGTTCGGCTATGCAGCCGGTATGGTCATTGAGAGCTTCTTGAGATGGAATGTGGGCAACGACGACAATGTGGTGGCACATTTCCACGAGTGGATGACCGGAGCCGGAGTGCTTTACCTGAAGGAGAAATGCCCTTATGTGGCCACTGTTTTCACTACACACGCCACATATCTCGGCCGTGCCATCAGCGGCAACGGACTCCCGCTTTACAGCCAGCTTGACTCATACAACTGGCAGAACATGGCCAGCCGTTTCAACATAGTGTCGCAGCAGTCCATGGAGATGAAATCAGCCCAGAACGCTGATCTTTTCACCACAGTGAGTGACATCACAGCTCAGGAATGCGTGCAGTTTTTGCAGAGACAACCTGACTATATCACCATAAACGGTATCAACTCCAACTTCAAGGAGCAGTACGACAAACAACATGTCGACAAGCGCAATTCAAGCCGTGACAAGATATTTGAAATACTCGATACCCTTAGCGGACAAAACATTCCACGCGACTCTATGTTGTTGATTAACAGCGGCCGTTATGAATTCCATAATAAAGGTACCGATTTGTATATCAAGATGTTGGCCAAACTTAACCATGATGAGCGCCTCAAACGTAACATAGTGGCTGTGATTGCCGTTCCGGGTAACATTGCCGGTCCGTCGAGGACTTTGGTGCACCGTCTTGATAAGACAGAAGAGATTAACGGTCATACCGAGTATCCGACCACACATTATATCCATGATTATCAATATGATGCTGTGCTGAACTCCTTGCGTGAGAGCGGTCTGCAGAACGATGAGGGCGACCGTGTGAAGGTGATGTTTGTGCCGGCTTATCTGAACGGCAACGACGGAGTCTTCAACATCAAATACAGCGATTTCCTTTATGCTTTCGACCTGTCGGTGTTTCCGTCATACTACGAACCTTGGGGTTACACTCCGCTTGAGAGCATAGCTCACGGTATCCCGACCATTACGATGGATGTGTCCGGCTTTGGCAGATATATTCAGAATCAAAAGCAAGACGGTAAGTCGGTTACAGTGATCCATAGGGAAGAGGGTAACGAGGAGAGCGTTGTCAACGAGATGATGGATGTGGTGCTGAAGATGGCTGCTAAAAACGAGCAGGAATGCGCCGAGATTTCGGCCGACGCCGTGAATATTGCCACATCATTGACTTGGAAGGAATTGATCGCCAATTATATGAATACCTACGATAAGGCTGTCGAACTTCTGTCAGGTAGAGATTACATGAAACAAAGCAGACACTATTCAGAGTTGCTTAAAGATTTTGACTACAAGAAGCAGGACAAACCGACTTGGAAGAAGATTTTGATCGAGGCAGTGTACTCCGAGCAGATGAAAAAACTGCAGGAACTCTCGAACAACCTGTGGTGGTGCTGGAATGTGGATGCTATCGAACTGTTTGAAAGCATTGATCCTATAGCGTTTGAACGTTTGGAGCAGAACCCGGTGGCCTTGATGAAGAGCCTCACCAAATCGCAGATGAAAGATCTCGAACAAGACGAAAAATTCATCGCCAGACTTAATAAAGTTTACAACAGATTTAAGAAATACATGTCGGTGACACCTGCCGATGACAACAAAATCGCTTATTTCTCAATGGAATACGGCTTGTTGAAGTCGCTGAAGATTTACTCCGGCGGTCTCGGCATCCTGGCTGGCGACTATCTCAAACAGGCTTCCGACTCGAATGTCAACATGCTTGCCATAGGCCTGTTGTACCGCTACGGTTACTTCAACCAGGAGCTCTCGGTTTGGGGTGACCAGCTTTCACAGTATCTGCCACAGAAGTTCTCCACTCTCCCGATTGAACCCGTTCGCGACGAAGAGGGTAACAAGGTTATGATCAGCATAGCTTTCCCTGGTAGAAGCGTATACGCTAAAGTGTGGAAAGTCAATGTCGGAAGAATCAGTCTCTACCTGCTTGACACCGATATCGAACAGAACTCACCCGAGGACAGGGCCATCACCGGACAGCTTTACGGAGGCGACAACGAAATGCGTATCAAACAGGAGGTGTTCCTTGGCATAGGCGGTATCAGAATGCTTAACGCATTGAATATCAAGCCGACTATCTACCACTGCAATGAGGGTCACGCTGCCTTCTGCTGCCTTGAGAGATTGAGCAACTACGTCACCCAACACAACCTCGACTTCGATGTGGCTAAGGAACTTGTCCGCACTTCGACTTTGTTCACCACACACACACCTGTTCCTGCAGGTCACGATGCCTTCGAGGAAAATCTGATGAGAACATATCTGTCGCATTTCCCGAGCAGAGTCAATATTTCATGGGAAACCTTCATGAACATGGGACGTATGCGTCACGACGACCCGAACGAGAAGTTCTCTATGAGCGTGCTGGCGGTTAACCTCAGCCAGGAAGTCAACGGTGTGAGTAAGATTCACGGCCGCGTGAGCCGCGAGATGTTCCAGCAGATGTGGCCAGGCTATTTCGCCGAAGAAAACCATATCGGCTACGTCACCAACGGCGTGCATCTCCCGACCTGGGCCGACAAGCATTGGCAGCGCATGTACAGCAAGGTGCTTGGCGATAATTATCTGGATAACCAGTCAGACCCGACCGTCTGGAATAAGATTCAGGAGGTTCCTGCCAAAGACTTCTGGACAATACGTAAAGAGTTGAAGCATAATTTGATAGAGTTTATTAAGGTGAAGCTCGCCGACGATATGCGTCGTCGCTCAGAGAGCCCGAAACTCATCATAGAAACTATGGAAAAACTCAACGAAAACGCTTTGATAGTCGGTTTCGCCAGACGTTTCGCCACATACAAACGCGCACATCTGCTGTTCACCAACCTCGAGAGATTGGCCGAATTGGTCAACGATCCTAAACGTCCGGTAATCTTCCTGTTTGCAGGTAAGGCACACCCGAACGACAAGGCCGGTCAGGATCTGATTAAGAATATCATTGAGGTAAGCAGAAAGAAGGAGTTTGTCGGTAAGGTGTTGTTCATAAACAACTACGACATGGAGATCGGTAAGCTTCTGACTTCGAGCGTGGATATCTGGATGAATACTCCTACACGTCCGCTTGAGGCTTCAGGCACATCGGGAGAGAAGGCTGCCATGAACGGCACTCTCAATTTCTCGGTTTTGGACGGATGGTGGGCTGAAGGCTATCGTCCGAAGGCCGGCTGGGCAATCAAAGAGGAGCGCACTTACGACGACCAGCGCTATCAGGATGAACTCGATGCAGAGATTATCTACGACTTATTCGAGAATGAGATTATTCCTTTGTATTACAAGAGAGACAAGGAAGGCATCCCATGCGATTGGATACAGTACATGAAGAACGACATGATGCAAATTGCGCCGTTCTACACCATGAAACGTATGCTCGACGACTATTTCAGCCAGTATTACAACAAGCTTATCGAGCGTACCAACTGGATGAAGGCCGACAGATACGCCAAGGCGTTCGAAATAGTCGAATGGAAGCGTAATATCGAGGCTCACTGGGATAAGATAGAGGTGGCATCAATCAAGGTGCCGGATCCGGATGTGCGTCCGCTGAACTTCGGTGATATCATGATTGCCGAGGTTACTCTGAAGACCCCTGGATTGAAGAAGGGCGACATTGGCATGGAGCTGGTGGCCGGCGCTAAAACCAACGACGTGATTGACAAGATTGTGCGTGTCGAGCCGTTGCAATTGGTCGATTCCGGCGAAGGTTGGGTGCGCTATTACCTGAACTTGCAGATCAACAGATCCGGTATGTTCAATTACACATTCAGAATCTTCCCGACCAACCCGATGCTGCCACACCGTCAGGATCTGCCGTTGGTAAAATGGATTTAACGTTTCCTCTATTATGGAAAAGAAAAAAATAGTGTACATACATGGTTTTGGAGGCTCACCGTTCACTCAGACGGTGGGCTTCTTGAACCTTTATTACCCAGATTATGAGTGGTGCGCGCTCGAAGTGGACCACCATGCGGCGGCTTCAATAAAGAAAATCAACGATTTCGCCAAGAAAAACGAGGTCTTTGCGATGATGGGCACATCCTTAGGCGGTTTCTATGTGCTTTGCAGCGATTTCACCGGTCCGAAGCTGGTGATAAACCCTGTCATCGAGCCTATGAAGTCGTTGAAGAAGAGTGTAGGCACTGTGCAGTACCATGCCCGCCGCAGCGATGGCGCCACTTCGTTCAAGTTCACCATGCAGGATCTTTTTGAGTTCAAGAAATTCAAATTCACTGCCGGCGACAACGTGACTTGCCATCATTGCGAGCACGACGAGCTGCTTGGCGACGACATCAAACGCGATTACGAGAAAATCTTCAAGAACCGCAAAATGTGCCCGAAGAAGACATTGCCCTCCCATATCATCAGCGAGAGCTATGTGAAACATGAAATAGGGGAGTGGCTTGTAGAGACGGTCCGCTGACCGTCTCATTGGACAGGATTAAATTATTATTAGACAGGATTAACAAGATGTTTGAATTATGAGGAGATTATTACTATCATTTGTCATATTTTTAATTTCGATGACGGCTTTTGCCCAATTGGAGGTGAAAGAGAACTCGTTTAGGGAAGTCCCTGGGTTTGTGAATATCAATCCTGATGAAAATTATCAGACTGATGACAATGATTTGCCTTTTGCTGTGATTAAAGTTAGGACAGAGAATATCAATGACAAACAACGTCGTGAACTTAAATTCAGTGGTAATGCTGGCACTTTCATTGTTTTAGAATACAAAGACGGTGAAGTGTGGGTTTATCTGACAGCCCAATATGCCGATTATCTTAAGATTTCGCATCCTGATTTCAGTTCGATTGAATTTACGTTGCCATACGATTTGGAGCCGAAGAAAGGATATGAGATGACTCTTGTTAACAAGCCTGCCGTTGACGAGGAGATTCAGAAGAAGCTTGAAAGGTTGGAAGAGCTGGAGAATGGATTGGTAAGCGTTGAAAAGCAAGAAGTTAACTCGAAACAAAAAGTCACATATAAGACGCATATTGTCAAGAAAGGAGAGAGCTTGGCCTCAATAGCCAAAAATTATAATTGTACTGTCAAAGATATAATGCGTTGGAATGATATGAAAACAAATAAATTAAAGCTTGGGCAAAAATTAAAGATATTAGAATGACGTTTGTCTTAATAGCGATTCCGAACAAAAACATTATTAAATTATCTTGACAAAACCGATGACACAAAGACCTCCATTGCTATTGCGGCGCAGGCTTCAGCATCGGCGAGGGCATTGTGATGCTTGTTCTTTTGATTGAAATCGTAGCCGCAGTGGGAGGCGGCGGTTTGTAGCTTGTGATTTTCCAGGTCGGGAAAGACGATTTCCGAAGCGCTGCGGGTGTCGTAGATCTTGAAGCGCTTGCGTCCCATTTTGTAGTATTCGAACAGTGAGTTCAGGCAGCGTTTCTCAAACTCATAGCCGTGGGCTACGAAAGGCAATCCTTTGATTTTCTTTTCAATTTGATTCCAAACCTGGGGGAAGATGGGCGCATTGTCGGTGTCTGACTTCTTGAGGCCGTGGATCTTGGTGGTGTAGAAGTCGTAGTAGTTTGGCACAGGTTTCACCAAACTATAGAATTCCTCCACAATCTCGCGGTTGCGCACAATGACGACTCCCATGCTGCACACACTTGTAGTTGCAGCATTTGCAGCCTCAAAATCGATTGCGACGAAGTCGGGGAGGTCCGGTAAAACGTTATCAGCCTTTGATTTCGCAGTAGTAGATGTCGATGCCATCGTCTTCAAACATTGCTTCACTCAGACAATACTGACCAGGGCGGTCGTCTTCCTGGAAAAGATAAACCGATGCCTTGTGGAAGGTGATAGGCTTCTGGTCGGCCGACAGTTTCTGCACCGTCTCGTATGAAATGCCTTCAATCTTGCACAGCTTCATCATTGCCGCCAAATCGAGGTCGACATTCACAAACATGTCCTTTTTGCCTTCCTTCCAAGCAATACTGATAATGCCGGTGGTATAAAGCTCAAAATCCTTAATCTCTATCTTTTTCATATTTTCAATTTTTTCCAATTTGCAAATTTAATGTAAAGTATTGATACTATTGCGATTAAGCCTCCATAGAGACATTCGCAGGTCCAGACCCATTCCACGTGGGTGGTGATGCTTGTCAAAATCCAAATATAGACGATGTAAAGTATAAGTATGCCGAACTCCAGCCACAGCGCGGCGTTGGTGTTACCTGTTCCCGACACCGACTCGAACGTGACAGCGCCGATGGCTTGACAGATGATGGCGCCGCAGATCACGTAAATCGATGGGATTGCTGCGTTGGCGAGCATCATGTCGTCGGTGTAGATGCTCATCACGGTGGTAGGGAAGAAGATGCACACTAAAATAAGCGGTATGCAGCATATTATGCAGTTCAGCACTATCCTGAACACCATCGACAGCACCTCGTCGGCCTTGCCGGCTCCGATGATACGACTTGTCACAGTGTTGGATGTGGCGAGGAAGCCGAATACAGGGATGAACAGAATCATATACACGCTGCGTACAATTGAAGAGATGCCGATGGCCTCTTCGCCCATTTTCTCAACGAGGATGAAGAAAATGAACCATGTGGTGAAAGAGAACAGTTTCTGGAACATGGTCGGGGTGGCGATGCGTACTATATTGATTGTCAGCTCTTTATTGTATCCGTGATGCTTGAAAAGCTCGTATTCGCTCTTGCCTAGTTTAACGTAGGTGTAAACAAAGAAGAAGGTGGTGGCAGTGACTTCAGCTATCAGCGATGCCAAGGCAGCACCGGCTATGCCCATCTCTGGCAGACCCCAGTGACCGAAAATCAGGCAGTAGTCAAGGACGATGTTGACAGTGGCCATGATTATTGTGGTATAGGTAATGACCTTGGTGTTGGAAAGCCCCGTGTACAAAGCGCGGAACAGGTAGTTGAAGCACACGAAGACTATGCCGAACTGCCGCACGTTGATGTATTCCATGGCGCCGACATAGATGTTGTCCGACTCGATGATGAAGTCTAGCAGCGAGCCCGAGAATATCCTCATTATCGTGAACAAAAGCAGTCCGAAAATGAGTATCGAAGCCGCGCCATGCTGGAAGATGCTGCCTATTTTGTTGTACTCCTGCGCGCCGTAACGTCGGGCGATGATAATCTGAATGCCTATGGCCAGTCCCATAGCCA
>Ga0265300_10002614_pt1 | contig 15405 bp, 11 predicted proteins | sample AusTroGonzalo_MG_FD_193482 | JGI IMG/M metagenome (GOLD analysis project Ga0265300, IMG submission 193482) | Bovine rumen microbial communities from tropical cattle in Woodstock, Queensland, Australia - Gonzalo_03 | ecosystem: Host-associated > Mammals > Digestive system > Stomach > Rumen ...
CTTCTTACCCTTGAGGGCTTCAACACCACGGCTGAATTCAGAATGTTCCATGAAACGGCAGTGGCCAATTTCTTCGAGTTGGCGACGCATAGGGATAGAATTGAAATAATTCATATTATTGAACCTCTGTTAAATAAATTGTTCCGGCGGAAAATGTAGTTAAAAAAACGGCCGCAAAGAGCCCCGATTTAACAGAAAATGTAAGCAAAAACGCCCCAAAAATGTCATTCTGGGCCCCCGCAACTCGTGCGGGGTAGACTCTGGCGATAGAATCCACTACAAAAGGGGGAAGTCTCCCCCTGATTGCAGCCGCGGCTCACATTGTCACCCCGGACTAGTTCCGGGGTCGCCTATTTCTGTTGCAACAATCGCCGCGTCTTCCATCACCCCCTCTGCGGGCGCTCATGCCGCCCCGCAACGCCCCGGCTAGTCCTTAAGGCAACGAACAGAAAACCCTTTGTACTTGTCGTAGTTATCCAGGAACGCATCGCCGTAGTTGTAGTCCAAACACATGCCGTACGCGTAATCGCTACCGCCCTCGGTAGAACTCCAGAAGTACGCGCGGCTACCCTCGTTGCCGAAATCCCTATAGTCGTACCTGTCGCCAGCAGGAAGCGCCGAAAACCCGAAGGCATCCTCGTTGGTGATGCCGCTATACGCCTTCCAACCAGTCAGGGACCTCAGCTTGGAACCCGCCGTATTTGAATACGTATATTCCGTAATGGAACCGTCTACGGCCACAATCAGGGCTTCCCATTCATCAATGCTGGGCAAATGCCAGCCCTTGGGGCAGATGCCCCGCACCAAGGTCGTCGAACCCGACGAAGCGACACTACATCTCTCGCCATAGCCGCAGCCCTTGCCGTTTGTGCTCCACTCGCCCACGCTGTCCATGGCCGCAGCCCAGGTGTAAAGGCGACCGTACTTTTCGCAATATTCGGCAGAATCATTGTAGCAGAAACTGTTATCCGTCTCGTAGTTGAGGTTCTCCGCCATCCACCACTGTGAGCCGATTTTCACGGTCCTGTAGGTCTTACCGTCGCGGGAATCGGTCACACAATTGTTCACGCCATCCACGTTACAGGGAGTCGCCGTTGTTATAGAGCTGCTAGATTGCGTCGTTTCACTCGAAGAGCTGGAGGTTTCTTCCTCCGGAACCCAGCTGCCACCTGTGCAGATGTAGGCCGTCTTTTCGTCCTTCACGTAGGCAGCCGCACCCTCGCGCATGCTGCTGCATACCGGCAAGTTGTCAAAAGATTCCGCAACGATGTCGGAATCGGACACCGTATTGTCGCGCGGGGCAAAACTGCTGTCCTCATCCCCGCAGGCGGCAAACAACATCGCCACAATAAGCATGGATCCTATCGCCGCCTTGCGGCTCCCACCTTGGTGGCCATGCGCACTAGGCAACAAGTTGCCAAGTGCTGTCCGCCAGGATGACAGTTCAAGAAACTTCTTCACAAACGCCTCCAAGCGTTGTTTATCTAAAGAAAATGTAATTTATTTTCACCCCAAAAAAAGCAAAACAAGCCCAAAGCATCGACACAAAAGCCGCTCGCACATCACGGACGGCTAAATTTTTTGGCAAAAAAAACTACGCCACGGTTTTCAGCAGTTCCTTGCCGATACGGCGAAGTTCGTCATCAATGAGCTTCTTTCTTGCCGAAGAAGGTTTCTTCGTTCCGTTTACGTACGCGGCGAACAGGGGCTGAGGGATCCCCAATCGGCGGGCAAACGCCGATGCATTCAATTCAGGGAATAGCCAGAATACACGCCCAATGGGATTCGTCTTTTTCGGCGAAAAGAAACCCGAAAGTTCCAAACCTTCGTCAAGATCATCAAACCACACACCATCGCAATCTACGCGGCAGTTCTTCAACTGCTTTCGCGTAGCCTTCCGCAGCGGTTCGTAATCGCGGATGAGTTCCCGCCCAATCCGACCATCCTTCAGTTCGACACAGACAGCGTCTTTTTCGACCCAAAGCCTTTTTACGTCTTTTTCCGTTATCTCGTTCATGTAAAAGAAAAAAGAGAAGCCATCCTTTTCAAATATCTTCGGCATAATTAATATAGGTTATTATTTAATAACCGTCAATAGGTTAAGGTTATTTTCTATATTCATCCATTCACTTCGTTTCATTTTCCCGTTTTTGCATCATAAACAAAAAAAGACCGCATCCATATAATCCTCGACTTCGAGAATCGGAACTATATGAATACGGTCGTTGGCAGAGTTGTCCGTCAACTATGTCGGATGTTAATATACAAGAGCGGACGTGAGAAAACCATAATTCGTAAAATACTCTAGAAAGTTTTTTACATTGTCCCTTTGTATGACTCCAGCATGGTACCCGTGGGCAGGGCCCGCCATTCTAATCGCCATAGGCATGTTCCTTATAGTCATGTCTTACGGGGCGCTTATCCAAAGCAAGCGAACGGGCAGGCACATTTCCGGCATCCCGTTTTTCGGAGGACTATTCGTTTTCCTCGGGTTCATCATTTCGCCAATAAAATGGCTTGCGTTCCTCGCGCTACTAGATTACAGTTACGGAATGCTCGTTTACTGCCTGCTGTCAGAGAGATTCAGGCAAGACAAAAAGAAATAACCGTTAAAAAAATTCAGTCTTGGCGACAGTTTCACTCGGCTTGCTAGTCCTTTACGCAGCGGATAGAGAACGCATCGCCCTTTTCGTAGAAACCTACGCCCGCATACTCGTATTCGTAATAGAAGTACAAGGTATGCGCTGTCTCCGGGTCTTGCTCCGTCGCACTCCAGAAATCAGTCCCCTCACCTACGCCATCAAAAGACCCGTCGTCGAGTCTAATGCCCGCAGGCAGAACGTTGAAGCCATAGACGTCTTTTCCGTTCCCGCCTTCATTCCAGCCGCTCTGCGACTTAAGAACAGTGCCTGCGATATTATACCCGCCCACATCGGGGAGCAGTTTAGAAACTTCATCATAATCCGGCAAGTGCCACCCGTCGGGGCAAATACCCTGCACTACATCGGGCAATATATTCTTGCAACTCTTTCCGTCGCCACAGTCTTGCGGATTCTCGGCATCCGTCGCAAACTTTACGGAATCGATTGCCGCCGCCCAGGTGTAAAGACGACCATACTTCGCGCAATTCTCGAGGTCATTCGCGTAGCACCAGGATTTTCCCTTGAGGCTCGGAGTCTTCACGCTGTCCGCATAGTCCAGGTTCTCGGCCATCCACCACTTTTTATAAATCTTCACGGTCTTGTAGGTCTTTCCGTCACGTTCATCGGTCAGGGAACCGTACTCGCAATTATCTTCCGCTTCAGTTTTGCAGGGGACAGCCAGCGGTTCAAAGCTTGAAGAACTTGCCTTAACTGATGACGAGGACTCTTCGGCGGAACAGCTGCTAGAACTTTCCGCTTTTTCGCTGGAACTAGATTGCTTCGCGCTGCTCGCAATGACGTTAGAGGAACTGCTGCTCGCAACGACATTGGATGAGCTACTGCTTGAAACCGCCAAAGAGCTAACCGGGTCGTCGTTTTCCGGTGCAGAGGAACCGCCGTCATCCCCGCACCCGGCAAGCACGAATGCAACCACTCCCATTACAACGAGAAACTTTCTCATAAAACCTCCGGCACCCCAATTAACGCACACAAAATGTAAAAAAGACCACCCAAAGATAGTTTAAATTTTTCTAACTTTACCGCCGAAAACAGAAGGCGCGACAAGGACCGCGCCATAGGAGATTTATTATGGGTTTCAAGTGCGGCATCGTAGGCCTCCCGAACGTAGGCAAGTCCACCATCTTTAACGCCATCACCAACGCCGGAGCCGAAGCTGCGAACTACCCGTTCTGCACCATCGAGCCGAACGTGGGCATGGTGAGCGTCCCGGACAGCCGCCTCGACGAACTGGTGAAGGTCTACAACCCGAAATCCATTGTCCCCGCCGTCACGGAATTCGTCGACATCGCCGGTCTCGTGAAGGGTGCCGCCCAGGGCGAAGGCCTCGGCAACCAGTTCCTCACCCACATCCGCGAATGCGAAGCCATCATGGAAGTCATCCGCTGCTTCGACGACGAGAACATCGTGCACGTGAGCGGTTCCGTGGACCCAGTACGCGACGTGGAAGTCATCGAGACCGAACTTATCCTGAAGGACCTCGACACGGTCGAGAAGCGCCTCGCCACCGAAGCGAAGGGCGCACGCACCGGCAACGCCGAAGCGAAGGCACGCCTCGCCGCCTGCGAACTTTTGAAGAAAACCATGGAAGAGGGCAAGGCCGCACGCACCGTGATGCACGACAGCGAAGAAATGGAAGGCATCGTGAAGGACCTCGGCCTGCTCACCGCAAAGCCGCTGTTCTACTGCGCGAACGTGAAGGAAGACGACATCCTCACCGGTAACGCCTACGTGGACCAGCTGAAGGATTACGCCGCAAAGAACGGTCACGAAGTCATCGTGATCAGCGGAAAGATTGAAGAAGAACTCTCCGCCATGGAGCCCGCCGACAAGGTTGAATTCCTGAAGGAACTCGGCATGAAGGAATCGGGCCTCGACGCCGTGGTGCGCAAGGGCTACGAAATCCTCGGTCTCCGTACGTTCTTCACCGCAGGTGAAAAGGAATGCCGCGCCTGGACGTTCCACGCGGGCTACAAGGCACCGCAGTGCGCAGGCGTCATCCACACCGACTTCGAACGCGGATTCATCCGTGCAGAAACACTCAGCTACGCAGACTTCTTGAAGCACGGCAGTTGGAACGCCGCGAAGGAAGCAGGCCTTGTCCGCACCGAAGGCAAGGACTACCTGGTACAGGATGGCGACATCATGTACTTCCTGTTCAACGTGTAATGCCAGCGGCCAAGCCGCAGTAGAATATCAAAAAATGCAGGCAACTCGCCCGCGTTTTTTTTGTAGTTAATGTCTAAGTAAGCGCAGTTATTTATCAGCCGCGCCGGCTTTTTTAGCGGCGCGCTTCGCCTTGATTTCCATGAGAATCGGGCGGATAATCGCGGCCAGGTTCATCGCAGTCCCGATAAGGATTAGCACGGAAGCGGCATATATTCCATGACCGGGTTCGACCTGCAAGACCTGCATTCCCATATTGGCGCATATCGCACCCATCTGTGCAAGAACCACCCACAGGGAACTCATCGCAAGTATACCGAGCGTCAACGAACCCAGCGGGGTGAACCACGCAAAGACGGCAGCCAGCACGAGGGCAGCAACAGTCCCGAACAGAATCGGCATCGGCGCGAGCTTCGGGAAATCGGGCATCGAGGTCCTGAACTTGTCGAGCGACTTCGGGCTATCCTTCTCCATCTTGAGAAGATAACCCTTCGCCGGTTCCAGCAACGCCTCGCGCAGGTCTACACCTGTAGCAATCTGGTAGAACGAGGGTTCGGCAATCACCTTCTCGGCACAGGAAACATTCATGAGGGGCAATAAAAGCCCGAGCAGCGCCAGCAGGTACGGCGCAGAAATTATCCGCCGGAAAAACTTGAAACGCTTATCGCCCTTGAGTTCTTCCGTGGCGGACACGGCTGTTTTTTTTGGCATTAACGGCCCTCGAACAGCTTGCGCGGGAACACGCAGCGGAAGCCGATAGCATCGGACCAGTACCGCGGGTCTTCGTCGTCGCTCTTCGTCAAGTTGAGCGCAGATTCACCGTCCTTCCAGGAACCGCCCTTGAACACCTTGGAGTAACCCATCATGGCACCCGTCGGGTTGGAAGATTCCACATAGAACGAGAACATGAAGTACTTGTCGCGAGTCCATTCGGCCACGTTGCCGGACATATCGTAGATACCCCAGGCATTCGGCTTCTTGGAAGCTACCATGTGCGGGCCATAGGCATCGCTCTTCTTGCCACGGTTGTAGGAATTCTCGCGGTATACGGCGTAGTCGTCGACACTACCATTTTCGTCAAGGGTCCAGAGAGCACCTTCGTTGTTGTCGGCACGGCCGGCAAATTCCCACTGGGCTTCGCTCGGGAGGTCACCACCCAGGAGCTGGCAAGCCGCACGAGCGTCATCCCATGTGATGTTGTGGACCGGCTTGGACGGGTTCTTGAAGGTAGAACGGTCCTTGATGCGCTTGGTAGAATCCTGCTGGCGGAGCATGGTCTGGTCGAAGAGCTTCTGCGTCATTTCCGTCGTCATGATAGCGAACGGAGAGAGGCGGACAACGCTACCGCGGTAACGGAACATGCCGGAATCGATGAGGGCCACGGCGCCGTAGGTATTGTCGCGGATGATACGCGGAATGTTCATCTTGGTGAACTCGGGCATGTCGGCATCCTTGGCATACACGGTATCGTTCTTCGGCTTGGCAGCGGCGGCAGCCTTGGCCTTGGCCTCGGCAGCGGCATTCTGCTGCAGAGCAATGTCATCGGCATCGTAATGGTTCAGCCATTCCTGCACCTCCGGTTCGTCAACGATATAACCAGGGAGAGAGAAGTCGCCAAGGCCCACCATGTTCTTGCCCTGGTATTCAAACTCAATGCGAGAGAAACGGTAGTGGTGGCGACCGGTAATGACACCGTCCTTCCTGATCCACACGGGCTTGTTCTGCTTGATAACGATATACACGGTCACTTCGCTTGCATGGTTCTGGAACAGCGCGTAGAGGCTATCCGCAGAAATGCCCTTGGCAGTTCCCTGCCACGACACATCGAAACGTTCATGGTCGCGACCGAACTTGAACTTGACGGCCTCGGCGATACCACCCGCAGAATCCGGACCCTCAAGCGCCTTGTCATAGACCGGAGTGACAGCCACGGGGACCATGGAGCCACGCAGCGGGAGCGCCTGGAGGCTGTCGAGTTTCTTTTTGAACGCGGAATTGATTTCGGGGACACCCTTCATCTGGGAGTTCAGCCAGTCGGTCTTGGCCTTCATGCGGGTTCCCTCGTATGCGGACTTGTAATCCGAATAAACCGGATGGCCCTCGAAAAGCCCAAGAGATATAGCGGTCTTCATTTTCGGATACTTCTTCACGAATTCGTTGGTATCGGCAAGTTCGACCACCTTCTGCAGTTCGGCGATAAACTGGTCGTACAGGAGCTCCGTTTCTTCCAGATTCTTGGCCTTCTTCACATCGGAGACACCTATAGAGAGATCGACAGACTTGCCCGATTCAGATTCGGCATCAACCAGCTGAGGCTTCACCACGAGTACCTCGCCGGACTTGACCACGCCCATATCCACAGCGGGGAGCGCCCCGGGAGCGGAGAAGGTAAACACATAGGCTTCGGGCTTGAGGGGGTAAACCGCCTTGGGCAACTTCTTGGTCGGAGCATCCTCAAATGCGGCCTGGAGATTCTTGCGGTCGCTCTTGATGACAACTACACCCGGCAGTTCAGTCTCGTTCAAAATCTGCCACTTGCCGTTCTTGATGAAGAAGAGCTTGGGCACGCGCGGGGAGTAGATGTAGCTCTTGTCGAAATAAATATCGGGTTCGTCCTGGAAGGCCTTCATGTTCTGCGAGGCGTAAAAACGCATCATGGCCACTTCAAAGGAATTCAGGTGGGCTTCTTCGAGGCTAAAGGCGTGAAGTTTCTTGAAATTTGTGAAATTCAGCTGTCCCTGGATCCACTGGTATTCCTTCGGGCCCTTCTTGTGACGCCAGTAGAGGTTATTGGCCTTAAGCGGGAAAACCGGCTTCTGGGAAACCATCGTCGCACCCTTGGCCTCAACAGCCATGTTGGCGACAGGTTCGACAACGCTTCCGGTCGAGAACTGATTCTGTGCAACCTTGAAATTCTTGTCGGCATCGGCAAAGGTTATAGCCGGAACCAACAGCAACAGCGGTAGCAAACGGGCAAAAGACATAACATCTCCTGTTGAAAAACCTATAGGCACCGGACATGTCCGGACACCAGTTCGTTGCATAAAGATAATATCTACTAGAGAATTTGTCCGTGATTAGCGGTCATTTGCCCCCATTTTGAGCAAATATCCACCTTCGGAGCCCCCGACGGGCCCAAGTTCCACCTTCCAGTCGGAAAGGCGGATGATATCGGGGTGGTGCTCGATGATGATGACGGTATCGCCACGGGCCGAAAGCTTGCGGAGTTGGTTCCAGAGCGTCTGGATATCCTTGAGGTGGAGGCCGGTGGTGGGTTCGTCGAGCAGGTAGACCATCTCGGTCGCGGGGCGCTTGGCCAGTTCCGCAGCCAATTTGAGGCGCTGGGATTCACCACCAGAGAGAGTGGTCACAGGCTGGCCGAGTTTCACGTACGGGAGGCCCACATCGCGCAGGCACTCGAGTTTCGAGAGAATCTTGGGTTGGTCCTTGAAGAATTCGCAGGCATCAACCACGCGCATGTCGAGCACGTCGGCTATGTTCTTGCCCTTGAACGTGACCGTAAGCGTTTCCTGGTTGTAACGCTTGCCGCCACAGACTTCACAGGGTTCCCAAATGTCCGAAAGGAAATGCATCTCGATGGCGACGGCACCACGACCCTCGCAGGCCTCGCAGCGGCCTCGAGCCAAGTTGTAACTGAACCGCCCGTAATCGAAGCCCTTCATCTTGGCCTGCGGCAACTTGGCGAAGAGGCGACGGATATCGTCGAGCACGCCGGTGAAGCTGGCGGGCGTGCTGCGAGGCGTACCCGAAATGGGGCTCTGGTCCACCAGCAACACCTCGCCCGACTTTTTCTTGCGACCGCGCGCCTGGAATTTTTTCTGCAAACGCGGGAAGATTTCGTCCATCACCATCGAGCTCTTGCCCGAACCCGACACGCCGCAGACCACACTGATGGCGCCCTTCGGGAACTTTACAGACAAATTCTTCAGGTTGTTGTGTTTGAGTTTATCGAACTCGTAGAACTCCGTAGAATCGGTGATGGGCCTTGCCGCAATCTCGTTTGCCATCGGGATGGTGTGCGTGAGGTACTTGACAGTCTCGCTGCGCGGGAACTGCTGCAGGGCGTAAGGCTTGGAAAGCTGTGCAGGTGTTCCCTCTGCGACGACTTCCCCACCGAACTCGCCCGCCGCTGGGCCCATGTCGATGATGTGGTCGGCGGCCTGCATCATCTTCATGTCGTGTTCCACCACCACAAGCGTGTTGCCGAGGTCGCGCAGGCGGTAAAGAGTATCCAGAAGCATCGCAGTATCGCTTTCGTGCAGGCCCACGGTAGGTTCGTCAAGCACATAGAGCACGCCTTCGAGACCGCTACCGATCTGGCTTGCGAGGCGAATACGTTGCGATTCGCCACCGCTGAGCGTGTCGCCCGCGCGGTCGAGGCCGATGTAGCCGAGGCCCACGCTCTTGAGGAAGTTCAGGCGGCCGACAATTTCACGGAGCAGGGGCTCCGCGATGGTCTTCTTGCCATCTGCGTTTTTCTCGCCGTCAAAATTCACGTGGCTGAACCATTCGAGCGCTTCGGAAATGCTCATGTGGTTCACGTCCATGATGTTCTTGCCGCAAATACGCACCGCAAGGTATTCAGGCTTCAACCTTTCGCCATGGCAATCCGGGCACACGTGGCCGTCGTAGTCGTGGCCAAGACCGAGACAAGATTCACAGGCGCCCCAATGCGTGTTGAAACTGAAATACTTCGGGTTGAGTGCCGCATCCATATACCAGCCACAATCCGGGCAGCCGGGCTTTTCAGAACAGGCAATGCGCTCGCCCGCCTCATTTTCCACGTAGAGGATTCCGTTGCCATCGCGGTAAGCGCGTTCAAACGCTTCTACCAGGCGGGCGCGGGATTCTTCCTTCACGGTCACCGTATCAACGACGGCAAGCAACTGCTTTTCGCGAGTCGGGATTTTCGGAAGCGGAAGTTCCACGAGTTTTTCGCCCATGTAAACCTTGCGGTAGCCCTTCTCGGTAAGAATTTTCGAAAGCTTCAGCACGTCCTTGATTTCGAACGGGGCAAGAACCGTGACCTTCTTGTTCAAGTCGCGTTCGAAGGCATGCTGCATCAGGTCGCCCGCGCTGTACGAAGCCACGGGCTTTCCGCATTTCAAGCAATGCGGGGTCCCGACCCTCGCCCAGAAAATGCGGAAGTAGTCATAGATTTCGGTGAGGGTCGCGACCGTACTGCGCGGGCTCTTGCTCGCACTCTTCTGGTCAATCGCAATCGCCGGCGCCAAGCCCGAAATGGAATCGATGCTCCCGTGGTCGGGGCGTCCCAAGAAGCGGCGGGCATACGTGCTCAGCGTCTCGACAAAACGGCGCTGGCCTTCGCTGAACAGCGTATGGAACGCAAGGCTCGACTTGCCCGAGCCCGACACGCCCGTCACCACCGTAAGCTTGTGGCGCGGAATCGTCACGTCGATGTTCTTGAGGTTATGCTTGCGGGCGCCATGCACCTCGATATCGAGCGACAGGTCTTCGCCGCCCTTGAGCGTGCGGTCAAAATGCTTGTTCTCGCCATGCTTCTTCGCAAGCACCGGAGCCAAGTACTTGCCCGTCTCGGACTTCTTACTCTTTGCAATTTGTTCCGGCGTTCCCGTCGCAATCACCTTGCCGCCGTGGATACCCGCATCCGGGCCCAAGTCGATAATCCAGTCGGCGCACTTGATCACGTCCAGGTTGTGTTCGATAATCACCACGCTGTTGCCGAGACTACGCAGGCGGTTCAGGCATTCCATGAGCTTGCGGATATCTTCAAAGTGCAGGCCCGTCGTCGGTTCGTCCAACAAGTAGAGCGTCTTGCCGGTACCCGGGCGACGCAATTCCGAAGCAATCTTGATGCGTTGCGCTTCACCGCCGCTGAGCGTTGTCGAAGGCTGGCCCAGAGTGAGATAGCCGAGACCCACTTCCACGAGCAAGTTCAACGGCTGCGCAATCTTCGGGATATCCTTGAAGAATTCAGCCGCATCGGCAATACTCATGTCCAAGATTTCGGAAACGTTCTTTCCCTTGAAATACACTTCGCGGGTCGCGTCGTTAAAGCGCTTGCCACCGCAAACTTCGCACGTCACCTGCACGCTCGGCAAAATATGCATATCGACGACCTTCACGCCCGCGCCTTCGCACGCATCGCAGCGACCGCCCTTCACGTTGAAGCTGAAGCGGCTCTTGCTGTAACCGCGAATCTTGCTTTCTTCCATGTTGGCAAAGAGGTCGCGCACATCATCCCAAATCTTCGTGTACGTCGCCGGATTGCTTCGTGGCGTGCGGCCAATCGGCGTCTGGTCGATTTCAATCACCTTGTCGATATTCTCGAGGCCTTCCAGGTGGTCAAACTTGCCCACCGGATCTTCGGCATTGTAGAACACGCGCGCCAGTTCGCGGCGCAGAATCTGGTTGATGAGCGTGCTCTTGCCGGAGCCCGAAACACCGGTCACCACGGTGAGTGCACCGTCCAGAGGAATTTCCACGTCAATGTTCTTCAGGTTGTTTTCCGCAGCACCGCAAATCTTGAGCTTCGGCGTGTTCTTGTCAATTTTCTTGCGCTTTTCAGGAATCTCGATCGCCTTGCGCCCGCTCAAGTACGCACCCGTCAACGAAGACTTATTCTTCTCCAGCTCTTCAACGGTTCCCGCCGCAATCACGCGACCACCTTCCACGCCGGCACCCGGCCCCACGTCAATCACGCAGTCCGCATGGCGCATGGTGTCTTCGTCGTGCTCCACGATAATCAGGCTGTTGCCCTGCGCACGCAGATGTTCGAGCATCCCGAGCAGCTTGTCGTTATCGCGCGGATGGAGCCCGATACTCGGCTCGTCAAGCACATAAAGCACGCCCTGCAGGCCCGCACCCACGGCACTCGCAAGCCTTATACGCTGCGCTTCGCCGCCGCTTAGCGTAGAAGCCTTACGGTTGATATTCAGGTAGCCAAGCCCCACCGCATTGAGGAAAGAAAGTCGCCCGCGGATTTCCTTCAGGATTTCCTTGCCAATGCGCTTTTCCTTTTCGGAGAGATTGAGCTTATTGAAAAATTCCACCGACTTCTCGACGGACCATTCCGTCATCTCGGTCAGGTTATGCCCGTGGAACTGCACCGCATTTGCCGTGCGGTTGATGCGCGTGCCGTGGCATTCGGGGCAAACGCCAATCTGCATGTACTTGCGGAAGTGGTAAATATGCCACATGTCCCACAGTTCCTGCATAATGGGGATAATCCCGCGCTCCGATTCGCTCGGCGTACCATACAAAACGGCATCCTGTTGCGCCTTCTTGAGCTTGTTCCACGGCGTATCGAGCGAAAAATGCATCTCGTTCGCGATGTTCCTCAAGTTGCGGCGCCCGAAATCGCTAAAAATCAGCGTCCCGTCATCCTTCTTGATGGTCGCGATGCAGCCTTCCTTGATGGATTTCGTCTTGTCCGGGATAATCAGGTCCAAATCGAACTTGTAGCTCTCCCCCATGCCCTTGCACGCGGGGCAGCGGCCCTTCGGGTCGTTAAAGCTGAAGAAGCGAGGTTCCAGTTCCGGGATGGAAATGCCGCACTTGGGGCAAGCGAGCAACGTGCCCTGTAGGCGGTACTCTTCCTTACCCTCGCCCGCGCCGTCCTTACCCGCACTCGGGGCAGCAAGCAAAAAGCTCACCAGTTTTCCGTCGGTCAGCTTCAGCGCGCCTTCCAGAGCTTCACGCAGGCGGCTCATGTTCTTGCGTTCAAGCGTCAAGCGGTCAATCACCGCTTCAATCGTGTGCTTCTCGTAACGCACAAGCGCAGGAACATCTTCAAGCCTGTAAATCGTGCCGTCCACGCGGGCGCGCACAAACCCGTTTTCCTTGAGCTCGGCCAGTTCCTTGCGGTATTCGCCCTTGCGCTCCTGCACGATCGGCGCCATCACCGTAATCTGCTTGCCCTCGTCGCTCACATACAAATTATCGACAATCTGGTCCACCGTCTGCGCCTGGATCACGCGCCCGCAATCGGGGCAGTGCGGCACGCCGAGGCGCGCAAAAAGCAAGCGGTAATGGTCCAAAATTTCAACAACCGTACCCACCGTAGAACGCGGGTTGCGGTTCACCGTCTTCTGGTCAATCGAAATCGTCGGCGAGATACCGCGTACGCTTTCCACCTCGGGGTGCTTCATGCGGCCAATGAACTGGCGCGCGTACGCCGAGAGCGACTCCACGAAGCGCCTCTGCCCTTCCTGGAACACCGTATCGAAAGCGAGGCTCGACTTGCCCGAACCGGAAACGCCGGTCACCACCACGATGGAATCGCGGGGAATGGAAAGGTTCACATGGCGGAGGTTATGCTCGTGCGCGTCGCGTATCTCGATGGACTTTGTCATGCCTCAAATATAGTAAACATTTGAGCAAGTCAAAAGAGGGAAAGTAGCACTTTGGTGTTGTGAACGAGGTGTGGACAGAATTTCGCTTATAATTGTGGCAACGAGCCCTCACAGTCCGAATTGTTTAAAATCTTAAACATTTTGGGGGCTTTCAACAACAAAGTTCTATATCACCAACGCGGGATTAAATGCGAATGCTTTGCCTGAAAAATCATTATACTTTATTTGGAGGTTTTTATGACTGCAATAATCGGTGCCATTTTGCTTATGCTTGTGGTTGTCATGAGTGTTGCTTTGATTCTGGGTGCACCACTTGGAGAATTTACCTTAGGAGGGCGCTTTAAAGTCTTTCCGGCGAAATTGCGCCTTGTGCTTGTGACCCAGCTGCTGTTGCAAGTGTTTTTTGCCATCGTTCTTTTGCAACTAGGCCATATTTATCCGCTTTGGTTCTCGCATAAAGTGACCAAAATCATCGGGATTGTCTTGGCGGTTTATTTGTCGCTAAACTGCCTTGTCAATCTTTTTTCGAAGAGCAAAAAGGAGCGCTTTGTAATGACTCCACTTTCGGCTGTTACAGCGTTCTGTTATTGGGTGAATGTAGTTGCGTTCTGACAGGCTTTTTATCTCGCGACTTCGACGCTTTGCATTTTGCCGGTAGCACTGTTGCGCAGATAGTAGATTCCGGACGATTTCGCGACACTTGATGCACGGAGCATCTTTGCCGCATCACTAAAACCGTATGCAGAGAGCTTGCCCAAGCGAACTCCTTGCAGGTCGAATACGTCGTAACTTTGGAGCGTGCTCTGCTCTAAGCGAAGTTTTCCGCTAATGGCGATTGGTTCGTCTTTGTCAAGTGAATCAAGGAAAGCTAGTGAGTCAAGCGAATCCAGCGGATTTATAGGAATGCCTCTAGAGTACCACATGTTCTTGGCATCGTAAAAATGTTCCTTGAAGTAATCCTTGAGCCATGTCATAGCCGGGAGATCCTTGCCATCCTTGATAAGGCCCGGGTTTGTGGATGCGTCCCATCCTCCAATTTCGTAAATGTAGCCTCCAATCGTCACGCCGGCGATGTATTCCGATTCCATGAAAACTGGAATTTGTTCGGAATAGCACGCTTTTTTCAGGCTGTCGTTGCCTGAATGGACGCTGTATTCCGAAATAAACAAGGGTAGCTTTGTTTGTTCGTAAATTTCCTCAATCCCTTTCTTGATTTTAGCGGCTGTCATGCATGCTTGAGGACCTGATCCCTGCATTGTCTGGTTGTAGGCGGTCAATCCGTAGGCGTCAACTGGGGCGTGTTGCTCCTTGATTTTTTGGATAACGTTGGCTCCCAAGTTATTTTGCCACACGTTTGCATTTACGTCGTTGTAAATCAAGGTAGCGTAAGGCCAGCGTTTGCGGGCCATCTTGAACGCTGTAGCTACAAACTTGTAGTCATCGTTGTCGCCTCCGAGAGCGTCAATAACTTTGTCAAGCGTTCCGAAACCGGAATTGTATTTGCCTTTAGAGTCACGTGCCGCTTCGTTCACCACTTCGATCATGTCTAGTTCGGGGTAGCGCTGGGCGACGGCATCAAACCACTTTTCTACAGCCTTTTTGGTTTCTGCGGTATCGAGGTGCCTCAGCCATATTGGGAGCCGTGAACCCCAAAGCAGATTGCGGAACTTGAATTTCACATTCTTCGATTCTGCCCAACTGTAAATGCGGTCGCATTCCGAAAAATCGTATGAGCCTTGCTCTTTTTCGACAACGATCCATGTGCATGCGTTATCTGGAGAAACCTGGTTCCAGTAAGTATGGAAGTCTTCGGGGATTTCCTGGTTGTCGTATATAAAGTTTCCAAGGAACTTTTCTGCACCATTGGCGAGCCCGTGGCTATAGCGGGATGCTCTCGGATTCTTGAAGTATTCCTTGAGCCAAGTCAATGCCGCTCGTTCGATGTCGTCTTTGATGAGGCCGGAACAACCTTGTTCCAAACCGTTACAAGAAAGCCAAGTTTTGCCATAAATGTATCCCCAAAGCGTTATGCCTGCAACATAATCCGTTTCCATTAGGATTGGGAGATGTTCTTGGTAGCATTTTTTTTGAAATTCATCGTCTATGGAACCGACATCGTATTGAGTAATATATATGGGGAGTCCTGTCTGTTCGTGTGCTTCGTAAAGGGAGCGTTTGAGTAAGGATGTATTTAGGCAATAATAGCCTGTCCCTTGTGCGGT
>Ga0265300_10002616_pt1 | contig 15403 bp, 10 predicted proteins | sample AusTroGonzalo_MG_FD_193482 | JGI IMG/M metagenome (GOLD analysis project Ga0265300, IMG submission 193482) | Bovine rumen microbial communities from tropical cattle in Woodstock, Queensland, Australia - Gonzalo_03 | ecosystem: Host-associated > Mammals > Digestive system > Stomach > Rumen ...
CGGTCTCGTCGACCGTGGCGCGGATGGCCTTCTCGAAGCGCACGGAGGCGTCGTAGACGCTGCCGTCGCCCAGGGCCAGGGCCAGCTCCGAGGGGGCGAGCAGGGCCTGCCCGTCGTAGGAGAGGGTGTACTGGAGGGTGGGGGCGGCGTCGATGCCGACGCAGAGGCGCCCGTCGGGCGAGCGGAGCTCGAAATGGCGCGGCGCGGCCGCGAGGCAGAGGGGGAGCAGCAGAAGCGCTGCGGCAAGGAGGTGGCGGATCTTCATAATGTGGTATTTTCCGTAAATATACGAATAATTGCTATCTTTGCGAACGTCAAAAAGCGTCTTTCAGATGAACAAAATGCATTTCCTCCTTGCGGCTGCGTCCGCGGTCCTGCTGCTTGCAGCCTGCACCCATGAGCTCAAGACCAAAACCTTTGAATACGAAGACTCCGCCATGGCGGATCCGTTCGACGCGGAGTGCAACGTCTCCTGCGCGTTTGAGTACGTGACAGGCGGCGTGAGCGCGGAGCTGAAAGACAAGATCAACGCCACGATCATCGCGACCCACATCCTGTACGACGAGGCGGACGGTCTGACTGACGTCCCCGTGGCCTGCGAGCGCTGGGTGGCGGCCACGCTGGAGAGCTACGAGGCGGATATCGCGGATTTCTCGGACGATTACGACGAGGAAGATGCGTGGATGTTCAATTTCGAGTACAGCCGGACGGGACATTTCGGCGATGCCTGCAAGTCCCGCCACCTGCAGACGTACAACGTCTCCTACAACGAATACACGGGCGGCGCGCACGGAATGTACAGCGTCGTGGCCGATGTCTATGACCTGACGACCGGCGAAATCATCTCCGAGGACGACCTCTTCGCGAAGGGCTTCCAGCCCGGCGTCACGAAACTGCTTGCCGCCGCGCTGGAGACGTACCTCGCCGACAACGACGACGATCCGGAGATGCTCTTCAGTGCGCCGGAGCCGAACGGCAACTTCAGTGTCTCAGACACGCACGTGACCTGGATCTACAATCCCTACGAAATCGCGCCCTACGCGATGGGATCCATCGAATTGTCTGTCAGTTGGAACGATCTGAAGCCTTATCTCAAATAGGCGTTCGACGCATCTTTCTCGATGCGTGACTTCACGTTGTAATAGGCCTGGCGGGAACTGAACCCGGAGGCCTCGGCGGCTTCCTGGATGGTGGCGTTGGGGTGTTCCATCTGGTAGTCTGTCACGTGGTTCAGGCGGAAGCTGTTGATGTAGACGAAGAATCCGCCGTATTCCGACTTGATGATGTCGGCGATGTAGGAGCGGCTGTAATTGCAGCGGTCGGCCACGTCCTGAATGGTGAGATGCGGCTCCAGGTAGGCCTGCTGCTCCACGACGACGGCGTGGATGGCGGACAGGATCTCCAGCATCTTTTCCCGGGAGATGTTGCGCTTGCGCGCCGTTTCCGTAGCAGCCGTCGGCTCCTGGGCTTCTCCCTCCTCTTCCTCGATCGGGCGGTTGCGGTGCGGCGGCAGGGCGGAGATAATGATGATCACCGCGGAGGCGGAGAAAAACAGCATGATCAGGGCCATGATCAGCCGGCTGTTCAGCACGACGGCCGTCCAGCAGAGGACCAGGTTCACAAAAACCAGCAGGGTCCAGCGCCGGGCCACCCTCACGGGGAAATCTTTCGGATTGGAGTATTCATCCTCGTTGAAGCGTTTCGCCCAGATGCGGATGACCACGATGGTGGTGAGGGAAACGAGCGTGCTGATGGCGCCTGGAATGAACAGCAGGCAGCCGGCCAGTACGGGACTGATCCGGGTCTCGAGCTGCTCACCGGGCCAGATGGCCAGGATCAGGGCGGCGGTAAGGCACAGGAAGATCGGCGCGCCGACCACGACGATAGGTCCTTGCCAGATTTTCCACTGCATGATGTTTCCGAAATAAGTATACAGCAGGACGGTGAAATAGCACTGCGCGACGGGCAGGAAATACATGCGCGTCAGGTACCAGGCGTCCGTGCTCTCCGGGTGCAGCATATAGGGAAGCAGCACCAGCGAGTTCAGGAAGATGGCGGAGAAGAAAGGCCGGCCGGGATAATAGTAGTTCGGCCGGTGATCGTAGGGATGGCACATGTGGAACCAGCGCACCAGGGCCACCACCAGGCTGGTGGTGATAAATACGGCCGCGGCCAATCCGCAATAGTAAAATTCGCTGTGTTCCATCCAATCTTCAAAGGTATAAATTTTTTCGTAGATGTATAACTGTAGACTCATAAATGACAAAGTGGACTCATTCGTGACATTGTCTGGACAGTAATGGTTAAAGAATGAATGAATTGTGTTACTCTTGTACAAAATGAAAGCGTAACTTTGCATCGTCCGTCAGTAGTGTATTATCTTTTATGCTTAAAGGGAACAGCCTGATATTTTTAGTCGCAGCGATCCTCTTCGTTGTGTGGGTGGTTGCGATTGTTTTGTTTGTCCGCCGGGTCCTGCGACGGGACCGGAATCAGTAAGCAGAAAAGATCTAACAAACAATTAAACCAGAGTGGATACCATAGCGTACTTAAGGTATTATTTGTATTATGTTGCTTCCTACATTCGGTTCATCGTATCGTTTGTAGCCAGTAAGCTTGAGAAGTATCCCACGGAGGTGAAGGTCGCCGCCGTGATCGCGGTGTTGTGCGTATTCACGATGTTTGTGCTTTTTGTCAGGATGCTCATCATGTCCGGCTACCGGAAGAGCCTGCGGCTGCTTCGCGAGCACACCGAGGAGACGTACGGCGATGCCATGAGATTCCTCCTCTCGTCCGAGGCCCCCGATCAAATGTCCAAGGTGGAGATCTGCGAGCTTTTCGGCATTGATCCGACCGTCGATGACGAACCGCTGAAGAAGTCAAAGGAGAAGAAGGTGTTCGCTGAGGTGTTCTACAACCTCTTTATAAATGAGAAGGCGGAAAATGCCCGGATGAGCAATATCCACAGCATGCTCGAGGTGTTCGGCATCTCCGAACATTTGGAGAAGGAAGTGAGCCTGGGCTCCAAGAGGAGAAAGGTGGATGCCCTGAATATGATTCGCGCCTATGGCCTGTCGATCAGCCCGTGGATTATCAATAAACTCTTGAATTCCAAGAACCTGCGCCTTCAGCGCCTGGCCATGTACACGGTCATCGTGTCGAGTTCCGACAGTACGATGGATTATTTCGAGACCGAGTTCTTCGACAACAATTCCTGCATCAAGGACGAGATCGAGCTGGCCTATTCGCTGAACCGTCGCCGCAAGGCCGGCCTCAAGCTGCCGAACCTGGCGCGCTGGGCGCACATGCACAAGCGCGAGTTCACGCAGTGCCTGTTCGTCCGCCTGATGCGGCGGTTTAACCAGGTTGAGTACTGCGACCAGTTGCGCGACCTCTTTGTCCCGGGTAACAAGAAGAAACTCATCGAGGAGATTTCCCGTACCTGGGGATATCTGCATTACGTGGACGGCGAGCAGCTGTTGATCGACTCGCTGCTGACGCAGCCGGACGACACGAAGGTCGCCATCCTGCACGCCCTGACCCGTTTCGGGACGGGACGCGGCATGGATGCCATGCTGGACGGTTTCCGCCACTCCCTCAACCCGCACGTGCGCTATGAGGCGCTTCGCTGCCTGTACAACTACGGCGATGAGGGTCGGAGGGCGTTTGAAAAGCTGGAACTCGAATCGTCGGAAGCGGACGCCCATTATTTCAGCTTCTTCCACAATCCCATCACGCTCGCCAAGGTCCGCCTCGACCGGGAGCAGGCTTATCATCCGTCGGTGGAAACGGTGTTAAACGGTTAAAAAAGGAGACTCGCTATATGTGGTTGACACTCTATTACATCTTCTGTTACCTGATCTTCACGTACACCCTGGCCATGATCGTGACCTACGTCATCATGGTGTGCATGAGCAAGATCTCCCAGAAGAAGCTGGAAATCAACATGCCGGACGACAACACAATCAAATTCCTCCTGCGCGGATCTCCGCTCACCCCGGCCGTGTCCGTGATCGCTCCGGCTTACAACGAGGAAGTCGTGATCATCGACTGCGTCAACTCGCTGCTGAACCTGGACTATCCGGATTACGAGGTGGTGCTCGTGAACGATGAAAGTACCGACCGCACCCTGGAGATCCTGATCGAAGAATACAAACTGATCGAGGTTCCTTACGATATCGCCATGCGCGTGCAGTGCAAGCCGATCAAGCGCGTGATGAAGTCGACGGATGAGCGTTACAGCAAGCTGGTGCTCGTGGACAAGGTGCACGGTGGTACAAAGGCCGATGGTTCCAACGCCGGCATCAACGTCTGCAGCAACAAGTACTTCGTCTGTACCGACGTGGACTGTATCATCGAGCCGATGGCCCTGTATCGAATGATGTGGCACGTGGTGAACAGCCCGAAGCCGATGATCGGCGTGGGTGCCACCATGTTGATGAGTAACGGCTGTACCGTGCAGGACGGCCGCCTGGTCCGGGCCGAAGTGTCCAACCGGCCGCTGCCTCTGTTCCAGCAGCTGGAGTACATGCGCTCCTTCCTGATCAGTAAGCTGGGTTGGTCGGCCATCAACGCCCTGCCGAACATCTCCGGTGGTTTCGGTCTGTTCGATACCGACATCGCCGTGAAGTCCGGCGGCTATGACCCTTCCTCCTTCGCGGAAGACGTTGATATGCTGCTCCGTATGGTGACTTACATGAAGAACCACAACCTCGATTTCAAGCTCGCCATGGTGCCGGAGGCCTGCTGCTGGACGGAAGGTCCGGGTACCGTGAGGCAGCTGTTCCGTCAGCGTACGCGTTGGGCCCGTGGTCTGTTCGAGATTGTCTCCAACCACCGCAAGCTGTTCTTCAACCCCCATTACGGGCCGATCGGCGCACTCACCATGCCGTACATCTTCATCTTCGAGTTCCTGGCTCCGATCCTCGAGATGATCGGTTTCCTCTTCATGATCTGGCTGACCCCGACCGGCGGCGTGAACTGGCGTTCGGCCATTGTGGTCTTCGGCATGATCTACCTGTTCTGCCTCTTCATTGCCTCCGCCGTCATCTACAACGACTACCAGATCAAGGCGGTGAACTGGAAGAGCAAACGTATGAATTACTTTAAACTGATGGTGGCGTCGGTGCTGGAGCCGTTCGTCTACCATCCGTTCCAGACAGTCTGTTCGAATATCGGTTACCTTCGTTTCATCCGTAATACGCGAGCTGTGTGGACCCCGATCCAGCGTCAGGGTTTCAAAAAGAAAGATCAATGAGAAGCGCGAGAATCTTAAGCTGTATCTATATTATCCTCTTCCTGGTAGGAGCCGGCGAGGTTCGGGCCCAGGGACTGAAACCCTCCGTCGCCGGTTATGTCCGCCGGGCCGAGTCCTACATCGCCTCGAATGCCTGGAACTCCGCCAAGCGTGAGATCGACGAGGGTCTCGAGATCATCCCGGACGATTCGGACCTGCGCTACCTCAACGGCTATTACTACTACGTCATCGGCGACATGAACGAGGCGCGCTACAACCTGGTCCGTTCCGTTCAGGGCAATGACGACCAGGTCAAGGCCAAGCGCCTCCTGGTGGACGTGGAAGACAATCTGACCCATTATTCCAGCGCCATCTGCTATATCAACGAGTTGTTGGACATCCAGCCCTACGACCGCGACCTGTGGCGTCGTAAAATCGCCTTCTACCGTAAGTTGGGCAACGACGTCGAGGCCGATGCGGCGCTCGAACGCCTGCTGCACATCTTCCCGAACGACACGCTGGTCGTGGCCGATGTGCGCCGACGCGACATCGAGACCCGCGACAACATCCTGCGGAACAGCTCGCTCACCGAGGCGTCCAACAACCTGGAGCGCTGGATCGACACGGATCCCAAGGTCCGTGACTATTATTTCGAACTCATCTCCACCTACATGAAGATGGGCGAATACGAACGGGCGCTGGGCGCCGCCAACCGCGGCCTTACGTATTTCCCGAACGATCAGGAACTTATCAACAAGGCCGTCGGTATCATGATGGACATGGGCCGCTACTCCCAGGCGTACACCTTCGCCCGGAGCAAGCGGAGTGATGCGACCCTGAGGAACCTGCTGCGGGAGATCGCGAACAATGCGCGCCTGCACGATCCCTACGAGGCCAACGGCCGCCTGTACACCGCCACCCGGGACCGTGACGCCCTGAACTACCTGATCAACACCGCCGTCACGCGGGGCTATACGGACGACGCCCGCGAATACATTGGAGAGGCGATGAAGCTGGACGGCCGCACGCCTGCGCTGCTGATGAAGCTCTACACCGTGGAGAAGAAGGCCGGCAACACCCGGGCGGAGATCCGCCTGCTGAACGAACTGTACGACAAGGCTCCGGACGACGAGGACCTGATCGAATCCTATACGGAAATGATGCTCCGCCTCTGCGATCAGGACTTCGCCGGACAGCAGTGGGAAGACGCGTGGAACCACCTGGACCGCGTGCTGGAATTCCTGCCTGAGACGTCCGAGAACTGGCCTGCCACCGTGTCCCGCCAGATCATCGCCCTCTGCCGCCTAAACCGCTTCGCGGATGCGCGTACGCTGCTCGAGAACGCGACGCGCCGCAGCCCGGAGAACGGACTGCGCTTCGCCTCGGCCTACGAAGAGCAGGCTTCCGCCCGCCTGAAGGGGCTGATGGAAGAAGAGAACTACGAGGCGGCTTACCGCGAGGCCGAAGCGATGCTGAACGTCATCCCCGACAGTGACCCCGCCCTGCGCACCCTGATCAGCCTGAGCCAGGAGCTGAAGCGCGACGAAGAGTTCTACAGATATGCGGCCGCCGGTTATTCCGAGCGTCCCGCAGATCCCTATTTCATCGTGAAACAGGCGGTCGCCCTGCAGGAACAGGGCCGCTATGAGGAGGCCCTCTCCCTGCTGCGTCCCGCGTCGGCGACGGGGGACTACGTGAATCCCCGGGTGGCGGAAGCCTTCTCCGGCGTCAGCGACGAATGGGCCGCCGCGCTGCTGAAGGACCATCAGCCGGAGAAAGCCCGCGAGGTCATCGACCGCGCGCTCACCTACGATCCGGAGAACCGCGAACTGCTCTACACCAAGGGTCTGGTGGCGGAGAAGCAGAAGGACTACGAGCTGGCCTACGACCTCCAGCACCGCTACTTCAATCCGAGCAATGCTGAGCAGGACGAGTTCATGCAGCACATGAAATTCCTCCGGTTCCGGGGCTACAAGCGCCAGATCGAGGCATCCTATACCCACGCATTCTTCGATTCCCGCAGCGATGAGCTGTCCACGATCGGCCATCTCTATTCCGTTGCGTCCGTCAGCTATACGCAGAAGCTGGATGACAACAATACCGTCGCCGGCCAGATCAACTACAAGGGTATCGACGGCTACCACACCAAATCCGAGACCAATGCCGGCGGCACCGGCATTGAGCTGGCTGCGCAGTGGGACCGCAAGATCGACGACACGTGGAGCGCTTCCGCCAGCCTTTCCGTCGGTTTCCGCTATTTCAACCGCTTCGGCCTGAACCTGTCGGGCACCTATGAATTTGACTTCGGCCTGGTGACGGGACTGCGTTTCGGCTATCGCCGCACGCCGCCGACCTATCTCTACCTGGGCGGTGACAACGCCGGACAGGCAATCAAGGGCTCGTTCAACCTGTTTATGCTGACTCCGTCGGCCGAAATGGCCTGGGATCGCGTCAGCGCACGCCTCAGCACCGATTTCGTCCTCCTACAAGGTGGGCTCTACTATAACGTCGGCCTTCGTGGAACCTTCTTCTTCAAGGACGACGACACCACAAGTATCTCGTTATTAACGGGATTTGGTTCCTTCCCGGAACTGAGCTTCTTCGATCAGACGGCCCTCCAGAACCTGTCGCATACCAATACGATGGTGGGCTTCGATGCTCGTATCCTCATCTCTCGCCAGCTCGCATTAGGCCTTACAGGCAGCTGGAATACGTATTTTAACCCCGTCAGCAGGCCTGACGGCACAATTCTTGATTCCTATCGAAACATTTACTCCCTGGCTGTCAGGGCGCAAATTGCTTTCTGATATGAATCGCCCCAAAGGTGTTCAGATTTTGATAGACATACTGATCTGTTCGATGTTGCTGAGTGGTTGTACGCAAGTGCAGCCCTACACCGGCTCGTCCCCCTTCGAGTACCGGGAGATCCATCTCCCCGCGCTCCCGGCGGAGGAAGCGCCGAAGTACCTGAACAGCATCGATCTGGACTGGGGTATCTGGGGTCACAACCTTTCCGTCGTCCTGCCGTCCAAGCCCACTCCGAGCGTTTTCGCGAAGGAGAGCGAAGGCATTTCGGTCAACAAGGAGCAGTTCTGCTTCTCGTCGGACGCACTCTTCAAATATATCAGGGACTATATCCGGGATAATTACGGCTCCGAGCCGACGATGCGCTTCGCCATCCTGCCCAACGACAACTCCGTCGTCTGCACCTGTGCGCACTGCCTGGAGTGCGGAAATACGGCGCACGACTGCTCCGGCGCGGTCTATCATCTGCTGGAGCGCCTCTGCGAGGAGTTCCCGAAACATATCTTCTTCACCTCCCATTACCGGACGACCAGCAAGGTGCCTACGAAGCCGCTTCCGGCGAATGCCGGCGTGCTGGTGAGCGCCATCGATTTCCCGCTCAGCCCCGTGCACAAGGAGGCGGAGGACGAGTTCGTGGGTCTGCTCAAAAAGTGGTCCGGCCTGACCAGCCACCTCTACGTCTGGGATTATATCAACAATTTCGACGACTACTTCACCCCCTATCCGATCTTCGACTCCATCCGCCACCGGCTCCAGCTGTATGTCGAGTATGGCGTGAACGGCGTGTTCTTCAACGGCAGCGGATATGAGTACAGCACGATGTACAAGCTGAAGACGCACGTGCTGGCGGCCCTGCTGGAGGATCCAGAGACCCGCTGGCGTCCGCTGCTCAAGAGCCTCTGCCGCGAGAAGTATCCCGTCACGGGCGACGTGATCAGCAACTTCGTCACGCTGCAGGAGGATATCGTCACGGAGAAGGGGCTTTCGCTGCCGCTCTACGAAGGCGTCCCGGTGGCGATGAAGACCTACCTGCCCGCCCGGGACTTCGTGCAGTTCCACGACGAGCTGCTCCGGCTGCTGCCGAGCACCCAGGGCCAGGAGCACGAGGATGTCCAGAAAATGAGCCGGGCCATGATGCTGACGCGCCTGGAACTCAAGCGCATCGCGGGCGATACCTTTGAATGTCAGCCCATGCTGAAAGAGCTGGAGGCGTCCAGCCGGCAGGGGATCATCGCCTACAGTGAGGGCGGCGGCAGCACCGCCAGTTATTTGAATGAGTACCGCTTCATGCTCGAGCATGCTGAGGAAATGTCCGGCAAAGACCTGCTGAAGGGCGTTCGCCTGGAGGCGCTGACGGCGCTCGACGAAGATTACACCGATATCACCCTGCTGACCGACGGCCTGCTGGGCCTCCCGTCCAACTACCATTGCGGCCAGCTGATTTCCTCGGCGAAACCGGCGCTGCGCATATCCATCCCGCACCGGGACGGCATGCGGCGCCTGCGGGTCTACATGACCCGGAACAATATTTATCATATCGGGTTCCCGGAAAGCCTGACGCTCACCGCCGGCGCCCGCAGACTTGGGACGGTCGTCCCCACGCCGATCCCCGGCAACCTCCAGCGCGCCGTGGCGGAATTTGACGTCTCGTCGGTCAGCAACGGCACGTTCGTGCTCAGCGTGACCCGCGACCTGGAAGTGCGAACGATGGCCCTGGACGAAATAGAAGCTTATTAGTGTATGACCTGGAAGAAACTACATACCTTTAGAATATTTGCGATACTGGCCGTGATGGTCTTAGTATTCGCATCCTGCAACAAGCGGCTGAAGCCGGCGACCGTGCTGGTCGCCAATCCTGTCCAGCACCTCAATCCGGTGCCGCAGGGCGAGCCGCTGAAGATCCTGTTCGAGATCGAGAACACGTCGAACAACCCGCTGTTCATCCAGGAGATCCAGACCACCTGCGGCTGCATCGTCCCCAAGAACGAGCTGCCCATCGTGATCCTCCCGCACAGGATCGGTACGGTCCACCTGGCCTACAATACAATCAAGAACACGGGCTACGTCGACCATTTCGTCTATTGCTACGGCAATTTCGAAGGGGACAACCACATTGAGCTGGAGTTCGACACGAACGTCGTCCCGCGCGCGGACTACATCCGCGACTACGAGCAGCTCTCGATCGAGCATCCCGAGAGCTTCAAGAAGGTCCCGAGCCTATTTGATGAAGAAAGATACAAAAAAACGAAATAATTCAATAATAGTCAGTATATTTGTTGGTTATGAAAAAACTAGTATTGTTTTCATTGTTGAGCGTCGCCCTCCTGGGGTGTTCGCGTGACTATCTGGAGCAGGAGGCTGTGAAGTCTAACCTGCCCGACACCCGTGTCTTCGTCCAGGGCCACCTGGTCGCCGAGCCGACCACCAAGTACAGCAACCTTGAACTTGACTGGCCTTTTGTCAACTCTACCGAGGGTTGGGAGTCCGCCCGTTTCTCCGTCCGTGCCGACCGTACCACCCCGGACTACATGGACCACTCCTCCGCGCTGTATTATGGCCGTTCGGCGGGCAAGCCCGGTAACAACCGTGGCATGGTGTACACGAATTTCCCGTATGGCCACTACAACGACCGTGACCAGAACTACTTGACGGGTAAGAAGGACGGCCAGAATGTCGGCCTGTTCCGCTATGTCTTCGACAAGGAGGGTATCCAGACCCAGCTCGCCATCAAGGAAGCTCCGAAGGTGAGCGCCATCCTGGGCGATGAGAAGGCGGATCTTCAGTCTAAGAAAAATGCCGGTACTGCTTCCGCCAAGGAATTGGAGAGTCTTGCCGACATCGAGTCGCTGCTCGCAATGGGCGATGACTACCTCGAGTCCCACATCCTGTGGTATGTCGTGAAGGAAGTCGCCTCTAAGAATCGCTGGCACGTGAACGGTACCATCGTCAATGATCCGGTGCCCACGCCGGGTCCGTACACGGTGGCCGACAACGTCGAGGTGGACATCCACCAGCAGGAGCACGCCGACTGGGCTGAGATCAAGACCTCCGTGCACGTCCGTACGGACGCCGAGTCCGTCGTGATCAACATCCCGCTTGCCTATGATGATATCCTGGAGGGTGACGGCGTGGACGTCCGCATCTATAAGGATTATTTCAACGGGACCGAGTACGATGGTCTCAGCATCAACGTGACGCACGACGCGAAGGGTATCACCATCGCGATCGAGGGCATCAACGCCGACAAGATCAAGCAGTACAAGCAGGATTTCGGCGACGGTCTCACCGTCGAGGTCCAGAGCTTCTGCAAGAACGACGACAGCGCCCGTATCTGGGACGCCGTCAAGCGCAGCGCCGTGGTGACCACGGGCAAGCCCTGCACTGTGGTCGGCCAGATTACCAGCGCCTACTATGACGATTCCTACATCGTCAAGGTGACCAACCCGCCCGCAGGCAATTAATCCTGTCCGGGAAATAGAATAGTCGATCGCGCCCCTGCAGAGGGGCGCGATTGTTTTTTTTCTTATCTTTGCAGTACCCACATGTATATTGATAACCATGAAACGAGTTTTCTGTTTGCTGGCTACCTGCGCATTGCTCTTCTCCTGCGTCAAGGAGGAGGTGGAGGAGCCTAAGCCCCATCATTTTGGCGACACGCCTTATACACTGAATGTTACAGCTGTCCGGGGAGGACGTCCGGAGTCCAAGGCCCTGTCTTACGACGGGATCCAGCTCACGTCATCCTGGGCGGTGGGGGAGAAGGTGCGCGTTTACATGGGGGAAGTCGCCGTGGGCGTGCTCCAGGCCCAGACCGCCGGCGTGAGCACGACGCTCTCCGGCACGGTCACCAAAGTGCCCGAGGTGGGAGATGAACTCCGGCTCGAGTTCCTGAGCCCCGACTACGAGCACCAGCAGGGCACCCTCGACTATATATCCGCCCACTGCGATTACGCCACGGCAAGCGTCACCGTCTCTTCCGTGGAGGAACCCACGATTACTACTTCGGACGCTTTGTTCCAGACCATGCAGGCCATTGTGGCGCTCCAGTTGTTAGATGCGTCAAACTCTATCCTGACGCTCTCCGCCACGTCCCTGGATGTCACTGTGGACGATAAAACCATCACGGTGACGCCAGAAACTCCCGCCAATATGCTCTATTTGGCTGTTCCGGCCTTCTCCGACAAACCGGTAACCCTGAAGGCGTCAGTAGGGGACAAGCTCTATAGCCTGTATAAGCACAGTGTCTCCCTGGAAGCGGCCGGCTATTACACCCTTAAAGAAAAACTATCTCCGTCGATTTTGGTCCACGACGAGAGCGAACTGAAGGCGGCGGTGGAGGCGAACCAGGCGATGATCCTGTTCGCCAATGATATTGCCATTTCCAATCTGCTGGAAATCAAAGGTAACAGGACGGTGGCCATCGATATGTGCGGCTTCAAGCTGGACCGCGGAAGCATCACCCGTTCCTCCCAGGTCATCGTCGTGCGCACCGGCTCCAAGCTGCATCTCAGCAACGGCACCCTGACCGGTGGTTGGGGCGGTAACGGCGGCGCGCTGGATATCGAATCCGGCTCCACCGCGAACCTGATCGACGTCACCGTCAGCGGCAATGCTGCCGATGACCGGGGCGGCGGCATCTCGAATAAAGGGACGCTCACGATGGTGGGCGGTGCCATCACGAATAACGTCAGCAATGATAAAACCAGCCCCCAGGGCGGCGGTGGCGTGTTCAATTATTACGGCGCCACGGCAACGCTCACCGGTGTCACCATCAGTGATAATGTGGCTGTCTGGTATGGTGGCGGCGGCATCTGCAACTACGGCAAGCTGACGCTCAATGATTGCGTCATCACCGAAAACCAGGCCTATAAGAACGGCGGCGGCATCTGGAATGGCAGTACCGCCGACGGGAAGCATCCTGCGCTGACCATCAACGGCGGTTCCATCACCCACAACCGTGCCGGGGACTGTGGCGGCGGTATTTACGGCGGCAACGAAATCGGAGACCCTGACCACACAAGCCTCAGCATGCAGGGCGCAGTTACCGTGACCGACAATACGGCCGCAGGCGGCGTGACGGACAATGTCTATCTGAAATACCGCAAGTATATCAACGTGGTCGGCAGCCTGGCAGGCAGCACCATCGGTATCACGCTGGAGACCACGCCGCACGAGTTTACGAAAAAATTCTCGACCTACAATAGCGGCGTTGAACCGGACAGTATATTTAAACCGGACATGGCAGGTGTCATGTCGATTGTCTCCAGCCCGAACAAGGAGGGGTACCAGGTGAAAACGGTCCCCGAAGGCACTTCCTATTATATCGAACGTGCTTGGGACTCCAAGCGGAAGGAAGTGACGACCACCATTAAATTCCTGACCGAGCAGATTGCCGCCGACGCCACGCCCACGAGCGAGACGCAGTTCAAGGTGCTGACTTCGGTTCCTTCTTCCACCTTGACTATCGGCACCGAGAATTCTCAGCTCCATGAGTTCTATGTGGTCAACGGTACGGTGAATATCAATGCTTTAGTCCTGCTAGGTCCGCATGTGCATATCATCCTTAGCGACAGCGCAGAGTTTATCTTGGGCGAAGAAATCGTCGTAACGGAAGGACATACAGTTTATATCCACGACCAGGGATCCGAAGCGGTCATGGGCAAGTTGCGTAGCAGAGACGGTGATGATGATTATTCAGCGAGTCTGGGCGGATCTATGGAAGGCGTCACCAAAGGCGGCAACATCGTGATTCATGGCGGCAACATCAACCTGAAGGCAAGAGGCCCTTCCGCTATCGGTGGTCTCTATAATGCCCAGATTGGTGAGATCACCATCTATGGCGGAACGATCCGGGCGGAAGGAGGCGTGGGATCTGCCGGTATTGGCGGTGGTACGTTTGGCAAGAATTATGGCAATATCAATATTTATGGCGGTTCAATCCGTGCGATAGGTGGCAACAACCAGGGGGATCCCGAACCCGGCGGTGGCGCCGGAATCGGTGGTGGGTTCGAGTGTGAGGGTGGTACGCTGCATATCTATGGCGGCCACATCACCGCGACCACCAACAGCGAATCGGCCGGCATCGGCTGCGGTCAGAATGCCGGCTCGAAAGGCGCCGGTACAATCATCATTGACGGTGGTACTGTCAAAGCCTATGGCGGAACCCATGCCGCCGGTATCGGCGGCGGCGACGGCATTGACGGGGCGGATCTTACCATCAACGGCGGCTACATCGAGGCCTATGGCGGCGATGACGCAGCCGGTATCGGCGGCGGCGAAGGCGGCAACGGCGGCACGGTGACCATCACCGGCGGCTATGTCTATGCCAAAGGCGGCTGGGAATACGGCGCCGGCATCGGCGGCGGCCAGGATGGCAGAGGCGCCGACGTCACCATCACTGGCGGCACGGTCGTCGCCCAGGGCGGAGAAGACAAGACGGGCCGCCGGGCCATCGGCCCGGGCACGGGTAGCGACAACTATGGTTCGCTCACCCTCGGCGACAACATGATGGTGAGCTCCGAGCGTATGGCCAATGAGGTTGAACGGAAAAACATGTGCTGGTACCGCACGCGGGTCCGCGTCGAGCCCTGCACGCATCCCGGCTATACCCTCGAGACCTGCCCGTACCACAAGCACGACTGACCCCTGGGGCCAATCTGTATTAGTTTTAGAATTGTAACCACAATATTCAAGTATTTTTTTATGAAAAAACTGATTGTCTTGGCAGCTGCAATGCTGCTTGTCTGCGCCACTTCCTTCGCGCAGTTGAATGTCAACCTCGGCTATGCTAATACCACGGCGCGTTACAAGGCCGGTAACGACCTGTATTCGATGCGGCTCAACGGCTTCACGGTGGGCGCGGGCTTCTCGCTCGAGCTGGCCGATGGGTTCTTCTTTACCCCGGGCGTGAACTATCTTTTCGCCACCGGTAACTCGAATTCCGCTCCCGGCCCTATCAGCCTGACGGGTAACATCACCGAGCACTATATCAATGTCCCCCTGACGCTGAGCTACGACTTCCCGCTTTCCGGCAGTGTCAAGTTCTTCCTTTTTGCCGGCCCGACTGCTAGTGTCGGCGTTGCTTCCCAAACTAAACTGACCGTCAATGTGGGCCCCTACAAGGCCGATGAGGTCGTCGACAACTACAAGGGCAATGATTACTACCGCTTCAACATCCTGCTCGGCGGTGGTGCCGGTCTGAAGATTTCCGACTCATACCTCATCAAGGTGGGCTATGACTTCGGTCTGCTCAACCGCTCCGGCGTGAAGGACATTTCCGAGCATGACCGCCTGCTGACCGTCGGCATCGCGTATCTGTTTGAATAATCGGGATTCTACCTTAGAAAAGGCCTTGCGTACCGT
>Ga0265300_10002619_pt1 | contig 15393 bp, 14 predicted proteins | sample AusTroGonzalo_MG_FD_193482 | JGI IMG/M metagenome (GOLD analysis project Ga0265300, IMG submission 193482) | Bovine rumen microbial communities from tropical cattle in Woodstock, Queensland, Australia - Gonzalo_03 | ecosystem: Host-associated > Mammals > Digestive system > Stomach > Rumen ...
GGGTGGCCCATGTCGGCGCGCACCTTACCCCACTTGGAGTCCACGGGGCCGTTGGCAAACTCCACGAGGTCAAGGGCATCCTGGATATAGTCGTCCAGCTGGTCGACGGGCACATGCACGCCGGGTTTCGTGGGGTCGGGGTTCTGGAACTGGCAGGAGAGACCGCACGAGATGACGGGCAGGGGCTCGCAGCCGAAGTCCTCGCAGAGCTGGAAGAACTCGAAGAAACCGAGACCGTACGACTGGTAGTAGTCGGGGAAGTAACGGCCCGTGAAGGTGTAGTGCCAGCGGTTCTCGTTCAGCGGGCGGTTCTCTACGGGACCCACGCTGTTCTTCCACTGGTAGCGCGTCTCCAGGTCGGTACCCTCGACGATGCAACCGCCGGGGAAGCGGAAGACGCCGGGGCGCATGTCGTTCAGCGCCTGTGCCAGGTCCTGACGCATGCCGTTCTCACGGCCTTTCCATGTGTTGACGGGGAACAATGAGACGTGCTCCACGTCGGTCACGGCCTTCGAGTCGGCCCACACGCGGAGATGTGCCTTGGCGAAGGTTCTTTTCGGCTTGATAATCGTCGTATATTTCTTCCACTCCTTGCCGCTGACGTCGACGCTGGCGTTGCCCAGCTTCTGGTCGTCGCTCATGGTGGCGTTGTCCACAAGGTCTATCCACAGCTTGGCCGTGCCGCCGTCGGGCACGCGTGCCCAGACAGAGAAGCGGTACTCCTCGCCGCCCTTGACGCCCATGCCGAAGAAGCCGCGGTTCTCAATCATCGTGTGCTTGTCGCGGTGGTCGGCGGGAGCCAGGCGCACGTAGTGCGGATTGCGCTCGAAGGGACCGTCGTTCATCAGTGTCACCTTGCCCGAGACGTCCCAGCCGGCGAAGGCGTTGGGGAACTCGAACGAGCGGTTCATCACCAGTTCGGCATAGAGGCCGCCGTCGGCAGCGTAGTTGATATCCTCGAAGAAGATGCCATACATCGTAGACTGCACGGGAGCGCCCACCTTAGCGGTTTTCACTTCCATGACATGGGTGCCTGCAATGGCAGGCAGAGTTGCAGCCACGGCCAGCGCACAGAGCGTTGTTTTCAGTTTCATTTTGTGATCTGTTTTTAGTTAGTCAATTGTTTGTGGGCACAAAATTAGTTAAAATCTTGCGAAAAAGCAAGGAAAATCAAATAAAAAGACGTATATTTGCAAAAAATAGCAATAACAAGACTTGATAATCATGAAAACAATCTTAGTAGCAGAAGACAACGAGAGCAACTTCATCCTGATGACTTATATCCTCAAGCGTCACTATGGGGTCATTCGTGCCAAAAACGGACAGGAAGCCGTCGACTTGGTGGAGAAGGGTGGCATAGACCTGATACTGATGGACATTAAGATGCCGATCAAGGATGGTCTGGAAGCCACTGGGGAAATCAGGGCGAAACATCCCGACATGCCCATTATCGCCTTGACGGCCAATGCCTTCGACAGCGACCGCCAGCTGGCCATCGAGGCCGGTTGCAACGACTTCCTCTCAAAGCCCGTGGCCAGCGACAAGTGTCTTGCTGCCATCGCAAAGCTCATAGGCGAGTAAGATTGGACAAGAAATGACTACGAACTGAATAACTAAAACAAAACAGATGAAACGACTATCGATAACGCTCATGGCGGCTGTGGTGCTCGCCATGGGATGGCCTCTGAATATGGAGGCTGCCAATAAGAATAAGACCGTGACGAGTGTGAGAGAGCTGATGACCGTGACGGAGGACTTGAATGTGATTGTCAACGGCGCAACGCCCTTTACGGAAGAAGGCGTGGTGGACCTCGTGAACACTGAGCACGCCGTATTGATCGTTGCTCAGAAGAAACCGTCGGAGATGTTGGAGCTCATGTCGCACGTCAAAATCAACGGCAAGGCTGCCAAGAACGGGACGAACTGCCAGGTGAAGCTCTACAACCGCGGCTCCATCATCCTGCCTTATGGCGACAGCACGAAGCCGCTGACGTGCTACACGGAACCAAACTTCCAGGGAACGGAGTATAATACCTACTCTCTGGGCCATCAAGACGGCTATATGAAGACGCTGACGAACAATCAGCTGAAGAATAAAATCCGTTCGTTCAAACTGAAGCGCGGCTATATGGTAACGTTTGCAACACAGGATGGCGGCCGCGGCTACAGCCGCTGCTTCATTGCTGCCGACAAGGACTTGGAAATGAAGGAACTGCCGCTGGTGCTCGACCAGAAAATCAACTCCTACCGTATCTTCAAGTGGTATGATGCAGGTAAAAAGCAACTCGCCAATGAGATGAACAAGAAACCGTTGACAGCCCTGAATGTTCAGAGCAGTTATGACTGGGGGCAAGGTAACGACAGTTTCGCGCCAGACATTGAATGGGTGCCAAACCATATCTACGAAGACTGGCCCACGTCGGCCACAATTGGCAGCACCAATCAGTCGCCACATTGTAAGAATAATAATGAACCAAGAAACTCTTCCGATGATCATCCCCAAGATCTTCAGACCATACTTGACAACTGGGAGAACATGATGCGCACTGGCTTGCGTCTTTGCTCGCCTGCTTCGTGGGATGGTAGTGACTATTGGAATGCCACAGGCTTCCTGGCGCAATTCCTGGACTCTATCGATGCACGCGGATGGCGTTGTGATATTATCGACCTGCACTGCTATTGGCCAGAGTCTAATTTTGGCAATATTGCAAACTGGTATAATAAGTACAAACGTCCCATTTGGATCTCTGAGTGGTGCTGGGGCGCTTCTTGGAACCGTAACGGAGCCTTTGCTACGGGGGTGACACAGTCGGATGTGAAATCGGCGTTGCAGAGAATCTGCTCAAATTTGAATGGATGGGACTATGTTGAACGCTATTTTTATTGGAACGGCGAAGCAGTCATCTCCAGACTCTATGATTATAATGATGATCCCAAATATCCTATATATGACAATGGTCTTACACCTGCCGGCGAATACTATGCCGGTATGACATCGCCAATAGGCTATGACGGCAAACATGACTTCGTGCCCAAGAATCCGCCTCAGTATGGTCCTTCGAACTACAAGGAGACCATTGTGGACGGCAAAATAACGAAGATCCAGTGGCGCGACTCCAACGGCGAGTACAATCAGACGATGGAGATTCACAAGAAGGGTGCCAACGGTTGGGTGGTGGTCAATACGCCTAAGCAGAAGGAAACGGCCTCCAACTATACTTATACGATCGAGACACCCGAGGAGGGCGCTCAGTACCGTGTTTACCTGGTCGACCTCAATGGTAAGAAATATTATACCGGCGACGACAAGACGCCAGCTGTCTCGGCCATCCGCCTGCCCAACGCCACTAAGACCATGGTCGACGGCCTCTATACCCTTGACGGCCGCTATGTCGACAGCGATTCTCCTCGCGCGGGTGTATATATTAAGGTATCTGGTGGTCAGGCCAGTAAACATGTCGTGAAATAGTAGTTTGCTAGATGGTACGATTTGATGATATTGTGTTGTCGGGTAAATGCGTACCTTTGTGTCATGAAGAAGTTTCTTAGTAAAAACAGTCCCCTGCTGTTGACAGTCATACTATTCGTTCAATACGCCCGACTTTACGAAGACAAAGGTTGAATTCGATGCCTATAACGCAGGGTATGAAATTTCGTCAGACCAGCGTGTGGAGACTAAGGTAAAATAAAAGAGAGACCGAAGTCTCTCTTTTGTGATCCGCTTGGGGTTCGAACCCAAGACCCCAACATTAAAAGTGTTGTGCTCTACCGACTGAGCTAGCGGATCGACCTTTTTTGGCGAAAAGCCCGCAACAGCAGGCGATTTCGATGAAATCGGCTGCAAAGGTACAGCTTTTTGGCGAAATAGCCAAATTTATTGGCAGGATTTTTCTTCTGAGCAAGGATTTTGCGCTGTTTGTGCCGCTTTTTCCTCTTCTATGGCTTTCTGATAACACTCCCGGCACAGCGGTTCGTACTCCTGTGTCTCGCCAAGGAGGACGCGGCGCTCGTCGGCAACGGTGCGGTGGCTGACGTAGGCCAGTGAACCGCACTTGACGCAGATGGCGTGAACTTTGGTGACATCGTCGGCAATGGCGCAGAGGGCGGGCATAGGACCGAAGGGAACGCCTCGGAAGTCCATGTCGAGACCGGCGATGATGACGCGTATGCCTCGGTTGGCCAGCTCGTTGCAGACGTCGGGCAGACCATTGTCCAAGAACTGTGCCTCGTCGATGCCCACGACGTCGATGTCGCTGGACAGCAGGAGGATGCTGGCCGACGAGTCAATGGGTGTGGAGCGGATGTGGTTCTGGTCGTGGCTGACGACATCCTCTTCCGAGTAGCGCACGTCGATGGCGGGTTTGAAGATTTCCACGCGCTGCTTGGCAAACTGCGCCCGTCGCAGTCGCCTGATGAGTTCCTCGGTCTTGCCCGAGAACATGGAGCCGCAGACTACTTCGATGCGACCTTGGCGGCGGCTCTCGCCCGTTGTCGGATATGTAATCATGGTGCAAAGATAGTGTTTTTTGAGGAGTTAAAGGAGTCAAAGGCGTTAAAGGGAGTTAAAGGATGTTTGTTTTTTTGCTGAAAAGTGTGGATTCACGCAGAAAGTTGTATCTTTGCCCCCTGTATGGGAATACTCTACATCGTTCCGACGCCTGTCGGTAACATGGAAGACATGACGCTACGCGCTGTCCGCATCCTGAAAGAGGCCGACTTGGTGCTGGCTGAGGATACCCGCACGTCGGGCATTCTTCTGAAGCATTTCGATATCAAGAACTCCTTGATGTCGCACCATAAGTTTAATGAGCACGGCACGTCGGCGGGCATTGTCAACCGCTTGCTGGCAGGTGAGACGATAGCCCTTATCAGCGATGCCGGTACGCCGGGCATCAGCGATCCCGGATTCTTCCTGGTGCGTGAGGCTGTGCGGGCTGGGGTAGAGGTGCAGACGCTGCCAGGCGCTACGGCCTTCGTGCCGGCGCTGGTGTCGAGCGGCCTGCCCTGCGACCGCTTCTGCTTCGAGGGCTTCCTGCCACAGAAGAAAGGACGCAAGACACGCTTGGAGTCGCTGCGCGAGGAACAGCGGACGATGATTTTTTATGAGTCGCCCTATCGCCTGGTGAAGACGCTACAGCAGTTTGCCGAGGTCTTTGGCGCGGAACGGCACGTGAGTGTCTGCCGCGAAATCTCCAAGATTCACGAGGAGAGTGTGCGAGGCACGCTGACGGAGGTTATTGCCCACTTTACGGAGCGTGAGCCTAAAGGAGAGATCGTCATCGTCTTGGCGGGCTACGTGGAAAATTGATAATTGAGAATGGATAATTGATAATTAAACGAGATAAGATTATGAAGAAACTATTATTTGTTATGGTATGTGCTGCCATGATGGTGGGCTGCCAGCAGAATCAGGAGAAGCAGGACGCATTGGTGAACCAGTTGCGTGACTCGCTGAACTCTATCATCACCCAGAAGGATACGGAGCTGAACGACATGATGTCGACACTGAACGACATCGAGGACGGTTTCCGCGAAATCAACGAGGCTCAGGGCCGTGTGGCTCTGGCCAAGTCGGGTGAGGGCACCAATACGAAGGCCCGCATCCGTGAGAACGTGCAGTTCATCCAGACCACGATGAAGCAGAACCGTGAGCTCATCAACAAACTGAAGCAGCAGCTCCGCGAGAGCTCCTTCAAGAGCGACCAGCTGAAGCGTGCTCTGGAGAGTCTGACGGCTCAGCTTGAGGAGAAGGACAAGCAGTTGCAGCTGTTGCGCGACGAACTGGAGGACCGCGACATCTACATCGGTGAGCTGGGCGAGAAAATTGAGGGCTTGAACACCGATGTGGCCAACCTGCAGGAGGAATCGACGCAGAAGACCGAGACCATCAACACGCAGGACAAACAGTTGCACACCGCCTGGTTCGTCTTCGGCACGAAGAAGGAACTGAAGGAGCAGAAGATTCTGGTTGACGGCAAGGTGCTGCAGTCGAGCTTCAACAAGGAGTACTTCACGAAGATTGATATCCGTGTGGACAAGGAGATTAAGCTCTACTCCAGCTCTGCCAAGCTGCTGACCTCGCATCCGTCGAGCGCCTACACGCTGCAGCGCGATGCCAACAAGCAGTACGTGCTGCGCATCACCGATCCCCAGCTGTTCTGGTCGACCAGCAAGTATCTGGTGGTACTTGTGAAGTAACCCGCGATTTCGATTCATTAACTTAAAGCCCCTTGATAATGGCTAAATAGCGTCAAAACATTTGGGGGAATAACATGGAGTCCGTATCTTTGCATTCGATGACAAAGATACGGACTCTCCTTCTTGTGCCCATGCTGCTGTGCTGTCTGCTGGCATCGGCCCAGAGACGGCTCACGGTGGTGGATGTGGAGACACTCATGCCTGTCGGCGGGGCTAACGTCGCCTCTAAGTACCGCACGGTGCAGACGGACTCGCTGGGACGCGTAACGGTGGCTGACAGCTGTCGCAGTCTGGTGTTCTCGCACGTTAACTACGAGAGCCGCATCATCAATCTGGAGGAAGTGCGCGACACGGTGTTCCTCATCTCGAAGCTGCTGAACGTGAAGGAGGTCGTGGTCTTCGGCAAGGGGAAGCACAAAGACGAACTGAAGGACCTGAACAGCCGGTTGCACCTCAGCAAGGAGGAGCTGGAGATGCTGAACGTCAACCCGAACTCTGGTGTCAATGTGCTGGCCCTAGTCAATATGCTCATTCCCAAGAAGTGGAAGGAGAAATGGCGGAAGAACACTAAAGAGGGGCGTCGCGAGCGCCTGAAGCAGATACTCAGGGACTATTGACGACTTTTATCGGATATTTTGCTAATGCGTTGTGTTTCCTTGCGTGCCTCTCGCCAACGGGGGAAGTAACGGTCCATGAGTTCGTGGAAACGGGAATTGTGGCTAGGCTCTAACAGGTGGCAGAGCTCGTGTACCACGACATGCTCGATACACCACGTTGGCAGGAGGAGCAGATAGAGCGAGAAGCAGAGGGCTCTGCTTCGGACGTTGCACATGCCCCAACGGGAAATCATGCGCTTGTAGCTGACGGTGGCTGGACGGACACCCATCTCCATGGCGTGACGCTCGACCATGGGCTCTACCAGCGCCTTGAGACGTTCAAGGGCGTCGCTGACCTGACTGCGCGTTGCCAATGGTAGCTGGTTGTAGAAGTTGGCGCGCTGTTGCTGTCGCTCAAGGGTTTTCTTCCTGGCTTGGGTTATCCAGTCGCGATGCTGCTCAATGAAGGTCTCTACCTGGTGTTTCGACAGGCCGACAGGCACGGAGACATGGACATCGCCATTCTTGACGATGCGCATGGACAGCCTGCGTGTTCTCCTGTAGGTTACTTGTATGGCGACAGGGGAGGGACTATCCATTCTGGCGATACAAAGGTGTGAGGAGGCTGCAGATGGTCTCGAGGTGCTGACGGTCTGTGTCGTCGAAGGTGGCGAGGTCGCGACTGTCGATGTCGAGGACGGCCATGACGTCGCCCTCGGGTGAGAGGACGGGGACGACAATCTCGGAACGCGAGAGACTGCTACAGGCGATGTGACCGGGGAACTGCTCGACATCGGGCACGACGAGCGTCTGATGCTGTTGCCAGGCCGTGCCACAGACACCACGTCCGAAGGGGATGTGCATGCAGGCAACAGGACCTTGGAAGGGCCCGAGTACCAGTTCCTGCTTGTCGGTGCCTGCCACGGGCATGACGCGATAGAAACCGGTCCAGAAGAAGCCCATCGTCTCATGGATGGCGGAACAGACGTTGGCCATCACTGCCATCTGGTCTGTCTCGCCATCGATGAGCGACTTGATCTGCTCTGTGAGCAGACGGTATTTTTCAATCTTCATTTATTTAACAGAAGTGCTTGTTTCGGACAAAAGTACATGAGAACAGATTCTCATATCTCTACCTCACACATCTTACAGGCCACGGGCTCTGAGCAGACTGGAGGCATCGGGTTGTTGCATGCCTGTGAAGTCGGTGAACATCTGCATGAGGTCGCCAGTGTTGCCACGACTCAGAATCTTGTCACGCATGGCCTGACCAGTCTCGGGTTTCAGAGCACCACGCTGGGCAAATACATCGGCAATGTTGACAGCGAGCACTTCAGTCCACAAGTAGCTGTAGTAGCCTGCAGCATAGCCACCGCCCCAGACGTGGTTGAAATAGCTGGTGTGATAGCGTGGGGGAATCTGGGCATTGAGCAGACCGACCTGGCGCAAAGCCTCTGTCTCGAACTCCATGGCCTTGTCGGGTGTGGGGATATCCTTCGATGAGAGCATGTGCCAAGCAAGGTCGACGCACGTGGCAGCGAGATTCTCGCCCAAGGCATATGCCGTCTGGAAGTTGATGCTCTTGAGCATGCGCTCCTTGAGGTCAGCAGGCATGGCTGCACCTGTGTCGCAATGGCGTGCATAGTGGTCGAAGACCTCGGGGATAGAGGCAAACGACTCGTTGAACTGCGATGGCATCTCAACGAAGTCGCGAGCCACCGAGGTGCCACTGAGACGGTTGTACTGGCAGTTGGAGAGAATGCCGTGCAGGGCGTGGCCAAACTCGTGGAACATCGTGGTCACCTCGTCCCATGTCAGCAGCGAGGGCTTGCCCTCGGGGGCCTTGGCATTATTGCATACATTAAAGATAATAGGCAGTTGGTTCCACTGACGGCTCTGTTTCTGGAAACCGTCCATCCATGCGCCACCACGCTTTGTGGGACGACGGTAGTAATCGCAGCAGAAGAGGGCAAGGCTCTTGCCGTCCTTGTCGACGACCTCGAAGGCCTGCATGTCGGGATGGTAGAGGGGGATGTCCTTGCGCTCATTGAACGTCAGACCGTAAGCACGGTTGGCAGCATAGAAGACACCATTCAGGAGGACGCTGTCAACGTTGAAGTAGGGCTTCACCTCGTCGTCGCTGACGTCGAGCAACTGCTTCTTCATCTTGGCAGAGTAGTAGAAACGGTCGTAGGGCTGGAGCTGGAAGTCTGCACCTTGGCTCTTGCGTGCAAAGTCCTCGATGGCCTTGGTCTCTGCATCGGCCTTGGGCGCATACTGGCTAATGAGGTTCTTCAAGAAGGCATAGACGGCATCGGGCGTCTTGGCCATGGTCTTCTCGAGCGAGTAGCTGGCGTAGTTGGGGTAGCCCATAATCTCAGCCTGCTCAGCGCGCAGTTTGGCAATCTCGCAGACAATGGGGAACGTGTTGTATTTGCCTTCGAAGTTGAGTCCATCCTTCTTGTATTTCCAACCGTCAGCACGGTGGATGCTGGCCTCATAGACCTTCTTGCGCAGGTCACGGTTGTCGAGGCTGGCCAACAGGGCCTGCTGGGTGGTGTTGACGATGACAATGGCATAGGGAGCCTTGCCACCACGACTCTCAGCATCCTTCTTGCACTGTTCGATGTCTGCTTCGGTGAGGCCTGCCAAGTCTTCCTTCTTGTCCACCCAGACGACAGCCTCGTTGGTGGCATTGGGAAGTATCTCACCCCACTGGGTCTGCAAGTCTGAGATGCGCTTGTTAATCTGCTTCATGCGTTCCATCTTGTCATCGGGCAGCAATGCGCCCTTGCGCACGAACTCCTTGTAGATTTCCTCGAGCAGCTTCTGGTCCTCACCCTGTAGCGCATCGTGCTGATGGTCATAGACCTGGCGGATGCGCTCGAAAAGCTGTTTGTTGAACATGATCTCGTTCTCGAGGTCGGTGAGTTTGGGCTGCACCTCCTTCTCTATTTCGCCAATCTCTGGTGTCTTGTCAGCATCGACGAGGGCAAAGAACGTGCGACTGACGCGCTCGAGCAGGCGTCCGCTCTCCTCAAAGGCTAGAATGGTGTTCTCGAACGTGGCAGAGTCCTTGCAGTCAATAATCTTCTGGATGTTGTCACGTTGCTGCTGCATGGCCGTCTCGAAGGCAGGCATGTAGTCGGCATACTCAATCTTGCTGAAGTCGGGGGCACCGAAGGGCACCGTGCTGTCAGCCAATAGGGGGTTCTCACGCTGGGCCTGCTGGCAGGCTGTGAAGGACATGGTAAGCGCTGTTGTCATACCGATAGTCATCAATACTTTGTTAATAGTCATAGTTAGAAATTTGTTGTTTGTATGTCTGTTTTATTTGTAGTCGCGAATGCGCACGTCGATGTCTGTGCCTGCCAGTTTCATCACAGCCTGATTGATAATAGTGTTGGAGTAGTGGTAGGGGAAAAGCACCTTGGGACGGATGGTCTTGGCAGCCTCAACCAACTGGTCGATGGTCATCGTATAAGGCTGGTTGCAGGGCAGGAAGGCCACGTCGATATCGCCCAGCTGAGCCATCTCAGGGATGGGCTCCGTGTCGCCAGCGATGTAGATGGCCAACCCGTCGAGAGTCAGCACATAGCCGTTGTCGCGACCTTTGGGATGGAAGTAGCCTCCCTCGGGGCGCTCAGTGGTGTTGTAGGCAGGCACCACCTTCAGGATGACATCGTCACGATAGGCGATGCTGTCGCCATTACTCACGACGAAGCCGTTGTGGTACATGTTGTAGACGGCCTGATTGGTGTAGATGGTCGTAGCCGGGGTGCGCAGACAGTGAATGGCTTCGCGGTCGAAGTGGTCGCGATGCTCGTGGGTGACAAGGATGACATTGGCTTTGGGAAACTGGGCGTAGTCAGTGGCTGGCAATACACCATCACTGACGGGGTCGACCTCAATCTCGAGCCCGTCGTACTGAATCTGCAAACTGGCGTGCTTAATGCACGTAATCTTGACTTCCTTACCGTTTTTGGTGGTGAAGACATCGGTCTTCTGGGCAGCAGTGCAGCCTGAGGCTATGGCAAGTGCTGCCATCATGTTAAGTATAGTTTTCTTTATCATGTTTAATACAAACTTTTTACCTTTACCTTTTTCTCCTCACATGTCCTGTATTGCCTCTTACAATGGCAGGCTGAGGATGAAGCGCGCGCCAGGGCCAGCATAACTCTGGTCGAGAATCAGGGATCCGCGCAAACGATTTGCCAGCATGCGACTGAGGGGGAGTCCCAGACCGAGACCTTCCTTGAATTCGTTGAGCTTGACAAAGCGCTCGAAGATACGGTTGGAATCTTCTGGAAGGATGCCGCAACCGGTGTCTTCGACCGTGAGCTCGAATCTTTCTGCGTCAGAGGTTGCCCTGAGGGTGATAGTGCCTTGGTCGGTAAACTTGATGGCATTGTCAATCAGAATGTTGATAATACGGCGAAGTATGTCCTTATTGGTGGTCATGGTGAAGCCCAGAGGCAGTTTGTCTTCGTAGACGAGCTTGACCTCTGGCTTGGTAAGGCCCTCGCTCTCCTGTATGATGTTTGACAATAGGTCGGTAATGTCGACACCTTCCTCCAAAGGGGTTTCTCCTGCTGTCTCGTTAAGCGACAACTCCAGCATTTCGTCGATGTGGTTAGTGATGATGCGTGTGTTGTGAATCATCATCTTGGCTATCTCGCGTCGCTCCTCAGGACCAGGTGCCGTCTCGGGGTCGGCAACGACTTGTGCGAAACCCGAGATGATGTTCAGGGGCGTGCGCACCTCGTGGCTCATGTTCTGGATAAACACAGTTTTCATCTCGTCGGACTCCAAAGCATGTTTGTAGGCTACTTTTAGCTCGTGCATGTGACGGCGACGGCTGAGCATGATGTAGATGAGTGCTGCCACGAGCAGGCCCAGCAGTACAATGATGATGGTCAAGGTGATGACGCGTGCCCTTGCGGTCTCGCGCTCCAGGTCGTAGATTCTTAACTCTGTGCGTAAGCCCTCCATGCTATTGGTAAGGATGATGCTGTTGATGGAGTCGTTCATCTTCGACTCCTTGACGAGTGCGTCGTAGGCCTCTTGCCAACGGCCTGCATTCTTGTAGATGGTGGCAATGGTGGCGTAGCTGTCCTCGCCTAGCTCTTCGCGAGCCTTTTCCACGGCATCGTCGGTCTTGCCCAATGAAGCTAGGTAATAGACTTCCAGCGCACGTCCATGTACAGACGACTGACCTTCTGCCTCACCTTTCTTATAGGCTTTGTAGCCTTCCAAAAACTTCTCCTTGTTGCCCATGCTGTTATAGATGAGCGTGCGTCGTGTCTCAATGTCGAAAACGCGCTCGGGCGATGACTCCTGAGCAATGGTCAGCGCCTCGTCAATCAGTTTCAGTGCCTCCTCAGGTTTTTCTACTTCCACAACACCGACGATGTTCATGTAGATTGGGGGCATGCTTTCACGGTAGCCGGCCTTCTTCATCATGTCGATGACGTTACGGAAACAGCGCTTGGCACTCTCTTCGTTGCCACAGTAACGGTAGATGTGGCCCAGCATGTTGTAGGCCATGTACATTTCCTTGTCGAGATTCTTGTCGCGCAACTCTTCAGAGAGAGCACGTGCCGCTTTGTAGGCTTCCACGATCTTCTGGGTGTTCATCATGAACACAATCTCGTTGCAGCGCTGGGTGTAATAGGCGTGCAAGTCATTCTTCTTCAGAAGATAGTCCTCCAGTTTCTTGATGTCATTAGCGAAACGGCTTTCGTCAGCATTGTTGAATGACTCATGCATGGAGTCGCGCAAGGCCTTAAAGACAGGGTCGTTGTCGTAGTCTGTTTTGGCTTGGGTGACAGCAACGCCAATGACGACAAGGGTGGTGAGAAGAATATGTTTGATACGCATGAGGCAATAGCATGTTGTTATTTGGTTGCAAATATACGAAAAAGATTTGTTCCTTCCAAATATTTTGCGTATTTTTGCAGCCATGAACATTACGCCAGTCGCATATTTCCATAGTCCACTGTCCTCGAAATTCGGCATTCCACGTCAGAGCGGTCTTGCACCGGCTTTGCAGGGACGTATTGTGTTTGTTCCAGAATACCGTCACGAGGAGGCTGTTCGCGGCTTGGAACATTTTGACTATCTGTGGCTTGTGTGGGAGTTTTCTGCGAATGGCGAAGGTACAGGACTGACCGTCCGTCCGCCCCGTCTTGGCGGTAACGAACGGGTAGGGGTGTTTGCTTCGCGCTCGCCCTTCCGTCCCAATCGGTTGGGCCTTTCGTGTGTACGTATAAATAAGGTGGAACTGTCGGCTACAGAGGGCCCAGTCATCTATGTGAGTGGGGCTGACCTGATGGATGGCACGCCCATCTATGATGTGAAGCCGTATGTGGCTTACGCTGATGCACATCCGGATGCCCGTAGCGGTTTTGTGGACCAACATGACTGGCAGCCTCTGAGTGTGGAAATCCCGGAAAATGTCTCTGTCTTGTTCGCTGACGAAGAGTTAAGTGCGCTGAAGGAGGTGTTGGCTCAGGACCCCCGTCCCCGCTATCATGACGACCCTGAGCGCGTGTATGGGATGCCCTTTGCAGGTCGCGATGTGAAATTCCGTGTGAATGGGACAACCGTTTTTGTTATAAAAGCTTAATTTTTGGCTTTATGGTCTAAGGAAATGGCCTTTTAGTCGAAAAAATGTATTTTTTTTCATCGCTCATTAAACTTTTCTTGTTCTTTTGCGTCAAATCATCAGTTGCAACTAACAGAGAAACAATCAACTGAAATTAAAAACGACAAAACAACACAAAGTATGAAACAGATAGTGGTAAGTATAGCAGCTCTGCTCCTGCTCTCAACAGCAGCAATGGCTCAGGACAATCAGGGACAGCGCCCTGACCGTCAGAGAATGGACAGAACAGAGATGATCAAGCAGCGTACAGACGAAACAGTCAAGAAATACGGACTTAACGAAGAACAAGCAAAGCAACTGCTCTCACTCAACACAAAGTACTTAGGACAGATGGGCCAGCGTGGCCCTCGCCGTGGCGGACCTGGCATGGGACCTGGAAACGGTGGTCAGCGTCCACAGATGAATGACTCCACGGCTCGTCGCCGTCCACAGGGTGGACAGGGAGGCCAGCGTCAGGGCCGACCCCAGATGGGTGGCCAGATGGGAGGTCAGATGAATGAATACAACCAGGAGTTGCAGAAAATCATGACGCCCGAACAGTATAAGGCCTATCAGGCTGACCGCGAAGAGCGCATGAGACAGTTTGGTGGACAGCGCGGACCGCGTCGAAACCAACAGTAAATTCGCCCAACCACACACAAACAAATACAATAAGATCATAGTGATTTAGGTTAACATAGTGTTTTTAGAGGCAAGCGTGCCTGTCTTTAGTAGATAGAAGTTAGGTTAAAAGATATGGATAACAACGCCCGTTAAGAAATTAGCGGGCTTTTTTTGTGTTGTGTCGTTTTTTTTGCTTACCTTTGCACCGTCCATGTGGACGTAATAGAAACCACTAATTATACTGACAATGACAAAACATCAGCTAACAGTCCTGTGTCTTACCGCCCTCGTCATGCTGACGGGCTGTAAGGAGAAAAAACAACCTGTTGATATTATTGCAGAGAAGGTGGAGACACCACAGCCCTCTGGACCTGTACGCATGCAGACTTATCAGGATCAGCGTGAGGTGCAGTGGCTGGGCAAAGCATATAAGATAGAGATTAGCCGTGTGCCTGACGACAGTCTGGCGATGGTCTCTGATGAGTCTGGACAGAAGTTTGTGGATAATCGTATCAGTCTGGTTGTCCGTCGTTCCGATGGCAGCGTCGCTATCAGCAAGACGTTCCTGAAGCGTACCTTTGAGACGTATCTTGACCAGAACTATAAGCGTGGTGGTATTCTCGAAGGCTTTGTCTTCGACAAGGTGGATGGAAATTTCCTTGATTTTGCTGCCAGTGTCTGCTTGCCACAGACTGATGAGTATATCCCATTGGCGGTGAAGATTGACAATTATGGCAATCTCTCCATCAAACGCGATACGGAGATGGACACCAACGGTGGTGGCGATCAGCAGGAAGAGGAGGAAATTTAGAATCCGAGGCCCTCATAGAGAGCTTTCATGTCTGCAAACAGCAGGTCGGCACCTGCTTGTAGCAGCGTTTCGTCGGGCAATGGACCTGTGTTGACTGCAATGGTGAATGCCTGGGCAGCAGTACCGGCCTTAACGCCCAATGGTGCATTTTCAACGACGATTGTTTCCCAAGGCAGTGTGCCTGCCTTCTTCATGCCCATCAAGTATGGGTCTGGCGCTGGTTTTCCCTTCTTGACATCGTAGGCAGTGACGATGTGTTCCTCGTCCAGGAACTCAGCAAAATCCTTTAGCAGACGGTTGATGAGCGGCCGTTGTCCACTGCCCGTGACAACACCGATGCGCCAACCGCGAGCCTTCATGCCTTTCATGACGTCAATGACACCCGGCATGATGGGAGCCTCAGGCAGGGCGTGGAAACAGCGCGTCTTCTCGTCATACATCTCCTGGGCTTGTTCCAGTGTGATATCCTCTCCCTTTTGCTGAAGCACCATGTTGCGAATGGTGTCGATGCCTCGTGC
>Ga0265300_10002622_pt1 | contig 15373 bp, 32 predicted proteins | sample AusTroGonzalo_MG_FD_193482 | JGI IMG/M metagenome (GOLD analysis project Ga0265300, IMG submission 193482) | Bovine rumen microbial communities from tropical cattle in Woodstock, Queensland, Australia - Gonzalo_03 | ecosystem: Host-associated > Mammals > Digestive system > Stomach > Rumen ...
CATTGCTTTTTTTTCTTTTAATTCACCCCAAGTATATGAATTACCCATAACATTTTTAACCTGAATATTAAATTTATCATTTAAAATTTCTAATACAGTATCAATAGGAGCGTCTTCACCACTTCTTGCTAATCCAGTAAATTTTTCTGTACCAACATCACCAACTTTTGCCTATGGAAAAGCCATTCTAAAAATTAAGCTAGATTTAACTTCTCCTAAATAACCAGATACAGAGCTGGCTGAATCATTTAAATCAATAGAGGTGGTAAAAGACAAATCAGCGTCTGGAACTACTTTAGAAATATAGCTATTTACAATTTCACGCCATTTTGTACTATCCTAAATATAAATAGAGCGAGCAGTAGGTTTTAGTGTTTGTTCTTTTCCCAAATATTTATTTAAGGCAGGAATAACTGTTCCTTCTAAATGACTTTCAACAGCTTTTGTAAACTATAAAGATGTACTTTCTACTACAAAATTGTGTTTATCAAGTTTAATATTTAAAGGAGTAATACTCTTACCAAAATTTAGTTTAATTGTCGCGCGTAGATCTTTTTGTTTTTTGTAATAGCCCGTTAAACTATTAGTAGCATTAGCAGTAAACTCAAATCGAATCGGATCACCAGGAATAACATAATTATTAAAAACCATAGTAATAGCCTTAAAAAATCCGGTTAATATATCAGTTGATTTTATAAAATCTCCCTGGTCTAATAAATCATCAATAACCTACTATCCAAAATCTGAAGTGTTAACTAATTCTGCAAATAATTCAAATATATTATTTCGATACTAACTTTCTCCTTTTGAAATGGTAGTAGCATCAGTTAAAATATAGTCTCTTTTAATTTGATTATATATTACTCCGCCAGAATCTAAATAATTTAGATTTCTTCCTACTGCTGGAAGATTATGTAATCTATCATTTAATTCCTTAATATCTGAGACTCCTAAAGCTTGATAAAAAGCCTCCTCATGAGAGCTGAGAAAATCTCGTAAATCCTCAAGTGATTCTAAAGTTTTTTTATTTTCAGCAGTAAAGGTGGTAGTTTTAGTCAAAATACCCTAAATTCTTTCTGTAGCTTCACTCATTTTATCACCTACCTCGATAACAAGTAGAAAAAATATTATATAATTTCATTTTTTTACTTTAAGTTGATTTTTTACTTCGGTAGAATTTGTGACCAGGGCCTCCCCCACTTTCACGAATTAAAGTGCTAAAGTCCCAAAAATAACCCCCGTCCCATACCGAATTTTTTTTCAGCGGTTTCCAATTAAATGGGATCTCCTCCCGCAACTAAAAAAATAATGAACAGTCCCGAAAATGAATATAATACATTGATATACCGTCGTCCGAGTTAAAAGTTACAATTTAGAAACAAAAAATAAATTTAGTTACAGTTTTAAAAAGTACTTGACAAAGGTAGTTATATATGTTATAATAGAATTGGCGCACTTGGGGGATCTCACTTTAGCGATTTAAAGTCTAAAAGAAATGAATATATATTCAATGGTTACGAATGGTTACAGATTCAAATTTATGGTTGACAAACCGGGCATACTGTGCTATACTCTAATCAAGATAAAGGAAAGGGGAACACTCCAATGACGACCTTCACCATCGACCACATCTCTGACGTGAAGAACGCGGGCATCGCGCGTGAGCACGACCTCTGCTACTACATGGGCATCGAGCGCACCGCCCACGACAGCACCGACTACCGCACCTCTTCTGACATCTGCGTTGACAACCACCACATCAGCGTCAAGGCTTCGGGCTTCACCCTTATGAGTGGTAATATGTGCGAGGGCGAGGAGACCTTCGAGGGTATCTGGAACGTGTACAAGCGCAACACTCACAGCAACGAGTTCGCTTATGTGACCGAGGATTATACCGTATACATGATGAATCTGGTTGAGTTTGAACAGTTTGTCAAGGCCTTCTGCAAGACCGAACGCGAAAGCGCAAAGAACGGCGGCAAAATGAAAATCCGTTGCCGCAAAGAGTCCAGCAAAATGCGCGCATGGTTCGCCACTTGCATGGCGTAATAACAAAGAGTAATCAGAGCGAGGACGAAAATCCTCGCTTTCGTGCTTTAGCGTAGTAAAGTCGTGGGGAAGGCGCGCACTTTAACGAAGTAAATCGCGAAAGTAAAAAGTTTGTGCATTTTGACGAAAGAAAAAGTATTGACATATGTATGCCGGTATGGTATATTAGTATCAGAAAGAGAGGTAAAAGCCATGAAGAACATCTACTTTGATATGGATGGAACGATTGCCGACCTTTACGGTTATGACGGTTGGTTGGATGACATCATCAACGAGCGTGTGCGCCCTTACGCCGAGGCGAAGCCTCTTGTCAACATGAACAGTCTCGCACGTGTTCTCAATCGTCTTGTGCGCAACGGTTACACCGTAAACGTCATCAGTTGGACCGCCAAGAACGGACGTCCCGACTATAACGAAGCAGTTGCCGATACCAAGCGCAAGTGGTTGAAGAAGCATCTGGCAAGCGTCCAGTTTGAAAATGTATTCGTGATTCCTTACGGTACGCCGAAAGCGTCTTGCGGTTATGGGATTCTGTTTGACGATGAAAAGCCGAATCGTGACAACTGGAACGGTCAGGCTTATGACGAAAAAAATATCCTTCAGGTTTTGCGGAATCTGTAACTTGTACCATTAAAACGACAGGTTAAAACAGAAAGTATGATATAATAAAATTAGAAAAAAGAAAGGAAGATAAAAAAATGGCAAAAGTAAAAAATTTCCAAGTCGTTATCGAAGTCGAAAATGGTATGACGATTTTTGACAGTACCGACAGCAAAAAAGAGGTACAAAAGTGGGTTGACGCTTTCACGTCTAACGGACAGGCCAAATCCGTTACCATTTACGAGCGCAACACCGATGTCGGCGCTTACGAGGTTGCCAAACGGATTTGTCGGAAAGTGGAATCTCCTATCCGTCAGGTAGGTTTTAGGCGTTGGGAATAATCCCAATGCCCATCACACTTTAAATCGTTGAAGTTCGCACCGGGCGGCCGGCCGTCATTTTGCACAAGATCTGGCCGCGAAGTTTGTGCATTTTACCAGTTGACAAATCCGTTTTTCCATGGTATACTCAGTACAGAAAGTGAGGGAAGCGGGGCAAAGCCGTCAGAGCCAGTCTGAGGCGGCGGTGTGACCCACGAGAGTCAGTAAGACCCCGACGACAAAGTCCTCGACCGCATGGAGTCCTGTTGTGCGGTATATAAGTGTGAGCCAAGCGGTTAACTCCGCAACCCGAACTGTCTGCGGGCAGTTCAGTCACTGGAAAGGGGACGGCAGGACGTGACAAAACCTCGCGAGGCAATCCAATGCGGCGCGAGGCCTTTTTATTGCAAAGCACTTTCATACACTAAATCGTTGAAGTTGCGGCCGGGCGCGCACTTTAGCAATTTAAAGTATTAAAGTGAATTTGTAACCAAATTGTAACTTGCTTTTTTCTAAAAAGTGTGATAATATATAATCAGCAAGAGGGAAGAGAAAGCCAAGTTCCCAAGTGTGCGCCAAGAAAAAATTTTTGGAAAAGCCGAAAAAAGTACTTGACAAACTCTGAAATCTATGCTATAATAAAATTACAAAAGGACAAGGAAAGTCCAAAAAACCAGAAAGGAAAAAATTATGACCACTCGTGAATACTTCAATGCCGTTCTGAACGCCAACATCTCTGACGAGATGAACGAGGCTTCCGTTGAGTTCCTGTCCAAGTTGGACAATCGGAACGAGAAGCGCAAGACTGTGATGACCAAGGATAAGGCCGAGGCCATCAACCGCCGTGAGGCCGTTCTCTCCTTCCTCAAGGAGAACGAGGGTGCCTTCACTCGTGAGCAGATTGCCGAGGCCATCGGTATCTCTCCCAATCAGGTGACTGGTGCTTGCACCACTCTCGTGACCAATGGCCTTGTGACCAAGTCCGAGGTCAAGGTCGAGAAGTCTCGCAAGGTTGCGTATGCCCTTGCGTAATCGGAACGGGATTGGATAAAATCCAATCCCTTTTTATTTTATTCATTTACTTTAGCGATTTAGTGTGTTAAAGTCCCGCTCCCGGGCGCACTGGCAGATTAGACAAATGAAAGAGTCGTATTTTGGTTAAATTGACAGTTGACTTTTTAAGAAATTTATGATATTATATATATAGAAAATAAGAAAAGGAGAAATCAAATGTCTACTCGTTACTCTGTTTCTATCTATCGTGATGGCGAAGAGGAAAGTATCGCCCTTTTCTCTGATAAGGCGTCTATCTCTGCCATGATTACGTTCGCCGATAGTCAGTTTGACTGCGGTAACTCCCTCACTTGTCCCGCCGATAATATCCGTATTATCGACATGGAAACTGGTGAACTCATTTTCGATTGGCAAGATGAACACAGTTGGGATGAACCCGATTGGATTGATGACGACATGGGATTTGACCCCTATCTCGGTTGTTATACAGATGACTGTTAACGCTTTAATGCGTTAAAGTCTTCTGCCCGGCCGCGCCGTCAATATGCACAAAAATAAAATAAAAATTTGTGCAATATTTAGTATTGACTTTTTAGGAAAATGTGATATACTGATTACAGTAAGAAAAAGAAAGGAACTGAAATCCATGAAAAAGATTAACTACAAGGAAGTCTCCATCGTCACTCAGTGCCCCTTCTGCGGTTGCGCCAACTTCGTTGAGGTCAACGAGGAGGATTACTGGGATTGGGATGACGGCGTCAAAGTCGCCGTGGCGTTCCCCTACCTCTCCGCCAACGAGCGTGAGATGCTTATTAGTGGCATCTGCCCCAAGTGTTGGGACAAGATGCTTCCCCCTGACCCTGACGAGGAGGAGGTGTAATTATGGGCGAAGTTATCGGCGCCATGCTGATGTGGGGTATTTTCTTCTGCATCGTTTTTTCTCGGTAGGCTTTCGCGCTTTAATGCGCTAAAGTCCTTACCAGGTGGCGCACTTTTACACATTAAAGTGTGAAAGTAAAATCTGTAACTATTTGTAACTTGCAATCTGTCCTAAAATGTGATATATTGTATACAGAAAGGAAGTGTAACGAATGACTTTTGAGATTAACTTTGATATGGACGGCACTCTTGCTGATTTCTATGGCGTTGAGAACTGGTTGCAGTATCTGATTGACGGTAATCCGTATCCGTATGAGGTTGCCAAGCCGTTGGTGAATATGTCGGTGCTCGCGCGCCGTCTGAACTCCCTTCAGCGCAAGGGGTACAAGGTGAATGTGATTTCATGGCTTGCCAAGAACTCCAACGCCGATTTTGACAAGGCGGTGACCACCGCCAAGGTCAAGTGGTTGCGTAAGCATTTGCCGTCGGTCCACTGGGACAACATCAACATCGTGGGGTATGGCACTCCTAAGAACACTATCGGTTGTGGTATCCTCTTTGACGATGAGGAACCCAACCGCAAGATGTGGGGTGAAGGTGCGTATGATGCCCACAATATCTTGGAGGTTCTCAAGACTTTTTGAGAATCTCTTTCGCACTTTAATGTATTAAAGTTGTCGCCCGGGCGTACAGTTAGGCATTGCTAACTCATTGTAACCAAATTGTAACTTGACGTTTTGAGTTTTCTATGATATATTATATATAGAAAATGAAAGGAGATAAAAACAATGGCAGATTTCATGTTTATCGACAACGAAAGCGGTGAGGAGTTCTTTGTTGAGTGTTCCTCGCTTGAGGAAGCGTGGCAGATTCTCGACGAGAATTTCGGCGACGTCGCCATGATTGAGTATGAGGGTCTCTATACGGTTGCGGAAGCCGAATGGATTGGACTCGATACGTATTAAGAAAATGACTTCATCACTTTAACGTGGTAAAGTCTCCCACCCGGGCGTCCGCCGTCAAAATGCACAAAAAATGCCCTTTAAAAACCCAATTCTTTGGCTTGACATTTGCTTTAAGATATGCTATATTATTATCAGAAAGTAAAAGAAAGGAATTGAACCCCATGAAGTACATTATTCTTGACACTGAAACCACTAATGACATTGAGTGTCCTCTTGTCTATGACGTCGGCTTTTCCGTCATTGATGAAAACGGCAAGACCTTTGCGTCTTATAGTTATGTTAACGCCGATGTGTTCTGCGATGACGAACTTATGTCTACCGCTTTCTTTGCCGACAAAATTCCGCAGTATTGGAACGATATTACGGACGGTTATCGCGTCCTTAAGTCCTTCCGTTCCATTGAGCGGATTTTCCGCCGTGTTTGCAAGGACTGGAACGTTCAGGGCATTGTTGCCCACAATGCGAGGTTTGATTACAATGCGTTGAATAATACTAAGTGTTATATCACTTCTTCCAAGTATCGGTACTTTTTCCCTTATGGTATCAAGATTATTGATACTCTGAAAATGTCCAAGATTACTTTCGGTAATAATGCCGATTATCGTGAGTTCTGCATTAGTAACAATTATGTTACGAAGCGTAACGAAAATCGTTATACTGCGGAAATTATTTACAGATTTCTGACGAATTGTAACGATTTTGTTGAAGAACACACTGGTCTTGCGGATTGCATGATTGAAAAGGACATTTTTAGTTACTGCCTTGTAACTATTTCGGAAAATGATGGATACCTTTGGTAAGTATCCATTATTTTTTTATATTTATTCACTTTATTACTTTAACGTGGTGAAGTGCGGGGCGGGCCGGGCACTTTAACGATTTAAAGTATGGAAGGCATTTTTATTGGACTTTGATTCTGTTATATTATACTTAGAAAGAGGGAGCGAGACCCTGTGGGCGAGGCTAATGGTATGTATGTTCCCAAGTGTAGGCGAGAGCGCGCAAGCCGAAAAAGAAGACCAAAACTCCCTCTTTTGTAACCAAATTGTAACTTGACTTTTTGGTTAATCCGTGGTATAATACATATAGAAAGTAAAGGAAAGGAGCGATTTCAATGATGAAGTTCGCAGACAAGGTTCGTGCCATGTACGTGGAGCAGATTTTCAAGTTTCTTGAGGGTCTGGGTGAAGATGTGGGAATGATTGAGTCCAACTCTTTCAACTTCCCTGTTGTCCTTGACGGTGAGGAAGGTTTCGTCGAGGTTGTGGTCAAGGTGCCCAAGGATAGGGGCGATGACAACTATCTCAAGCGTGACACGTACGCCGACAAGGTGCGTGACCGCAAGGAGCGCGCCGAGAAGGCGGCCGCCAAGAAGAAGGAGGCCGCCAAGGCCAAGGAAAAGACGGAATAATATTCCGTCTTTTTTTATTGTTGTTCACTTTAGCGCTTTAAATCATTAAAGTCCGCGGGCGACCGGGCGGTTAGTATATGCTAACCATTTGTAACTATTTGTAACTTGCAATTTGAGGTAGAGTATGATATATTATTATCAGAAAGAGAAAGGAGAATTAAAAATGGAAATGCTTCTGAAACTGGTTGCCGCGATGTTCCTCGCGCGCGAGCGTTACTGGTCAAATCGTTGTGACTACGAGCGCGCAGGCACATACAAGACCGCATATCATCTGCTTGCGTATGCAATTCATGACCGCGAAGACTGCATCAGCAACTTCGACTTCTACGAGGAAGCCGCGCGGTTTGTCCATGAACACCCATACATGGATATCTGGGACTATGAGGAAAAAGTAGGGAAGGAGATAGACAAATGGACAAGCGAGGAATGAAAAAGACGAGCGAAGAACTGCAGATGTATCTGCATTTCCGCAAGCGTGGCGGCAAAGTCCCCGCGAAAAAGGGCAAAGGTTCCTATAGTCGCGCGCAGTTTAAGAGAGGAGAATAAAAATGATTGCTCTTTTGACATGGATTGATGGCTTTGGTGCGGATACACAGGTAATCGGAATTTTTCCCACTCTTGAAGCCGCCAAGCGTTACGCCAAAAAAGGTGATAGATATGTCGAATTTGATTTTGGTTTGGTTGAATTTGACATTTATGAAGCCAAAGAAATCTATCCCACTAAACGAAAAAGAAAATGACTTCATCACTTTAGTGTGATGAAGTTCCCACCCGGGCCGCGCTTTAGCGATTTAAAGCGTGAAAGGTCTTTTTATTGGACTCTCTTTGTGGTATTCTATAATCAGAAAGGGGAAGGAAAAAGGAGCCGAAAATCCCCACTTGTAACCAAATTGTAACTTGACTTTCTCTGAAATTCATGTTATAATAAATACAGAAAGTGAGAGAGACGAAAGTCCCCACTAAATAGGGTGGCGACCATAATCCGCCGACAAATGAAAGGAGTTAGTTATGACTAACCGCGAGTTCTACCAGTCCATCATCAGCGCCGAGGTGTCCGAGGACATCACCGCCAAGGCGACCGAACTGCTCGCCAAGTTGGACGAGTCCAATGCCAAGCGCAAGAGCGCCGACTCCAAGGAGAAGCGCGAGGTGCGCGAGCGCGTGCAGAGCGTGCTCGACTTCCTGTGCGACCACATCGGTCAGCCGTTCACGCGTGACGATATCGCGTCCGCGACTGGTCTGTCCGTTGGGCAGGTGACTGCCGCGTGCAAGCCGATTGTGGTTGACGGCACTATCACTCGTGCCGAGACCAAGGTGGGCAAGACCCGCAAGGTCGTGTACACTTACCCCATTGAGAGGTAAGCGTACCGAGGTCGACATAACGTCGACCTCTTTTTTTGCAATCTCACTTTAGCGATTTAAATCGTGAAAGTCCATGCCCGGGCAAGACTTTAGTAATGTAAAGTGATGAAGTTCTGTCCCGGCCGGCGGTTTACATAATCCCGTGTTATGTCAACTTCGGTTAGCGATGGCTAACTCAAGCTCGTGGTTTACATAATATTGCGTTATGTCAACGCCGCGCACCTGGAAAATTTTACCAGGAAGCTGCGCAGCTGGGAGCTGCGAATTGGCAGCTGCGACGCAGCAGCTGGAAAGCTGGGAGCTGGGAATAAAAATTTATAAGCTGTCAAATTTTGAAATTCTTTAAAATTTATGCTATAATATATATAGAAAGTGAGGGAGAGATAAAGAAAAAATCCCGAACTTCACATAATAGGGTGACGACCGACGTCGTAGCGCACAGCGCAGAAAGGAATACAAAATGACTACTCGTGAACTGTACAAGGCTGTTATTGCTCACATCGACGGCGAGGCTCTGCCCTACGGGTTGACCGAGGGCGAACTGCGCGAGGGCTTCGAGAGCCTCATCGCCAAGTTGGACGCCCGCAATGAGAAGGCCCGCTCCAAGCCCCGCAAGGCTGACCCCGCGGTGGAAGCCCGCAAGAACGTGATTGCGGAGTTCATCACCGGCACCGACGGGGAGTTCACCGCCGACGAGATCGCCGAGTTCACCGGCCTGACCGCTCCTCAGGTCGCCTCCGCTATGCGGGTTCACGTGTCCGCCGGCATCGTGACCAAGGGCACCCGCAAGGTGGACTCCAAGCACTCCAAGGTCACTTATGTGATCGGAGCCTGAGTTCCGTTTCTCCGTCCCGCTCCATCTGGAGCGGGACGTTTTTGTAACCGCCCAGGTTTACATAATATTATTATGGTAAACTGAAGCTGCAACCGTATAGGTTTACATAATATAATATTATGTAAACTAAAAATTACACAAAAAAAGCTGTGAAAAATCTAAAAATTTTGTGAATTTTGCCATACGAAAAACTCTTGACAAAATTTAAAATTTATGATATAATATATATAGAAATTAAGAAAGGGGAAATTTGACATGACTCAGAAATCCGTTACCGACGCTCTGCGCGCCCAGTTCACCGCCGACCTCGCCGAATTCCTTGCCCAGAAGTACGACTGCGACGTCTGCAAGGTTGCCACCGGCTCCCTCATGATTCCCGCCGTGGACGCTGAGGGTGAGGATCGCTGGATCAAGTTCAGCGTTATCATCCCCAAGGAAGCCAGCGAGGAGAACGGCACCGATGGCTACGCCCTCGCGCAGGAGTACCAGCTGAAGCTGGATGCGGCCGCCGAGCGCAAGGCAAAGGCAGCTGCAAAGGCTGAGAAAGCTAAGGCGAAAAAGAGCGAGTAATCGCTCTTTTTTTATACAATTGGTTTACATAATATTATTACGGTAAATTTTTGGAAAATATTACCAGCGGTTTTCTACAAAATTATATATATATTTATACTTTCCCATTATATTATACCATAAATTTCCGAAAAAGTCAAATTTTAACCGCAGCTGCGCAAGTTTTTCTGCAAAATCGTTCCGAAATTTGACAAAAATTTGTCAAATTTTCAAAAAATTTTATAAAAATACGAGGAGCTGCAAAGCTCCTCGTTTGGGTTTTTCCGAAAATCTCAGGCCTGGGCGCGGCGGTAACCCACCTGCTTACCCTTCTCGCCCTTAACCTCGCCCTTCTCGACGCCGTCCATCTTATTCAGCAGGGTGGACGCCTTAGAGGGAGTGATATCCAAGGCCTCAGCGAACACGGTACGAGGCTGGAACTCGTCGGTCAGCTGTTCAGCCAGAGCCTCCATCAGCTTAGCGTCGTACTCCTTAGCGGCCAGCTGCTTCGCAGAGGGCTTACGCTCGGCGTTCTTACGCTTCTCGTTCTGCGCGTCATGCTTCTCGAGCCGGGCCTCCACCATCTGGATCAGGTCCTCGCGGCTCACGCTGGTCTCGTTCTCGTTCAGGACGTTCAGGATCTCAACATACATCTCACGAATGGTCATAGGTTTTGCCTTTCTAGTGTCGGTCGCTACCCATTAATCATGTCGCCAGATTCTTAAGGCTCTTAGCGACGGCGAGCCTCGCGTTTTAAATTTTCTCTTCCCTTACTTTCTATATATATTATAACATAGATTTTAGGATTTTTCAAATTTTAAAGGTCAGATTTTCGGGAAAAATTTTTGATTTTTTAGCGAAACTGGTTTCTTCCCTCATTTTCTATATTAATTATATCATAAAATTTAAAATTTTGCAAAATTTGAAAAGCTGGAAAATTTGTGGCCAGGGACCTAAACTCACCCCTTACCTACTAATAACTCCCAAAATCACGTCGGATAGGGTATCCCGATGCAACCGACCAAATCGAACCCCTATTGTACGTAAAAGCTTTTCCGGACAATTTCTACGTACACCAATACCAGACAGATATATTATACGTACAACCTCAACGTATAACCAAACCACACCACCTAAACTCCCCTACCTAACCCTCTCCCCACTCCCTTTCTTGCTCTCTCCTCGTATCCGTAATACGTATAAATAAAACGTATACGTATATAGTATATATATACGTATACGTCTTTCCGTACTCGATGCTCCTGCGCTGGACGCTCCGCGTCCGCTAGGACCGCTCCGAGCCCCGCTATCGCGGGTCTCTTCCGCTGCAACCAACGGTTTTTTAAAGGAAGAGCCTATATATAAAAATAGATTATTTCTTACGTTTACACTTAAATGTAAACTTTATGTGAGGCAATTATAAATTTTTGAGGAAAATTATGACGTCCTAAAATTTTCAGAAAATCCATTGAATCGCGGCCGTGTCATAAAATTATGGAAAACTTCACTCCCATTTTCGCTCAATAATTGCATCGTCCAAATCTATTCCCATATTCTGCGCGCGTCTCAAAATTTCTTGACACGTATAGGCGCGGCCGGTCGTTAAATCTATGAGATATTCATGGAAGACCAAGCCGCGCTTTTTCGTATTTTTAGAATCAAAAAACCACACAAGAGTTGGGTCAGAATACCACACATTTGTCATATCTAACTATTTATCATCTGGCAGAAAGCCTTCGAGCTTTTCTACAGAAATTTCTGGAATATCTACTGCCAGCTGAAGGATAAGCCGATGGAGTTCTCCTTTTTTACAGAAATCTCCGCTCCTAATCGCTTTTATAAGTTTTTCTGCATCTACTACTTTCATGGCGCGCCTCCCATCCACCAAAGAAGAAAAATAATCTCTACAAAAATTACTCCGATACGCATTTCTCTAACCTCTTGAGTTCATTTTGATACCATTCATCTGTAACCAGACGCTTAAAGCCATTTTCTACCCGCACAGTGCGCGCGTCCACAAATTCCGGCTCCAACTCCATAATGGGCGGCCGCCCTAAACGTCCAACATATCCAAAGAGAGGACTCAAAACGATATTGTCGTTCCAGCTATAGCTTTTTGCTGGAATTTTTTTATACTTCCAAAAGCCCTCGTAACCTTCAACTTCCTCTATTCCCACAATATAGGCATAACGCCCATCAGGATAGTTAAAAGCTAAGAATCTATCAAACTTTCGTTCTACGCGTGGACGCAATTCGGCCGGCCAGTTGGATTGCCATTCGTCATACACACGAATCTCACGAGGAGCTTTTGCGCCCTGGATTTTAACGTACATTTTACCGTCTTTTTCATACGGCTCACAAAGCCAAGGCTTATCTTTGAAGCTAGGAGATACAAACCACATTAGAGACCCTCCACTATACGCGCGGCCGTGGCATCATCTACACGCCACACACCAATATCAAATATTTGAATGGAAAGACTTTCAATTTCTTTTCCATAATAATCTTCGATTTTCTGCGCGGTATCAACAAAAGAATCGGCATAAATCAGACAATTATCAATTTTCGTCTGATTCTCGTCCCAATATTCTACTTTACAAAGTGTCGGGTACATTCCATTCTCCTTCCATGAGTTCCCACTCATACCAAAAGTCAAACTTATCTTCAGCATCGGTCAGGATATAGTCCATAAAGTCAGCAGAGCATCCTTCGCCAACGTTTTCAATGTCATCCTCGGTGGAGTCAGAATCAAAGACAAACTCTTCCTCCCACTCTATTCCGAATCCGACGCGGCCGCCATAAAAACGAATTTTCATTAGTCCTCAAACCCCCTTACATTAACAGAACCATAACCATCAATGTAGTAGTTTTCATTAAGAGAGTTGCGATCTGCCTCCATCTCTTCATCGTTATTATAAGCACTATCGTTAAGATACGACTGCCACAGAAAAGCAAAAGCCTTATCTTTATCCTTGAAGTAATGCTGCTCGCCCCAGTCGAACTCGACCATATAGAACTCGTTCTGCATTTTAGACCTCCTTAACATTGCCATCTTTATCAAAGAATACCGTAGTAGTATTCCATCCTTCAGCATCATCAACGTCAACAGAAAAGGTATCATTATCATACCACACGGGGCTATGCAAATAAACTACATTAGTTAAAGTTTTTAAAAATTCATAGTTGCTCATTTGAGATAACCTCCTTAGTAAATCTGCTTCCAACCGTTGTGCTGAATGATACGCCGCATATTCTCACGTCCGACAGGGTTCATCGTATGCAGATGAATAGCAATATCATCAATACCCTGCTCTTCCATCCAATCCAGGATTTTGATATAGTCACCACCATACTGGTAAAAGTCACCACTGTCGTGGTCAAGGTCAATCACAATCTGCTCTGTCGGCCGATGCTTACGGCAGTCAGTGATACTGCCAATCGCCTGGAAGGTAGACTGAACCCAAATGTACTTATCAGAGGGCGGCTTGCGAAGGTCATCAACCCACAGAAACATGGTTATTTCATTCCTTTCCTATTTTCTATATATATTATACCATAATTTTTCAAAAAAGTCAATTTTCTTATAGGAAATCCTACTTAGATTTGAAGGTGATAAAAAATGACGAAAGAGGAAATCCTTAATTACGTAATGGATACACCCGAAAATACTAATAGGGCGGTGTTAAGCGATATGCTAGACGAATTTAATACTAGTAGCAGTAATGGAGCCAATGCACTTATCATCAACATCGAAAAAGATGGGGACACTTATACAACGGATAAAACCGCTAGGGAAATCATTGACGCCATGCCACTTGTTTATGTTCTTGAAACTGGAATAGTTGATAAATATGCTGTGTCATTTTATACGGAACTCGATGAATATGGGACGGCGCTGGATGACAGTGGATATATGTTCTACGTAAGTGGCAATATGTTCACAGCTGCAACTCTTGACGATTATCCAAGCTATACAGAAGGAACCCTGGGACCTGACCCGCTTCTTTAATAATCGTTCAAAAAGCATAAGAAGCTAAAGTAATAAATAAATTAAAAAGGAGTAAAAAAGATGACTAAAGAAGAAATCCTCAACTATGTGATGGATACACCAGAAAATACAAATAGGATGGTGCTAAGTGATATGTTAGATGAATTTAATACCGGTGGCGGTTCTGACGGGATTTGCCTTATAGTGATTTCTCCTGACCCGGATACAGGAAACCCCGTAGCAGACAAAACTTTTACCGAAGCAATAGAAGCACTTGAGCAGAATAAAATTGTTCAAATAAAAGTAGCTATGCAAGAGGGGATGGGGACATACTATTTTGCAAAAAAGTATAATAGCGAAACAAGCATAACGTTTACGGGGATTCCGCTCACAAGTAGTAACAGCATCGTAGAGTAGCAAGTTAAATATTTGGCAGACGGGACTTTTGAATTTATAAATTTGGCGTATCCCGATTCCTTAGGATAATCACCATTCATTTTCCTTTGCACAAATACATTCTTAAAAGTTGGCGACATAGTTAAGAACAATCTAATAAAACGCCCCACAAGGCTTTGTAATACGCCGTGCGGGGCTTTATTATACTCTCTTCCAAAGCGAGGTAGCTTCTCTTATTGTCTTCTCCGTTGAAGCCGCGCGCCAGTCCTGCTTTTCTTCCATTACATTTTCCGTGCGCCAAACATCCAAATCCTTAACGATAAAATCATTCATTAAGCTCCAAATCTTAGAGCCGCCAAAAACGATTATTTCATTGGACGTCAACCACTCAGAAGAATAGTATTTTGTTTTATGGTCGTAAAATCGAAGCTCAACCGCCATATGGAGTTCTCCATCACACATAACAACCTCGCGCGCATACTGCCTTACAAAGAACCTACCCATCCAAAGGTCGTCATTATAGATGTTCTCATTGATTGCGCGCATCACACGATTCACCGCGCGCTGGTGGACTTTTGGTTTTTGCGAAGTCTTCCACCTAAAATTTATTTCCTTCATTATTACTCCTTTCGTGCATTGGGGCCATCTTCACACTCCCAACATTTCTCAGTATACGCTTGGTCGCAATATCCGAAAAATTCAAACGGACAGAAAGGCGAAGGCTCATTTGGTTCTTTCTGTGACCAAGCCCATTCCAACCATTTTTCAAATTCTTCTTTACTCATTTCATCCACCTGATAGTTTCATCACACCAAATTGAATGTTCAGGGCGGCCGCCGTGTAGATATAGCCATAAATCTCCAACTATTAAAATAGCTATAATTATATATATCATATTACTATCTCCCTCGTCATAATTCTTTTACAGATACTTTCATCTGTAATTTCTTTTTCCCAAAGACTAAGTGGCCAACTACGCCAGACTACGATTGGTGAGGTGTCTTC
>Ga0265300_10002625_pt1 | contig 15352 bp, 17 predicted proteins | sample AusTroGonzalo_MG_FD_193482 | JGI IMG/M metagenome (GOLD analysis project Ga0265300, IMG submission 193482) | Bovine rumen microbial communities from tropical cattle in Woodstock, Queensland, Australia - Gonzalo_03 | ecosystem: Host-associated > Mammals > Digestive system > Stomach > Rumen ...
GATAAAAAAAGCGCGCCGAGGTCGGGCAGGACGCGCGTCCACGGGCGCGGGACAATGAAAGAACAGGCCAGCGGAGGGACGGAAATCAACAGAAAAACGCAGCGAAAACGCGGCGTTTTTTTCATGAGTTTGACGGAGGTTGACCGATGAAGGAAGCAGTCGGAAAGACCTTCGCCGAGATCGCGGAGAGACTGCCGGAAGAGGCCAGTACATCCGGGAAGAAAACCGGCGGAGGAACGAAAAAGAAAACGAAGGCCAGGGCGAAGGCGCGGAGCGGGAGCGAAAAGCTGACGCCGGCAGCGCTTTATCGCAAGATGATCAGCTTCGGGAAGATCTACCAGGTCGAAACGGAGCAGGATTTCCTGGAAGCGGCGCGGATCTACGCGGAAGAGGCGGCGCTGATCGACCAGATGCGGGACAAAATCGCGGAGGACGGCCTGACGGTTGAAAAAACATACAAGACCGGATCCGTAGAGGTGGCGCATCCGCTGCTGAGCGAACTGCCGCGCCATGTGGAAAGCGCGAACAAGTGCCTGACGACGATCGGGAACATGATCGACGAACGGGGCGCAAAAAAGGAACGCGCGGCGCGGGATCTGGACGCGTTCAGGCTGCACGGGTGATCGCATGGGGTAAAGACGGAGAACGCGATCACAGAATACTGGAACGAGATCCAGAACGGCGGCGTGGTCGTGGGGAAGTGGATCCGGCAACTGTACCAGGTGATCACGGACGGGCTGGCGGAGGGACGCTGGTTCTATAACGAGAAACTGGCGCTGAACGCGATCAGGTTCATTGAGCGGTTCTGCCATCACTACAAGGGCAAGCTGGCGCCGCGGAGGATCCGGCTGGATCTGTGGGAACGGGCGGCGATCAGCCTGATCTTCGGGATCGTGGACGAAGCCGGGAAAAGGCAGTTCACGGAAGTGTTCTGGGTCATCGGCAGAAAGCAGGGGAAGACGCTGCTGGCTGCCGCCTGCGCGACATACATGGCGTACGCTGCCGGGGAGTTCGGCAGCGAGCTGTATATGCTGGCGCCGAAGATCGATCAGAGCGACCTGGTATACAGCGCGGTGGAGTTCAACGTGAACGCGGAGCCGGAGCTGCGATCGATCACGAAAAGCACGAAATACCGGGGCCTGATGATCCAGGAAACGAACACGACGATCAAAAAGCTGGCCTTCAGCAGCAAGAAATCGGACGGTTATAACCCGATGTTTTTCGTGGCTGATGAGGTGGCGGCGTGGCCGGGCGTCAACGGACTGCGGCAGTGGGAAGTCATGGTATCAGGCACCGGCGCCAGGGAGGAACCGCTGGGGATGGCGATCAGCTCCGGCGGATACGAAAACGAAGGCCTGTTTGACGAGCTGATGAAGCGCGGCACCGGCTTTCTGCTGGGGAACAGCCGGGAGCAGCACATCCTGCCGATTTTATACATGATCGACAATCCGGAGAAATGGGACAACCTGGAGGAGCTGGAGAAAAGCCTGCCGGGGCTGGGGATCAGCGTCAGCGAGGAGTTCATCCGGAAAGAGATCGACGTGGCGCACGAATCGGCCAGCAAGATGGTCGAATTCAAGACGAAATACACGAACCTGAAGCAGAATCTTTCAACGGCATGGCTGCGGGCGGAGGACATAAACAAAGCATTCGGTTACCGGCTGCCGCTGGATGCGATCCGCGGACATTACTGCGTCGGCGGCGTGGACTTATCCCAAAGCGTGGACTTGACGTCAGCGACAATTATCACAGAGATCGACGGGATCCTGTGGGTTCATTCCCATTTCTGGCTGCCAAACAAGCGGCTGGAAGAGGCGACGCGGAGGGACAATATCCCGTATGAAACATACATCAAGCGGGGATTCCTGAGCTTGAGCGGCGAGGAATTTATCAACAATGACGACGTGCTGCTGTGGTTCATGGATCTGGTCAAGACATGGAAGATCTATCCGCTCATGATCGGAATAGACAGGTACAGCGCGTTAGATCTGATACAGAAGCTGCAGCAGAAGAGTTTCCACACGGAGACGGTGACGCAGGGATTTAACCTGTCGAATGTTTCGGACACGTTCGAGGGGATGCTGCGGGAAGGCAGGATCCGGGACATGGACGACAACGACCTGCTGAAAATCCACCTGGCGGATGCGGCGCAGCAGATGGAAAGCAACACGGAACACGCGCATCCGCGGAAAAAGCTGGTGAAGATCAGCAAAAACGCACACATCGACGGGATGGCGGCGCTGCTGGACGCGATAGCCATGAGACAGTTCAAATGGGATCAGCTGGGAAAGCGCCTGATGAACGAGAACAAGAGGGTGAAAAACTGATGGGAATGCTTGAAAAAATCTTCGGCAAGCGTGAGCAACCGGCCGCGCTGAAGAACGCGCAGACGTTCAGGCTGCTGGAGGGATATACGCCTGCATTCACAACGTGGCGCGGATCCATCTATGAAAGCGAACTGATCCGGGCGGCGCTGGACACATGGGGACGGCACGCGGCGAAGCTGAAACCGAACATGAAGGGAGCGGCGTCCCCGGAACTGCAGAACCGGCTGAAGATCAGGCCGAACGTCTTCCAGGAGTGGAGCAAGTTCCTGTACCAGACGGCGGTGATCCTGGGCGTGAGGAACAACGTTTTCCTGGTAAAGACGCGGGACGATTACGGAAACGCGACAGGAATCATCAACGTGATCCCGCAAAGTTGGGAGCTTGTGGAATACCAGGGCGAGCCGTGGATCCGGTTCATGCTGCGAGACAACCGGCGGAGGGCTGAAAAGCTGAGCGAGACGGGTATCCTGACGAGGTTCCAGTACAAAAGCGAGCTGTTCGGCGAAAACAACGAAGCCATGAAGCCTGTGCTGGATCTGATAAGCCTGCAGCGGCAGGGCATCGAAGAAGGCATCAAAAACGGCGCCAGCTATCGGTTCTTTGCACAAAGCGACAACTGGGCGAGCGACGAAGACCTGTCCGAAGAGATGACGAGATACAACAAGGTCACATTCGGGAACAAGAAGGCCGGCGGCGGCGTTCTGCTGTTCCCCAACACCTACACGAATATCACGCACATCAAACAGGACAGCTACAAGGTCGACGCGGAGCAAGAAAAGCTGATCAAGGAAAACGTTTTTGATTACTTCACGGTAAACGACGACCTAATCCAGGGCAAGGCCTTCGGCGACGCATGGCTGGCGTTTTATGAGTCATTTGTCGAGTGGTTTGCCATCCAGTGCGGGGAGGTCGTTTCCGGGATGCTGTTCACGGACAGAGAACGGGCAGCCTATAACAATCAGTTTTTCCTGACGAGCAACAGGTTACAGTACATGAGCAACGCCGACAAACTGAACGCGGTGACGCAGCTGGGAGACAGGGGACTGGCCACGCGGAACGAGCTGCGGGAGATCCTGAACCTGGAGCCGCTGCCGGAGGAGATCGGAAACCAGATCCCGGCGCGGGGTGAATATTACGACGTGACGAATCCGCCGGAGAACAAGACAGGAGGACAAAACAATGCCGGTAAAAACGAATGAGCGCGAATACAGGGACATCAACATGGGCGGTCTGGAGCTGCGGATGCTGGACGACGGCCAGATGGTCGTGGACGGATACGCGGCGACATGGGACGAATATCTGCTGTGGGACGACGGGAAATACCGCTTTTACGAGAAGTTCGATCCGGCGGCGTTCAACAGCACCGACCTGAGCGACGTGATCATGCAGCTGAACCATGAGGGCCGTGTTTTCGCCAGGGGAAGCAACAAGACGATGACCGTGGCGCCGGACGCGAAGGGACTGAAGATGTCGGCGTACCTGGGCGGAACGGAGGAAGGCCGCAAGATCTTTGAGGAAATCAAGGGCGGTTACCTGACGAAAATGAGCCACGGTTTCAGGGTCAAGCGGCACAAGCGGGAAGTGATCGAGGATCGCGAGAACAAGCGGATTGACATCCACAGGACGATCCTGGAAGTAGCAAAAGAATACGATGTATCCGTCGTTTCGCTGCCAGCCAACGAAGCGACGAGCATATCCGCACGGAACCTTTGCGAGGGAGTCATCGCGGAGGTTAAGGAGGAGCGCCTGGCCATTGAGGCACGGAAGCGGAAAAAAGAACAGATCGCCATTATGGCGGAAACCATCTGAAAGGAGAAGAAGACAATGAAGTACAAGAGCATGCAGGAGATCGAAGCCCGGAAGGCCGAGATCCTGAAAGAGATGGAACAGGAAGGCGCCGACCTGGACGCGCTGAAGACCGAAATGGAAGAGCTGCGGGTAAACGCGGATCAGATCCGCGAAGCCGCGCAGAAGGCGGAGGAAACCCGGAAGGCGATCGCCAGCGGCGCCGCCGGGATCGTGATCAGCGAAACACGGAAGGCCGAGTCCTCCATGAGCGAGAAGGAAATCCGGAACAGCAAGGAGTACATGGAAGCGTACGCCAGCTACATCAAGACCGGCAATCCGATGGAATGCCGCACCGTGCTGCTGACGCAGAACGCGCCCGCGTCCGGCCAGCTGCCTGTGCCGGATCTGGTGGAAAGCACGATCAGGACTGCCTGGGAAAAGAACGAGTTCCTGAACAAGATCAAGAAGACCTATTTCCGCGGCAACCTGCGCGTGCCGTTTGAGCTGAGTGCGACCGGCGCCTGGAAACACGTTGAAGGCACCACGGGCCTGACCGAGGAAGAAATCACAATCGGTATCGTGCAGCTGGTTCCCCACAACGTGAAGAAGCTGGTACGGGTAACTGACGAGTGCATCGCGATGGGCGGCGAGGAATTCATCCGCTACATCTACGAGGAAGTCACATACCAGATCCTGAAGGAACTGGTGAAAGAGATCATCGACAAGATCGACGACGCTTCCACGACCAACGGCGCCAGCGCTATCGGCATCCCGAAGGTAAAGGTGGCTCCCGGCGTCATGGTGCTGCCGAACGCCGCGACCAACCTGAGCGAGGAAGCGACAGACCTGTGCGTGGTCATGAACCGGCTGACCGAGGCGAAGTTCAATACCGCGTACGCAAGCGGACAGTTCGCCATCAATCCCTTCGACGGGTTCACAAAGGTGTACTGCTCCGCGCTGCCGGCTTATGACAGCGCCAACGAAAACGATATGTACGCGCTGGTCGGCGACCTGAGCGCCATCCAGGCGAACTATCCAGAAGGCGAAGGCGTCATCATCAAGTGGGACGACACGAGCGAGGCGGAGGACGACCTGGTGAAGGTGGTCGGCCGTCAGTATGCTGGCTTCGGCGTGACCGCTCCCGGCCGCCTGGTCAAGCTCACCAAACCCGGCGCCTGATGAAGGTTAAACTGCTGCGCGACGTGCGGCCGTTTGGCAGGACAGGGGAGACCGTGGAGGTCTCCCCTGATCGCTGCGAATGGCTGACGTCCCTGGGAATGGCTGAGCCGGTGAATGAAGCCGGGGAGCAGGCGGAAAAGCCGGAGACAAAAGCCATAAAAAAAGCCGCGAACGAGGAGCCGAAGATCATCAAACCGGCGAAGAAAGCGGCAAAGAAAAAGTGAAAAGGAAGCAAAGGAAGCATGAAACTGATGGTGGCGGTGCCGACGATGTTTTTCGTGACGCCGAATTTTGCAAAAAGCCTCGGAAACCTGTGCATGAAGCTCGGAAGGGACGGAGTGGACGCGAGCCTGGAGATCGTCGAGGGATCCATGATCTATGTGGCGAGGGAACGGATCGCGTACCGCGCAGTCAGGGAAGGATTCACGCACGTGCTGTGGATCGACTCTGACATGACATTCGGGCCGGAAACCGCGGAAGATCTGCTTTGGTGCGAGAAGGACGTGGTGTGCGGGGCGTTTGTGAGCAGAAAACCGCCATACAGCCCATGCGTCTACGCTTCAATCGAAGATCCGGCGAACATGGTAAAGGTGGAAGAATTCGGGAATGAACCTTTCAGGGTGGACGGATGCGGGTTTGCGCTGGTGATGACCAGCGTGAAGGTGCTGAAGGAAATGTTTGAAAGGTTCGACACCTGTTTCATGCCGACGGAGCGGATCAAAGGCGAGGACATCGCCTTCTGCGACCGGGCAAAGCAGATGGGGATCGAAATCTGGTGCGAGCCGACGGTGAGGCCTGGACACACGGCGCACGTAGACGTTTACGCCGGAGGTGAGCAGAAATGACGAAGGTATTGATCGCGGCCCCGCTGCGACAGGCTCCGAAGATCTTCCGCGAATATCAGAAAGGGCTGGACAACCTGATCATACCGGACGGCGTACAAGCCGACCGGTATTTTGTTGTGAACGACTGCGACGAGGTGATCCCGGAGATCCGGGACGCGGAGTATGACAACGTACACAGCGAGAACGTGACACTGTACCAGGATCACGTATGGACGGGCGAACTGGTGAGCGCGATGTCCGTTTACCGGAACATGACGATCCGGAAAGCGCTGGAAGGCGGGTACGATTACCTGCTGAGCGTGGACACGGATCTGGTGCTGGAAGAGCATACGCTGCAGCAGCTGATCGAGGACGATAAGGACTGTGTGGCGGGGATGTTCTGGACGAACGGCTGGAGCAACTGCTGGATGTGCGACCAGGCGAGCGGGAACAACCTGCCGGAATGGCAGGAACCGGGAGTGTACCGCGTAGGCGGAACCGGGGCGCTGTTCCTGATCAAACGGAAGGTGCTGGAGGCCGGCGTGGACTATACGCCGATACCGAACCTGCGGAAGGCCGTATTCGGAGAGGACAGGCACTTCTGCATCAGGGCGGTGTGCAACGGTTTTGAACTGTGGGCGGACAACCGCTGCCAGCCGGTTCACCTGTACAGGAACAAGCAATACGACGACTACATTGGCGGGAGGGCGAAACCATGTTTCAGGAAGTAAAGGAGCTGCTGACGTTTATCAGCGGCGACGATTACGACGCGCAGATCATCGCGGAGATTCAGGCCTGCGCCCTGGATCTGACAACAAGCGCGGAGATTGTGCTGCCTGGAACCATCGACATCACGCGGACGAAAACGCTGGGAGTCTGGACGATCACGGACAACAGCACGATCACGGACAAACTGATCATCAAGACGATCGCCGTCTGGTGCAACAAGGAGATCGGAAACCCGCCGAATTATGACAACTTACAGAAAGCCTATGACAGCCTGAAAGGCCAGCTGCGGCTCAGCAAAACCTATACGAATTACGACGGGCAGGTGACGACGGAATGAGGATGATGACCAGCTGCGAGCTGATCAGCTTCAATCCGGACGCGCACGAGGTCGGAACGGCCGTCACCGAAACGCGGCGGAAGGTGAAAGTGCAGGAGATGACGCTGACGCAGGCGGAGGTTTACCAGGCCGGCGGCGAAGGCCTCAGCCCGGAGGCGAAGCTGCTGATCCAGTACGACAAGGAATATCACGGAGAGCGCGAACTGGAATACAGGGGGGAGCGCTGGCAGGTCATGAAAAGCGATCCATACAAGGAATGGAACGGCGTGATTCTGCTGATCCGGAGGAAAGCGGGTAACAGCGGAGGGAGCGTGGTTGGACGGTATGCCTGAGGAATACACGAACCTTGTAGCGGCGCTGAAAGCGCTGCAGCAGGCGGAGGATCCCACGGCGGAACCGCCGGTCATGGTCACGCTGGCGATGGCGGAGGACGAGTGGTATACGCGGCCGGAAACGGTCAGCTATGGTACCGTAAGGCTCGACTTTGAGGCGGACGCACTGCACGGAGACAACATCAAGACCGCGACGGCCTACGAGGGCAGCGTGGATCTTTTCAGCATGGTCAGAAGCGGCGCAGGATGGGTGGAGCTGATCTGCCAGACGCTGACAACCTACTGCGACGGATGCTGGAGCCTGAACTATCACACGTATGAACGGGACACGGGCCTGTATCACTGGGAATGGAGTTTCCAAGTTGAGGGGTAAGCAATGGCCAAATTTACGTTTAAAGTTGAGGGGATGGATGAGCTTTTTTCAAAGATGAAAAAAGCCGGAGAAAAAGCGTTAGGTGTGGCTGCGCTTGGCCTCTATGAAGGGGCCGGTTTAATCGCTGACGCGGTCAGCGCGGAGATCAGCGGGATCTCCACAGAGCCGTTCAAGTACGCCGCAGGCGGACGAAAACGGAAACCATCCCCGGAGGAAAAAGCGGCGATCCAGGGAGCGCCGCACGGCGTGGCGAAATTCCGGAAGAAACTGGACAGGGTGGACACATCCGTCGGCTTTAACGGCAGCGGTTATGCGGACGTCAATTTCAAGCACATGAACAGCAGCGCGCGGACGAATTACAAGGCTGTGAAGTTCAAGGGAAAAGACAGCACGGCCAGCAGCACGCTGAAGTACATCAACAGCCAAACAGGAAAGAACATGGGCAAAGGCGCGCAGAATCAGAAGCCGGTGGCGGTGATCGCCAACTCCATCAACTCCGGAACGTCCTTCATGGTGAAGCAGCCGTTCATGCGGAAAGCATTTTCAAAAACAAAGGGCGCGGCGGCAGCCGCGATCGAGGCCGGTATCAGGGCGCGGATCGACGAGCTGGATATCGGGTAATCTTTATTAACGGAGGGAAAGAACATGGCAAGACCTAATGTCGGGATGATGTATCCGGTTTTCGCGCCGATCGCGTCCCATACGGACGGATCCATGCCGACCTACAACCACGGCGTGGTGATCCAGGAGGCCAGGAACGCGACGATCAACATGACGTACAACGACAATCCGCTGTACGGCGACGACAGGATCGTAGCGGATGACAACGGCCTGCAGAGCATGACGGTGTCTTTTGAGCCGACCGGACTGAGCGACAGCAACCGGAAGCTGCTGTTCGGCGAGGACGAAATGACCGTCGGCGGACTGACCGCGCAGATGGTAAGCGACAACGAAACGCCTTACGGCGGGTTCGGCTTCGTCCGGAAGATGTACGACGAAGATACCAACGCGAAAAAATACGAGGCCTGGATCATCCTGAAGATCAAGTTCCAGGAGGAGAGCATGGCCACGAACACGAAGGAAGGGTCAATCAGCTGGGGAACGCCCACGCTGAACGGACGGGCGGCGAGCCTGTACATCGACTCAAGTGACAAGCAGCGGTTCATCGCGCATGCCAGTTTTGAAACGGCGGCAGCGGCGAAAAGCTGGATCAACACCGTGCTGAACGTCAGCGCGACGACCTGAAAAAGGAACGGGGGCCGGAGAAATCCGGCTCCCGGTTTTTGTGCATAAACGGAAAGGAAGCAGACAACCATGACAGAGATTACCATCGGCGGGAGGAAGATCCCGCTTTTTTATTCGACCTATGAAATGATCGCGATCCAGCAGGAAATCGGCTGCACGGCGTTTCAGCTGAAGGACGAGGTATTCGGCATCGTGCAGGAGGACGAGGACGATCCGATGAGCGTCAGGATAGGCTGCGTGACGGATCCGGAGAAGACGAAGAAACTGGGGACGCTGCTGAAGATCCTGGGAAACGCGGGGCTGGAAGAAGCCGGAGAAACCGGCGACCTGACAACCAAGTGGATCCTGCGGAAGATCCGGCCGTCGATGATCAGCGCGTACGCGATCGCGGCCATGTCGGTGATCGTCGAGGGGAACAAGGCGGAGATTCCGGCGGAGGATCACAAGGGAATGGTGGATCAGGGCCTGGAGGAAGAACAGGCAAAAAAACAGCCAGGGAACTGACATACCTGCGGGTGGTTTCCTACGGGCTGATCGCAGGACTGCAAAGGAAAGAAATCGACCGGACGAGGCCGGGGGAGATCATCAGCCTCTATATGTTCCGGAGAAAATACGACCAGGAGACGGCCGGGATAAGGATGTGAGCGAATGGCGGTTAACGTAAAGCTGGGGGTTGATATCGGGAGCTTCACCAGCGGGATCAAGCAGGGACAGCAGATCCTGAAGGGCCTGAACGCGGAGATGAAGGCCTCAGAAGCCGAATTCAAGGCGACGGGCAACGCCGAGCAGAAGATGACCGCGCAGACCAAAACGCTCAATTCGCAGATTAACGTTCAGAAGAATATCGCGGATCAGGCGAAGGCAGCGCTGCAGGCCATGACGGATGCGGGCGTCAATCCGGCGGACGCGGCTTATCAAAAGCTGTACGTAACCATGATGAACGCCGAGGCCGGGATGAACGAAGCGCAGGCCGCGCTGAACGGACTGACGGGAACGGCGCAGGAGGCGGCCGCCGGCGCGGAGCAGCTGCAAGGGAGCCTGAACGGAATCGGGAAGAAGCTGAGCCTGGATCAGGTGATCAGCGGAATCGGCTCCATCACAAGCGCGATGGAGAACGCCGGACGGAAGGCCGTGGAGCTGGGGAAACAGATCTGGGAGAACATCACGGACGCGGCGCGGTGGGGAGACGACACGGCGACAACGGCGATGATCCTCAACATGGATGTAGAGGATTATCAGAGATATAAAAAGGTTTTCGACACGGTCGGCGAGATCACCGTCCAGGAATGGCAGAAAGCGAAACTGAAGGTTCAGAAGGCGATCAACGATCCGACGAGCGAGCAGACGGATATCCTGGGCCTGCTGGGGATCGACACGCATGAGATCCTGCAGGGGAAGGAAGGGCCGGTTCAGGGCGCCGCGAAGGGATTCGAGGAAATTTTCTGGCAGATCGGCGAGACGCTGCGGGAAAAGGTCGCGAGCGGCGAAATGACGCAGGATCTGGCGGACACATATGCAAACGCGCTGTTCGGGAAGGGATTCGCGGAACTGAATCCCATGTTTGCACTGGGGCAGGAAGGATTCACGAAAGCGCTGGAAGAGCAGAACGTGGTCACGGAGGAATCCGTGAACAAACTGGCCAGCCTGAACGATCAGCTGATCAAACTGCAGGGCGATTTTGAAACGCTGAAACAGGAAACGCTTGCAGAACTGGCGCCGGCGCTGGAAGGCGCGGCGAAAGCGCTGGACGGGATGCTGACAAGCCTGCTGGAGTATCTGAAAACGCCGGAAGGACAGAAGGCGCTGGAGGATATGGGGAACGCCGTCAGCGGACTGTTCAGCGATATCAGCAAGATTGATCCGCAGGAGGTCGTGAAGGGATTCACAGACGTATTCAATACGATTGTGGACAGCCTGAAATGGCTGGATGAAAACAAGGGAACAGTAATCGCGGCACTGGAGGCCATTGTCGGAGGATGGGCAGCGCTGAAGATCACCGGCGGGGCGCTTCAGATCCTGCAGCTGATCAACGGCCTGAAATCCCTGGGTGCGCTTGGCGGAGGCGGAGCGGCTGCCGGCGGCGGGCTGTTCGGCACGGTCAGCACATGGCTTTCCGGTGCCGGCGGAACGCTCACAAGTCTGTTTAATTCCGGACTGCAGAACGCGGCGCCGGCCGTGGGCGACTGGCTGATGAACAACAGCCCGCTCGCGACGGTATTCCAGGGAACAGAATCCTGGGGTGACTGGTGGAGCCGGATGCAGGCGGAACAGCAGGAACGGACGGAGACGTTCGCGGACAACTGGAATCCGGACAGCGAGGACGCGAACGTGATCGCGCAGTTTGTCGGACAGATCAGGGACGTTCTGCAGAACCAGGTCGATTACTGGGACAAAATCGGAAAAGAGCAGCAGATGGCAGCCGAGTGGACGCTGGGGGATGAATATACAGCGGACGAAATTATGGCGATGATCAACAACGGGGAACCGGTGCCGGTGGAAACGGAGCCGGAAGCGCCGGACAACGCGGCGGAGGCACTGGCGGAACAGATCGGGACGGTTCATGTGGACGTGGTAGGAGACATCATACAAATCGGCGACAGGCGGTCGAGGATGGGAACGCTGCCGGGACACGCAAACGGGATCTGGTCGGTTCCAAGTGACGGCTATCTTGCAATGCTGCACCAGGGAGAGCGCGTGATGCCAGCGCGTGAGATCCAGAGCCGGAGCTACAGCAGCAACCTGTATGTGGAATCAATGATCATGAACAACGGAACCGACGCGGAGGGACTGGCGGCGGCGATGGCCGCGGCGCAGCGGAGAACCATGAGCGGGTACGGGAGCTGATAAGATGGGACAGAGTTATTTCATCTGGAAAAATAGGGACTGCCGGAGCATGGGCGTCTGGCTGCAGGACGCGGTTCCGATCATCCGGCCGGAGGAGCGCGTCCAGCACGTGGAGATTCCGGGACGGAGCGGCGACCTGACGCAGACGGAAGGGGTAGACATTTTCAACAGCTATATCCAGACAGCGACGATCCTGGTCAAGGGCGGGATGCGCGTCCGGGAGATCTACAACTGGCTGCGGGGTGCGGATTACGTGACGTTCAGCGGAGAGCCGGACAGGCAGCAGGCGGCGCGGATCATCGGGGCGGTGACGCTGAACAAACACAGCCACAATATCGACTGGTGGACGGGAGAAGTCCAGTTTTACTGCCAGCCGTTTAAGGAAAAGATCAACAACGAGACGGTGACGGTGACAGCCAGCAACACACAGATCCGGAACGGCGGGGACGTGGTCAGCTATCCGCGGATCACGGCGAAGGCCAGCGCGACGTCCATGACGGTCGCGATGGGCGGAAAGTCGCTGACGGTGACCGGTTTAACCAGCGGCAGCGAATGCATTATCAACAGCGGAGCGATGGAAGTGACCGACGCAGCGGGAACGACGCTGCTGACGAAGAACACGACCGGCGGTTTCCCGGTGCTGACACCGGGGAGCAACACCGTGACAGGCAGCGGATGGAGCAAACTGGTGATCGACAGGAGGGAGCGGTTCCTGTGATCTGGGTCTATGATATCGGAAACACCAATTACGACAAGAACGGCAACGCGGCGCTGATCCCGACGGACGCGAAGATCAAGATGGTGGCCGGGGGCAACTATGAGCTGACGATGAGCCATCCGATCGATCCGGACGGGAAATGGCAGCACCTGGAACCGGGGGCGGTGCTGAAGGTGCCGGTGCCGCGGGAGGAGATCGAAAACGCTTTTGCAGGACTGGACGCAGACGTCTACAAGATCACGGAAGAAACAGACCTGCGGGAAGCGGCAAGCGAACCGACAGCCATCACATACAGCAGCTGGTCAGCTTATACGGATTACAGCGTGGGGGCGAAGGTCACGGTATCGACAGCGTCCCATAAAAACTATAAATGCACCTATTTTGACGCGAACAGTGGGCAAAGGATGGTGCCGCCTTATAACAGCGCATGGTGGACGCCAATCGCGGACAAGACGACCGGGTCGCCGGCAATGGTGCATCTGCCGCTGGGGACGGAATTGTACTTTGTCGAAGACGTAGATGGTACATGGTACAAAATGTCCACGTATTACGGGATCGTCGGATTCGTGAAAGCCGCTAACATGACATACGACCGGCACCTGACGCCTGACGAAACGAAGCCGCGGATCATCACGGAGCAGCTGATGCGGATCACGAACGTGACGGTGGATAAAAAGAGCCGGAGCGTCAGCGTGACGGCGCAGCACATCAGCTATGATCTGAACGGCGTGCTGATCAAGGAAGTCAGCATCAGCCAGGCCAGCGCGGGGCTGGCGCTGGCGCGGATCACGGACAACTTCATGATCGACTATCCGGGGACGATCGCGACAAACCTGACGGCGGACAACACGGACGTAACCTATACGCAGGAAATCAAGCTGAAAAGCGGGATGTACTGCCTGGTGGATCCGGACAAGGGGATCGTCAGCACGTTCGACGCGGCATTCCGGCGGGACAACTGGGATCTGTTCGTGCTGCAGAAAACAAATACGGACAGAGGTTTCCAGCTGCGATACCGGAAGAACATGAGGGGCGTGAACTGGGCGAAGAAGAGCGACAGCATCATCACAAGGGTCGTTCCGGTTGCGAAGGCGGAGGGCGGAGAAAGCCTGTTCCTGCCAGAAATGTGGATCGACAGCACACACATCAGCGACTATCCCATCATCCGGATGGAGCAGCTGAGCGTCAGCGGACAGGTCGGGAAGGACAAAGGCCTTGGAGACGGCAGCACCTGGACGGAAAGCGACCTGCTGAACGAAATGCGGGCGAAGGCGGGGGAACGCTTCACGGTGGACAAGGTCGACCAGGTCGTGAACGAAATCACGGTCGATTTCACGATGCTGGGAAGCACGGACGAATACGCGGGGCTGAAAGGCCTGGAAAGCGTCCTGCTGTACGACAAGGTCACGGTGATCGACGAGGAGATCGGCCTGGACGTGACGCTGGAAGTGACGGAGATGGAATGGGACGCGGTCAGTGAAAGGGTCGTATCCATCAAGGTCAGCAACGCCAGCATGAACAACAGCGTGCGAAACGTAACCGGGTACAACGTACAGAACAAAAGCATCGGGCTGAACAAGCTGAGCGACGACGTGATGAACGAGGTCATGGGACAGGTCACCGGGATCGTGCCGGAGTACGCGGATCCGGACGCGGCGAGGCCGTCCAGCGATATCAGCGTGATCGACAACCTGACAAGCACAAGCACAACGGATGCACTGAGCGCGAACCAGGGCCTGGTGCTGAATGGGAAAATATCGAAATGGGACTATCCGAATGACGGGCATATCCTGACAGGGGAAGATCTGAACAATATAATGAGCTCCGGCGTATACAGGCTGAGCGGAAACATTACGAACAGCGCATACGGGAATTATGGCGTGCTGGTCGTTTACGCAAGCGGAAATACAGCGGTCAGACAGATACAGTACACGGAAAATCCGGATGATGTATATACGCGGATCTACTATAGCAGCAGCTGGACAACGTGGAAAAAGATAGCGTTCGCAACATAAATAGAAGGGGGATGTAAAAAGTGGCGATTTACAAGGAAGATATTGTAGATATTGAGCTGGAAAGCGGAACCATACAAAGATCTTTTCTGAATCATTCAATCGGTCTTGGAGATATAATCGCAAACAGGTTCGGTGTCCGGCTTTTCAGGAACGGTGAACCTGTCAGCGCGGAAGAATCTTCATGTATCGGTTTTTTTATGCGCCCGGATGGAACGAATCTGCAGATTCATGGAAGCACATACACAGGTGTTTCCGGCAACAAAGCATATGTTTCCCTTCCGCAAGATGCTTACGCATATGAAGGACAATTCACCCTTGCAATAAAACTTGTCGGCGGTGGTGTTACTGGAACAATGCGGATTGTTGACGGCATTGTCAATAATACAGGGGCAACGGGTGCCGTATCCCCAACAAGCACGGTACCGACAACAGCGGAAATAATTGCTGCATATGAGCAGGCTACTGCCCTTATAAACGGCGTTGTAAGGCATGACATCGCGCAAAGCCTGAATGATACGAGCAAGGGAAGGGCGCGGTCAAACATCGGCGCAGCGAAAGACGCGCTGGTGACTGAATCGGTTTACGGCCTGATGAGCGCAACCGACAAGATAAAACTGAACGGGATCGAAGCGGAAGCAAAC
>Ga0265300_10002628_pt1 | contig 15319 bp, 5 predicted proteins | sample AusTroGonzalo_MG_FD_193482 | JGI IMG/M metagenome (GOLD analysis project Ga0265300, IMG submission 193482) | Bovine rumen microbial communities from tropical cattle in Woodstock, Queensland, Australia - Gonzalo_03 | ecosystem: Host-associated > Mammals > Digestive system > Stomach > Rumen ...
GGTGGCAACCAATCCTGCCGCCCATCCCGTGATGTTGTTTAACCTTTTGAAAGTCATAACGATATAAAAGCTTTTTGTTGATTTTTCGCCTTGTTTTGGCTGATGCCAAACTGCAAAAATAGGGATTTTTGGCATACCACTGCATGAATTTCGTTATTTTACCTCGCAATGGATAGGCTAAAAATAGGGTAGGTTTACAATAACCTGTTTTGCATGGCGAAATTCATCAACTCAAATCCGGAATTACAGTCCGTTTTTCTGAATATTCTTTCCTTGTGATGCTCCACGGTGCGAGGGCTGATGTTGAGCGTTCTTGCGATGTCTTTGGCACTCAATCCTTTGACGCATAGACGAATGATTTCGATTTCACGCTCGGTGAAACTGGGCTGTGCCGTTTCGGTTTCGGATGTGGTTCCTGTTAGTGAGGTGTTGTCGTCGTTGACGATCTTGTTGATAATGGAGGTCAGTTGGTTCGACCGTACTTCCTTGCTGATGATTCCGTGTGCGCCTTCTTGGGTCATGGCTTGGACTTCGGCACTGGAGGCTTCGCCGGAGATGAGCAGTATTTTGGCTTTTGGGCATATTGATTTCAGCACCTTGATGATGTCGCGTCCTGTGCCGTCGGGCAGGAAATAGTCGAGCAGGACAAGGTCGATGCCATCAGGATGGCCTTCGATATAACTGATGGCTTGCTGAACGTTGGCAGCCTCGGCGACCACTTCGCAGTTGAGCTTTGAGTAGATCAAGGTTGAACATAATCCCTCGCGATAGATGGGGTGGTCTTCGACGAGCAGTATTCTTATCTTTTTCATAATGGGTTGATGCTGAATTGGATTGTCGTTCCGTTGCCGACTTGGCTCTTCACCGTGATTTTGCCGCCGTTGCGGCTTATAAGTTGCTTGCACAGCATAAGGCCGATGCCCGATCCGGTTTCGCCTTGTGTGCCTTGTGAAGGTGCGACCATGTCGTTCAGCAGACATTTCTGTCGCTCTGCGCTGATGCCAATGCCGTGGTCGGTGACGGTCATCCAGATTTTGCCGTTTTCCTTTGTTGCGTCAATACGGATTTCGCCGTCGGGCCACGAGAATTTGACCGCATTGTTCAGCAAGTTGCGTAGCACGAGTTGCACCATATTGGCATCGTCGTTGGCCATCAGCGAGGGAGCCGCAGCGTTGACCACCGTCAGGCGTTTCTTGTCGATTTCAGTCTTTTGCGACTCTATGCAATCTTCAACAAGGGCATGAAGGTCGAAGGTAGTGGTTTGGATTTTGTTGTTTCCCATCCCCATCTTCATCCACTCGATGAGGTTGAGCATCTTTTCCTTCAGCCCATCCGACGAAGCCTTCAAGATTAGCACTTTGGCATAGACATCGTCTTTTGTCATCTCGTCGAAATGGCTCTCCATCACGTCAAGCATAAGGTTCTGTGACATCACAGAGGTTTTGAGGTCGTGCGACACCACCGAAAACATGTGATTTCTGGTTTTGTTGAGCTTTGCCAAGGCTTTGTTTTGTTGCTTTCGGATGTGGCCAAAGCGCATGGCCAGGATGAGCAGTCCGATTAGTAGGATGGTCAAGGCAAACAGAAGGAAGACCATAGTCCTGCTATGGTGGTTTCTTTCTTCTTGAATGGCAAGTTTGTGGTCTTTCTCGGCCAGGTCGTATTTCACCTGATAGTCGCGGATGAGTTGTTGCTGTTGCTCGTTGAAGACGGAGTCCTTGAGCGCATCGCTTTGTTCAAGGTAGTCCAAGGCCAAGCCTTTGTCGAAGTGTCTGGCAGCCTCGTAAGCACCTGCAAGCGAGGAAAGTTGCAGCTCGTCAAAATGGTTTTCTGTGGCGATGATGGCAGCCTGGCGGTAGTGTTTCTCTGCTTCTTCATAATGGCCCGCATAGGCATTAAACTCGCCGTGTACGTCGTTGATTTCAGCCAGCAGATAGGGGTCTCCTAACATTTCTGCTATGCCTAAAGCTTCATTGGCCAGTGTCATGGCTTCTTCGATGCGCCCCACAGCATGGTAGGCTTGCGCCAGCGTAATCATCTTGCTGACATGCTTGAAGGGCGGGTCGCCATATTGCGTCGAGAGCGACATAGCCTCTTCCGCCTGCTTGACCGAAGTCGCCTGTCGCACCGTCTTTTCGGTGTCTTCAAGTGTTGCCGCCTGCTTGAGGCCAACGATGGAAAGGTTCTCCAAATAAAGCGCTTGGTCGAGGTAGTCGATGGTGTCGTGTGGTGTGCCGAGCATTTCTAAACACTTGAGGTAAAGCTTTTCCGACTCGCCGTAGTCACCCATGGCGAAATAAATCTCCGCCATGTTGTTGCGGGTGTAGCGTATGTTCTTGTCGTAAAACGCCTCCGCGCCTTCCTTATGTAGGGCGATTTCGCTCTCTTTCATCTTTTCCAGGACCTCCGTACTACGCTCGTAACTCTCGATGGCTTCCTTGTAGCGGCCCAGCCGCTGGTAGGCGATGCCGAGGATGCTGTAGCAGCCGGCCATCTCGAAGAAGTCGTCGGTGGCCTTATACACTTCGAGGGCTTTGTTGCAGGCATTGACCACTTCCGTAAATTCCGACCGGTCGTAATGGTAGAAGATGCGTTCTTTCAGCGAGAGGCTGTCCAAGGTCTCTGGGCCTGTCGAAGAGCCGTCTTGTGCCAAGCCTACGAGGGCCATAGTGATGCAAATAAGGATAAGGATGGGTCTTTTCATGAATTGGATTTAGGTTGAGTTTGCAAAGATAGTGTTTTTTCAAAATGAGCCGACGGCCGTGTGCCGCCGGCTCTCCACTAAAGTATGAAAAGAAAACATTTACTGTCTTATTCCTCTCTGCGGCGTTTGCCCACCAGGTAGGCAGCGCCAAAAGCCGTTAGCACGGCGATGCCTGTGCCGAGCGGGGCGTTCTGGTTCGTGCTCTGGCCGTGATTCGGCAGGGCGGGAAGCAACGGGCTGTTAGGATCTTCACGCCAGCCCGAGCCGTAGAATTCCGAGTCGGAGGTGCCGCGTTGGAACATGCCACCACCGTTGGGGTCAGCGAAGATGGTCAGGCCGAGGCCTAGGATGATTGCGATGGTTAAGATTGTCTTTTTCATTGTATTGTGTGTTTTAATTGTTTTCGTTTGACTATTTGTTTGTTTTCCATTTCGGGTCTTCTGAATCCCCCTTGCCCCCTTTGCAAAGGGGGACGCCTACCGGACGAGGTGTTCTCCCCGCGTCGCTTTGCGCGTCCCCCTTTTGAAAGGGGGGCAGGGGGGATTCAACAACCCGCTTATCTCACCACCACCTTCTGCACCATAACCTTCTCTCCGTTAATCAATCTCATCATATACACACCAGGTGTACCGTTGATACGGGCGGTGGCGTTGCCGTCGATGGTCTCGCTGTTGAGGACGCGGCCCATCACGTCGACGACCTGCAGGGTGGCGCGGCCTGTGTTGGCAATCACCCATTCGCTGCCGTTGTAGTAAGCGAAAGTCTCATTGTCTCCATCTGCGTCGTCGCTGACGGAGGAGAACACCAAGCGGAAGCGCGAGGCGTAGTCGGTTGTGTGAGACTCGAAGGTGTAGCTCGGCTCAACGAGCAGGTCGACGTCGGCGCCGGTGAGGTTGTCGATGAGGTGGAGGTATTCCATCTCGGCATTCGTGGCCTCAACGCTGATGGTGTAGCTGCCGCTACGCGAAGCCTTGAAGTTGACGGGCACCTCGCCTTGCATGGCGGTGCTCACCACGGCGTAGTCCTTGCTGCCCTGCGGGATGTAGAGCTGTGTGCCGCCGTCGCGGAAGCTGAACTTGCCGAGCATACCGCCCTCGCCGAAACGCACCATAGCGCGGTCTAAAGTAGAGTTGCCTCTCTCGGTGCTTTGGCTCACGGTGATGTCAAGCAGGCCTTGGTTGTTGTTGGTCACAGGTTGCTCCTTGACCATTTCGAGCCATCTGGTTTGGTCGGTCTGCACAAACACACCCTGCATCGGGTCGAGAGGCGTGGTGCCGGTCTCTGCGATGAGTTTCGATGTCCACACGCCGCCTTCCAACACGTCTTGCAGACGGTAGTAGTTCTGCACATTCTTCATGTAGGCTTCCACCAAGAACGGGTTGCCCACGAGGTTCCAGCCGGCAAACTGGTTGCCCGCAGTGTAGCTCAAGCTGATGGCAGGACCTGATACAATCTCGCGAGGAGCAGCCATGAGGTTGCCAGCCATCGAAAGTTCAACATCGGTCTTGTTGGCGTAGAGTTGGCCTTCCATGGGTTTGAGCATGACGTTGCTGCCTTGTGCTTTGTAGTTGCGCCATTCGGCCATGTTGTTGCTTTGGCTGAAGGTGTAGAGGTCGTAGTTGTCGGCAGTGTTGGGAATCATGTTGGTCACGCTGGCGGGGTCGATTTCAGCACAGAAAGGCGTGGAAATCAGGTACCAGCCGTTCTTCACGTTGATGTCGTCGCCGTAGCCCACGATGCTCCTGCGCACGGTGGCCAAGCGGTTGTCGCTCATTTCGGTCGAGAGGATGTCGACGCTACCGCCCTCTTCGATGACGAAGTCGGCGGCGTTGGTGCTGGTCAAGTCGCCCAGGGTCAGGGTGACGTCGCTCAAGACAACAGAAGGACGTTCAATCACTAAATTGGTCATAGTCTCGTCTTGATAGAACACGCGGCCATACTTCTCGTCGCCGTGCTGGTAAACGCTCGTGAGCGTAGTGTTGGCCGTGAGGGTGTAAGGCATGTTGATAGCCTCGCCCGTGGCAACATCGCCGGCGGTCATATAGTAGTTGTCCAACCAACTCTCGGGAATGCCCATGGTGTTGACGCTACCGAAGTAGAGGGTCACGTTCTCAAAGACTTGGGTCATGTTGTTGTTGTAGACGGTGAGCGTGTAGGCGTTCATCATGTAAACTCTGATCACAACGTCCTCGTCGGGCATGTTGAAGGAGAAGAGGCGGTCGCGGCTGTTGTTCATGTAGGTGACACTCATCTCGAAGTTGGTGTAGGTGTCGGCAATCAGTTGTCCAGTAGCGTCGCTGAAGACGGCAGCCACGGGCATCAGGTAGTTGTTGTAGCCCACGCCGTAACCCTCGTCGAAGGTGAAGTACACCTTATCGCCGGCATAGAGTGCACTGGGACTCACAGCGTTGCCGTAGGCATCACAAATCCAGATGTGGCTGTCCCACTCGGTGTTGGGCTGGCTGAGGTCGACATCGGTGTAGGCTTGCATGTCATAGCCGCGCGGGGTCTTCACGGTGACTTCCTTCGGGTTGTTGAAGCCGCCATCAAGGTAAATGGCCGTCAGGTCGATGATTTGGCCGTTGGCCAGTTGGATCTTCTCGGCTTGCATGGTGTACTCATCAATGGGAGCGTTCTCAAGTTCGTCAGGGAAGTCCATGAACTCTTCGCCTTCGCTTATTCTGTAGAATTCAGACCATTCCGATTCTTTACTTACGGGCACGTTACACACCTTCACGAGCATATTGCTGTAGGCTGCGCCCGCTTCGCTTGCAAGCGTGGCAAGGGTGACCACGGCTGGCTCCACGGTGTTGCCTTCGCTCAACTTGGCGAGGGTAGGCTCGTCGAAGGTGGGGGCACCGCCGTAGTTATAGTCTTTGGTTTCGCCAGTAAAGCCGCCGTCCTGGTCGACCCAGCCCTTCAGCACTACTTCATCGCCATATTGCAAGGCAACGAGGGCGTCGTGGTTCATGCTGTAGCCTTCGTAGATGCTCCAGTCGATGGCAATCCCAATGCCGCCCGTTTCGTCTTGCACGAAGTAGCGGTCGTGGGTGTGGTCGGCGCAACTCACGATGCCGTGGATGCAGTAAGGATTGCTCTCGCTTGAGTTGGCGCGGGCCTCGGCGATGGTATTAATCATATAATAGGTGTGCTCGATCTGTCCCGGCCAGGGGTCGGTGTCGCAAAGCAGGTACGAGGATGCGCTCACCTTGGTCGTTTCGGTCACGGTGAGGGTGACAGGCTCGGTGGCATACTGGAACTCGTCGCTGCCGTTGAGGCTGTAAACCACACCCATGTTCTCGGGAGGCGTGAGGGTGAAGGTCACGGCCTGTCCTTCCGAGAAGTAGTCGGTCAAGTCGGAGAGGGTTGGCTCGGGCAGGTCGCCGTTGATGTGGCGGAAGATTTGCACAGCCGAACCGCCCGTGGTGACACACTCGAAGCGGTATTCATACGTGGTGATATCCTCGCCTGTGAAGGGGTCTGGTTCAGTGTAGCTGTACTGCTTGCAGTGGAGCGAGTAGTTGGAATGGCCGTTGGGGCTGATGATAGCGTTGCCGCCGCCATCGAAGCTGATGCTCCACTTGCAGTCTTCAGGAGTGTCGGCAATGGGGGTGTCTGTCTGACAATCGTTGCTTTGCATGAGGCCTTCGCTGGCGTTCCATGCCAATGTGGCAGGACCCACGGCAATCCTGTAAAGTCCACCGCCCAAGTCGATGACGTTCATGTTGTTGTTGACATCCTGCGGGTTGAATGCGTCGCTGCTGATGTAGCCTTCAGGTGTAATTTCACTCATGGCTTGTTTTTGCTGGCTTTCGGACACGAAAGCCACGGGGATGAGGGTGATGTCGCCCATGTCGTTGGTCGGGCCAGAGAGGAACATCTCGGTTGAGGTGACCTTCTCGTTGATGTCGTAGGGGTGCAAGCCTACTGCATAGACTATGGATTGTGCACTGGTGGCGCCTTCGCCCGTGCTGTGGTTGCCGAGGCGGCCTTGGAGATAGATGGCGTCGGCGAACACATCGGTGGCAGTGTAGGTGACGGTGAAAGTCACCGTGCCGGAAGCGGCGTTGTTGGTATAGTATTCAGGCTCAATCGTTAGCGTGCCAAAGTATGAATTGTTGGCATCAGCCTCCAACCAGATGTTAGGATATTCGTTCGGGTCGGCGTTCTGGTAGCTCACGGTGAAGGTCTGGGTTTGCGGGACGCACATCGGGACGAGGCCAAGGCTCCACTCGCCAGGAAGGACTTCCATGGAGGCTCCGGGCGGGTTCTGGTTGACCGTGACTTCGTGGGTGACGATGGTGCCGTCGGTGCCAGTCATGGTGACGCTAATCTTTGCGCTGCGCGGAGCGATGGCAGTGTTGTCGTTATAGTCCGACGTGTGGAAACGGAAGGTTTGTGTGCTGGCGTTCCAGCTTTCCAATGTCAGCCAGTCGGTGCCGTCGCCAGTGTTGACCTTGGCGAGGGTGGCTGCCGGTGCGGTGAGGTTGGCCACGTGGGCGATGTCAGTCACTTGGACGGTCTTCCACGAATGGTCGTCGTTGTCAATTGTGAAGGTCGTCGGGCTGACGGTGAACTCCGCAGGGGCGCAGCCGCTCTGCGTGATGACCAAGGGCTGCGAGCTGACGCTACCCGCGTGGATGGTGATGCTGCACGTGCGCGTCTCGCTGGTCGGGTTGGCAGGCACGCAGAAACGCAACTGGGTCTTGTTTTGCACAATCAGCGGTTCAATGGTGGCATTGGTGCCGTCGTAGATCCAGCTGCCGGTGTAACTGACATTGGCATTGCCTACCTCCACCAAGTTGATGAGGTTGCTGCCAATGGCGATGGGCACGTTAACCCACAGGTAGGCCGTGCCAGACGAATTGAGGCCTGTGCCAAACTCGTCAAACTCCATGCTGTAGGTGCCGATGGTGATGCTGTTCGCCCCGATGATGTCGTCTTCGCTGTCGAGATACAGTATAGGCAGCGTGAAATTGGCATTAGGTGTGGAGCCGTTGAAGACGAGCATGCTCATGGTGCTGCTCGGGTTAAGCTCGAGGTTGTTGGGCGTGTAGAGGTCGGCTTCGTAGTCGACGTTGTTGCAACGCTGTTTCACGCGGTAGAGGCCGTCGGTGGTCTTCGACACGATGGTGATGTCGTTCAGATGCACAAGGCGGTCTTGTAGCCTCGAGGTGCGCGGCGCGCCACTCTGGTTGCGGTCGGTGTTGATGGCGACCAAGTCGGTGGTGGTGAACGGCGCGGCGATTTGGCTCCATTTGGCTAGAACATGCGGCTCTTCGAGAAATATCTTTCCGCCCATCGCTTTGGGATAGCCGTACACATTCACCCTGTCGCCTACTTGCAAGTTGAAGTAGTCATGCATGAGCCACATGGTGATGGCGCAGTTCGACTTGAGCTCGTCGTCGCCGACATTTGCGTTGTTGATGTCGGTAATGGTGTAGTTATTGCCGCCGATGCGGGTCACCACGCCACTCAAGTAGGTCAGTTTCGGGGTGGCGTTGACGTCGGTGGCGCCTTCACGGGCTTCCCACACGTCGCTGCGCTGCCAGCCCGCCCAACTGTCTTCGAGCGTGACGAAGGGCACTTCAAACGCAATGTCGCTGGTGGGCATGGTGAACGAGGTCCACTCCGAGTTCATTGACCAGCGGAGGTAAATATCCGGATGGGTGCTGCAATACGCATCTCCGTGAGCCCACAAATGGGGATAGGTGGTGAGGTTGGCGTTGGCACTGTTCATGTAAGTGATGCCCTCGTTGGCCACATACTCGGGGCAGTGCAGATACACCGTTTGGCCGGGCTGGGCTTGGGTGATGGCGGGGCCGCCTGGATAGCTCGCGGCATAAACGGCACCGGGGTTGTTGGTAGCCACCTCGCTCGGGAACACCGAAATGCTGATGTTGCGCGGGTCGGGGCTGTAGATTTCGATGTCGTCCATTGTGCGACACCAGATTTCTGGCACGGGTGCGTTATCGACTTGCCCAAAGTTCACAGGCCCCGTCACCCTGGTGATGGTGGTGCCAGGTTCAAGGTTGTAGAGGGCTTCCAATTGTTCTTGGGTGAATCCAATGTTGGGTAGGTCATAAATTTTGCTGAATCTTATTTGTATCGTGTACAAGTTTTCATTGCCAGGATTGACGTTAAGCCACACACCGGACCAGTCGTCGTGTTTGCCCGTGCTCATCACTTTCATATCGGTCAATTCAACGAGTTTGCAATCGTAGTTGTCACTTTGCCAGTTTTCAGGATAGTATGCCCTTTGCATCAATTCGTTGAAGTTGGTGTGGATGGGGGTGATGCTTTCGCCCGAGGCAAGATGCGAAACGATTTGAGTAGGATAAGAACTGACTCTTGAATAATCAGCTGGATTGTCGTGTGGCGTTACCTGCACAAGAAGTCTGTCGCCAACAGCAATATTATTATTGCGATTCAAACTAATACCACCAGTGTTGTCTTGTATGTAAGAAACGGGGACTGAAGTGCTTCCATAGATATAATTCACCACGCCTTCCACCATGTGTGTTTCGCCTGGGTGTGTGCGGACATAGTTGATGGTCTTGAGGTCGAGCTCGAGGTTGTCACTGTTCTGTAGGTAAAGCTTGGTGTAATGAAAGCCCGCGTTCCCGCTTTCCCTGCAGTTGATGACTTTTACGCTGGCCAGCCTCATCCCCGGTTGCAGGGTGCCATAGCCAGTGCTATAGGAGAGGGTGTCGCGGGTGCCGTTGGCGTTTTCCACGAGATAGTCGTTAACGCCACCGAGACTACTTATTAGTTCGACTACGGTCAGGTTGGCCAGCTTCACGATGTTGTGTTGCCACTGGTCGTTCTTGACGCGCGCCTCTGTGGCGGGGTAGTGGGCGCTTTTCAGCGTTTCGAGGGTCGCGCTCCTCGCGTAGATGTTGTTCTCGTGACCCACAACCGCAATGTCGGTAATGCCGGCAAGATAAACATGACCCCAGTTTGAATCGTATAGAACCTGGCTGGCGGTTAGCGCTACGATGTCGCCTGTTTCGATGGACACATTGCCTGTATAGTTGACCTTGATGCCGCCGTAGTGCCCCGAGCCATCGTTGTCTTGCAGGTAGAGTGTGCTAAGGCCTACGCCCACCACGGTGGCCATAATGCTGACAGGCGTGTTGGTGCCGGCCAGGTGGCGGGCTTGCCAGATGCTGACCAAGTTGGCATCTTCCAGGTCGTTCATCGAGCGCACACGGAGTTTGTTATAACCGCCAAGAGAATTGTCCGAACACCTTGTATTGACGGCCACCACACGCTTGTACATCGTCCCGACGGTCAGTGTGGGTTGTGGATAAATGTCATAAAGACTGAGAGTGTCTCTCACGCCGTTGAGGTCTTCCACCACCCAGCCGTGAAAGTGGCTGTTTTGCAAATGCTGGACCACCTTCAGCCAGTTCAGCCTCACGAGGCGGCTCTGGAAGGGGTCGGCTATAATCTTTGGGATGCTGGTGGCGGGGTAGTGCATGTCTTTCATCCCTTGCAACGAGGGGGTTATCACGGAAGGAAGCGTGTTGGTGGCTAACACGGTAACGCTAGTAACGTCTAATGATTCAACAATTACAGAACCTGAATGCCCATAGTCACTAGGGAAGGCAAGAACTTTGGTGGCTGTTACGCTGATTTTGTAGCCTGTCTGAACATTGGCCACCAGCGAGTGTGAGGCAAAGACTTCAATGCCTGCGCCGTCAAGGTCGTTGTCCTGCACATAAAGGGTAGCGACCGTATTTGGCCCGTTGTCTACAAAGTGAGCCACATACCCCGTGAACTGCACGGAGTGGCCGTCGCCGGCATGGTTTCTGGCCTGTCTGACGGTGAGGCCGGTGTAGTCTTGCCCTTTTGCTCCGAGGGGAGCCATCAGCGCCATCAGGGCGAAAGTGATTAATGGTAAAATTCTTTGTTTCATACTGATAGGTATTTAATTGTTTAGTTGTTCGATATGGCTGCCCTCCATTCAGCCCCGTAAGGGCGACAGAATATGGGCGTATATATAATAAGGTGTAGGCGCAACAAGGCGAAGCGTAAAAATGTTAGAATTTTTACCCCCTCCCCGTAGGGAAATGTTGTAAATTGTTAATTTATTAAACAAACCTCTGTTTGCGTCCATGACGATACAGTTTTAGAGGTTGCAAAATTATACGAAAAAAAAGCTTCAAACAATAGGCAATTCTACCTAATATAAGGGGTAAAATGCAGGTTTTTATGGCATTTTGAGATGTATTGGCGGATGGGAGAGAAGAAGCTTCAAAATGGACTCTTCGGGACGTGAAAAATGAACCCCGAGGCGAAACAATGTCCACCACGGGGTTCGGGATAACAACTTTAGTATGTCTTTGTGTCAAAGTGGGCTCATCATTCCTTCACGAAACGGAGACTGACGTTGCCGCAACGGAGGAGGTAAAGTCCTGATGACAAATCGGCGATACCGATTTCGCTGTCGGCGTTTGTGACTTTCACCAAGGCTCCATTCATATTATAAATACGAATCTCGCTTCCGATTTCCAGACCCTCGATGCGAATCACTTCCTTGGCGGGGTTCGGGTAAAGGGTGATGAGTTGTTGTGCGTTGTCGTCAACGCCCGTGCCCTTGAAGAAGGCCACGAAGGTCATGTTGTCGTTCACGGTCACCTGACGTGGATTTTGCGTGCTTTCGTCGTTCCACTTGTCAAACTCGAAGCCGCTGTTAGGAATGGCTGCAATGGTGACGGTGGAGCCTGCGGCGTAGGTGCCTGCACCAACGACAGAGCCTTCAGCGGTGTTGCACATTACGGTGAGGGTGTAGGTCACTACGGCGTTCTGCGAGAACAGAGCCTTGTAGGTGGCGTTTTGCGTCACGGTGATGGTGCGCGGGTTCTCGGCGTTGCCATCGTCCCAACTGGTGAAGTAGTAGCCACCGAAGGCCGTCGCACTGATGGTGATGACGGTGCCTTCGGTGAAGGTGCCGCCACCCGTGGCCGAACCCATGGTCGGGTTGGCCGACTCAACGGTGATGGTGTAATTCTGGTTCACCTCAAAGATGGCCTTGAAGGTCATGTTGCTTGTTACGGTGATGCTGCGCGGGTTGTTGGTGTTGTCGTCATCCCATTTCACGAAGTGGGCTTGTGGCGAAGGCGTGGCGCTGATGGTGATGACAGAGCCTTCAGGGAAGGTGCCGCCGCCCGTGACGCTGCCAAGAAGAGGCGAGTCGCTGACGACGGTGATGGTGTAGGTAGTCACGCCAGCTGTAGCAAAGATGGCGGTGTAGGTGGCATTGTCAGTAACCGTGACGGTGCGGGTGCTTTGCGTCTCGCCGTCACTCCAACTGATGAAGTTGTAGCCTTGGTTAGCTCTGGCCGTCAGTGTGACCTGATCACCATAGTGGTAGGTGCCGCTTCCTGTGACGTTACCTCCCTCCGCTGGGTCAGCGTTGACAGTGAGCGTATAGCTCTCTTGCAGGAAATAGGCAGTATAAGTGGCATCGCCGTTCACTATAATGCTGCGCGGGTTGGTGGTGATGCCGTCGTTCCAGTGGCTGAAGTACCATCCCGTGTTGGCAGTGGCGGTAAGGTAAACGGTCTCGCCAGCGGGGAAGGTTCCGCCGCCTTCCACGGTACCCGCACCGGCAGGATTCACTTCGGTGTTGATGGTGTATTCCGTAGTGCCGCTTCCCTCCACGTTCACGTTGTCGATGGCCCAAGTATGGCCGTTCATGCCTGCGTACTTGAAAGCAATCATGACTTCCTGACCAACATAGGGGGTCAAGTCAACCTCGATAAGCTTCCATTCACTTGAAGCCTGATTGGTGCCATTCCAAATCTCTTCTCCATTGGGGATGTTTTCGGAGGCAATCCAAACGCCTTCATACTCGCAATCGCTTGGATACTGTTCATAGCTGTAGAACGACAAAGTGACATGGGACTGGCCAGCCAATGAAATCAAGGGGCTGACGAGAAATCCTTCCTGCTCGAAATGGCCGTTATACCTGTGAGAGGCGCAGTAGCTGCCTTCGTAAACACCGTACGTATCGGCTTCAAGCTCACCCGTGCGGTGCCAATAGGAAGCGTAAGGCAGGGGGTTGTCTATGCTGATGCCATTGTCGCCCTCATCATCCACTTCCCAGCAAGCCCAGTCGGTTTCTCCTCTCTCGAAGCTTTCGAAATAAGGCAGCGTGCGGGCCTCCAGATATTGGCATCTCGGTTGGGTCACATACAGGTCGTACACATCGTAGCAATCGTTCGCCTCATAAAGTGCCAGACCGTCTTTGTAGATCAAGCAAACATCTGAATTGGTTCCAGGAGCTACATAATACAATCCCTCCGAGGTAACGCCGATGCCATTGGTGACTCCTATACTATAAGGGGTAAAGCTATCGTACTCATCACCGTTTTCCCAAATGGAGAACGTCGTTTGATCCATCATACCGCTATAATAAACGTCGCCTCCATCGACATAAAGGCTGGTAAGAATCACAGCTTCCGAAGAGGTGTTAAGCTCGCCATCGTAATACAGAGCGGCTTCCACGTTCGAGTAGAAGCTGAACCAACCATAGTCGTCCGTCGAATAGCCGCCGCAGGCGATAACCTCACCGTTGTAGAAAGCCACGTCGCAGAAAAGATAGTAGTCCTCGGCCAAATACACCGATTCGTTTTGCCAAATCATGCCGAGGTTATACATGCCTGAGCCGTCATCGGTGACCTGGTATCCGCAAGCGATAACATTGCCACCGGGAAGGGCGCAAATGCCTATGACTTCGCTGTCGTAGGTGCCGTCGCCAAGAATGTACAAAGGCGTTGAGTCGCCGTTTTTCCAGATGGCGGCTTGTTTGATATCGCCGCTGGCCGTCAGGTAGCCACCTGCGTACAAATCGCCATCGACGAAAGCCATGGTGTTGATGCAGGAGCCTGAATTGATGTTGTTGAGGAAAATGTCGTCATTCTTGAAGACATCGCCGTAATTGGAGTTTCGTACCCAATAGACATCGTTGTTGTCCTCGTCGACAACCACCGCACCGCAATAGTTGTCGTTGGAGCCGAAGGCATTGTGATGAAGTAGCGCGCCGTTTTTGAAGACAGCGGCAGTGATTTGTCCATTTTCCATGTAAGAGCCCGCATAATAAACGTCTTGGGCCATCGTCATGCCGGCAGCAGCCAGCATCGACACAAGGATGAGTAAAAGTCTTTTTTTCATAGGTTGATGATTTGAGTTTTTCGACGAGGCAAAATTATACGAAAAAAAAGCTTCAAACAATAGGCAATTCTACCTAATATGAGGGGTAAAATGCAGATTTTTTCTGTCTGTATCAAAAAAAACCGTACCTTTGTGCAATCTTGAAAATCTTGCAATTTGAAATTTTGAAATCAGAAATTTGAAATAACGAAATGGAGAAAGTATTGCTTTTAGGCGATGAGGCCATTGCACAGGGCTTCATCGACGCTGGCGGCTCGGCCATCAACAGCTATCCGGGTACGCCTTCAACCCAAATCACAGAGTATGTCATCAACTCGAAGCAAGCCAAGGAACTCGGCGTGATTGCCAACTGGTGCGCCAACGAGAAGACGGCCCTTGAGGCCTCCATCGGCGTGGCCTACGCTGGTAAGCGCGCCATGACTTGCATGAAGCACGTGGGTCTCAACGTCTGCGGCGACCCCTTCATGAACGCCGCCATCATCGGCACCAAGGGTGTCCTCGTCGTGGTGGCCGACGACCCAAGCATGTTCTCGTCGCAAGACGAGCAGGACAGCCGCTTCTACGGTCACTGGGCCATGATTCCCATGCTGGAACCTTCCAACCAACAGGAAGCCTACGACATGGTTCACTACGGCTACGACCTGAGTGAGAAACTCGGCACGCCGGTGCTCTATCGCATCCCGACCCGTTTGGCCCACAGCCGCGCTGGTGTGGTGCGTAAGCCCGTTCGTCCGCAGAACGAGCTCACCGAGCCCGCCGATGCCAAGTCGTTTGTGCTGCTGCCGGCCAACGCCAAGCGTTTGTATCGCGACCTCATCGACAAACAACCTGCTTTCACGGAGGCTTCGGAGACCTCGGGCTTCAACAAGTACATCGATGGCCCGAAGAAGAACATCGGTATCATCACCACGGGTATCGCCTACAACTACCTGATGGAAAACTTCCCCGATGGCAAGTGCCCGTATCCAGTCGTGAAGATCACGCAGTATCCGCTGCCTTACGACATGCTGAATAAACTGTACGACGAGTGCGACGAAATCCTCGTCCTCGAAGACGGCCAGCCGTTTGTTGAGGAGCATATCAAGGGCTTCCTCGGCAAGGGCAAGAACGTCATGGGTCGTCTCGACGAGACCATCCGCCGCGACGGTGAGCTGAACGCCGAAAAGGTCGCCAAGGCCCTCGGCATGGATGTGCCTGTAATGTATAAGGTGCCGGAAGTGGTTACCAACCGTCCGCCCGCGCTCTGTCAGGGCTGCCCGCACGTCGACAGCTACAATGCCTTGAACGCCGTCATGGCCAACCATAAGGGCGGCAAGGTGTTTGGCGACATCGGCTGCTACACCTTGGGCTTCAATATGGGTGCCATCAACACCACCGTGTGCATGGGTGCTTCCATCACCATGGCCAAGGGTGCCAGCGAGGTGGGCATCTTCC
>Ga0265300_10002629_pt1 | contig 15318 bp, 10 predicted proteins | sample AusTroGonzalo_MG_FD_193482 | JGI IMG/M metagenome (GOLD analysis project Ga0265300, IMG submission 193482) | Bovine rumen microbial communities from tropical cattle in Woodstock, Queensland, Australia - Gonzalo_03 | ecosystem: Host-associated > Mammals > Digestive system > Stomach > Rumen ...
CTTGGAATCGGCCTTACTTTTTTGTATCTTTGCAGTGTCAATCAGAGATGATGACTGCAAGCAGGAAACGCCTGCCCTAAGTAGTGTTTAACGCAGTAGGGATGCGAATCCCGAGTAAAGAAAGGAGGACGATATGGCAGTATTCTATCGATTATCGCAAGTGACGTCACCTAAGCAGAAGGGCTACGGCAAATGGTATCCCCGTGCGGTGATGACCAGCACCGTGGATACCGATGCGCTCGCCACGATCATGCAACGTAACTGTACGGTGAAGAAGAGCGACATCCTGGCGGTGATCACCGAACTCATCGAGACGATGCAGGACCAGTTGCAGGACTCAAAGCGCGTGAAGCTGAACGGCTTCGGCACGTTCAAGATCGGCATCTGCAGCGAGGGCGCCAACTCAGCAGCCGACTTCAGCGTGAGCAAGAACGTGAAGAACCTGCACGTGCTGTTCATGCCCGAGGTGAAGAGCGATGCCAGCGGTCAGCGCAAGAAGACCTTCATCACCGGTTGCAGCGTACAGGAGGCACCGAAGAACGATGTAGACACTTCGAAGCCTAAGGACGACGAGGCTGGCAGCAACACCGGCAGCAACACTGGTGGTAGCACAGGTGGTAACACCGGAGGTAACGGCGGCGACGGTGGCGAAGACCTCGACAAGGATTAGTAGTTAGTAACGTTTAAAGCAGAAAGGAGGAAACTGTTATGTTGAAGAACTGGAAGGTGATCGCAAAGGTCGCCGTGGCGGTGCTCACAGCCTTGTTAGGTGCGTTGGGCAGTGCAACCGCCGCAGGGGTTCGGATATGACCCCACACAGTAGGGACTGTCCCTTTTGTGAGACGCCCCTCCCCTTGACAGGGGGAGGGGATTTTTTTAATCTAAAATTTGGTGGTTTGGAAAAGAAGTCGTACTTTTGCAACTATGAAACAAGTGAGATTATATGCTTTAGCACTGACGGCCTTGCTGCTGGCAGGCTGTGACGACAGGGGAGGTAAGACGGTGAAGCTGAATAGCGAGGCGGATGTCAGCGGGATGACGGTGGCAGTGATGGCGGGTAGCATCTACGATTTCGAGATGTCCAAGCGCAGCGACATTACGGTAACACGCTTCAGCAGTGCCCCCGACGTGGTGGCTGCCATCACGACGGGTTACGCCGATGTGATGAAGGACGATGAGATAAGCTTGTCGCCCGGCGACCTGCGCCGACAAAACCTGCGTATCGCATTTCGCTGTGCAGAGAGCTTCGATATCGCCTTCGCTTTCCGTAAGGACGATGCCGGAACGGTCGGCCTCTTCAATACCTTTCTCGAGGAGATACGTGCTGATGGTACCTACGACGCGATTCATCACCGCTGGTTCGATACAGAGGATCCCGATACGGTCAATCTGCCAAGTATCGAGGCTGTGGCGGAGGGGCAGCCCCTGCGTGTCGTCACCCATTCGATGATGGCGCCCCTGTGTTTCCGCAAGGGCCAGCTGTGGACGGGTTTCGAGATAGAACTGCTGAAGCGGTTTGCCGCCTACGCCAAACGTCCCATCACTATCAGTCTCCTTGATGCGGCCAGCGGGTCTGCAGCGCTCCAAAGCGGACTGGCTGACGTGTGGAGTGGCTCGATCTTCATCACCGAGGAACGTTCCAAGATGGTGCTGTTTACGAAGCCTTACTACCAATGTCACCCTGCCTACTTCGTCTATGATGGCGAAAGGGCCGGCTCTGGCGGATTCTGGCGGGAGATGGAGGAGAGCTTCCGTAAGAACTTCATCCAGGAAAAACGCTGGCACTTCCTGGTGGATGGTCTGAAGGAGACCATCATCATCGCCGTCCTCTCGCTGCTGCTTGGTACGCTGTTGGCTGCCGCCATCTGCTGGATGCGTATGAACCGCCGTCGCTGGCTGCGCTTGTTGGCCGCCACCTATATCGACATCATGCGCGGTGTGCCCCTGCTGGTCATCCTGATGCTGATGTTCTACGTGGTACTGGCCCCCACAGGCCTGAATGCTACCGCCGTGGCTGTGATCAGCTTTGCCCTTGTGTTTGGTGCCTACGTCAGCGAGATATTCCGCACGGCCATCATGAGTGTCGGAAAGGGTCAGACCGAGGCGGGTGTGGCGTTAGGGTTCACGCCGTTGCAGACCTTCCTTTATATCGTGCTGCCGCAGGCCGCAAAAGCCGCGATGCCCGTGTATAAGGGCGAGGCCGTGTCGCTGTTCAAGAACACGTCGATCGTGGGCTATATCGCCATTCAGGACCTGACGAAGGCCAGCGACCTCATCCGCAGTCGTACGTTCGATGCCTTCTTCCCCCTGATCATCATCTCCATCATCTATTTCGTCCTGGCCTGGCTCTTAGGCAAGCTGCTTGACAGAATAGTGAAAAATTGAAGGATTGAATAATTGAAGTTATGATTAGTATAAAACATCTCAGCAAGACGTTTAAGACACCTGACGGCAAATCCCTTCAGGTACTGAAGGACGTGAACTGCGACATCGAGAAAGGCGAGGTGATCAGCATCATCGGTCCTTCGGGCACAGGTAAGAGTACCTTCCTGCGTGCCTTGAACCTGCTCGACCCGCCGACAGGCGGCGAAATTCTCTTCGATGGTGAGAATATCCTGTGCAAGGGTTATCCTGTCAACCGTCTGCGCCAGCGTATGGGGATGGTGTTCCAGAGTTTCAACCTCTTCGACCATCTGACCATCCTGCAGAACGTCACCCTGGCACCCATCAAGCTGCTCGGCAAGTCGCGTGAGGAGGCCGAGGCCGAAGCCATCCAGCTGCTGCGCAAGGTGGGTATGGCTGAGAAGGCGGCGGTCTATCCCTCGTCGCTCAGTGGCGGCCAGAAACAGCGTGTGGCCATTGCCCGTGCCCTGGCGATGCACCCGGAGGTGATCCTCTTCGACGAGCCTACCAGTGCCCTCGACCCGACGATGGTCGGCGAGGTGCTCAGCGTGATCCGTCAGTTGGCGAAGGAGGGTATGACGATGCTCATCGTCACCCACGAGATGAAGTTTGCCCGCGACGTCTCGACGCGTATCTTCTTCATGTACGACGGCTATATCCACGAGGACGGTTCGCCCGAGCAGATCTTCGAGCATCCCGTTCACAGCGCCACCAAGGCCTTTGTGAACCGCATCCGAAAACTGGTCTTCGAGGTGGGCTCCGAGGACTTCGACTTCCTCCAGATGCCCACCGCCATCAGTCAGTTCTGCATCAAATACAATATCGCAGAGAAAGCCGGGCTGGCCTCGAAGCTGATCCAGGAAGTGCTCTTCCAGCACTTGCCTGCCGTACGACCCATGACCGTCCGCCTCACCCATACCGAACTCTCCGGTGTGACGGCCCTCGACTTCATGGTTGAGAAACGCAACGATACGCCGCTATCCGAAGCCGTTCGCGCCAGTCTCCGTCCGCAGGTCAGCGACATCATCGAAGAGCCGACGACGAGGGGCTTCCGCGTGAAGCTGATCTTGTAGAAGCAAAAGTTGGAAAAACGACTTCAAGACCATTTACGGTCCTGAAGTCCAAAAGGTAGATTTCGTATATCCGGAAGAATAATTAGATTCCTATAATAAACTCACCTGGTGCCCAGCTGCCATTGAGGATCTCATCGACCAGACTGCCACATTTCAATGTGAAGAACAGGGTGCCTGTTGCTACGTGCAGTTGGACGTAGGATTCTAATGTGACGGTCTTGATGCCACCGGGTCCCCAGGTATTGCGTACGCTCTCGAGGTTGCAGTAGGGCACCACCTCGTCGCCTGTGGAGTGGAAGAAGGTAAAGCCATTGCCAGGCATGAAACCGTCGGCTGTCAGCGCATTCTTTGACAGTGACTTCTCTAGCGCCTTCAGTTTTGCCTCAGGTACATCGCCTGTGATGGTACCGTCGCGGAAGTAGGCAATCACACCAGGCTTCAGACACTGGTCAACGGTGCAGTAGTTGTAGCCCTTGCCGTTCTCGAGTTCAAAGTCGCGCTTTTTACCACTGCCATCAACAAGGTTGTTCTCGGTGTAGGGCAGGAAACCTTCGCTGCACTGTGCCATCATCGTGAAGCCGCCGCCATCACCATTGTGGAGAGAGTAGTCGAGCAGGGCTGCCTGAACCTGGTCGGTTGTCAACTGCTTGTCGCCAATCATCTTGAAGATACCGGTCTTAAAGAAATTATCGGTCACGAAGTCCTGATACTGGCACTGTAAGGCCATCATGTCGGGATCGGTATCCACAGCACCCTTCAGCAGTAAGGCAGGAGCCACTGGCATATAGAGGTGATCCATCTCGATGTAACGCTTCAGTGTGGCCAGCGGGTCGTAAGGACCATCACCGCATACGGCACCTTTCAGGCGGAGCGAGTTGTCATTGTTCTCCTGGCAGTAGCGCAGCACGCCTGCAGAGACGGCACCACCCTGAGAGTAGCCGATAGACACGCCCGACCAACCGTCGGCCATCTTCATCTGATTTTCCTCAAACCAACTGAGACCAGCCTTCACACCTGTTACAACCTGAAGGGCAGTGAGGTCGCGGTTACAATAAGGGTGGGGGATGCCTGCGGTAATACCGTAACCCTCGTAGTCGGGCACGATCACCAGGGCATTCTGGCTGAGTGCGGTGGCAAACAGTGCCAGCATGTTGACCTCGCTGGCAAACGACATGTTGCTGAAGTTGGTGGGACGCTGGGAGTCGCTGGTAATGGTGCTGTGGCAGCCGATGACCAACTGACTGGGTGTCCCGGCATAAGGCCATACCACCAGTTCTGAGAGGTCTTTCACAGAGCCGTCGGCAGTCTTGCAACGATAGAGCAGTGTCACCCAATTATAGACACCGAACGTGGAGCCGTCATCGCCTGACTCACCAGTCTTCAAACCTTCTGCCTTGGCTTTTGCTTCCTCTTCCGATATGGGAGTGATGATGAAGTCCTCGGCCTTGAAATCGCGGGCTTCGTCAATGGTTTTCTTCTTATTGTACTTGGTGCTTACAAAGCCAGATGCCATCACATGGACATCTGTAAGGGGATAAATACTACCAGATGAGGGAGCCTTACTTGGGATATCCTCATTTGAACATGCTGAAAAACTGATGACTACTAAGATACAACTGAGTACCAAAAGTGCCGATGTCTTAATTCCTTTCATGACCTTTAAATTTTTAGTTACTATTTTTTATTTCTGGTGCAAAGATACAACGCTTTTCAGGCTCATTCCAAACTTTTTGCTGAATTTCGTCTGAACTTGTTACGACCCCCATACAATGATGCGACAAATGACGGGCAATGGTTGGAAATCTGTCGCAAAACAGAAGAAAAATAAAAAAAAAACGCTTTCTTTGCTGTTTTTTCGGAGAAAATATCTATCTTTGTCACAGAATTATTAATAATGTATATATAATATATGCAGCAGCTGACTGAACTCTATAAGCAATGGAAGGGGGCCGAGCCAGCCCATATCCATCAGTTGACAGGGGCGGGGAGCAACCGCTCCTACTACAGACTGACCGACCAGGATGGGCAGACGGTGATCGGCGTGATCGGCACCAGCCGTGACGAAAACCATGCTTTCCTCTATCTGACAGAGCATTTCAACCGTCGTAAGTTGCCCGTGCCGCAGATACTGGCTGCCAGTAACGATCAGCTGCGCTACCTGCAGACCGACCTCGGTTCGGTGTCGCTCTTCGATGCCGTGCGTGGCGGTCGTGAGGCCGGCGGTCGTTACACGTTGAAGGAGCAGGAACTGTTGCGGAGAACCATCCGTGAACTGCCGAACATCCAGATGCGCGGTGCCCGTGGGCTCGACTTCTCCAACTGCTATCCCCAGGCAGAGTTTAATGTGGACAGTGTGCTCTTCGACCTCAACTATTTCAAATACTGTTTCCTGAAGGCCACGGAGATCGACTTCCATGAGCTGAAGCTGGAGGCCGATTTCCGCCTCTTTGCCAAGGACCTGACCACAGACATCGACAACCCCGTGCCTGACGTGGAGAGTTTCCTCTACCGTGACTTCCAGGCGCGCAACGTGATGCTCGACCGCCAGGGCAATCCCTACTTCATCGACTATCAGGGCGGACGTAAAGGTCCTTATTACTACGACCTGGCATCTTTCCTCTGGCAGGCTTCTGCCAAATATCCACATAAGCTGAGACGTGAACTCGTGTCGGAGTATTACAACTCTCTGAAGAACTATACTGAAGTGCCTCCTGTGCGCCATTTCGCCAACCGACTGGCGCTGTTCGTGCTGTTCCGCACCCTCCAGGTGCTGGGCGCCTATGGCTTCCGCGGCTATTACGAGCAGAAGAAGCACTTCATCGAGTCGATACCCCCTGCCATCCAGAACCTGCGCGAACTGCTGAACAGCTCAACCGGTTTCCATTATCCCTATCTGATGGAGGTACTCCAGCAGCTGACCGAACTGCCGCAGTATGCCCAGATAGAGACGATCGGCAGTCGTGCCGACGGTTATAAGATCACCGATTTGAATCCCTATAAGGCGCACCCCCAGGACGGTCCTGCCACCTTCTCGAAGTATGATGCCCAGGGCCCGTTGGTGGTGCGTGTGTTCAGCTTCTCCTTTACCAAGGGGATTCCTGAGGATGAGAGCGGCAACGGTGGCGGTTACGTGTTCGACTGTCGTAGCACGCACAACCCGGGTCGTTATGAGCCGTATAAGAAACTGACGGGCCTCGACGAGCCCGTGATCCGATTCCTGGAGGACGATGGTGAGATCCTGACATTCCTCGACTCGGTGTATAAGTTGGCCGATGCCCATGTGCGTCGTTACATCCAGCGTGGCTTCACCTCGCTGATGTTCTGTTTCGGCTGTACGGGCGGTCAGCATCGCAGCGTGTATTCTGCCCAGCATCTGGCGGAGCATATCCACGAGAAATTCGGCATAGAGGTACGTATCTGTCACCGTGAGCAACATATCACGCAGACCCTGGAAGCACGACAGCAGGATGCCTGACCGCGTGCAATCTGTCGCATGTCAGCGTCTTTGTCGCAACAAGTTGGAGAAATAATGGGGAAAAAGCTTGCGGGCAACCCCGTCAGAACGTATCTTTGCACTAAAAACTTAAAAAAGATAAGAATATGGCATTAATAGCAGCATTAGAATTTGGCGATAACAATATCGGACGCTACTCCAAAAGCTATTTGGTTTCAGACTGCCGTTTTGTTTTTACACGCCCTTACAACTCCTACCGTCCAGAAGGGATGGCACGTTGTGAGCGACTGGAATTGGATGTTGTGGCTCCAGGTAAGAACGATCTGAACCTGTTTGAGTGGTACGACAGCCAAGGAGTGCAGAGTGGTCGGATCGTCATCAGTCTTGCCGCAGAAGCAAAGCTGGATGAGAAAGACGCCCAGATCATCTATTTCGAGGATGCCAAGTGCTTCTCGCTCTCAGAGAATTATGATATCAACTCCTCACGGCGGAGGAACCTGACCCTCGCCATTGAGGCGGAGACGATCACTGTGGATGATGTAGTATTTCAGCATTTATAATATAAAAAGATTATGGCAACACTTTCCAATGAATTGAGAGCGGTGATCGTTCAGGATAACTTCCTGGATAACCCCAAGAATGTGCTGAAGGAGAAATGCCTGGTCTTGCAGAATTTCTCATATGAGTGTGAACGCATGCGTAATAACTCCAGCGATGTGTATGGCGCTTCGAAGCCCGTCATCCTGAAGTTCACGATCCGCGTGAATTCACCGTCGCATGCCAAGGAGCTTTACCAGCGACTGGCGTTGAACGGACATAACGACTTCTCCATCCTGTTCAATGTGACTTTTGATGCCAATCAGCGCCTGGCCGACTATGAGGACGGCATGGTGGTGAACGGCTATGTGGTCAGTGTGGAGGAGAAGTATAACAGTCTTCGCGACGAGAGTGGTCTTGACAAGCAGATGATACTCGACGTGGAGGTGCTCGTACGCTCTACCATTTATATGGGTAGGGAAGAGCAGAATAATTTAAAAAGTGTATTCATCCATTAAATAAAAAAGACTATGGCTAAGTTGGAATTGACATTTTGCGACGTGACAGGTACGGTGAATAAGGATGGCTCTCCTAAAAAGGAGCAGCTAAACATCACGATGTCCACAGGATCCGAGCATAAGGAGGGGTACTGCTATTATAAAGTGACCTGGACGAAGACTATCCTCGTCAAAGATCCCAATGATCCGAAGAAATATAACTCCAAATCATCAAAAGAAACGGGTACGATGGGATTTGCGTTTAATCTCCAAAACGCACGCTTCACCAAGAAGATGTATAGCCCTAACGAGATCTATGCCGAGGTTCAGATTGCGTCAGGAACTCCAGTATCTGGTGATATAGATACTAAAGCGACCTATACGGCTTCTATTCCCAAGGACATTTTGGAATCATCATTCGCCAATAAAAAGGTGATTTTGGCATGTGACGACAAGAATGTGTGCGAAGACTATTATATACAAGAGGTCATGCCTACCTATAAGAAGGATTCCATGTATGTCACCTTTAAGATCTATAGTCCTGACTATTTGTTGACTCAGGAAGACTACTGCCGTACGTTCGTCTCAAAAAAGTTGGGTGCGGAGATTCTGACAGATGAGATCAAGAACTATAAACTGCCTTATGATTCAAATAAGGTGGTGGCTATCGATTATTCCAACATGAAGCATATCAAGTTGGCAAGTGATGATGAAGATGGACACAAGGCGGGTACGGAGCATCTTTTCTCTTATCTTGTGCAGTATAACGAGAGCTTCTATGATTTCTTGAAGCGTACCACCAACCGATGGGGCGAGTTCCTGTATTATGAGGATAAGAAGTTGGTGATGGGCTATGGGTATGCGGGTACTAATAATACAGAATTTAAGAACGTGGCAGAATCGGCCACCTATTGTGACCTGACATGTCAGCAGCAGAAACAGGCAAATGCTGGTAAGTACAATTCTGAGGCTCCGATTGACGAGCAGATCCAGAGTAACGTCTTGAAAAAGGGTGAGTATGATACAGTCAAGACCCGTATGAACAGTCTTGCTAATTTTGAGAAGTTGGATGGTGATATCTATGTGGTGAAGAAACTTGCAGGTTTCCTGAACAATGACAAGACCATCTATCAATTCCTGCTTAATACTGGTGTTGACGATATTATTGACCTGGAAAAGGCTAATAAAATAAGTGATGAAAAGAATGATAACTTTAACAAAGATTATTTCAGCAAGAAAAGGACTGAGACCAAGTTTAACGATAATCAGTACAATGGAAATGAGTTCAATCAGTTCTCTGAGTACAAGCCTTTCTTAAATACAAAGACGTATATCGAAATCGTGGAGAAGGAGTTTGCATCCGGGCGGAATGCCATTGTGATGGATTTCGACACGACCTATCCTGATATCAAGTTAGGCCAGATCGTTACTTATGATGGTAAGAGTTATCTGGTGGTGAAGGTTGAGGGTTATCAGCCTGATATACTGAAGATTGTGGACAATACGCGCGTTGTCACTTCGGTTGACATGACGAAGGTTCTCTATAAGGTGACTGCCGTTCCTGAGAATCGTGTGGTGGTAGAAAAAGAAAAAGAAGTTGAAGTCGAAGATAAGACGACCGGAAAAAAGACCAAGCAAAAGCAGAAGGTTAAGGTCTATGATCCCACCTACTATCCTCCAGTGATTCCTGAGGGACATGTCAGACGCTCCGGTCCGCAGTTGGCTGAAGTGGTTGAGGGAACGGCTGATGATCCCTTGCGCCAGAACCGCGTGCGCATCAAGTATGATTGGCAAGGTGGTAAGGAGTGGAGCTCACCGTGGTTGCTTTCTTCTCCTGGCGGAGGTGCTTCTAAGTCGGGCGTCTATAGCTGGCACTTAAAGGGTCAGAAAGTGATCGTTGATTACGTGGCCGGAAATATTGAGCGTCCATATGTGATGGGTTCTGTGGAACCTAAGATGCCTGCTCAGATGAAGACTTACCAGCAAGTGTTCCAGACGCCTGCGGAACATAAGATCCTGATGACCGACGGTTCTGGTTCCGGCCTGACCGCATTGTTGGCTTCCATGAATCCTGGCCTCAAACTGATTCAAGGCTTCTGGCCGGGTTCCACACTTCCGGGTTTGGATTTCGAAAAGAGTGTAAATCTGGAGGGAAATATCGAATTGACCGATAAGTATGGCTTCTATAGCATCAAGGGTAGTACCGACGATCGTAACATCTCCATCAAGTCGCCCTGGGGTGACGTGAAGATCAATGCCTTCACGGGCATTACCATCAGTGCGCCCAACGGTGATGTGAAGATCAAGGGTAAGAACGTGTCGATTGAGGCTGGTGGTAACCTCACGCTGGCTTCGGGTAAGAACATCAAACAGAGATGGTACATGGATGGTGAGGACAAAGATGTCGTGTCGTTAGCCGCTACGATCACCAAGACCGTATCCACGCTGATGGCTTCTCAGGTGGTGAACGTTACTGATCTCTCGTTGATACGTCATATTGCAGAAGTCATCTTTAAGCCTGTGGAGGGTAAACTGCAGTTGTCGGCAGGTCGCTATCTGATGATGGAGGCAGGTGGTAAGACTGCTAATTATCCGATTGAAGCTTATAAACCGAAGAAACAGAAAGGAAAACTGGATGATAATGATAAGGATAAATTGTGTTACGAATCATTTGAATTACTCAATACAGTAATCGACACTAATTATCAGCTTCACCAGCAGAAATATGAAGCACTCCGTCAAAGATGGACTGCAATGTCTGCGTTGATTAATGAATGTGTAAATAGCAAAAATGAGCTACAATGTAATAGTACAGACAATATCATCTCAGGTCTTTGGAATGATCCTGACCAGGATGTTAAAGCACTCTTAAACTTCAAAGGCTTGTATCGTGATATTTCGGAAAATGATGAGCCTGACGTAGAAATAGTGGCAAAATTCTTGAAAAATCCGTTGTATGCACAGATGCAATTCCAAAAGAGTTTTATGAAGAAAAAATGGAAAACAGCTGTTTCTGTTCAGAAGCAAGCGAAAGGCTTGATTATCGCAGATCTCAGAACGATGGCAGCGAGTTTAAAGGATCTGAAGAATTTCGAATTAGTAGTAAATCCTTACGTAGGTGAGGAATACGAAGAACTGCGTGGCGTGCTGACGATGGATAATCTGATAGATGACTGCATGTTCAAGTCACTCAAGGATAAGGACCCGTATAATAAACTCGCTTCGGAATATCATGTCTCAGATGATGAGAAAAAGAAGGTTCGCAGAAAATTCTTTATCGCCTTGGTGAATAGCCTTGGAATTCCACGTTCAGCCACAGAACTCGTTGCCGTTGGTTTGCCGGCAACTGTATTCCCAGAACCATCCTATGATTGTTCTGATGCTGACTGGGCGAAGTATGTCAGAAGCATACAGAATCTGAGGAAGAAAGAGAATAAGTCCACCTCACAAAAGGTTAAAGATGCAGCTAAAAAAGCCTTTACGGACCCATTTAAGGGGATGTTTGACTATAAGGGCATAAAGGATGCCTTAGATGATTACTCGTATGGCTCCAGTAAGAAGGGTGAGATTCTCTTTGCAAGCGGAGATGGTACGATGGTTCTTGACAGAGGTATCTACCGTGCCAACGTGGGTGGTTTGGATAATGAAAGTGATGATGCCATGCGTCCGGAGGACAACGGTCCTGCTACAAGAGTGAGAAAAGCGATGTTGCGTGTATAATTTAATTAAGGAGAACGACTATGGATTATATATTTGACGATTGGAAGAAAATCTTAAGTGACTTCCAAAACAGTGTGGAAAAGGATCTCGCAGAGATTCACAAGCAGAAGTCGGCCGTTCAGCAGATGAAGAACGAGATTTTTGACCGTCTGGACAGAGGCCAGTATATCTATGACGAAAATCGTATCGTGCTTTCCGCACCTGAGATCATCATTGGTCATGTGGACAAGAGCGGTGACCTGAAAGGCTCCGGTAAGGTGATCATCCGAGGTACAGAGGTGGACGTGGAGGGTGTCGGTGAGACGGGTGCCATTATCAGTCGTGCCCCCATCATCCGCCAGACGGCTGTCGATCCCGGTATCGATGGTCAGGAGGCAGTGGTCTATCCCCATTCTTCCGTGCTGACACAGGCTCGGTCGGTGGTGCTTCAGAGCAATGATGCCACGGATGCATTCTCCCAGCCTATCTCAGTGTCGGGTTGCAGTGGTATCACCATCCATGCCGATCAGATATTGGATATCGATGCCTCCGTCTCCAGTGAATTGCGCAAGGCCGCTATCGAATCTAATGTGGCTGCCTTGAAGAAGCAGAAGAGTGATTTGAAGAGTGTCACAGACAAACAGAAGAGTGAGATCGAGCAGTTCTTCAAGGATCTGAAGAAAATCATGGACGATGATGAGGATCTGAACGACGGTTTCATGAGCACCCGTATGAATATGGTGGACATTGAGAGAGGGCGCGCCAATGTGGAGAGTATCATTCCTGCCCTGTACCGCGTGACCGTTGATTTTATCCACGGCGTATCAAAGCAGGCAGAGCTGAATCGTCAGATCACAGCTTTAGAGGCTGAGAAGAAAGACATTAAGTCGGGTGACGACTTCAAGAAGAATACTACGGGTGCCCAACTGTCGTTGAATAGTGAGCATATCAGTATGACAACGGTTGATACAGACGGTAACCTGCGTACGAATGATGGTGCTGGTATCAGCGTCTGGACACCTCAGATGGATATCAGTATGAATCAGGCTGACAACACCCTTGTGGAAGGTAGCACATTTAGTGTATCATCAGAGAATGTGACGCTCTCCACTGCTAACCCGAAGACCGATGGTAGCGAGGTTACAGCAACAGGTCGGGTGTATATCTTATCGAAGGACATCAACCTCGAATCGATGGACTACCAGCTAAAGGATAATGCCTATACAGAGAAGGGCCTGACAGCCGACGGTAAGGTGAGCATCACTGCAAAGACCTTTGAGGTGGCTACCACGAACCCGAAGGACCTCACGCGCGATGACGATGGTAAGGTAACCAAGGGTGAATATACGGCTGAGGGTGATGTGATCATCCGTTCGAAGACGGTGGCCGTGGAGACCCTCGACTACGAGGTGGCTGACGGTAAACTGAAGCCTAAGACACTGACGAAGGACAGTAAGATCGAGATGCGTTCGGAGAAGATGGGTATGCTGGCCGCCGATACGGAAGGTAAGGCGACGGGTAGCATCAGCCTGAATGCAAAGGCTGTGGCCGTGAAGTCGATGGATGTGGATAAGGAGAAGCTCACCGACGACAAGCTTGCTGCAGGCAGTACGATGACCCTCGTCTCAGAGAAGATGTATGTCGGCTCGAAGTCGAAGGACATCAAGAGCAAGAAGATCCAGGCTGTCAGCGAGGAGATCGGTGCCTTTGCCGACAAGACGCTGGAGATCCAGCAGGGCGACGGCAAGGCTGTGGTACAGCTCGACGGTGGCAATGCCGCTGTGGGTGGCAGCAAGACCCAGGTCTATGGCGAAACCACTATCAATGCCAAGACGGAAGTCAAGGGCGATCTCAAGGCGCCGAAGATTGTTGGCGACAGTATCGAGGTCAAGACTTCCTTCAAGTCGCCGAACATCACCGACGGCATGGGCGGCGGTGCCGGTGGCGGCGGTGGCAGCCTGAGTGCGAAACTCAAGACCGAGGATGCACCGAAGGAATAGTAAAAAAGTAAAAAGGTAAAAAAGTAAAAAATAGAATAGGATATGAAACGAGCTATTATCAATCAGCTGAGTCTGCTGTCAGAACAGCTGAAGGGCTATGTTGGAGCCTTGAACTACCGCTATATGAATCTCTGTGTGAAAGCCGAGGAAGCCTCAATGCTGCCCATAGAAATTCCCATAGAGGATGAACTGAAGAAGATGGAAGACGTGGCGTTTGTCGGTAAGAAGACAGGTGACGACTATTCGCTTTATATCGTGCCGAAGATCCAGGACGACATGCGCGATATCGCAAAGACCGTCATGCTGTATCATCCAGAGTTTATCCAGGAAATAGAGAAAGAAACTGTGGATCCGGGTGACGGTAGTCAGCAGGAAGTGCAGTTACTGAGACTGAAGATGCCTGAGGTGGACGACAATCGCTATGATGTACTGAAACAGGGCGTTGACACCTTCTACAACATGTGTAAGGCTGATATGGAGAAGGCCAGGATGGAAGCCGACGTACAGTTTGCAACTTTGAGCATCGACGAGAAACCTGAGGATGTAGATAATCTTAAAAAGGGCGTGGATGAAACAAACGAGATGTGGATAAAGAAGCGCGACCAGCTTCGTGATGAAAAGCTGAAGGAGATTGAGGATGCCCACAATAAGTGGATCACAGACCAACAGGCTACGGCTCAGAAGAAGCAGGAAGATGATGCTGCCCATAATCGGGATGTGGGCTCGTCGATGCGGATGACACCTGATGAAGAGTAAGTTTAACTATTCAAATAATGATCGTTATGAGAAAACTATTGATGATGCTGATGGCTACTGCCATCTGTGCACTGGTAACAACCAGTTGCGTGAAGGGACCGGATGATGTTCCACCGAGTCCGACGCCAACGCCGACACCAACGCCGACACCGACGCCGGAGGAACAGTATGATGCTGCGTTCCTGAAGTATGTGGGTGGCACTATTGCTTCTAATCAGGACTGGGGCTTTAACGCCAGTGTCGCTGCTGCCCGTGGTATGACCCGTGGGGAAGGAGATGGCTCAGAAAAAGGCTACTTTATTGATGATGACTATGATAAGGAATATAGCCAGAGTTTCTATGATGCCATCTTTGCTCGTCTGCCTGAAAAAACAAAGGTTGCTGAAGGCATCCAAAAGAACTTCGAGTTTCAAGACAATGGCCCATTTCGTTTCGATATCATTTTCTCCTTTACGTCAGTAAAGGACATTGAGATCGGTTATTACCATTATGGTAAAGATGAAACGCCTGATAAACGTAAGGAGGTTGTGCTGGTTAAGTCGTTTGACAAAGACCAATTAACAGAAGCATACTTCCAATATACTAGGTATGAAAACCCCATGCCAAATCAGTGGATAACACCTGAGGCAGAATTGGGCTACAATATGTTCACAATGTTTAATGCAAAGTGGGTTCATGCCAAAATGATTACATTGAGAGACGGATCGGAAGAGAGTGATCCCACTATAGATGTACCCGTTAATGACAGAGTTGGTTTCTATGTGAAGATCAATGGTAAGACGTATTATACAAACCGTTATCTGAACGATAATGAAGAAGACAAATACTTTGCCGTGACTTACGACGAAAAAGAGGGAGAAAAGTTATATAACTCGTGGGTTGTCGGTATAGAAGATCTT
>Ga0265300_10002632_pt1 | contig 15309 bp, 11 predicted proteins | sample AusTroGonzalo_MG_FD_193482 | JGI IMG/M metagenome (GOLD analysis project Ga0265300, IMG submission 193482) | Bovine rumen microbial communities from tropical cattle in Woodstock, Queensland, Australia - Gonzalo_03 | ecosystem: Host-associated > Mammals > Digestive system > Stomach > Rumen ...
CATCTGTCTGTTTCATGTAAAATCTGGCCTGATTAGAATCCATAAGGATCACACTTGAATTAGGCGGCATCTGGTATGACGCTGCACTCTGTTTACCGTTTACATACTGAATATTCTGTGTCTGCTGTGGTAAATAAGGTGTTGTCTGATAAGGATATAAAGAAAACATAGTTACCCCCTTTTTATTCAAAGTCTACTTTGTAAAAGCACTCTCCCTCTGCAATAATGACGAGTACCTTATAAGCCACCCGAAAAATGTATTCTATCGGAATGTCTTTTAGTTCATCATCATCAAACAGTTTGTCGCATAGTTCCAGTACATCCATGCTTTAATTTTAGGCAATAAAAAAAGCACCTACCATGTACGGTAAGTGCCTTCTTTGTGTACTCTTGTTATTTTGTTGTTTACCTTCCGACTGACTTTCTTAATGCCTTCAACCGACATATTAAGGATTTCAGCGATTTCCTCAAGTGGTACGCCCTGACTTCTCAGATCGAACACTTTTATCTCATTTCCGACAAAATTACAGTTGTCTTTTAGATACTTCAACTCCGGCACAGTGTAATTTGAAACTATCATATTTTAAAACCCCTCTTATCCGGGATTTTATCATCCCGGACAAAAGAGGTATAGTTCCAGTTATGATGTTTCAAAAGTGGAACAGATTATTTTGCTTTGAATTGACCATTTACAAGCACCGGTACTTTCTTCCAACGTGGATCACGCCACAACTCCCACATTTGATTAGCTTGTTGCTGACTATAATTATTATTATTAAAGTAGTTAGTCAGTTCGTTTTGCTCAACATAGTTGTTGTTTTTCAATACATCAAGCTGCTTGAAGGTATTTATGTACTCTGTCGGAGACATATTTGACCCGCGGCCTAATATATCAGCATAAGTATAATATGCGCTTGATTGGTTTAATCCGGCGTTATTCAATGCAGGTATAGCATTATACAATTTATCTGCATTTCTCCCGGCTTTACTACCTAATTTTTCATAGGTACTTGCCTTTATGCCTAGATCGTCTGCGGTTTTTTTAGCTTCGGCGTACTGTTCCGCACCACCGGCCTTTTCTGCTTCCTTATTTTGATAAGTTTTAACGCTTAAACCGAGTTTATCTGCCTTTTTCTTATCTTCCGCATATTTAGCAGCGCCGCCCGGATATTCCTTCTCTTTTTTGAGATAATTCTCAACTTGCATATTGAGTTCGTCAGCCTTGCTTTTTGATGCTGCATACTTTTCCGCACCGCCTAACTTCTTTTTCTCTGGATCGGTCTGCCATTTAACATAGGTGTCATAGTTCATCTTATAGCCGTATTTGTCTTCCAGATTTTCTATGCCATCTATGTTTTTGAAGTATTCCATTACTTCTTTATGGCTTCCATCATCATCACGTAGTATCTTTGCAAGTCTGTCCTTTGCTTCGTATAGATCATCACCGGCCTTTGCTTTTTCTTCGTCTGTCATTCCCTCATGAACAAAGTTTTCTTTAAGGACCTGTTTGTTATTTGAAAACAGTGTATCAAGATAACGGGCCTGTTTGTCATACGGCAGCGACTTATACCAGCTATCATTTATGAGAAAATCACCCAGCTCATTGTTCGATGAATAAAAATCTTTATCAAACTTTACTAGATCATCATGAGTATAGTTTTCTTCATCATACCCTTTTATCTTTTTAAGGTCCCCTGCATTAAATACAGGTAATTGCGGATTGTACTCTCCGTTTGTCTTTTCTTTGAGCATATCCGCATATCTCTGAACTTCTGTGATATTCTCGTTCGGATGTGTTACTTTCCACGGCATTACATACGTGTCTATAAAACGTTCTAGTCCTGTTTCATTTCCAAATTGCTTAACATTTTCACCGGCTGTATTTATCTTAGGATCAAGTGTTTCACGTAATATAGGAATACCGTTTTTGACTAAGTTTTTGTAATACTCATTTGTATTATAATCACCTAAATCACGCTTATAAGGGTCTGTAAACTGCGCTGTTTGTCGCATCAGTGCCGGTAAAAATACGCTTGACGGCAAAGATTTAAGAGCTTCCCACGCGTTACCTATATAGTTATCTCCACCGCTCTTACCGTATTTATTGTTTCCACCGGTTACTTTGTTCAAGCCCTGAAACAGGGAGTCAAGTGTTGCCGACCCTACTGCTGCCGGAAGTGTAGACAATAATTGCGGTATTCCCCCTTCTTTCAAGGCATCGTATTCCATCTTAGATTCGCGTAATTTAGGCCCAAGTATAGGAATATCAGTAATATCTATCTGCCATGACTGATCGGGATTTTGTAGCGCATACTCTTGATAATCGCTAAGCTGCTGACGTTTCTTTTCGTCGGCATCCTCTGAGTAAGGATCACTAATAAGTTTATTTGCCGCAGCCGCCATTAAACCGCCAGATATAAGGCCGCCAAGTACATTACGACCAAGTTCGCCCGTAAACCTTCTCTGATTTACAGAACCATATTTCTTTTTCTCATAAAATGATCTTGCAATATTCCCTACAATTCCAAACGGCGTAAACTGGAAGTAACGGTCTGCCATGTTACCGGAAACCTCTATGAAAGGCATTATCATTGATGATACATCCATGCCAAGCATAGATTCGCTTGTTTCTTTCAGAAACTTTTTAGCAGACTGCATAGCTTCTTTCATGTGCGTATTATTTTGCAATACAGCTTCTAACGCATCATTTACAGCTATAAGCTCTATAACATCATCAACAGAATAATCGCCTTCGGGCAACCCTTTTCTTATTCCATCCTCACCGAACTTATCAACAACCGCCTGTAATTCAGCCTTTGTTGCTGCATATTTAGCTTCATAAATAGGCCGGTCGCCCACTTCCATACCTTTGCGAACAACACGATCATACTTTGATCCTGCCTTGTTTATCCAGTCAAGTGCTTTATTATCTGAGTTGGGCTTGAAAGATGTATGTGCGGCGTTCAAGGCGTCTTTCATTGTCCCTTGACCGCTTCTTGTGGTGTTTACTCCCTGTTTAACATCAAGATACCAGTCTTTAAAGCCTTTACCCATGCCCTTTGTGCCTTCGGTTAAGGCTTCTTTAGACAGTGTTCTTGATCTTTCTCCCGTAACCTTTCCAACAAGCCAGTCCGCACCTACCTGTAAAGGCGTTGCTATATTCTCAATAGCATTAGCACCTAAGTTGCCGCCAAAGTTACGCGTCATCATAGTTTTTAGGCTAAAAAGCATATTATCATACCATATAGACTTTACTTTTTCGCCTACAGATGAAGGAAGTGTAGCATCGTATATCTTCATAGCTTGTGCTACACATTCTCTGTATGATCGACTTCCTTCTTCGTAATGAGATGCTTCTTCTAACAGATTGAGAATTGCGCGTTCTTCCTTCATAGACAAAGTAGAAACGCCCATATTCTTTTTAATTAGTTTTGCTGCTTCTTCTGCAAGGGAAGACGCACTCTTTTGACCTGCATCTTGACCGCCTACAAGATCAAGAACCTGCTGTTCATACTTCTTAGTTTTGTGTTGTCCGGTCTTGTTACGTGCAAACGCGTCTTTTATAGCGTTTATCCTATCCTGACCCTCATTATTAAGAATTGCATCTTCTACGCTATCAGCAAGGTTATCTACATCAGCCGTATATCCTTTGGTTTTTGTACGGTCAATAGCCTTATTAGTATTCATAATAAGATCGTCAACCGCCCCTTGTGGCGTTCTCTTTATCCACTTTTGGTTAGACTGCAATACTTGAGCAGACCGGGTGTTCTCGGCTCTTAGCTTCTTATGAAGTCTATTTGCTTCATACCATTTCTGGGTAGCATCAAGGCCCTGTGCTTCAAGCTCTTTTGCGGCCTTTTCTGCTTCATTTGCCAAAATATGAACTGCGTCAACGTGAACGGAAGTAAACGGGTTTTTATCGTTATCAAACTGACCATTCAGTATTTCTTTAACTGCTGCGTCATTTCCACCTACCCGGTTAATAAAGTTTCTAGCTTCCTGCTCGTTGCTTACGTCGGTATGCGGAGTATAACCATATTCATCTTCATTAAATCTAGACTGGTATTCTGCATCACTCATTCCAACGTTTTCTTCGGTATGACGCATTGTGTTCTTGTAATACTGTGACGTTTTCTTTTTATCACCCGGCATTGATCCTTCCACATGAGGTACATTGTTTGAAGGTGGAATATCAGAATATCCTAAATTAGCTGCCGCTATACTTCTCAGATCATCCGAACTTATGTTATTGTATGACGCTTCTTGCTGTAAAAAGTTTTCATCACCAAGTAAACGCAGCCAGTAACCGGTTGAATTATCTTGATTATTGACATTTGAGCTTTCAGGCATTATATTTGTGTCAGAAAGGTTGATAGGATTATTAGGAGGGGGCGATTGAAGCCCTTGATCTGAGATAATTTTATCAACCTTTTCTTTTTGTTCAAAAAGAATATTGTTTGTATCTCTTGCTTTTTGAAGCTGAGTAGCCACGTTGTTCTTTCCATAGATAGTTCTTAAAAGATTCTTGTCTATGCCTTTTCGTACATTTACAGAATCCATATCCAATGCTGAAACTACCGGAGCATTATAAACAGTTCTGTCTCCCACAATAACTGGTGTGTTATCATTTGCTCTAAATACAGCAATGGGGGAATTTTTGTCATAAGCGAAGTCTGCAACTTGTTCACTAGTAAGTCCGTGCTGGTGTTTTGCGTCATTTTTAGGTGAAGTAATGTCCGCATATTTTTTCTGTCTTAACCCAATGTCAAGTGAGGTATCACCAAAGTCAGACACATAATCCGGCGTTTTCCCCATATAAATATGTTCACTAGGAAGCATAGTTCCGTCTTCATAGTTTTGTATGCTTGCAAGAATAGCCTGTTTTTCTGCTTCTACATTATGTTCCGGAAGCCCCACTATAGGCTCAGCAATCTGTTCAGGATATGCCGTTAGTTTTGGATTCTGCTGTACTTTTTCGGCTGCATAGCTAGGAGTCTGCGCACTTTCAGCTACCGGTTCAGGTACATTTGTATACACGCCGTTAGCTTCATGCAGTTTTCTAACCGGTTCAAAGGCATTTCTTTCAAGGATAGAATCTAATAATTTCTTATTATATTCATCTCCATACTTATCTACACCCGTTCCGTACCAGTCGTTATAGGAATATTCACCGCTCTTTGTGATGTACTTGCCGTTAGACATTTCAGCTAATAGCTGTAGCTCTGCGGCATTATTCATAAACTCTTTAAGATCATCCATGCTGCCGTTTTTGACAAACTTTTTAAGAGACGACCTAGCCGCTTTTTCTAACTGTGTTGCTTGCTCTGTTCCACCGGCAATCTTTTTAGCAACGTAAAGATCAGCATAAACACTGTCATATTTTCCAAACAATGCGTTCTTCTGCTGTTTTGTCAGTTTTTCCTCTACAGGGACCGGCTTTCCTTCTGCTTCACGGTTTAGTGAAACGTTAGACTCCTCAAGGGATTTTATCTCTTTATCTATTCCATCTATGCGCTTCTGTACTGCCTTTTTGAGTTTTCCGCGATAATAGTTAGTCTTATCCCCTTCTAATACAGCTTTTTCATTTGATAGCTTTGTAATGCTGTTATTGTTTGTCTCTATCTGAGCAGTCAATTTTGCTACTGTTTGAGGGTTGACATTCGCTTTTAAGTTAGCTGTCCTTGTAGACGCACTTTTAGCCGCAAGATCAGGAAGATTGATAGTTTCAGTCTGTCCCGGAAGATTGATAACCCCATTTGTACCCGGCATCTGAATAGGATAAATATTGTCAACTAACGCCGGTACTTCATTGTATGTTAATCCTGTTACCGCCTGCGTATTATCTGTCGTACCGGTCAATAACGGCCTTTCATTCTGCGGCAATGCGTTTTGTGTGGCCCATACGGAATTAAGATCATCTGTCGTATTTCCGGATATTTTAGACGTAAGGCTCGGTATAGCTTTAGAAATTGCGCTTGAAGCTGCCCCAAGTGCAAGGCCGCTTAGTCCGGCACCGCCTATTCTAACAAGAAGGTCTTGCGCCGCCTTTTGACCTGCTTCCTTTTCAGAAAGTCCCTGTTTAATATAATTGTTAACACTTGTGTCAAATGAGCTTTGATTTTCAAGAATAACCTTTTCTGCCAGCTCTCTACCTGTTTGAATACCGGCTCCGGTCAGTCCTGCTTTCGCTCCGCTCTTTAAGACGCCTTTAAGAAATGTCTCTCCGGCTGTTTTTGCAACTTTTGATCCTGTTGCTATACTTTCTAAGGCTGCACTGCCAAGACCGGATAAATTAGCCATTTGAAGCGCTTTTTCATCATCTACGCCCCTTCTTTTAAGCTGATTGTACTCATTTGTAGCTGTATTTCCGTATGCCGTCGCGCCCTTTACCAACTTGGGCAATATCTTTGACGGCTCAAAGGATATAACCGATCCTGTCTCCGGATTTACAATAGCTCCACCGCCAGATAAGACGCCACCTTCAAGGCTGCCTGTTAAAAAGTCTCCGAGTTGATAGTATGTCTCTAATGCGTTCTTTTTACTTTCGCTTAATTTGCTGCTATTACGTGTATAATCACGCTTCTTTTCGACTTCTTTTGACTTTGCAAGTGCTGTGTCGCTATTAAGCATCTTCTCTAAATCACTGTTAGGAAATGCTACTTTAGCTAACGTACCGGCTGCCGTTGTGACACCTCTTTCAAGTGCCGACGGAAAGTCTTTTAGTCCTTCAATAAACGGCTTTGTTTCACGTTTAGAGCGTTCTCTTGCTTCCTTAAACTGCTCATAAGCGTCTATAACTTCATCCTTTGAAGCGCCGTAACGATCAATATAATATTGCCTGCTTGCAATTTCATCTTTTTCATTAGGTTTGCTTAGCGATTGAATCCAGTTAGAGACTTTCGCTGCCGGGCTACCTGCTTTATATGATCTTCTTTTCTCGTCAGCTTTTCGCTGTTCCTGTCTCTGTTTTGAAGCTGCGTTTAAAGTTTCTTCTTCTAATCCGGAAAGACCTGAAAAGTCAATTTTCTTTCGTGAAGATGAATAGCCCCGGTTGCTTAGATTTCTCTGCTCAACGTCGTTTGTAACATGGCCTATTCTTTTCTCATAGTTCTTTCTCGCCCGTGTAGTGTCGATGCCCTTCAATGTAGGAACCGTTGTCTGTGTATTTACTTTGTTCTCTATTTTGGGGGCTTTATAAACCTGTTCTTCGCTGGTCCGCTTTGTGACTTTTCTTGTATTGATCTTGCTATAAGTACCTTCGTTAAGTGCTTTTAAAGCAGCCTGAGAATATCCTACGTTACCGCTATTATTTCCGACACTGGTAGATGTGAGTTTTTGAGTTGTGTTGGCCTTTTTTGTCTTTTCTTCGTCACGTTTTTTCATAGAGTACCCCTATTTTTCTTTACAACAAAAGAGCGTTCGATAACCGAACGCCCTTCGTCATAACTTGTCTATCTTCTTCTCAAAAGGTTTATAAGTGCCTGTACGTATTGATTTGGCGTATAGTTCGCTTCAATAGTGTTAGGCTCGTCATAGTTTGTTTCAACTCCAACCCTACCTACCGGGGTATTTACTGACCCTTCATAGTTGGGTACATACTGCTGATCTCCCGGCAAAAATGCACTCGCAAAATAGGTATTTCCATCTACAGTGTTTCCGTATCTGCCACCACGCAACATAGCATCGTTGCCGACTTCTAACGTGCCGTAGTCCTGTGATACAGTTCCTCTGCCGTCACCCATAGGCGCCGACCATGATGTTCTGTACGCATTAGGTGTAACCCCGGCGTAAACTGTATCTCCGTCATAGCCATAATCTAATGTTCCAACCGGTGTGTTTATTTCGTTTTCAGAAGCACTTCTATAAGGGCTTCCTACATTGTCTACGCTAACACCGTAACGGGTCTTGCCGTTTTCATTTTTACGCTTGCTAACAGACGCTTTTCTGTTACCCTTGTTATCGTAGACTGTAGCTCTTTTTTCAGAAGTTCCACCGATGTTTGAAGATGAATTTTTTATCTTAGCCATCTCTTTATCTCCTTATGCGTGATAATCCGGATTATTCCACTCTGTTTCGATCAGTCCTAATTCTTCGAGTTTCTGACGGATCAAAGCAATATCCTCTCTCTGCTGATCATTCTGAGCATACTGATAATAGTATCTATCCAGAATGGCGTTACGCTCATCACCTGTTGTAGCTCCTGAAAGCTCATTGATAAGGCCATCTGTACTCCATGTTTGCTGAGTAGGTGTGGTTGGTGTAGTCGGCGTAGTCGGTGTTGTAGGTGTTGTAGGTGTTGTAGGTGTTGTAGGTGTTGTAGGTGTTCCTGTATTTCCGCCGTAACCTACGTCTGCGCCGCTATTTACAGCGTTTTCAATCAAGTTCAGGTATGCAGCATCAGCTTCACGTTTCTGTCTAGCAGCTTCCATGATTGAGTTAATGTTGTTTGTTCCAAGATTATTCTCAAGGTCCATAGCGTATTTAGCTCTCTGCTGCTGAGCTGAATCTACGGCCTGCGTGTATGCCTGCTGTGCTTCTGAAAGGTTATTCTGGTATGAGTTCAAAAGTGTAGCAAGGTTATTAGCCGTCGTACTGTTGATGCTATTCCTTATGTTTCCATAGTTGTTAGCAAGTCCGGCCCTTGTGGACTCTGATGCACCGCCACTCAACCCCTGTGCTGATAACTGCTGATCAATGTTCTTCTGTGAAAGCATATTATTTATATATGCTTGTCTCAGATAATCCTCTGCTTCCTTATTGATTGATCCCTTTGCATTGTTGTAATTGCTAAGAAGACTGTCTTTAGTCTGGTTCAGAATGTTTGCAAGGGATGAAAGCTGCGTATTATATGAATTATTAAGCTGGCTCATGCTACTGTTATAAGCTCTTTGAGCTTCGGCTTTAAGATCATCAAGATATGTTGAAGGGTTATTGGCCTTCGCTTCATATAACGCAACAAGGTTTCTATAGGCGTTTGCTATCTTCTGCCTGTTTGCTTCCTCAAGTGCCGCCGCGTCTTTCTGCATCTGTAACTGTTCCTGAGACAGTGCGTAGTCTCTATCGGCGTTCTGTTTTGATAATTCAAGCTGAGCCCATCCTAAAGCATCGTCTTTTGCGGATGATGTTCCGCCGCTTGCTGATCCTTCATAATCATAATCATCTGCATAACCGGATGAACCGCCGCTATATGATCCACTTGACCCACTTGAGTAACCATAGTTTGTTGTTCCTAGCCCGGTTGCAGTATTTGTTTTTGTTCCTGCTGACGTGCTAACCGTTCTGCCGCCTGAGTTATATGACGGATTGGCTATATTGTACGATGATGATGCCGCCTGTGCTGTAGCATTAGGAACGACTTGACCGTTAAAAATTGATCCGGTTTTTGTAGCGTATGTTTTGCCTGTCGTATATCCGTTGCCACCTACATAAGTTGTTGGAATATACTGTCTTGTTGCCATTTCTTAGTACCCCTTTCTTATTTACCTACTGAATCCCATGTTTTTGGCCCTATAATACCATCAGGTGTAAGACCCTTTGACTTCTGATATTCTTTAACAGCAAGCTCTGTATTCTTGCCGAATATACCGTCTTCTGCACCACAATGATAACCGAGCTGATTAAGGTATTTCTGCCAGTGCAGAACGTACTCGTTTTCATCACCTTTTCTAAGCATCGGATAATATTCACCGGGTTTTAGAACAGTCTGCTTTTCCGGTTCCTTGCCGAGTGCTTCCGCATCCCACTCATACAACTTGTACTTGTTTATTGTGTTTAATAAAGTGGTTGCATAGGTCGGGCTTGTTGCATAGCCGTCTTTGGCTACGTTATTACAGGCCACAACATAATTTGTCTCGCCCCGGAGATTTTTATATATGTTAAGCCTGTTAAACAATGCGGAATGATCGTTTATTGAATCAAGCCAGTTCGGATATTTACGAAAATCTGCGTAAACCCTGTGTGCTACCCCGTTGTAATACTCTGTTGTTAGCATCTTCACTGACTGACCGTCGTATGATCCCTTGATCCCAAAAAGGTTATTTGCCTTCTGAGTTAGGCCGCTATTCCCCTTTTTGCTTTCAATAAACGCTTGTGCAGCAGTCAATGAAACCAGAATCCCGGTTTCCCGCATATCGGTTATAACTAAAGGCTTTATTTTTTCTAAGAATGTTTGCGCTGTGTATGCCATATCTACCCCTCTTTATTGTAGTTGTGCGTACTGACCCCAAGCACAACGCCTAAAAATGTGTCTATCGCGGTTAAAATGCCGACCACCTGCTCCCCGTATGGCAGCCCGACAATCTGTGCGATAGTAAAGTAAAGTGTGCCAAGTGCCGGAATCCAATACTGACAGATTTTCTTCCAAAGATCATAAGTTTCGTTTGACATTTTCATAGTTCTACCCCCTATTTTTTATTTTCAAGGTCTGCGATCCTGTGATTTGCTACTGATATTTTTTCTTCAAGCAACTTGTCTGCATCTTCACACCGATAAACTCTCTCGACTACCTGATTATGTTTTTCTACGCGATCCGACAATATATTTATCTGTGTTTCAATAACCGCTATTTTCTGTTGAAGGTTTGCACCTAAAGCGGTTACATCATCCCGTATTTCTCGGAGATCATTCTGCCTAATATCAAGTATTTCCTCTTTGTTCTTTTCGTGATACTTGATTAGTTCGGCTTTTATATCTTCTCTCTGCTTTTCACGATCTTTTTTAGCGGAAAAATGCCAAGTGCCTATTGAAATAAGCAATGTCACTCCTGCCGTTATAATTGTATTTAAAACTGAAACATCCATTTTTTTCTCCATCAAAAAAGCACCCTCTCGGATGCTCATTGCATAATCGTTATATGATATTATATTGCATAATTATTACATTATATTTTCGGAAAACACTCCAAAACGATACTTTTGGCGAATTATAATGTCAGTTTTCTACCATTTGTTTATGGCATTTCGGGCATTCGCTACTTTTTTCTCTAACCTCAAAGCCACACTCCGAACACTCATATCGCCACCGAAGATTATTAACCTTGTCAATGTCTTTCGGTTTTACGGCAATGTTCTTTCTCGGTAGCCACTTACCTTTATCCATATCATATACCCCTTTCCGATACCATTATATCAGATAGTATGCTATGATAAAAAGTTAAATTATTGCGCTTACGTTACAGTTGTTTTATTGGGCGATATGCTACCAACATACCGCCCTTTGCTAAAGAGGATACAAACACCCTCCAATCAAGCCATTAAGTGCATAATCGTTATATGTTACATTTCGTATCAATTTCATATCATTTACAGTCTCACAAAACTACCCGCCATGTTACGCATTGTTAAGAGGCTTGGCGGGTTCATTCACATAAACTTAGGTTCGGGGTAACTTCCCATTGTGGCATCACCACCTTTGTTGCGTAATCGTTTCATATTACGACATTATGCCGCAGGGTAAGTCATTGCAAATGCTAGCATTGTTGCCTCGCTAGATGTTATTAGAAAAAGAATGTCACCATCTGTTTTTGCTCTAACACTACCATATTCCCATTTGCTGCCGTTAATATATGCTGCACCCATTCCATTAGTCTCTACAAAAGGTCTAAAACCAACAGGAATCGAAAAAATTGATTTATCAGCAGTTACAGTTGTGCTTATTAATCGACACGAAATGCAAACTATCCCATCCTTTTTATAACAAGTCATGTTTTGGATAGTGCCTGTTATACCGCTTTTTAATGTAATTGTTCCTGTTTGATACCCCTCAGCATACTGTGCAGGTATTAAAGCCATAATCTATACTCCTTTCGTATAATTGTTTATTGCGTAATCCGATGTGTTTATGTAGTTTCCTGTAGCGGTACACCATATTTCAGATGCACCGCCGATGGAAGGAAACAAAATGAAAACAAAACGTATTATTCTTCTGGTTCTGTAGACTGATAGTTGTCAACCATTACCCTGTTTCCAAGACTGTCGATCAGCATAACCATAGCGTCTGAAAATCCGGGATTGCCGATAAGTCTCGCACATTCTGAATGGAAAAATGCCTTTGCTTCTCCAAGATCATTTTTTGTTCCTGATACTCTGGATGCCCACTCTCCCGATTCCTTGTTTTTTGCTGTAAAAACTATCGCATAAATCATAATCTTTTCTCCTTTACTTTACATATATTCTTACTGTTCTTGATACGCTTTTTGCAAAAGTTACTGTGCAAGTGTGACCAACTGTTGTTATATCCGTGTATTTATCCCCTACAATACTTGAGCAAGGGAATATTGCTGAATCTGTTGTTATGGCGTCATGTGTAAATGTATATGTTAGTGACGTACCAGAAGCATCAAAATATACTTCCGTCTCTATACCGCCGCCAAAATAATCGTACTTGAAAACACCAGCACTTTCTTCTACTACCGCTATATGACTATCAATAGAAAAATGTTCACCATCTACTATTCCCGCCACAAACAAGTTTTCATTAGTCGTGTCAACGGTTCCAGCAGTTGTTAGACGATAAAACTTATTTACATTTGGTTCATCTAAATATGTTGCTGCATTAGTTATCAAATCAGTCCATGTTTTAGAACCGGCGTTCCTTACAAGTGGTTGCTCTTGCGAGTCTATCTCTGATCTGGTGTAATAGTTTGTCAAAGCATCTGCCACACCCTGACCGGTTATCGGTCTGTCTGAGCTTGTACCAACCGGAACGTAGGTATTCATAAGCTGTGCAGCTTTATTTAGCTTATCTATTGTTGTTAATGTATAAGTACCATCATAAAGGGTTATTGCCCTATCAACGGTCTTTGGGTTTAAAAGGTTGTTGGCGTAATTGGCTTTTGTCATATCACCGCCGCCGCCACCGCCGCCACCAGTCGATTCAATAGTGACCGTTTTTGCGTCGGCATCCGGTGTTAGTGTTATTCCTGCCCCTTCGACCAGTTGTATAGTGTCTTCTCCACTTGATTCAATGTCTGTTGTTCCAACCTTAATTATTTTAAAAGCATTGTTTACTGATCCGCCTATATCTTTTTCGTCATACAGCGGCCTTCCGTTTGCATCTTCACCTATTTTGTCAAGGTTTAGCTTGTTTAAATGCGTATGTTTTTTCAATACTGCATCAGCAAGGTCTTCTTCCGTCTGCTCATAGGTATCTAGCAAAGCCTTGTTAGCGTGTGTGTGTTCATCTGCGAGTAAGTCGTCTATATTACTCTCTGCCGTTGCCAGATCACTTGAAATGTCATTCAAAACACCTTGAACGGTTACACCTTCTCTACCTACCGGGGCTGTTGCTCCTAAACTTGATGCCGCTGTCGTGTCTTCCAGTTCGTCAATTAGGTTGTTAAACGCCGGTGCTACAATGTTTTTAGCCGGTGCATCAAACTCCTGTTTTAAAGCCGTTGCTGAAATAGTTGGCTGGTTAGGAAGCGTCGTAGCTCCACGCGAGTTTAATTGTGTGTTTGTTATTTTTGAAAATGCCATCTTTTCACCCCTTATAGTTTCCGCTTTCGATGTACTCTAAGGCTAAGTCATAAAGACCGAAAGGTTCATTCTTTGCATCGTTTTCTACTCTAAACTGTGCCTTATCTACCTTTTTGATCCTGACTTTTGTATGTGCTACTTTTGCCGATGTATCAGTGTTAAATGAAAATCTCTCAAAGTCGATCAATTCAAAGTCGAAAATAATACCACTTGCATTGTCTTCTTTTATGAGCGACCATGCGCCAAGTTTTTTAGACCACATTTTACATGACGTTCTTAATGCGTTCATTATTCGTATAGCAAAATATCTGAACGTCTTATTCTTGTAGAACAGTCTTCCGTCAAGGTCCGGTGTGTCCCAACAACAGTAAATTGCTTTTCCGTCGTCATTGTATGATTCAAGAGATTCAATATCTGTGTCAAATCTACAGACTTTGCCGCCGAAAGTTCCGATCCATAAAGCCTGTTCGTCTGTCCATATATAAGATGCCGGAATATTCGTACAATAAAATCCTGCGTATTGCCTTGTTGCATACGGCATTGATTTTTGATTGTGAATAGCCTGTAAGCCATCCAGAATGTAAAACTTGCCGTTTAATGCAAGAATATACTGTTCGTCGAAAACAGCGGCCATTGCACTATCAAGATCAGTCTCTTTTAATAACTTTCCGTTAAGATAGAAAGACCTGTTCTGACTGTATTTTTCACCTGTTACATCCTGCGCGGTTATTGCGTAAATACCGGCTCTTGTTAGGAATAAAGGCTCAGTCTGTAAATAACCTATCGAATTTGCTGAAACAACGCCTGTTCCCTGTAATGTGTTAACAGTCACAAAAGACGGTTCATAAGTGTTTGTATTTGTATCTACAACTAAAGTTCCCTGTCTAATTGTGACGTTCTGTGCTGGATCGTATTCGTCCTTAAATGTTGCCAAATAGTTATTTACTAAGGCATACCCGACGATAGCACTTGCCGCAGAACCTATAACCGCATATCCCGTGTCAGGAAAATACGTTGGATCAAACTGTCCCGAAAAGAAATCCCAGTTCGGGTGATCAGGGTTTCCGCTCAAAAACAATCTATCGGACGCCCCGCCTACTCCAAACAACGTACCTATGGTACATTTTGCTATTCTGTCTTTGTAGCCTTCTACAGTCCTATATGCTAATATTCTGACGTTATCTTGACCCTTTAATGGGCTTTGTCCGGGTGCATTTGTGAATGAAACAACTCCGGTTGTCCTGTTAACCGAGTAATGTGTACCTTCTGTTTTTTCTACCCATTCACCAGAGCTATTTAATACCCACGCTTTTGTAGTTGTTGCGTCTAAGTGGTTGAAAGATAAATGGAATACTTTTTCGGTTGCATCATCGGCTGTTACAAGGAATTGCTCATAAAATCCCGGCTGCAACATATTCAACGCTTCATACGATGTACCACCACCGGCAGGAAACTTTGATATTGTGACTAAGGGTATATATCCCTCTCCGTCGGTTAACAACGATATAGGCTTGCCGTATTCGTATGAGAATATTCTTTTTCCATCAAGGATGATCAGCTTGTCGTTTAGCTGCCATGACTGGCTTCTATGCTGGTTAGCGTCCGTGTATATCCTTTGTATATTATCGTTTTCAGAAGAATATAAATAAAACTCCTTACCTACATGGTAAATGTAGTTTTTAGCAAACGACGTATAATCGGCCTTTAAACGTACACGCCTAACTGATATATTCTTAAAATATGTCAGACAGGTAGCATCGTATGTGTCTAAATAATACTTAACTACTAGCTTTGAGAAGTATTCATTGCTTGCCCCGTCTGTTGATAAATAAAG
>Ga0265300_10002633_pt1 | contig 15308 bp, 14 predicted proteins | sample AusTroGonzalo_MG_FD_193482 | JGI IMG/M metagenome (GOLD analysis project Ga0265300, IMG submission 193482) | Bovine rumen microbial communities from tropical cattle in Woodstock, Queensland, Australia - Gonzalo_03 | ecosystem: Host-associated > Mammals > Digestive system > Stomach > Rumen ...
TAGGTTAGTAATTAGGTTCGGGCCCGAGAATTTGTGAAAATTGCAAGGCTCACTCCAAGGGGAAAAGGTCCCTGCGGAGGAAATTGAAAAAATTGAGTTCACGCGAGTGAATTCATTTTTTTTTGACCCAAAAGGGACAGTCCCCTTTGGGTCACTTTTGGGTCACTTTGAGAGCATTGAAGCGATGGTGTCGCGGTATGAGCGTGAAACCGGAATCGGATTGATGCCTTCCTGGTCGAGAATGACGTACAGGTTATCCCGATCGTTGTTAAAGAAACGCACCTTTGCGATATTGATGAGGTATGAGCGGTGGCATCGGGTAATAAGTCCCTCCAGATCATCCTCTATGTTCTTGGCGGTGGTGCGGATCATGGAATTGCGTACAACGCCATCCTGTTCATAGAATATTTTTACGTAGTTGTCCTCAGATACGGCATAGAGTATGTCCATAATCCTGAGCGAGAGCTTGATGTTCCCCTTGTTGTCATGTATTGAGACAATGAGCGTTCCTTGGGGCCTTGCAGGACTGCTTCCGGGCTGTATTTTCAGTCCATGCGCATATCCATACAGATATGCTATTGTATAAGGTATGACCAGAATCAGGAAAATGCAGAACAATGCCCGTGGAAACAGTTCCTGTAACGTGATTCCATCTTGTCTTACAAGCAACGTGATTGCTATATAGATTATTGAAATGATCAAAACCTCTGCAAGAGAGAATAACAATAATCCCCAGCCTCCAACTCCAAATCGGCGGTTCAGGTCCATAAGAAGAACTTTACTTGAGAACAGGAACAGGACTGAAAAAGCATACATGGTTACGGTGCCTATCAACTCGTGGCTTTCTCTTAGAGTAAACCAATAGGTAGATGAAAACGGCGAATAGAGCTGTAGGAAGAGTATTGAAAACACTACAATAAACAAGACCGTAAGGAAAAGGAATTTCCTTGTGAACATGTAATCAGGTAGCTTGTTCATAGTGCTTGCTTTTTTGGATATGCGAAGATAGAAAATCTTTTTTTATCGCCCAAATCAGTGGTGTGGGGTGAATTGCCATACCCTTTTTGGCGGCAGTTCGCCACATCTGGGGTGCTGTAAGACCCTTAAAATGAGGTTTTGTGCATTAATAGGCCCGCATGGAGTACTTTTGCGGCAAAATCATTGACATTAAAACAAAATGGCTAGAATTATTAACAGAACTCCAGATTGTGACATGAATGCCACAAGCGTGATCAAGATGTTTGAAGACAGTTTCCGTCGTCATTGGGACAATATTGCATTGGCCGATTTCCGCGGAGAAAGAATTACATATGCTGAGCTTGCCAAGCGCATAGCACGCGTACATATTATTCTTGAGAACGCAGGTGTAAAACCTGGTGATAAGGTTGCCCTCTGCGGTAAGAACTGCCTTGCATGGGGCGTGTCATTCTTTGGCGTATATACATATGGTGCAATCCCCGTACCTATCCTGAATGATTTCAAACCCGGTAATGTTCATACTCTTGTAAACCACTCTGAGGCCAAGATCCTTATGGTTGGTGATGTTGTCATGGCCGGTATGGTTCCTTCTGAGATGCCCGATATCCTGGGTATGATACTCATGAACGATATGTCACTCCAGTTCAGCCGCTCAGAAGAGTTGACCAAGGCTATGGCTACTCTCGATGAGTCCTTCAACAAGAAGTATCCTAAGGGCTTTACCAAGGATGACATCAAGTATGAGGCTGAAAAGGATACCAATGACCTGGCAGTGCTGAACTACACATCAGGTACCACCGGTGATCCTAAGGGCGTTATGGTTCCTTATCGTGCCATGTTGGTAAACCTCAAGTTCGCATGCGGCGTGCTGCCTCTTACCAAAGGTGAGACCGTGGTTTCAATCCTGCCTATGGCTCATATGTTCGGCCTGGCATTCCAGCTCATGTTTGAGTTGCTGCTCGGTGCAAGCATCTGCTACCTGGGCAAGATGCCTTCACCAAAGATTCTGTTCGATGCATTTGCAGAGGAGAAACCTACTCTGGTCATCACCGTTCCTCTGGTAATAGAAAAGGTAATCAAGCAGAAGATTCAGCCGGTTATGGAGAAGCCCGCAATGAAGATACTTATGGCTATTCCCGGTATCAACCGCATCATTGGCGGTAAGATCCGCGCCAAGATCATTGATGCATTCGGTGGCAAGATGGACAGCCTGATCGTAGGTGGTGCTGCCCTGAACGCTGATGTTGAGAAGATACTGCGCAAGCTCCACTTCCCCTATACCGTTGGTTACGGCAGCACTGAGTGCGCTCCGCTCATCTCATATGTGGATTGGGAGAAATACAGAGCCGGTTCATGCGGTATCGCCATCCCAGGTTGCCCTGTTGAGGTGTTCAGCGATGCTCCCGGCAATGTGGGCGAGCTTCTGGTCAAGGGTGACAACGTGATGCTTGGTTACTACAAGAATCCCAATGCTACACGCGATGTTATCGATCCCGAGGGTTGGTTCCATACAGGTGACCTTGGTACAATTGACAAGCAGGGTTACATCTATATAAAAGGTCGTAGCAAGAACATGATCCTGGGTCCTTCAGGCCAGAATATCTATCCTGAGGAGATTGAGGATATGTACATGAACCTGCAGTTGGTATCTGAGGTTCTGGTGGTAGAGCGTGAACGTAAGCTCGTAGCTCTGGTATTCCCTGATTATGATGCAGGCAAGTCAGCCGGTCTGAATCAGCAGCAGGTTCTGGCTCATCTTGAAGAGGACCGCAAGAAGATCAACGAGATGCTTCCAGGCTACTCACAGGTGGCAAAGCTGGAGATCCGCACTGAGGAGTTTGAGAAGACTCCTAAACGCAGCATACGCCGCGGATTGTACAAATAAGGCAACAGCGTAGCTGTTTTTATAATAAAAAAAGAGGCTGACAGATTTTTATCTAGTCAGCCTCTTTCGTGTCAATTTTATAGATCGTTTATCTGTTCTTCTGTCAATCCTGTAATTTCAATTATTTCCGAAATATCATAGTGTTTAGCTTTCATGGCTTTGGCTGTCTTTTCCATTGCCTTTGCCTCACCTTCAGTAATACCGTCCTCGTGGGCCGTGCGCATACGGCTCTTTTGGTCCATCTCATACATGAACTCACGGAAATATCGGTCTTGCAGTTCTGGTGTCATGTTTGCAAACATAGTAGTTTCAAATAATCTGTCCAAATTTTTGTCTTTAAAATAAGCGGGAATCTCTTTCATCTCGCCAAGATTACGAAATAAGAAGAGCATATTGTCAAGCGGGCTGTCCAGTTCTTCAATATCCTTGTTGAACTTGGGCAGCTCTATTGTCACGTAGTGGAGTGTGTCTGTAAGCATGATTCCGTCATCGCGATCGTTTCTTAAACTGTAGTGGTTGACAACCTCAGGATTCACCTTGACTCCGGGAAGCAAGAAATCCAAGATACCTATCACATACAGCTCCGGATACTCGAACCCCTTTTTGCTGCGTTTAAGGCTGTTTCGTAATGTGTAGCTGGAGTAATAGACCATGCGGTTGTTGAAATCACTCTGCTTGGCACACTGCATCTCAACCGTGATGTTTGTTCCGCTCTCTGTAGTACAGTGAATGTCATAAATAGAGCGGCGTTTCTCGGGATTGTCGGGCATCTGCTCCTGCGGGCCAAGCTTTACGCTTACTATGTGTTTGTCCGGCAGTATGCTGTCTATCAGCATTAACAGAAGATCCTCCTTTCCTTGGGTTCCGAATACAAACTTGAATGCAAAGTCAATCTTTAGGTCGATGTACTTGATCCCGTAGCGTTGGGCCTTCTGTAGAGTCTGCTCGTGAGAAGTCTCACGGTCTTTTGTGTTCTTTGGTTTCATTGTTTAAATGTTTAATGTTAATAAATGGTTGAACTACAAACAGGTCGCACAATCGTGCGGCAAACAAATACTAAAGGCGCTCCACTAACACCTTCCTGTGCCGTTGGAGCGCCTTACGGTATTAGTACATTGCAAAGGTATAAAAAAGCAAATATAATTTGACAAGCGGATGCTGTTATAGTCCTCATTTGGTGTTTTTTTTATTTAATTGTTGTGATTCTTAAAAAATACTAATATATTTGCTCATTGTCGTAAGACAAAAGACATACTGAAAGCGTTTAGCTTGTTCCGTCAAAGTGAATCTCGACAATTCAAATTGGCTACGAGAAAGGCGTCAACGCTTACACTGGCTATGATTTGGGCAATGCTCATAGATAGCTGGAAGTGTGAGCATTTATCCCTTATCTTTATTCGTAGCCGAGGCAGTCGAGAGCCCACTTTGAGAATAAACTAAGGAGGCTCACACTTTCTTTGTAATTGTATTAACCGTATAGAGCCTCACGGTAAAGGACTATAATTCTCAAGTTATGAGAACAAAGAAAACTATTTGTCTAGGGCTACTTGTTTCCATTCTTAGTTTGTTGTCATGTAGCAACAAAGATTCCGTTGAAATATAATCATTAATTTTTTAAGATGTAAACTACTTAAATTGTAATAAGGCTGAGATACTGATATTTAGACAATACATAAACCAATTTAATTATGAGAAATTACTATTATTCAATCATCGCTTTGTATGTTTTGGTAACAATGCTTGTATCATGCGGTTCAAGCAAGAATGCAACTTCATCACCTGTTTCAAATCAAAACACGTATTCTGCTCCCTTAAGACCTGCTGTAGAATCAACGATCACTAAACAAACAAGTTTGGAGGGTACACAGGTAAGTGTGGAAACAGCCAAGATGCAAGGAATTGAAATGTCCGAGGCTTTAAGTGAAGACGGTTCATCTATTATTCAGGTAGCCTACAAGTGGTATGCTGGTACAGGAAAAGCTGATAACAAACAGGTGGCTATTGAATTGGCGCAACGTGAAGCCTATGCTATCATTTCGAGGATCTTTAGTAATTTAGTAAAAGATCAATCTGAGCGTGGAAATGTAGCAAATAATGGCAAGGTTCAACAGGCTTTGACATCTCATTGGGAACAATTCAGTGCATCATTGCAAAAAGGGTGTGAACCTTTTGGAAATACAAGTATTGAATATGATCAGGCTTCAAGGATGTACAATGTTACAGCTAAGATAGGCATAAGGGGTGATCGTTTTAACCAAATGCTAAACACCGCTGGTAATTTTAAGCCCTCTGATTTGTCTGGATCTGAACTGGAACAGTTTATAGAAATTAACAAATCTATAATGAATGCCGCTAAGGGTAACTAACAATGAGCAAATCATTATTATTCTCTTTAGTTTTAATTTGTTGCTGCAGTAATGTTTTAGGGCAGGAATATCCTACAAGGTGGAAACAATTCACCTCTGTATTGTATATTTATTCTATTGAAGAGGATTTCAAAGACTCCAAGACTTCGCAATCTGATTTTATCAATTCATTGTTAAATCAGGCAAGGTTGAATGTAGCCAAACAAGTAAGCATCTCAATTAAAGATAAATCAGAACTTGTAAAGAATTCGTTGAATGGAGTTACAGATATAAAATATTCCTCTAACACCTCATATTCCACCGAGGCATCAATGCGGCTTTTAAAAACAGATTCTGAATATTATTCCGGGACTGCTAAAGGATTTGCTATTGCCTATCTTGATAAGAAAGAACTGCATGAATATTGGTCTAAAGAGGCAAATCGCATCTTGTCCGAGCAAGAAACAGATTATGCTAAAGCAGAAAGAATGATTTCTTTGGGCTATAAGGAAAGGGCAAAAGAAGCATTAGAAAAATTAAAAACTGAATTGTCCGCTAATACGATTGAAGAATCTTTGGCTTGGTTGGAATTATGTTCCTATCCGGCCGACCAATATCAAGTTTTTCTTGATAGACATGTTGCTATAGTAAGAAAGGTAGAATATGCCCTTTTAACGCTTGGGCACGGTATAACAATCTACTTGGATTATCATTCAGATTTATTTGGTGAAGAATATCCGGACACAAAGAATCAGCTTTCAGCAAAACTGTCTTCCGATGAACGCAGTTTTGTAGAAGACCCTCTTGAGGCTGATTGGATTGTCAAGATTGACGCAAAAGCACGTGAGGGACAGCAGATAACAATGAGTAACAATACGGTTTATTTCGCTTTTGTAGATGTATCGCTGTCTATTGTCAAAGGGAGTACAGTTCAAGTTGTTTTTAAAGATTCTTTTTCGGTCAAGGAGGGTGATACTCGCGGATTCCAACAAGCTGCAACCCTGGCGTTCCAGAATATCGCAGCACAAATGTATGAAACAATAGAGAATAACATAAAAGAATGATGAATATGGAAAATACTTTTGCGCAGAAAATTATTCTGGAAATGGTGAAAAGAAAAGGAAGAAATTGCTTCCAAGATAACTGGGCTGACTATTATGAGGAATCATATGGATCAGATTACAATGATTGTCATGGTGATTATTTTGATGCAGATTAGTATGAAAGAAATAGTGTTTGACTTGCCAAATTTTCTTTTGGGAATAGTTGCTTCTTTTATTTGTTGGCTAATAATAAATGTTATTCTTTCACCCCGCTTAAAAATTTCATCGAAGATTGCGTGTAGAAATATTTATGATCAGCAAAAAGATAATAGAAAACTATTTCAAATTAAGATTACAAACAAATCTCGTATTCGCGACGTTTATGATATTGATGTTAGAATTAGGTATCACTTGAGCAAAGACTCTTATTATAGTGGTGGCCTTTCGCATATTTCTTTACTTAAACCGCGCCCATTTTTCCTGAAGAAACCAATTAATAATAAAAGAACCCCATTTTATTCTATTCTTAATATCAAAGGTTTCAAAGATAAAAATGGTTCAACGACAAGTATTGATGATTTCTTTAAAGTTGGAAACAATGAATGGATTGATATTTTTGCAATAGGATATGATAGATTCACAGGTTCTACAAGGCATCTTAAGACAGTTCGTTATTATATGCATGACATTGAAGTCAATTCATATTTTGAAGAAAATGAAGATGACCCTGTGTCACTACCATCAGATGATAGGAATGTTCATAATGTGATTTATGACAATCATAATCAAACCGACATATAATTGCAACTTCCGATGCAAATATTGTTATTTGTCCAACGACACAAAATGTGATGGACAAGTAATGAATGTTTGTCTGGCAAAGGATTTTGTCAGACAGTTAAAGGATTATGTATCAGAAAAACACATAAATAAAATTACTTTGATATGGCATGGCGGTGAACCTTTACTTTGGGGTGTAGAGAAATATGCCGAGATGTTTGATTATTTGAAAGAAATCTTTTGTGATATTCCATATAAGAACTCAATCCAAACCAATCTGTCTTTAATAACAGACGATTACATAAGATTGTTTAAGGATAATAATGTTCACATAGGTTTTTCTTTGGACGGAGATAGAGAAACCAATGACTCTCAACGAGTCTATCCCAACGGTAGTGGAACTTATGATGACATAATGGATAAGGTTGAGTTATGTAGAAATAATGGAATAAGCATTGGCTGTATTGTTGTTGGTAGTAGAAAACATATAGGCAGAATCAAGGAATTATATGAATTCTTGTCATCCAATAAACTTAACTTTAAGTTTAACCCGCTATTCAACTCTGGTGAAGCAAAAACGAACATAGATGAGTATGGCATTACTCCTACCGAATATGCAGAAATGGCAATTGAGTTATTCGATTTATGGTATAATGATACTCATAATGAGCTTGTTGAATCCAATTTTACGGAAATTGCGAGTAACATAATAACAGGAAAGACAAATCATTGTCTATTTGGCAAAAATTGTCAAGACGGATTCTTCGCGGTCAGTCCATCGGGCGATATAATGCCTTGTGGTAGATTCTGTGATGATGAGTATAAAAAATTTTCTTATGGAAACATCCAAGAGAAAACATTAAGGGAGATTCTTGATAATAGAAAGTTTTTTGAATCATACCAGCGGGCATCATTCATCGCAAATAGCAGTTGCTCTGCTTGTGAGTTTTACAATATTTGTCATGGAGGTTGTTTGCATGAAGGCTTTATTTTCTCTGGGGATTTTAAGCATAAAACCTTTTTGTGCTCGGCATACAAGAAAATATTCGCACATATAAAAAACACTTTAAACGCTTGATAGTATGATTAAAAGACTATTATTGGTTTTAACAATGGCATTAGTCTCATTATTTAATTATGCTCAAATAAGAGTAGCTATATTGCCAACAACAGATAAATCTGGTGAGGTAAAATATGCATTAAAGTTACTTCTTAACTCTTCGCTAACGACGGCAATCTCAACAACAGAAGGATATGAGGCTTATGATAGAATAGACCTCTCTTCCGTGTTGGACGAGAATCTTTTCAGCGTACAGGTATGGTAAGTGATGCGGAAATCCACAAGATAGGGGAAATGACAGGAGCCAGTTTTGTGTTGATTACTGAAGCGGCTCCAATGGATGAATCACATCTGGTTGCAACCGCTAAGATTGTAAATGTTGAAAGTGCAAAAATTGAAAATAGTGCGGGCTCAATTGTCAGTACAGATCCTAGTCAAATGGAAACTGATTGTAAAGCATTAACAGATAAGTTGTTTATAAAAACTCCAGTAACAAACAAACCTTACAATGTACAATCAACTAACAAAAACGGTATAGAGAACGGCCACGAATATGTAGATTTGGGTTTATCTGTCAAGTGGGCTACTTGTAATGTCGGTGCTTTAAGACCAAATGAATATGGGGACCACTATGCTTGGGGGGAAATTTCGACTAAGAGAAAATATGATGATGATAACTATACATTCGGTATTCGTGGTTTTAATGGTTTTAATAAATATAATACAAAAAGTGAATATGGTGTAATTGATAATAGGATCAATCTTGATTTGACAGATGATGTGGCTCATGTTAAGTGGGGTGGAAAATGGCGGATTCCTACTATGGAAGAAATAGAAGAATTATTAGATGAGAATAATTGCATATGGTCTTGGACGACACAGAATGGTGTTTATGGTTATAAAGTAACAAGTAAAAAAACGGGATATGAAAATTGTTTTATCTTTCTTCCAGCGGCTGGCGCAGGGTATTGGGATGGCATAGAAGACATGGGCGTTGATGGGAGATATTGGTCTAGTACATTAGCCAGATTCGAACCATATATGGCATACGATTTTGAATTTTCTTCAGATAAAGCAAAATGCGACTGGGCTTACCGTGAAATTGGTTATTCCGTGCGCCCCGTGTTTCAGTAATTCTATAAAATATGTTCAAGCAAGTGTTATTAAGCGCTATTATGATGTTGCTATCAATCACATCATCTTTCGCTCAAATAAAGGTTGCCATTTTACCAGTGTCAGATAAAACTGGTGAAGTTAAGTATGCTTTGAAATTATTGCTTTCATCTTCATTGACTACTGCAATATCTGCTACGGATGGATATGAAGCTTATGATAGGATTGATCTTTCCTCCGTTTTGGACGAACAAGCTTTCCAACGAACAGGTATGGTTAGTGATGATGATATCCATAAAATCGGTGCGATGACAGGAGCAAGTTATGTGCTTATAACTGAAGCTGCTCCTTTAGACGAATCATTTTTGGTTGCTACCGCTAAGATTGTAGATGTTGAAAGTGCTAAGATTGAAAAAAGTGCAAATTCTATCATCAGTATTAATCCAAATCAAATGAAGTCTGATTGTAAATCACTTACTGATGAGTTGTTGGATGTATCATCAAAAACGAAGACTACATCGGAAGTAAAAAAAAGCGCATCTGAGGCTGATCATGAATATGTGGATTTGGGTTTATCAGTTAAATGGGCCACCTGTAATGTAGGCGCGGCAAAACCAGAGGACTATGGGGACTACTATGCATGGGGTGAAGTTATCACAAAAACAAGTTATTTATTGACAAACTACCGTTTTAGAACAAGTGGCGATTCTTTTGATAATGTCAGGTTCAACAAATATAATACCAGCAGTTCATTTGGAAGTGTTGACAACAAGACTATATTGGACATTACAGATGACGTTGCCAACATTAAGTGGGGCGGTGGCTGGCGTATGCCAACCGAGTCTGAATTTCAGGAACTTATAGATTATTGCACATGGACATGGACTACCCAGAACGGTGTGAACGGTTATCGGGTCACTGGTATCAAGTCCGGTTACACTGATCGCTCCATTTTCCTGCCTGCTTCCGGGCGTCGCATCGATACGCGCCTCGACCTCAAAGGCTTCTTTGGCTTATACTGGTCCAGCTCGCTCGATCCGAGCCCTTTCTACGCGTATAAACTCAACTTTAATCCAAACAGTCACGGCACGTTTCCCGATAACCGCGTCTGTGGTTTCTCCGTTCGTCCTGTGTGCCCGTAATTTTATAATTATCACATTAATTATTCTGTTATGTTAAAGAAATTAATCACAGTATTCTCGTTATTGATTGTAACAAATTCCTCATTTGCTCAAATTAAGGTTGCAATACTACCCACAACCGATAAAACAGGCGAGATAAAGTATGGTTTAAAGTTAATGTTGACATCATCATTGACTTCAGCAATATCTATGACTGATGGTTATGAGGCATATGATAGAATAGATCTTTCAGCTGTTTTAGATGAACAATCTTTTCAGCGCACCGGTATGGTAAGTGATGATCAAATACATAAAATCGGTGAAATGACAGGAGCAAGTTTCGTATTGATCACAGAAGCTGCTTATATTGACGATACTCACCTTTTTGCAACCGCAAAAATAGTAAACGTAGAAAGTGCTAAAATAGAAAATAGTGCAGGTAGCATGATGAATGTAGGTAATACGGATCAATTACTTGCTGATTGTAAAGCTTTGACAGATAAATTGCTGGCAAAAACTATTATAACCAAGAAACCTCAAAATAAACAAGTAAATAATAGAACAGGAATGGAGGATGGTCATGAATATGTTGATTTGGGATTATCTGTCAAGTGGTCTACTTGTAATATCGATGCTATAAGACCAGAAGACTATGGAGGTTATTATGCTTGGGGTGAGAATTATACTAAAGATAATTATTATTGGACAAGTTATCGTTTCAGGATAAGTGGCAATGATGTTTTTGAAGTCAAATTTAATAAATACAATAAGAATAAAACACATGGTAAAATAGACAATAAAACAAAACTGGATTTATCAGATGATGTTGCCCATGTAAAGTGGGGTGGTAGTTGGCGTATGCCCACAAAGGCAGAATATGACGAACTACTAAGTAGCGGTGTTTGTACTTTAGAATGGACAATACAAAATGGAGTAAATGGATTACTAATAACAAGTAATAAATATGGTTATGAAGGTAATTCCATTTTTTTGCCAGCAGGTGGATTTCGGGATAAAGAGTCTTTATATAATATAGGCAGATACTGTACATATTGGACAAGTTCATTAAGTACCTCAAATATTGAAAATGAGGATTCTGCAACAGCATGGACGGTTTATTATTCTGAATACACTGATAGTTGGAATGCATTAATAAACAATCACCGTTACATTGGTCATACTATTCGCCCTGTCTGCCCATAAAAATTGGTTAAAGAGTTAATCTGGTTATACATAAGAAATATTTTCCAAATTAAAATTATTCAAACATATAATGAAAAGGAAACTTATACTATTTGTTGCAAAACATTAATTATAGTTTTTCTATTGTCATTATTAATTAAAGAATTATCAAAATCAGTACATGAAGTTATCATCCTTTTTACTGATTCTTCTAATTCTGGGCGGCACATCTGTTTCCGCCCAGAATTTTGAGGATTTTAGGCGTCAGCAACAGGAAGCGTTCCAGTCATTCAAGCAACAGACTCAGCAAGAGTTTGAAGAATACAGACGTAAAGTCAACGCAGAGTTTGCGGAGTTCCTTAAAAAGCCATGGGAACAGGCCGATAGTAATGAACCATTGCAGGAGCCCCCAAAAACGCCTGATATACCTATAGTGGAGCTGCCCATAATAAACGTTGAAGTTCCAAAAGAAAACCGCATCAATGTTAATATAGAAAAGCCCAAAATAGAAAAGGTTGAAAAGCCTGAACCGATAGCACCTGTTGTTTATACCCCAAAGCCAAAAGAGAAAACGCTGTCATTTGTCTTTTACGGCACAGATGGTACTATGCGGTTTGACATGAACGGTAAGGCGTCACTAAAAGGGAGTGCTGAGAAAGATGTGTCCGCTTTCTGGAGCGAGTTGTCAAAAGATAACTATGACAACCTACTGGCTGATTGCCTTAACCTTAAAGAGGAACTTGACTTGTGTGATTGGGCATACTTCAAGATGACGGAGAAAGTGTCAGAAACCATTTATGGTAAGAGTAATGAAATGGTTGTGTTTCATACATGGTTACTCACACAGTCCGGTTTCCGCGTCCGTTTAGGGCGTGATAATGGTCGTCTGCACTTGCTCCTTAACACAAACGTCAAGTTGGTTGATACACCTTATTGGACGCTGGATGACGGTAACTACTTCCTTTTGGACGGCAGCAAGATAGACAAGATGAACATTGTGCGTTACTCTTTCTCTGGCACTAAAGCGTTACGTTTGGCGTTTGATTCCAGGAACATGTTCGCTCCCAAAGAAACCGTTCTTAGGAATTTACAATCCAAGAGATATCCTGACTTACAGGTCCAAATTGCATGCAACAAAAATCTGCTGGATTTTATGAGTGACTGTCCTGCTACATTGGAAGAAAAGTATGAACTGACCGACTGGGCAAAATATGTCTATACTCCGCTTTCAGAATCTGCCAGAAGTGGGCTATATTCCGCATTAAAGAGTCAGATTCAAGGCAAGGATGAGGCCTGTGCCGCCAATATAATCTTGAACTTTGTGCAAACGGCATTTGAATATAAGACCGATCCTGAGGTCTGGGGTAAAGAGAGAGCTTTCTTCCCCGAAGAAACTCTGTTCTATCCCTATTGCGATTGTGAGGATCGCGCTATTTTGTTTTGTCATCTTGTTAAAGACCTTATGGGGCTAAATGCCGCATTGGTGTACTATCCCGGTCATTTGGCAGCGGCAGTACAATTCAATACAGATATAGCAGGCGACTATTTTGTTATTGACGGAAGGCGTTTCCTGATATGTGACCCCACATATATCAATGCTAGCATAGGTATGACTATGCCAAGACATGATAACTCAACTGCAAAGGTTCTTCTTTTGAATTATTGAGGTAATACAAAAGGGACTGAAATCGTCCCTTTTGCGTTATCTTTTTTTTCAATTCAGGGCCAGAATCTGCTTGACCAGAGGCACTACGGCAGTCTTGAGTGATTTGTCATTAAGCCGATGCTCGCCCTCAAAGCGCTGAGCATTGGAGTAGTACTTCTTGAACAAATCATAGCAGTTCACCGTGGTGTCGTGATTACCAAACAGGCCGTAGGTGTTCTCGCGGTCAAAATCGGTGATACCCTTGAACTGCTGGCGCTCCATCGCGTTGAAGTTCTTTACAATCTGTCCCGTTATCTTGAATGTCTTGGCTCCGTCCTTGCGTCCGTTCTGGAATGGGTAGGTAGTGTTAGCCTTCATCACCTTTGACATGGTTGACATGTTGAATGAAGGGTTCACGCAAATCTTCCTGTAGCCGAACATCTGCTGGGCGTACATGGCGCCCATGGACGTGCCTACTATTATATCCGGTTTCTGCTCCTCAACGTACTGGCGCAGATAGGGGAGTGCCTCTACAGGGTCAACGGGGATATCAGGCGCGCATACTTCAAGTTCCGGAAGCATGTGGCGCAGGCTCTCAACCGTGCCGCTTGCTCCCGATGACATGAATCCGTGGAAATAGACCAGCTTCATTACTTGCCGGCTTTGAGTCCCTTGATTACGGCGTTGGTGAATCCGGCCTCCTCCATGGCGTTCAGGCCCTTGATGGTGATGCCGCCGGGGGTGGTAACCTTATCAACCTCCTGCTCGGGATGTGAGCCGTGAGCAAGCAGCAACTCTACAGCGCCTTTGATTGTACCCAAAACAATCTCCTGTGCATCCTTTGGGTAGAAGCCCATCTCTACGCCGCCCTCCACGTTGGCGCGGATATAGCGGAATACGTATGCTATGCCGCATGATGCAAGTGCTGTGCCTGCGGTCATCTGTTTCTCCTCAACCTGCTTGGCGAAACCTACCTGGCCGAACAGCTTCTGGATCAGGTCCAGGTTCTTCTTGCTGGCTGTGTTTGAGCAGTAGAAGAATACGCCTGCGCCTACCTCAACTGCGATGTTGGGTATGAGGTAAACCACCTGGGGCTTCTCAGAACCTTTTTCAAAGAGTTCGGCCAGCTTGTCCAAACCTACGCCTGCGGCAATTGATATGATGAGCTGTTTCTTGTAATCCAATGTGGCCTTAACCTCTTCTACGGCAGCCGGTAGAATCCAGGGCTTTACGGCAAACAGAACAATGTCGGCTCCCTTTACGGCGCTTACGTTATCCTTTGATATGCCGATAGCGGGAACGTCTTTCTTGAGGTTCTCAAGTGTTGCGTCGCTGCGGTCGCAGCATGTGATATCCTTTGCGGCAAACACCTTCTTTGCGGCAAATCCTCTTGCAATGGCACCGCCCATGTTTCCGGCGCCGATAATAGTGATCTTCATAATTGTAATTGTTTAACTGCGCGAAGGTACAATTTTTTTATTTAGTATTGAGAACTTTAGAGGTAATAGCTTCAGAAACTACGGCCCTTCGGGCCTATCCCTCCCACGCCTATGGCGCGGGCCCCTCCCGTTCACAAGCCCACGGGCGGCCATGGTTTCTGAAGCTATTACCTCTAAAGTTCTGCTCGTTTGGAAATCTCAATACCTATTTAATTTTCAAATGGTATTTCACGAATCCGTCTCCGCCCACAAAAAGACGCCCCAGTTTTGTAGAACGTATTGGGGCGAGTGAGACCTCGAACGAGAGCGGTCCCGGAGGGCCGCCAAGCGGAATGGAATGGAGCGTTTTCGCGAAGCGAAATAAAAAGAGGAACATCTTCGAATCCATCTCCGCCCGCAAAAACAGGCGCCCTTTAGGACGCCTATTTTTGTGGGTGAAGATGGATTCGAACCACCGAAGTCGAGAGACAGCAGATTTACAGTCTGCCCCATTTGGCCACTCTGGAATTCACCCAGCCCTGAAACCTGTCTTGATTACTTGCTAGTAAGACGGGCTATGTATTTGTCAATCTCCCTTGCCTCATAAGAGTCAGGATAATTGACCTTGATCATCTTGTAGAGCTTGAGAGCCTTGGCTGACTGGTCAAGTGACTCATAGATTATACCTGCCTGTAAATAATAATAAGGTGAGAGAACCTTGTTGGCAGCTTTCTTGGC
>Ga0265300_10002636_pt1 | contig 15301 bp, 12 predicted proteins | sample AusTroGonzalo_MG_FD_193482 | JGI IMG/M metagenome (GOLD analysis project Ga0265300, IMG submission 193482) | Bovine rumen microbial communities from tropical cattle in Woodstock, Queensland, Australia - Gonzalo_03 | ecosystem: Host-associated > Mammals > Digestive system > Stomach > Rumen ...
ACCGTCGCGCACTACCTGCAGGGCATCGACAGAGGCCGACTTCTCCTCCTTGGCCTGACGAAGCTGCTGGCGCGACTTGTCGAATTCCTCGTCGGAGATAAGCTTCTGGTTGTGCAGGTTCTCCACACGTTCAAAGTCCACCTGTGCCTGCTTCAGATTCAAGTCGGCCAGACGCACACGGCTCTCGGCACTCGACAGCTGGCCCATATCAGGAATCACCTTCACCTTAGCTATCACGTCACCAGCATTCACATATTGACCTGGTTCCTTGTAGAGTTCGGCAATGATACCAGAGATTTGCGGTTTGATGTTCACCTCATTGCGAGGTTCAATCTTACCCGTGATAATCGTTGTCTTCTGGATATCCTCCGTCTTCGGCGTAAACTCGTTGTAGACGATTTCCTTAGGTTGGCTCTTTTGCCACAGGAACACGAATGTTCCGATGAAAATCAGCGCAATAATCAGCGCGACAATCAGTTTTCTGTACTTTTTCATAATGTTATCTTGTTTTTATTATTCTTTATTCGGAGTTTTCGGAGTAATCAGAGTATTCTGAGTAGTCGGATTATTCATCGCGCATAGCATCGACGGGTTTGATACTCATGGCTCTGCCTGCCGGGGCGAGACCTGCCAGCACTCCCATGGCCGACACGACGAAGGCAGCGAAGATGGCCGTCCAGAAACCTATCTGGAAGTGGGCGGCGAGGATGCCGTCTTCAGTATTCGCCAATTCAAGCATCTGGAGGATAAAAACAGCAAAGAGGATGCCGCTCATGCCTGCCACCAGCGTCAGAACGATACTCTCAGAAATAATCTGCGAGAGAATCATCTTGGGGGTGGCACCGATGGCACGACGGATGCCAATCTCTGTCGTACGCTCACGCACAGTCACCATCATGATATTCGACACACCGATGGCTCCGGCAAACAACGTTCCAAGACCCACGAGCCAAATAAGGAAGTTGACGCCCTTGAACAGGTTGTCGAGCAACTGGAAAAGCACCTCGGTGTTGAACACCATTGCACCCTGCTCGTCCGTCGGGTCGATGGTATGGGCACGGGCAATCGTCTCACGGATGCGGTCGGTTATTTTCGACATCACCACGCCCTTGCGTCCCGTGACGGCAATCAGGTCGACAGCGTTGCCGCGGTTGTAAGCCTGTTGCATGAAGGTCAGCGGCAGGGTGACACCCGTGCCGTTTTCGCCGCTGATGTTGACGCCCTCGCTCATGTTATAGTCGACACCCACAATCTGGTAGTATATGTTATCAATGCGGATACGCTTGCCGCAGGGGTCGCCGCCACCAGGGAACAGTTCCTTGTAGGTCTTCTTCTGGATGACGCACACCTTGCGATGGTCGCGGATATCGGCCTCGTCGATGTAGCGGCCGTAGAACAATTTCGGCTCGTTGACACGCTGATAGTCGGGCATAGCTCCGCTGACGCCAACGGTAGCCTTGCGGTCGCCATAGTAGGCCGTGCCGCCGTTCGAGAAGAGCAGAGGCGTAACGATGTCAAGCTCAGGTACGCTTTGGCGGATGCGCGTCACGTCCTTGTAGTCCATCGTCCACATACGTCCCTTGCGGAATCCCTTGTACGCCTTACTCGTAGGCTGTGCCCATACCAAGGCGCTGTTGGTAGCAAAGCCGGCGAAATTCTGCTGGAGCAGCTCTTTCAGTCCGTTGCCACCGCCCATCAGTGCCACGAGCATAAACACCCCCCAGAACACGCCGAAGCCTGTCAGGAACGAACGGGCTTTGTTGCGCGTCAAGGTGTCGAGCACCTCTTTATAGGAATCAATATCTATTCTCATATCAGTTTTTCGTAAACTCAAGCATAAATGCACAATTCATTATTCATAGTTAGTCGGCACGGAGCGCCTCAATGGGGCGGATTCTGCTTGCCTTGAAAGCAGGAATGAGTCCTGCTATGGTGCCGGCGATGATCATGACCATCGTAGCCTCGAAACAGACATCCAGTCCGACAGTGGGATCAAGGAACATCGTCGCCTTGAACAGACCTGTGTCGATGGTTTCATGACCAATCGTTGCATCCATATACTCATTGGCCGCTACGCCCAATACCATACCGATATAGCCGAAGAAGGTCGTAATAATGACACTCTCAACGATAATCAGCTTCAGAATACTCCAAGGCTTGGCGCCGATAGCCTTGCGGATACCGAACTCATGGGTACGCTCCTTGACGGTAATCAGCATGATATTCGACACGCCTACAATACCACTAAGCAGTGTGAAAAGACCCACAATCCACAGTGCAGTGCGAATAATGCCAATGCCTTGCTCCATCTGCAGGTTCTGCGTGAAGCGGTTCCACAGCCATACGGCATCCTCGTCATCAGGGTGTGCCTGATGCTCTGCGTTCAGTCGTCGACGGTAATCCTTCTCAAATGCCTCGTTGGCTTCGCCCGTAGGTAGTCCGTGGAATGTGAACTCTATACGACCGGCATCATCGGTGTTGGCACCAAAGATGCGTTTGACGGCAGTATAGCTGCTGAACGCATCGGCACGTCCGTTCTCATTCTCTTTATAGATACCCACCACCTTAAAGGCAAGATTGCCAACATTCACAAAATCGCCTACCCGGCACTTCAGTTCCTTTGCCTGTTTGTTACTCAGCACCAGCACCTTGCGGCTTTCCTTCACGTCAATCTCATTGACGAAACGACCTTGCAGCAGTTCTACCTTGTTAATCTTCGTGTGGTTGGGATATACGCCACTAATGCTCGTACTGATGTACTGCTGTCCAAGGCTGATGCTTGTCGACGTATTATATTGTGCTCCTACTTCGTCAACGTTCTCAGAGAATTCCTTTTCCGTAATCTCCATGTCACGCCCGTGCAGACGTATGTCGCGCCCCTCCTTCAGTCCCTGGTAGGGCTTGGACGTCCATCCGCCATAGACCACCATCGAACTACTCAGGAAACGGTCGCTCTGCTTCAGGTTTGCATTGATGAGTCCGTTGCCGGCACCCAACAGTACGATGAGCATAAAGATGCCCCACGCCACCGCAAAACCTGTGAGCGAAGTACGGAGCTTATTACGTCGCGCCGTTGACCATATTTCTGTTATAATATCACGCATAGCCTACTTCATCATACCATTGATACCGAAGGGCGAAGCATCGTGATTGAGGTTCTCTTCAATCTTTCCGATGATGCCGTCCTTGATATGTACTATCTTGTTCGTCTCGTTAGCCACACCGCTCTCGTGAGTCACCACGACGATGGTCATACCCTCGTCCTGATTCAGCTGCTTGAGCAACTGCATCACCTCCACAGAAGTCTTGGAGTCGAGTGCGCCCGTAGGCTCGTCGGCCAAGATAATCTGCGGATGGGTGATGAGTGCTCTGGCAATTGCCACACGCTGTTTCTGTCCTCCCGACAGTTCGTTGGGGTAATGCTCGGCCCAGTCTAAAAGACCCAGACGGTCCAGATAGTCTAGAGCAAGCGCATGACGCTTTTTCCTAGATACCCCTTGATAAAATAATGGCAACTCAACATTTTCTACAGCGGTTTTAAACGAGATGAGATTAAAGCTCTGGAAGATGAAACCAATCATCTTGTTACGATACTCAGCAGCACGACGTTCGGAGAGGTTCCAGATAGGAGTCCCGGCAAGCTCATAACGTCCCGAGTCATAGTTATCCAAAATACCCAATATATTCAACAAGGTACTTTTGCCAGAGCCCGAGGCGCCCATGATGCTGACGAACTCGCCTTCCTGGATGTCAAGGTTAATACCCTTCAGGACATGCAGGGGCTGTGCGCCGAAATAGGTTTTGTTTACGTTTTCTAAGTGTATCATTGCGGTTGATTTTCTTTTTACCTTTATCCTTTAGACGCTTTTTTGTCATGATTCGTTGCAAGACAGACGCTAAAAAAACTTAATTAGAAGAAATATGGCATGGCAGCCCCCTTTCTGTTCTTGGGGAAACGCTGGAACTGATAGGTCAGCTTCAGCATAACATACTGCGACACGACATTCGTATAAGTCTCCGTACGTCCTTGAGCATTGATGTCATATTGGCGGTTGCTGAGTTGTCCCAACAAGTCAAAACCCTCAAGGCTCATTGTCAAGCTCTTCACCAACGGACGGCTCACCTTCGCACCCCATATCAACTCGTCGCGATTCATGTCGGGATCACTGTAGCCGCGATGGCAATAGTTGACAAGTGTCGTGCTGAGTTGCAATTTCCATGGCAACATGAGCAGAGCGGAGACACCATAACTGAAGTCACCGGCATTGATGCGCTGGAAATCCTGACGGTCGCTTGTAACGTGGTTGTAGGAGCCACGAATGTTGGCAGCCAACTGATGCTGTCCGCGTCCGTCTGTATTGGCACCAAACTTATATGTCAGCCTCAGCTGTTCGCCAATGTTCGTATTATGCACGATACTGTTCACAGCCTCCATGCCCGCCACATTATTCAGGTCAACGCTATGGTTGTAACTGACACTGATGCGGTTCTCAAAATTAAACCTTTCCTTCTTATCGAGCGGTCGACCGTAGGTGCCAGAGAAACTCGTCTGCCAATTGCCGTTGATATTGACAGGCATTGTTGTTGTGCGACCACTTGTCTTATCATAGACCATACTGGTGGCGAAAGCATCGTAGGTACGGCTGTAGTCAGCCATGACATTGAGGGTATGTCTTTTCGGTCCGCCCATCAGGAAGTAGAAGGCCGTCAGACTGAGCGTCCGCGTTTTCTTCAAATCGGGGTTCGAGTAACTGACATGCAGCGGGTCGCTATCATCACGGTAGTTCACCATCGTCATGATATCAGGCACACTGGTGTTCAGCGAGACGCTGAAGTTCAGACGTTGAATAGCCTCCTGCGGTGCCTCATCGCTAAAATAGTTGAACTTCTCATTCTGCTTAGGTGCATACTCGATGGAGAGCGACGGATTCAACAGCCAATTGTTCTGCGTCAGCTGCTGCTGTGTCTCACGGAAATAGTCGAGATGATTATGGCGGTACACCATAGGCAGATCCAGATTAATATGTCCATCACCCAGGAAACGGGGTACGAAATGGAAGGTGGCCGTCAGCCGGTGGCTGTCGCTGTTGCGTGTATAGTCATAGCTGTTAGGCGAGTCAAGCACACTACGTAAGGCCTCGGCTGTCGATGGCAGCAGGTCAATCTGCGTGGAGTCTCGTCCCGGAAGACGGTCCAGTCGGTAAAGCGCATTCTCATTGTCATTGTAGGAATGGCTATACTGATAATCGAGGCGCAGGTTATGGATGCCCAGTCCGAAGTTATAGGCAGCACCGAAGATTGTTGACCAGCTCTTCGAGGGGGCGTCGGTATAATTGTTACGGAAGTCGCGGTCACTGCCCGTCAGACTATTGGCCTTCATGTAATTCAGGTCCTGCAACTGGTAGCTGTGCGACTTATCGTGTGTGTAGGTGGTCTGTGCAAAGAGCGATACCACATCGGCCATTACCTTCACGTCTGCACTGAAATAACTGAATATATTCAGGCTCTCGGAGTTGCTCTTGTTCTGTGAGTAGCGGCGGTTCAGTGTCAGCTGACGATACTTCTCCGGATGAACAAAGAGGTCGTCGAGCAAATCACCATATGCTGCAGGATCAGCATCAAATTGTGCCGAACGGTTGCTGCCCCAGTTATCGCCCGAAGAGTAAGTCATATCCAACGCCCCCCGGGCTACGAAACCCTTAGGTGAGAAAATGACGTTGGCATTACCACCAAATCTTTTGGAACGGTTACGGCTGTAGTTAGCTGTACGCCCATAGGTATCGCCACCAGCCAGATATGTCTGTGACGAAGTCCACGTGTCTGTGTGGCTGTTGTTGTGCGAGGCATTTAGGCTGAGACCTGCCGAGAAGGTGTCGTCCCAGCCACCATAGCTATAGCCGATATTCGCCATGCGCATGGTGGTAACGCCTTGAGCAGTATGCGGCTCGAAAGCGGCAGCGTCGGCACCCATGACTGCAAAGTCACCACCCCCGTTATTATAGTTGTTCAGATTACCACTGACGGACAGGCGCGACTTACCCTTTGAGTGAACACCCATCAGCCGCGCACCATAGCGGTCGTCGGTACCTGCGCCCACCTGTGCATTACCAAAGGTACTGACGGAATACTTCTTCTTCAAGCGCACGTCCATGACATAACTCTTATCGTCCATGTCACGCCCCATCATCTGGGTCACCTTACCCTTGCGGTCAAACACCTTAATCTTGTTCACCGTATAGGCGGGCAGGTTCTCGAGGGCCGCCTTGGGGTCACCCTCGAAGAAGTCGCGACCGTCAACCAACAAGTTATCTATCTTCTTGCCGTTCACCTTAATCTCGCCATCCTTGTTCAACTCGGCACCAGGCAACTGACGTATCAGGGCATCGAGCATAGAACCTTCAGCCAAATTAAAAGCATCGGCATTATAGACAATGGTATCACCACGCGTCACCATTTTAATTTTCGTACCCGTCACAGTGACCTCTTTCAACTGTTTCGCCTCAGGCTTCATCTCTATGCGACGCAAATCGACATCACCCTCGCGCTTGTACTTCACCTCAAATGGTTTATACTGGGTCTTAAAGCCAAGACAAGAGACACGCAACAGATACTTACCGGTTTCCTTGACGGGTAACTCGAACATGCCGAAGTGATAGAGCAGAAATGTGTCGGCAGGCTCTGCATGAAAGGTGGTTATCACACTACTATCGGCTGCCGAGAGCAAAACGATAGAGGCATCAGGCAACGGCTCATTGGTAAACGCTTCTAGCACCCTACCCGTCACCACACGCTTCTCACCACGTTGGGCGGAAGCGTGTGTTGACGGCCATAGGATAGCCATGACGAGCAACAAAAGAGAATAAAACTTCATGCTTTTGTCCATGCCTCGTCCACGTCCTTAATGTCAATATCGAGCAGTCGCATCTGTCGGAACAACTCAGGCAGGCGCTCTTTCATAAACTCCTTCTTGCGTTCCTTCAGTATTTGCTTCTTAGCGCCTGGTGTGACAAAGTACCCCAGCCCACGCTTATTATAAATAATGTTCGCGCGAGCCAACTCATCGTAGGCCTTGACTGCCGTATTGGTGTTCACCTCAAGCAGCACGGCATACTCGCGGACGCTCGGGATGCGATCGTCGTCTTTATACTTATCGGCCAGGATCTCATCCATTAGCCTATCGGCCATCTGGATGTATATTGCTTTATCGTTCGTGAAATTCATATGTTTGCAAATTTATGTGTTACAACCTGCCAACGGCAGAACAGCCAGTAGGCCAGCCATGTACATACGATGGTGATGCTGGCAAAGAAGCCTCCCCAGAGGATATAGGTCATGGTAGGGTCTGACTGTGCGGGGGTGTCGCGGTAGCCAAATGAGTTGACTGTCCAGACAAGGGCGGAAAACACAATGGCGAATACGACCGAAGTGGCAATGAAGTGGAACTTCTTGAAGAACAAACCGCCCAGCAGGTAGAAGGAATGGAAGGCAACGAAGACAATATAGACCTCCACGATTTCTACCACCGGATTATATATGGATGCTTGTGGAAGGCTATGAATCAATGCTTTCGTCATACTGTGGACGGGATGGTCGGCAATTTGTAACCAGATGATATGGATACAGTCTGCGAGAACAATTGTCAGGACGCCACCTACCAGCATAAAGACCAGCATATAGATCCAGCGCGACAGGAATTTCTCCAGGTTGGTAGCCGGCAACATCAGCAAGGCAATACGATGCTGTTTCTTCTGTTCACCGCGATAGAGCGTACTGGCCGTAATGAGGAAATAGATATACATGGCCATCATACTGAACACGCCAACTGATTCGCAAATACGCCGGATGTGGAGGTCCCAGTCAGTCACGTTGGAAGAATGATAGCCGATGTTATAAGCAAACCAGAAGAAGAACAGGTAGAGCAGCAGCATGCAGAGTGCGCCCCACATCATGGCCTTACGGCCTTCGGCGAAATCGAGCTTCAGCATGTGGCCGAAGCGTGTCATATTGAAGTTTTTCATTTTACTAATCCTTTCGTTACAGCGTTAAACAATAGTTCCAAGTTCACTTGTGTCTCGGCCTGACCATCCTGGCGCACAGCCATCACAGCATTGCCCTGCAGTGTGGGCTCGGCATAGAGCACACCCTCCATCTCGCTGGGCTGGCGATACTCGAACACGTACTTGTCCATAATCTCCTGCACCGAGGCATTGAGCAGCAGCTCGCGCTGGTTCAGCATCAGGATATGGTCGAGCAGCGCCTCCACATCGTGCACCTGATGGGTGGAGATGATAACAATCTGGTCATCGCTCATGTTTTGTGCCACCGTCTTGCGGAACTGCGACTTCGAGGGGATATCGAGACCGTTGGTCGGCTCGTCCATCAGCAGCAGCTTCGTGTTCGTGGCCAGGGCGAACGACATAAACACCTTTTTCTTCTGTCCCATCGACAGACCGCCAAGGTCGAGGTCGGCCGTCAGCTCAAAGTCGCGCAGGCAGGCATCCAACCGTTCCTGACTGAAGCGGGGATAGAACGGGGCGTTCAGTTCCACATAGCGCTTCAGTGTCATCGACGGCAGGTCGAATTCCTCGGGCACGAGGAATATCTCCTCCAGGATTTCCGCCTTTCTCTTGTATGTTGCAATGCCATCGCAACACACGGAACCGGTTTTCGGACGCAGCAGACCAGCGACGAGGTAGAGCAGCGTGGACTTGCCTGTACCGTTCTTGCCTAACAGACCATAAATCTTGTTCTCCTCCAGCCTGAGGCTGAAACCATCGAATACCCGTTCCTTCTGGCCCGGGTAACTGAAACTGATGTTGTTTACTTCTATCATATTTGTTACTGTTTTAGTGTACTACTTTAATAGGACACTGCAAAAGTATGACAAAAGAATGAAACTTCCAAGGATTCGTACAAAAGTTTAAGCTTTATTAACCAATCTGCATAACAACCATCCCGTCAAACACATCATTAATATTAATTAGCAAAAAATAATGCAAGGAAACCTTGGCCTTTCTATTTTTTTCCGTACCTTTGCAGTATAAATACTTTAGAAACTATAGACTTTCAATGAGACTACTATTTACTATATTTCTAGTCGGCGTACTATTTATAGGACGCACTCCCGTGTGTGCCCAAGCCAACGACAAGAAGGCAGAGCAACTACTCAACGATCTCCGGAAATATTTCAATGACGCAAACGAAGATTCATTCTATTTGGTGATCAACGACTACCGCCAATATTACCTGGAAAAAGGCGACTTGCATCTATATTACAAAGGTTATGAGAACGATATCCTGCACGACATCAACTTCAACCATTTCTATCGGGCCATGAAGAAAGCGAAAACCATGCAGGACGACATGTTCGAACGCAAGTGCACCAAAGAGTACTTCCGCGCCACATACCTTATAGGCATGATTTACTCCATGAAGGGTAATCTCAAACTGGCCAAGCGCTATTTCGAGAAGGCTATTGACGAGGTAGACCGCTCTGTTCCCACTAATCTTATCAGCATCTACATCGACCTGGCCAATATCGAGATGGACGAGGAACCTGCCAACGCATTGAAGCACTTAGACGCTGCCATATCTATCATCCGGACCGCCGATCTCAGATATGAATACAGCGATGCCATCGGCTTTAAAACCATCATTGCCTTTGTTATGCGCAACTGGCAAATGCTGGACGAATGCTACAAAGAGTATTTGCAGTTAGAAAAAGACTATCCGAAAGACTTCAGCCGTACCTATTATAATTACGTGATGATAAGCAAACTGACGCGTAACGGACAGTACGACGAAGCCATGGCTTATACAAATAAGTTAACCAACGCTACCGACCGCTTCAGATTTCAGTTAGACATATGCAAAGTGATTGGCGACAGCGCTAAGATTGTACTTGCACTTGAACGCTATCAACAGGCAAAAGACTCCGTCAACAATGTCATCATGAGCGAAGAGCTGATGGAGACTGCCCAAGATTTGGACATCGCAAAGGAACAGCACAAGAACGAGGTAGCAGAACTAAAAGAGCGCGCATATCTTCTTATCATCTGTCTCTCCTTGATTACCATTGTCATTCTCGCCTGCTTTGTCAGGAGTCGCAGGATTAGCCTCCGTAAGATGAAGATGAAGAACAAGCAGTTGGAGATTGCGCGTGACAAGGCTCAAGAGTCAGAGCGTATGAAGATGAACTTCCTAAACAACATGAACCATGAGATACGCACACCGTTGAACATCATCAGCGGCTTTGCGCAGATTGTCAGTTCCCCCAACTTCATCGCCTCACCAGAAGAGCGTCAGGAGATTTCCAACCGCATCCAGAAAAGTTCCAACAACATCACACGTATCATTGAGGAACTGCTGGACATATCAAGCAAAGAATCTGTACGATACGTTGTCAAGGACGACTACCTTCCCTGCAACGTCCTGACCCGTGAGGCAGTCAACAAGTTCAAAGTCCCCACCAATTGCACATCTGAGATTGTCTTCAAGACTGACTTGCGCGACTCGTTTATGATACAGACGAACCGCAAGGAAGTCCAGAAGATTTTGAACTGCCTGCTTAACAACGCCTGCAAGTTTACTGAAAATGGCACCATTATTGTAAAGAACTCATACAACAAAGCAACCAAACAGGTAGAAATCAGTGTCACCGATAACGGCATCGGCATCCCCAAGGAAGACAGAGAGAAAATCTTCGACTATTTCTACAAGATTGACAATTACAAGGAAGGCATCGGCTTAGGACTGCCTCTGGCACGTCGCACGGCACGCCAGCTTGGTGGCGATGTCACACTCGACAGCAGCTACACGGAAGGAGCCCGCTTCATCGTCGCTCTGCCCATCGATTGATGGGCTATACGATGCGCAGTGTCTGGTCGCAGTAGTCGAGAACGGCCGTGCGATGGGTAATAAAGATGATGGTTTTCTGACTATTGCCCTCCAGCAACTGTTTGAGAAGCCGCTGCTCCGTTTCAGGGTCAAGGGCTGACGTTGCCTCATCGAAAAGCATGATTGGACGGTTACGCAGCAAGGCACGGGCAATGGCTATGCGCTGTGCCTGTCCCTCAGAGAGTCCTCCACCCGACTCGGAACAGACCGTATCAAGCTGCTGAGGCAGATCTGCTACAAACTCGGCACACGCCATTCGCAGCGCCTGCCACAGTTCTTCGTCAGTGGCATGGGGTGAAGCAAGCAACAGATTATCACGGATAGTACCGCTCAGGAGCGTGTTTCCCTGAGACACATACACCATGTTGCAACGGTGCTGTGGCGTGATTGCCGTCTGACGGTCCTCGTCGTAAATCTCTACGTGTCCTCCTGTCGGCTGCATCAGCGCCAGAATCAGTCTGACGAGTGTTGTCTTGCCGGCACCCGTCTCACCAAGAACGGCGGTACAGGTTCCAGGCTTGAAGTCGAACGAGAGATGCCAGAGTACGGGAACCTCTGACTCTTCATAGGTAAAACATACATCATGCAGACGAATACCGCAACGCCCTGGTAACAAATCATCCTCACCCTGACACTCCACCGGGACTTCCTCAAGCTCCAACAAGCGCTCGGCTGCCGTAAACACACTGACGAAAGCCGGAGCCAGGCGAATCATGTCGCGTGCCGGGCCCTGTATGCGATAAACCAGCTGCAGGAAAGCCGTCATCTGTCCGAAGGTAATGGTGCGGGCACTCAAGCGCACAGTTCCCCAAAGGAATGCAATAAGATAGCCCAGTGAGAAACCGCCGTTAACGAACAGGTTTGAGACAATGGAGAACTTGGTACGCTGACGCACGTGATGACGCAGTTCAGCCTGCTGTTCCTCCAACTGCCCAACCATCCGCTTTCCGGCCTCCATTGTCTTCAGCAACGTCACATGCTGGACGGCTTCTGTCAGCAAGTTCTGTATACGGCTGTCACTCGTGCGAACACGTCGCGAAAGCTTGCGCATCTGTGCCACATAAATACGACTGACAGATACGAAGAGAGGCAATATACCTACAGTGACAATTGCCAGCCACGTATCCATCTGCAAAAGATAGAAGAAAGCACCCACAAACATCATGACCACCGACAATGTTTTAGGCAATGTCTCCGTAATAAACCCGACCACAGTCTTGACATCCTCCTCCATGCGGTTAATCACGTCGCCCGTATGATAGGCATTCTTTCCACGCCATTCTGAGCGCAACAAACGATCCAGAATCTGCTGTTGCATGACATTTTGGGCCTTGACACCAAGAATATTCTTAATCCAGACACGCAGGATGTTCAGTGCAAACTCGCAGAGAATCAGTCCGCCCATCATCGCCACGCCCCAATAGATGGAACCTTCGCGCGCACCAGAAGCAACATCAATGGTGTGTTGCATAACCATCACCATCAACAGACTGACACCAACACCGATAACGCCGATAGCAGCGTTCATCACCGTCTGCCGGCGGTTACCTTTCAGCACCCGCCACAACCACCGCAGCAACTGAGGCACAGTATAACGGCTCTCCGGATTATGTAGTCTCTGTAAAAAGTTCACGCCTTCTTTTCTATCCTCTCTTATCTACCTCACATCCGCTCCCCACATCATCTTTTCACGTAACGTGTTGAAATATCGATGGTCCGAGCGTTTTACCACCTTAATATAATAAGGAGCGCGACGGAGGGTAATCTTCGTTCCCTCTTTGTACTTCTCCGAGCGTCCATCGATTGCCACCAAGAATGAGTGACTGCGGCTTTCCACATCAAGTTCAATTACCGATGAGTCAGGAATGACGATTGGCCGTATATTCAACGAGTGAGGCGCAACGGCAGTCATGGAGAACACCTTCGTGCCAGGCACAATGATAGGACCGCCATTCGACAGAGAATATGCTGTCGAACCTGTAGGCGTCGATATCACCAGTCCGTCAGCCTGATAGGTCGTCAGCAACTGGCCGTTAATATGTGCACTGATACTAATCATCGAGGCCGTATCGCGTTTCAGTATCGCCACGTCATTCAACGCATAGTTACCGTCAGCCATGGGCTGTCCGTCAATCTCCACCTCAATAACGGCACGGCTCTCAATAGCGTAATCGTCACGATGGAGGGCATCCATCGTATGCTCAATATCATCAGGACTGATATCAGCCAGGAAACCGAGACGTCCCATATTCACGCCAAGGATGGGGATATTCTTCTTCCCTACCCGACTGGCCGTTTTCAGAAACGTACCGTCACCACCCATGGAGATGGCGAAATCAGCCGTGAAGTCATCATCTGAAAGCACCTTCGTGGCGTTTATATCCAAATGCTGGTTGTCTTTCAGGAAATAGTAATACTCCATGTCAACATACAGCTCACCCCCATAACGGGCGATGGTCGACAACACCTTCTGGATGCTGGCCGACTTCTTGACCTGATAAATATTGCCGAAAAGGGCGAATCTTAGCTTACGTTGCGTCATTTTTCCCGCTGATTGTTCGTTGTTTCAAAAAGATTTGCTATCTTTGCGACTGCAAATATAAGTATTTTCCTTGAAACAACGAAGAGATTATGGCAAAAGTTTATGTATTCCTTGCTGACGGCTTCGAAGATGTCGAAGCCCTGATACCCATTGACGTACTGCGTCGCGGCGGTGTAGAGGTTATCACGGTGAGCACCACGGAGTTCCCGTTGGTAGAATCTGCACATGGCGTAAACATCGAAGCAGACATACAGTTTGAGCAATCCGACTATCAGGATGCCGACCTGCTGATGCTCCCCGGCGGCATGCCCGGAGCTGCAAATCTTTACGACCACGAGGGTGTCTGCAAGGCTGTCTGCGATCAGGCTGCTGCCGGCAAGAAGGTGGCTGCTATCTGCGCTGCCCCTGCTGTCGTGCTCGCACCTCTGGGGCTGCTTGAGGGCAAGAAGGCCACCTGCTACCCCGGTTTCGAGAAGGCACTCGAGGGTGCTACCTACACTGGCGACCTCGTCACTGTCGATGGTAACATCACCACCGCCGAAGGCCCTGCAGCCGCCTTCCCCTATGCCTATGAGCTGCTCAGTCAGTTAGTTGACAAGGCCACAAGCGACCAGATTGCCGAAGGCATGCGCTTCAAGCACTTGATGCAGAAATAATGGATTATATCATTATTGTGGCAGGCGGCAAGGGTCTGCGAATGGGAAGCGACATTCCGAAGCAATTCCTGCCAATAGGTGGGAAGCCTGTACTGATGCGGACATTGGAGCGGTTTCGTGAATATTCCGAGGACCTGCAGATTATCCTTGTGCTGCCCGAGGCGCAACAGGCGTATTGGAAGGAACTCTGCAAAGAATACGATTTCAAGGTGGAGTACCTGTTGACCGATGGCGGCGAGACTCGCTTCCATTCGGTGCAGCATGGTTTGGCACTGATTCCCGACGATGCCGAGGGCGTTGTCGGCGTACACGACGGTGTACGTCCGTTTCCCAGCATCGATGTTATCCGTCGTTGCTACGAGACAGCACGCACAGCCAAAGCCGTCATACCTGTCATCCCCGTCGTTGAGACAGTCCGTCATCTGGAAGAAGACAAATCTGTTACCGTACCACGTGGCGACTACCGTCTGGTGCAGACACCACAGACGTTTGACATACAGCTACTTATGGCTGCCAACCGCCAGCCCTACAACGACAATTTCACCGATGATGCGTCGGTGGTGGAGAGCTATGGCCACGCCATAACGCTCGTCGAAGGCAATCGCGAGAATATCAAGATTACTACGCCCTACGATCTGAAGATAGCAGAAATATTGATATAACATGGATATACTGCAACAGGACATCATGTACTTGCCGGGCGTAGGCCCCAACCGCAAGAAGATGCTGAGCAAGGAACTCGGCATTGAAACCTATGGTGACCTGCTGGAGTACTATCCATATAAATATGTGGACCGCACGCGGCTCTACACCGTACACGAACTGACTGGCGACATGCCGTTTGTACAGGTAGTGGGCCATATCCTGAGTTTTGAGACATTCCCAATGGGACCGCGCAAGGAGCGCGTCGTAGCCCACTTCACCGACGGCACTGGCATCATGGACTTGGTGTGGTTCAATGGCGGCAAGTATGCTGCGCGAACCTATAAGATAGGACAAGATTACCTCGTCTTCGGACGCCCGTCGGTCTTCAACAATCGCATACAGGTACAACATCCCGACATGGATGACGCGTCGAAAATCGACGTGACAGCCATGGGCATGCAGCCATACTACAATACGACGGAGAAGATGAAGAAGGCGGGGCTGACCTCGCGCTCCGTAGAACGCCTCACCAAAACGCTTGTAGAAAAGCTGCCGCCACTGC
>Ga0265300_10002638_pt1 | contig 15298 bp, 10 predicted proteins | sample AusTroGonzalo_MG_FD_193482 | JGI IMG/M metagenome (GOLD analysis project Ga0265300, IMG submission 193482) | Bovine rumen microbial communities from tropical cattle in Woodstock, Queensland, Australia - Gonzalo_03 | ecosystem: Host-associated > Mammals > Digestive system > Stomach > Rumen ...
TTAGCGTTTCTCATGATCTCTGCCACAAAAGTATGGGCCGAGCAAGTTGTTATCCAGACCAAGAACACCACAATGGTGCTTAATGTTGAGGGTAATAAACAGCCACAGTATGTTTATTTTGGCACACATCTTAGCGATTATGATCTGCAGAATATGCAGTTGCCTCGTAACGGTCGTATGGATGCCTATCCTGCTTATGGTATGAACTGTCCAGCTGAGGCTGCCATCGCCATGCGTCATGCCGATGGTAATATGTCGACGGTGTTGGTTGCTGATTATGTTGATGAGATTGAGGGCGATGGTAATAATCGCGAGTATCGCATCCGTTTGGTAGATCCTGTATATCCTGTAACAGTCGATCTTTGCTATCGTGCAGTTTATGATGAGGATATCATTGAGACCTGGACAGAGATAAAAAACGGAGAGGCTAAGCCTGTTACTCTTACTCAGTTTGCATCATGCTCTCTGCCCATACGTCGTGGCAATGTATGGCTTTCGCACTTTTATGGCTCATGGGCTAATGAAGCCCGTCTGGTTGAGGAGCCAATTCTTGCTGGTCAGAAGGTAATTAAGAATAAGGATGGCGCGCGTAACTCGCATACCGATCATGCAGAGGTGATGTTCTCGCTTGATGGAAAGGCTCGCGAGAATAGTGGCGATGTGATTGGTGCAGCCCTCTGCTATTCAGGCAATTATCAGCTGAAGGTTGAGACTGATGATACAGAATACCACTATTTCTTTGCAGGAATCAACCCCGACAACTCTGAATATCATCTTAAGAAGGGTGAGACTTTCACCACACCAAAAGTAGCGCTGAGTTTTTCAAGCTGCGGACTCTCAGGTGTATCGCGCAATTTCCACAAGTGGGGCCGCAAGTATATGCTGGCTCATGGCGATAAGGAGCGCAAGATACTGCTCAACTCTTGGGAGGGCGTTTATTTCGACATCAACCAGAAGGGTATGGACCAGATGATGGGCGACATTGCCTCTATGGGTGGAGAACTCTTTGTTATGGACGATGGTTGGTTTGGTGATAAGTATCCTCGTAAGACTGATAACTCTTCGCTTGGAGACTGGGTGGTAGATAAAAACAAACTACCAGAGGGTATTGAGGGATTGCTTCGCGATGCCAAGAAGCACGACATAAAGTTTGGTATCTGGATTGAACCAGAGATGACCAACTCTGTTTCTGAGCTTTATGATGCTCACCCCGATTGGATTATCAAGGCTCCTAAGCGCGATGCTGTTCAGGGGCGTGGAGGTACGCAGCTCATTCTCGACATGAGTAATCCTAAGGTACAGGACTTTGTGTTCTCTGTTGTAGATAACCTCATGACCAAGTATCCTGAGATAGATTATATTAAGTGGGATGCCAATATGCCTATTCTGAATCATGGTTCGCAGTATCTCACAATGAATGATCAGAGCCATCTCTACATAGAGTATCATCGTGGTTTAGAGAAGACTTGCAAGCGCATACGTGCCAAGTATCCTGAGCTTACCATCCAGGCTTGTGCATCAGGTGGTGGGCGTGCTAACTGGGGCGTACTGCCTTACTTTGATGAGTTTTGGGTAAGCGATAATACTGATGCTCTTCAGCGCATCTACATGCAGTGGGGCACCTCATATTTCTTCCCTGCCATCGCTATGGCCAGCCACATATCGGCTACACCTAACCACACCGTTTTCCGCACCACAGCCATGAAGTATCGCATCGATGTGGCTATGAGTGGACGCCTTGGCATGGAGATTCAGCCTAAGAATATGACTGACGATGAGAAAGCCCTTTGTCGCAAGGCCATCGCTGAGTACAAGCAGATTCGCCCCATCGTGCAGTTTGGTGACATCTATCGTCTTGTTTCGCCTTACGATAAGATTGGTTTGGCTTCGCTCATGTACGTCAATGAGACTAAGGATAAGAGCGTGTTCTTCTGGTGGAAGACTGAGTCGTTCCAGAACGAGCATCTGCCACGTGTAAAAATGGCTGGTCTTGATGCCAATAAGAATTATAAGGTACACGAACTGAATCGTATCGACCTCAAGCCTATGGACATTGAAGGAAATGTTTTCAGTGGTGCCTATCTGATGAATCACGGTTTGGAGATGCCTTATCGTAATGAGCCTGAGTGGTCGAAAAAGAACGATTGGAGCAGCCGTGTACTTCTGTTAGAAGCTCAATAACTTAACTAAACAATATGATTATGGAGGAGAACAACAACAAAAACTTGTCCCGTCGCGATTTTCTTCGCCGATTGGGTATGGGCGCAGGAGCCGTTATGGCTTCGAGTGTTATGGGGCCGCTACGTGCGTTGGCTCAAGATGATAAGAAGGCGTCTTCGCCTGTCAATCGTATGACCTATCGTGTTCAGCATGGATCTGGCGAGCAGATTTCTCTGCTTGGTTTTGGCATGATGCGATTGCCAAATAATCAGGAAGAGGTAAACCAGTTGGTAGATTATGCCATAGAGCATGGCGTTAACTACTTCGATACCGCCCCCATGTATATGGGCGGTCAGTCGGAGGTGCTTACTGGCAATGCCCTTAGCCGTCATCCGCGCGACAAGTACTATATTGCTACCAAGATGTCGAACCAGAATCAGCGCCTTTGGAGCTTTGAGGAGTCGCAGAAGATGTACTACCAGTCATTCCAGCGCCTTAAGGTTGATCATATCGACTATTATCTGCTGCACAGCATTGGCGGCGGAGGTATGGACACGCTCAACAAGCGATTCTTCGATAATCATCTGCTTGAGTTCTTGTTGAAAGAGCGTGAGGCTGGTCGTATTCGTCATCTGGGATTCTCGTATCATGGAGATGTGCGCCCGTTTGACTGGCTGTTAGACCATCAAGATGAGTATCACTTCGATTTTGTTCAGATTCAGATGAACTTCCTCGATTGGCGACATGCCTCTATGGGTAACGGTTGGCGTAAGGATGCTGATGCTGAATATCTGTATAATAAGTGCGAGAAGACGGGCGTGCAGTGCGTAATTATGGAACCTCTGCGTGGTGGAGCCTTTGGCAAGATGGCTCAGGAACTTACTGACCAGCTAAAGGCTGTACGTCCTAACGATAGTACTGCTCGTTGGGCCTTCCGTTGGGTGGGCTCTCATCCCAATATCCTGACCACATTGAGTGGTATGAACCAAATGGACCACATGAAGGAGAATGTTGAGACCTTCTCGCCGCTCGAGAATTGTACTGAGGCTGAGAATACATTGCTGGCTGAGATTGCCGACCAGATGGCAGGATTCCCAACCATTCCTTGCACAACTTGTGCCTATTGCATGCCTTGTCCTTATGGAGTGGATATTCCAGGTAACTTTGCCTACTACAACGAGGCTGTAAACTCTCACATCCTGCCACTACCTGAGAAGCAGGCTGCCGACTATGTCACTAAAAAACAGCAGTTTGCCGATGGCTTGCGTAATGCCCTGCCTAACGTAGAAACATGGGCTCGCAGCTGTGCCGATTGTGAGGAATGTCTTGCCAAGTGCCCTCAGCAAATCCGCATCCCTAACCAAATGGCTCGCATAGTAGAGTTACTCAGAAAGTAAAAAGCTGAAGCCTCCCGTCATTACGATGGGAGGCTTCTTCTTGCTAACGTCTATGTCTATCTGATGTATGAAAATACAATTACTTACCTATATTTAATTCTACGTTCAAGTCGTCGGTAGAACTCGACAAGTCTGTATCTACCTGGTTAGTGTCTGTGAGCAGACTTTCTACTTTAGGCTTGAAAAGCACTTCGTGTGTCGCAGTCACAAAGAGCATCAGCATATTGGTATTCTCTTCATCCACGTTGTTTTCAACCAGTCGTTTGTGAACCATATTCTCCATACCCTCTTTGAACTCTGTCTTTAACACTGCCGCCTCGGGGTTGTTATTCTCGTTGCCGGCAATGTGCAACAGGAAGCCCTTGCACATCTGTTCGCCCATGCTTTCCATAAACCACGCACGGAAATCCTCTATGTTTGTGGGAAGAATATCTTCTGGGAGATTGCTATCGGTAAGAACGGACCGATAACTATCAAATACTGGCCAGAATGCATCTATATGATTCTTCATAATGTCGGGTAGAGCATCTTTATAAAGTTGATAGCTAACCTTACTTACATCGGCTATTGATGGTATCGACTTGATATATTGGGTGCTGACATTCCACTTCTTGAAGTTTCCGTTTACCTTTATGATACGCCATCCATTAGGGTATGTCAACAGAGAACCAGTCTCTACTTCTACCAGACTGTCAATACCAGCTTCCAATTTTTCGCGATACTGTGCAATATCAAGCATATGGGCGTGACCAGAAAATACAAGATGTATGCCGTTCTTCGTCATCTTGTCGGCTACTTCCTCATAATTTTTGAGTACGTTTTCTTTCTGCAAGCTGCTCTTTCCATCGTAGTGCTCCATCACGTTGTGGTGCTGCATCACAACCACCTGCTTACCCTTTTCGTGTGCTTTGTCGGTCTCATCCAACATCCACTTCATGGTAGTATCGCCAATGCTACCCGTGGTAGTGTCGATACATAGCAGTACCAGTCCATCGAATGGCTCACAAGCGTACGATAGCGATGCCTCATCTTTGGCATAGGCCATATTGAAGCCAAGGTCCTTATACAGCTCTGCAAACTGCTGCGGCGATGTGGAGCCGTCGGCATTATCCAGGTCGTGATTGCCTGGTATCACCACCACCTTTATACCCTCGCTCACCAACTTGCCCAGTGTATTGGCTACCAGCTTGTGGCTTTTCTGGTCGCCACGCTCTGTCAGGTCGCCTGTAATCAGCATCATATCGGGCTTGGCGTTCAGCGCATCGTCCACCAGCTTGTCCAAAATCTCTGTGCAGTATAGCAGCAATTTCGGGTCTTTAGTTGCGTCATTAGCTTGGTATTGATCATTTAGTAACTCTGGAGCCATCACATGGATGTCACTCAGCACCCAAATAGTCCTTTCGGTTTGTCCCTGGGAATCAGCATCATCGTCATGACTCACAGCGTTGTCGGCAACGTAGGTACACGATGTCATAGTTACTCCACATACTAGCGCCGCCAGCATGTTGCAAGAAAATCTTGAAAAAAAGCCTTTAGTCATATTTGTTAATAAATTGGATGTAGTAATATTGGTGGCAAATATATGAAAAAAAAATGATATCTAAAAGAAAATATTTGGAAAATTTTTAGTAGGGGCTCAAATACGTGTATAGTTATAGGTTTTTCATTTCGGTTTTCTAAGTATCCACTCAATATAATAGCCGATGCCAGCCTTGCCAGCATCATATCCCAACCAACCCAGAATGTGGTTGTTTACAAATTGCTTGGGCATCAGAGCGTATTGCAGCTTCCACAGCCAAGGATGATTCATGGTCCAGTTCGCACTACGCTGCAGGTGTTTCAGGTCGGGCAACGTCTCTTTAGTATAATCTGTAATTTTCTCTATCTCGAACCCACAGTTGGTGTAGTGGGTATTCAGTTCATCAAGCGATAAGAACGGAGCCGCCGCTCCTCCCTTCGCAGTCAACATGATAGCCATCTGGATTATCGGATCGTAAGTATCGAAAGCGGCTGCCAGAGCGTAATCATAGATTATCATCACGCCACCAGGTTTCAACACGCGATAAACCTCACGATAAATCCTCTCCTTATCCGTATTGTGGACAATAGTCTCAACGGCATAACACACATCAACAGAATTATCAGCCAATTGAGGAATGCTACTATAGTCTTGTTCGTAAATCGTCACATTCTGAGGCATCTTGTTCTTCTTTAGAGGAATAAGGTCTACACCAACAAAGTGCGACTTAGGGAAACCATAGGCAAGATACATGATATTGGCGCCTTGTCCGCAGCCAAGCTCCAGCACTGTGTCGCCATCTTTGATATAATCAGCAATGACATCGGGCTGATGATAGATATCCTCATTGGTAAAGACTCCATTCTTTGATATTCTGAAGTGCATGAAGCCGTCTTGCGAATGGAATAGTTTATAGGCCCAATGGCTGACTCGGAAATAATTGCGTATCTGTGCCAAAGAGTTTTTTTCACCTTTTATCAGTTTTTCCAGATCGATGAACTTTGACATCGCATCCACCTTGAAATGAATCCTATAAATGTAGTATCCTTTATTCATAAATGTAACTATTACCTTTTGTGTGCAAAGATACACATTTTTTTTATACTATGCATCATATCTCAGAAAAATAACTATCCAACCAGCTAGCCCTATTTCTATTCGAACGAGCGTAGTTTGGTGTCGAAATCCTTGGCACCGCCTGTCTCGTTGAAGAGTTTCTTCAGGAGACGGACGCGAGTGTTGGTTATGGTTTGAGGTGTGGAGATGGTTAGGGTGGCTATCTCTGTGGGCTGGAAGTTGTGGCGAATCAGCAGACAAACGCTTTGCTCCTTGGCATTAAGTGGCGAGAAGAGTAGTTGCAGGTTGGGACTAAGGGCATAAGAGCATTGTGCCAGAGCGTTCATGTCCTCATCGGATGCAGTTCGACCTTTATTGGCCGAGGCATGCAGAGAGGCTACGATGGTCTTGAGCTGCTCTGAGTTTTCACGTTCTTCGCGTTCGCGTTGCAATCGCATCTGGGTAAGTTCTTCACGAGTTTTATCGTATTTTTTCTGACTCTCAACAAAGCGGGCGTTAAGTCTGTCAATCCTTCTACGACTATACCAGATGGCTACTATCGTGATGAGTATCAGCAATAGGATGGCTGAGAGTAGCATGATGGTAATACGATACTGTTGGCGCTCTTTTTGTTGCTCGTCGAACTGGGTCTGAAGGTCGATGATGCTGGCAGCATCATTGCGCTGATAAAGTTCGTGATATACCTCATTCAGATGGCTGCTGTAATAGGCAGCCCTTTCAGTAGCTCCACGATTGGTAAGGTATCTTATTAGTTGTCGATAGGAGCTGATGCAGACATCGGGCGAGAAGGAGTTAACCAGTTGGTACCATTGCTCGGCAGCGCTTATTGTGTCTTTTTCGGCCAGATACACATCGGCCAGGAGTTTTGAGGCTCTGTCGGTTGGCGATTCCTGAAGGGCTTTGAGCAATAGCTGTTTAGCATCTTTGCGCTTGTTCTGTTGCATCAAGTAGCTGGCCACATTCGTAAGATAGGTGGCTCGAATTTCACCATCGGTCTTAGGCGCATAGGGCTTGGCCAGTTCGTTGTAGTAATGCAGACTATCAGTCTCGCCAAGCATATCGAAGGTCTGGGCAATGTTGTTCAGCGCCCTTACAATCCAGTCGTCCCTATGACATTGGTGGGCTGTGGCTAAGGCCTGCTTGTAATATCTTAGAGTTTGGGTATAGTTGTCCACATTATCGTTGATATCGCCAAGTACAAAATAAAGATAAGAATTGAAAACGGGATCCTTTACTTCCGATGCAATCTGTTCGGCATGCTTCATGGTGAGCACTGCCTCGTGGGTTTGCTGTTTATGGTAGAGCACGATAGCATAGTGCAGCAAGGCTCTTGCCAATCGCGGTTTATCGTTATGACTCTCATAATAATCCCTGCTGAACTGGATGGGCGATAAAGATTCTGTAACCAATCCGCTACGATGCAACGCCTCGGTATAAAGCAATCCGAAGAGGGCGCGATCGGGCTTGGAGAGTGTTGTATCTGCCCAAAATGGTTCAAGCATAATGACCACCGAGTCAGGATGCTCAACTACTATCTGTTCAGCCTGGGTAATAACGCTGTTGTGGGGCTGCTCTTGATGCGAGCAGCCCACAATAAAGAGAGAGAATAAAAGATAAACGATAATGATCATTTCAGTCGGAAGGTAAGGGGAACAGTATATTTAACACGTACTTTCTGGCCTTTCTGCTCGCCTGGTTTCCATCTTGGCATGCCAGAGATAACTCTAACGGCCTCGGCATCGAGCGATGGGAAAGTCTTCCTCACGACTTCGATATCAGTAATACTGCCATCGGTATTTACAACGAATGTTACAAGAACTCTGCCTTCTACCTTCTTTTTCTCTGCATCGGCAGGATACTTGACATTTTTTTGAAGGTATTCGAATAGGGCAGCCTGTCCGCCAGGATACTCAGGCATTTTCTCTACTACATCGAAAACCTGCTGATTCTTTTTAGCCACTACGGTCTTCTGGGCGCTCACTGTGGTGAGGCCAAACAAAGACATAAGTGCCATGATTATAAACTTCTTCATACTTTTCTAATTTTAAATGGTTCAACAATCAAATTGTCTGTCCGGACGGTGCAAAAGTAAGAGATTTCCTGCTTTTTTGCAAGAAATCCATTACATATTATTACACAAAGGGCTTTTTTCGACTCTTTTTTGTACAAAATCCATATAAATAGGGATTGCATAATTCTAAGAATCAGTCTACCTTTGCAGCCGAAAAATAAAAATGGTGTTTATAACACAAAAACCAATAAGTGTATGTATCAGAATCCCTTCTTTGCGGTCATCAACCATCAACCAGCCAGTCGTCCTCCTGTATGGATGATGCGACAGGCTGGTAGAGTATTGCCTCGCTATCGTGAACTGACCAAGACTCATCCGTTTCACTTTATCATGGCCAACGCTAAGTTGGCTGCTGAGGTAACGCTGATGCCGATAGAGGATATGGGTATGGATGCAGCTATATTGTTTAGCGACATTCTTGTTATTCCTGAAGCTTTAGGCGTAAAAGTAGAATGGACCAGAGAAGGGCCAGATTTCCAGCATCTGTTGTTAGGGGTTGAACACCCTTCGTCAGAGCTTAGTTTTGACTCTTCGAAACTGGTGCATGTGGCTGATGCACTCGACGAGATACATAGGCAAAAATCAAACGATACACCTGTTATCGGCTTCTGTGGAGGTCCGCTAACATGCCTTTGCTATATGCTTAGAGGGCGTGATGCTACCCTGCAGTTTACTGATGTGGTGCGATATCTGTACACCAACCCTACGGAATCGCGACAGATACTCGAAGCTATAACAAGTGCCACAGAGTGGTATGTAAACATGCAGGCAGAGCATGGTATAGATGCTTTCCAGATATTCGAGTCGTTTGCTGGCATTGTTCCTGCAGAGCTGTATAATGATATTGTGATGCCTTTTGTGCGTCGCATAACAGCTGCTGCGCGTAAGCATGGACTACCTGTGATCTTCTTTCCAAAGGGATTTGGTGCAGGATTACACTCACTGTCAAAGCAAGAGTGCGACTATGTAAGCATAGATTGGCAAACACCTTTATCTGTGGCTCGCAAGATAGTAGATGAAGATTTAGGGCTACAGGGTAATATGGATCCGCGAATACTATTTGCTTCACAGAATGTTATTGAGAAACAGCTGAAGAATTATGCTGAATTCTATCGTGAGAATCCAAATTTTATATTTAACTTAGGTCACGGATTGCACAAAGACACTCCAATAGAGAATGTATGCTTTGTAACCGACTGGTTTAAAACACAATTAGATTTAAAATAAAAGATTTATGTTTTTAGGATTGATTTTAACATCGCTGTTGACCGTTGAAGGTCCAGAGATTACTCCCGCTGACACTACAACAGCCCGTTCGTATGAACTTGACGAGGTTGTGGTAAGTGCATTCAAGTCAAACAAGTATGATTTAGTACCTGCATCGCGTACTGCCTTGTCTGCCCGCCAGATAAGTAACAGACAGATTAATGGTATAAAAGAGTTGACTGCTATTATCCCCAATTTTTATATGCCCGACTATGGCTCTAGAGCCAGTTGTCCGGTGTTTGTACGAGGCGTAGGCAATAAGTCGGATGGTACAGGTATAGGTTTCTATGTTGATGGTGTACCTTATTATGAGCCTTTGTCGTTTGATACCGATCTGGGCGATGTAGCATCGGTTGAAGTGCTGCGTGGTCCACAGGGAACTCTTTACGGACGAAATGCCATTGGCGGCATCGTGAACATTAGCACACGTAACCCCTTGGAATATCAGAACACCCGTGTGCGTCTGGGGTATGGCCGTTATAATGATTTGCGTACCCAGATATCTAATTATACTAAGGTGTCGGATAAGTTTGGTTTCACCTTTGGTGCTTTGTATCACCACAACGATGGTGCTTTCCGCAACAGCTATCTCGACGAGAAGGTAGACAAGATGAATGAGACAGAAGAGCGTATAGGCTTGTACTACAAACCCTCAGAGTCTTGGCTGATACGCCTTACAAGCAATTTTACCTATAGCGATCAGGGTGGATACCCCTATGCTCCTGTTGATGTAGAGACTAACACCTTGCAGCCCATCAGCTATAACCGTTACAGCTCGTTCCGTCGTCTTATCAGCACTAACGGACTTGGTATTACATATACAGGATCTGTGGTTAGCTTTAATAGCCAGACATCATTCCAGTATATCAAATCTAAGCAGGCTATCGATCAGGACTTTACTGTTACAGATAAGTCGTTTGTTGAGAATGCACGTCATCAGAATATGGTGTCGCAGGAGTTTACCCTCAAGTCGAATGGCGACAGTCGTTATCAGTGGGTGGTTGGTGCCTTTGGTATGATGGAGCATGTTGATCGTACCGTAGATAACTTCTCTCCATCAGCAGGTTCGCTCAGCCATACCGACTATTGTGTACCTACTAGTTCTCTGGCCTTGTATCACCAGAGCACCTATAACATCTGGCGCGGTCTCTCGGCTACGGCAGGTGTTCGTTTCGACTATGAGCATGCTAAGACCAAATATGATAACCTGAAGGTGAAAGCTGCTCCATTTACTGATGGCTATCTGGAATATGCAGATTTGCTGTCATCGGCAAGTGGTGAGTCTTTTGAGAGTACAAAGAACTTCACACAGTTTACGCCTAAGTTCACGCTGCAGTATAATACTACCGAGAATAACCTTTTCTATGCATCGGTAACACGTGGATATAAGCCTGGAGGTTTCAATAAGTCGTTCTCTACTGCCGATCAGCGTTCGTATGAGCCTGAGTATAGCTGGAACTACGAGGTTGGTGCAAGTGTCAACCTGATTCGCGACTTGCTTACCATTAGTGCCGATCTGTTCTATATTGACTGGCGCGAGATGCAGATAACATCTACTATAGCAGGTGTAGGCAATATTACCACTAATGCTGGTCATACTGATAGTAAGGGTGTGGAGTTTGATATTGCCTTCCGTCCGCTTAAAGGTCTACAGTTCAATGCTAATTATGGTTATACCTATGCTCGATTCCTGTCGTATGAAAAGAGCGAGACAGTGAGCTACACCAACAATCGCCTGCCTATGGTGCCAAACCACACATTGAGTGTTGATGGAAACTACACTATCAATCCTCAGGGCTGGTTAGATCGCATCATGATTAATGTTGGGCTTCGCGGTTTGGGTCGTATCTATTGGGCAGAAGACAATCTGGTAAGTCAGGATTTCTATGCACTCCTGAATGCCAAGGTGGCTCTTACCAAAGGCATCGTAACTTGGGAACTGTGGGGTAAGAACCTGACAGATACCAATTATATGGCCTACGGATTCAAGTCGTCATCAGGTAACTATGCACAGGCTGGTAAACCATTGACATTTGGAACAACCATCGAAATAAATTTCTAATTCCAATCATGATATGACAACTACCGCAAGCGTTGAAAATGTGCGAAAAATAAATCTCGCCACCTTCTTCTGCCTTTATATTGCGCAGTTCATTCCTTCTACATTTATTACTACCGCTATGCAGGTAACTATGCGCCAAGCCAATTACGGCTTGGCCACCATAGGCTTGCTACATCTGGTCCATATCCCATGGATGGTAAAGTTTCTATGGGCTCCAATGGTCGATCGCCAGTGTTCTAATATCTCTAACTACAGACGCTTCATTCTGCTCATGGAGTCGGTTTATGCGCTTTCTATCATCAGTATTGGTTTCCTGGATATATCGGCCGACATCTACTTTATCTTTGTGTTGGTGTTTATATCCATGTTTGCATCTGCCACTCAGGATATTGCTACCGATGGCTTGGCTGTACGAGCCTTTGGTAAGGGCGATCATAGTGCAGTAAACAGCATGCAGTCTATGGGCCGTTATGCAGGTGCCTTCTTGGGTAGCGGCATTTTTATTGTGATGCTCGACCACTTCGGTTGGAGTGTGGTGTTCCCTCTTTTGGGAATTATTGCACTACTGATGGTTGTGCCTCTACAGTTCAATAAAAAGATACATATTGAACCGCGTTCGCCTAAGCAGCGTGCTAAGCTGATGGACTTTATGTGGTTCTTCTCGCGTCGCCAGATAATTCCACATGTCATCTTCCTGCTGCTCTATTTCATGGGTATCATAGGTATTATCGCCAATGTGCGTCCTTATATGGTTGACCTTGGCTATAACATGAAGGAGATAGGTGTATGGTTTGGGATGGTGGGTACTGCTACCTCATTATTAATGGCATGGGTGGCCCATGTGTTTATTCGTCGGATAGGCATGTATCGCGCTCGCTTGATAGTGGCTATTATGATAGTAACAGCTCCCCTTTATTTCCTGTTGATCACATTCACTGCGCCCACGCTGCCGTTGTTGGTTGGTGGCTTGCTGTTAGTAAAAACATGTCATGCGTTTGCTTCGATAGTGGTTTATACTACAGCAATGGATTGTGTACGCGAAGGTCGAGAGGGAACTGATTTTACTATTCAGGTGGTTGTGGTGCATCTCAGTTCGTCGCTCATCTCGCTCATTTCTGGTGGAGTGGGCGAATGGCTCGATTATCGTGGATTGTATATCATTGAACTGGCTATTGCTATTATTAGCCTAATATATGTTATCAGAGTATTTATACCCAATCAGATGTTAGCACGATGGTAAAAAAGGTTCTCTTTACAGCTCCTGATACCTATCAGCCTCATTTGTGTATGGCTATGGCGGTGGCACAGAATAATGTTATCAACCCTGTATTCGTACCTTTTATTAACACATTCTTGTATACCGAACATACTTCATTTGTTGAGTTTTGTAGTGTGGCGGCATCATACGATTATGTTATATGCTCGAGCAAAATGGCTGTTTGGGCATTACAATCATCAGGAATGGAGCCTTCTTTATTAGAAGGTAAGGTTATTGCCATTGGTAACGATCAGTTATTGGTGAAAGATATGCTTGGCTTCGATTCTATCATGCAAGATGCCAAACCCAGTATGATGGGTATTGTTGACGCCTTGAAGCATCAGCCAGCGTTGTCAGCTAAGCGTATTGCCGTGTTAATGCCAGAGTTTACAGGTCTGCCAGTACCCTCTACTATCACCAGCTTTCTTAATGCCCTTAGTAATACTGGAGCCAGTGTTATTAACGTGTATTGCTATCGTACCGTTGCTATGGAGCAAGAGCATTATGCTAAAGCCGTAGAATATATTCTTGAAAAAGAAATCGATGCGATTGCTATTACGAGTGGTGGTGAGGCTCATGTGTTATCAAAGCTTTTGTCGTTTGCTGTAGCTCAAGGCAAACCAATCGATGTGCCAATCTATTCGTATGGCCCTTATACCACGCGTTGTGCCCAAGAAGTATCGCTGCCAATAGCGGGTACATCTCCCAAATACAAAAGTTTTTTAGACTTTATTGATTATCTTTCTACAAAATAACAGCACCTTCCTATTTGGGAGGGTGCTGTAGTAAAAGATTAAAACTTGGAAAAGTGATTAATATGCTTGTTCATGAACGCCCTTTACGGCTCTACCGCTTGGATCATTCATGCCTTTGAAGGCAGCATCCCACTCAAGAGCGATGGCTGTAGAGCAGGCTACGCTGGCCTCGCTTGGAACACTCTTGGCAGCAGAGTCGCTGGGGAAGTGTTCGGCAAATATAGAGCGGTAGTAATATTCTTCTTTGTTCTTTGGAGGGTTGATGGGGAATCGCTCTGCAGCGTGTGCCATCTGCTCATCGCTTACAGCCTCTGAGGTTATCTGCTTCAATGTGTCAATCCAAGAATAACCAACACCATCACTGAACTGTTCCTTCTGGCGCCAAGCTACCTCTGCTGGCAGCATATCGGCAAATGCCTCGCGCACAATTTTCTTCTCCATAGTGGTGCCTGGGCACATCTTGGCCTCTGGGTTGGTGCGCATAGCTACATCAAGGAACTCCTTGTCGAGGAATGGTACTCGTCCCTCAACACCCCAAGCGCTCAAACTCTTGTTGGCGCGCAGACAATCGTAGAGGTGAAGTTTAGAGAGCTTGCGAACTGTTTCATCGTGGAAATCTTTGGCCGATGGAGCTTTGTGGAAGTAGAGATAACCTCCGAAAATCTCGTCGGCTCCCTCGCCTGAGAGTACCATCTTGATACCCATCGACTTGATTACGCGAGCCAACAGATACATAGGTGTTGAGGCTCGAACGGTGGTAACATCGTAAGTCTCGATAAAGTAGATAACATCGCGGATGGCATCAAGGCCCTCCTGTATAGTGTAGTTGATTTCGTGGTGAACGGTACCTATATGGTCGGCCACCATTTTAGCTTTTGCAAGATCGGGTGCCCCTTTAAGTCCAACAGCAAACGAGTGCAGACGTGGCCAGTAGGCACGAGTCTGTGAATTGTCTTCGATACGGTGCTCACTGAATTTCTCGGCAATGGCAGAGATGACTGATGAATCAAGTCCTCCTGACAGCAATACTCCGTAAGGTACATCACTCATAAGCTGACGCTTAACGGCATCTGTAAGTGCATCGTGGATAGCCTTGCTACTGGCTTGATTGTCCTTAACGGCATCGTACTCAAACCAGTCGCGCTTGTAGTAGCGCTTCATGCCTGGGTCGCCACTATAGTAGTAATGTCCTGGGAGGAATGGCTCGTAGCGCTCGCATTGACCTTCTAAGGCTTTTAGTTCTGATGCTACATAAACGGTGCCATCGGCATCGTAACCAATATAAAGTGGGATAACTCCAATGGGGTCGCGAGCAATGAGGAACTCATTCTTCTTCTCGTCGTAAAGTGCAAAGGCAAAGATACCACTCAGGTCTTCGAGGAAGTTGATGCCTTTTTCGCGATAGAGTGCCAGAATGACCTCACAGTCGCTTCCTGTCTGGAACTCATACTGACCAGCATAGCGGCGACGAATCTCCTGATGGTTGTAAATCTCACCGTTTACTGCTAGAATCTGCTTACGGTCAGGTGAGAACAAAGGCTGACCACCCGATTCTGGATCCACGATACTCAATCGCTCGTGGGCCAGAATGGCTGATCCGCCACAGTAGATACCACTCCAGTCAGGTCCGCGATGGCGGATTTTCTGACTCATCTTCAATGCCTTTTGTCGCAGTGCCTGCGACTGCTCCTTTACGTTGAATATTCCTACTATTCCACACATAGTTTTTTATC
>Ga0265300_10002640_pt1 | contig 15296 bp, 17 predicted proteins | sample AusTroGonzalo_MG_FD_193482 | JGI IMG/M metagenome (GOLD analysis project Ga0265300, IMG submission 193482) | Bovine rumen microbial communities from tropical cattle in Woodstock, Queensland, Australia - Gonzalo_03 | ecosystem: Host-associated > Mammals > Digestive system > Stomach > Rumen ...
GACGAACACCGTGGGGATGCAGAGCGTGTCCCACTGGATGAAAACGGGGGACATGGGATCCCAGGCGGTATAGCCGCGGGCCTCGAAGGTCGCGCGGATGCCGCCGTTGGGGAACGACGAAGCGTCCGGCTCCTGCTGGACCAGGGCCTTTCCGTCGAACGACTCGATGACGCCACCATGGCCGTCCATGTCGATGAAGGAATCGTGTTTCTCGGCCGTGCCTTCGGTCAGGGGCTGGAACCAGTGGGTGACATGGGTCACATGGTGTTCGAGCGCCCACTCTTTCATGCCGCGGGCCACACCGTCGGCCGTCTTCCGGTCAAGGGGCTTTCCTTCATCAATACACTCGAAGAGCGCCTGCAGCGTCTCCGGATCCAGGTACTTCCGCATTTTGGCGCGGTCAAACACGCGCTCAGCGAAATATTCAGAGATTTTTTCCTCGGGGGTTTCCACGGCGGGAGCCTTCTTGACGAAAGCTTTCCTCACCAGATCGGTGCGGTCGATACTCATAAGGCGTCAGGATTTGATGCCGTAAAGATAGTGTTTTTCGGGAATTCTTGCGTATCTTTGAAAAATGAATCGGGAAAAAGAAATCGCACGCGTGACCCTGGCGGGCAGTGTGGTCAATCTGCTGCTGGTGTGTCTGAAATTCGTGGCAGGCGTGGCTGACACAGTGCCGCTATGATCTCGGATGCCATACACTCCATGTCGGACTTCGTGACCGACATCGTCGTGCTGGTTTTCGTGCGGATCAGCGGCCGTCCCGAAGACAAAGACCATGACTACGGCCATGGCAAATACGAAACGGTAGCGACGCTCTTCATCGGCCTGGCGCTGGCCGCGGCTGCCATCGGCATTGTGGTTTCCGGAGCCACCAAACTGGCCGCCTGGATCCAAGGCGAAGACCTGCCGGCACCCGGGAAACTGGCCCTCTGGGCAGCGCTTATCTCCATCGTCGCCAAGGAAGCCCTCTATCAATATACGCGCATCAAGGGAGAGAAACTGAATTCCCCGTCGCTCCGGGCCAATGCCTGGCACCACCGTTCCGACGCATGGTCTTCTATCGGTGCAGCGATCGGCATCGGCGGCGCCATCCTGCTGGGCGACCGCTGGACAGTGCTCGATCCGCTGGCCTCGATTGTTGTGGGCGCGATGCTGGTGAAAGTGGCCTGGGACCTGCTCGGTCCGAGTTTCGGTGAACTGACCGACCAGTCCTTGCCCGAGAAAACAGAGAAAGAGATGCTCGAGATCATCCAGAGCGTGGATGGCGTGAGCGACCCTCACAAGCTCCGCACCCGCCGGATCGGCAACCGCCTCGCCGCCGAAGTTCACATCCGCCTCGACGGCAGCCTGACCCTCGCCGAAGCCCACGAAAAAGCCACCGAAGTGGAACGCCGCTTCCACGAACATTTCGGCCCCGAATCCCACATCATCGTCCACATGGAACCGGTGAAGTAAGCTCCACCGTTCCGTCAGTTACCGGCTGGTGGCGGCGCGGCTCTTGCTGACGAGGACGACGCCGCTGACGACCAGGGCGGTGGCCAGGATCTTCTGCCAGGTAAGGGCATCTACGCCCAGGATGATGCTCAGGGCGGTGGCCAGGATGGGCTGGAAATACGAGTACATGCTGACCAGCGTGGGACGGATGCGCTTCTGCCCGTAAGGAATCAGGAAATAGGCCACGAAGGTGGCAAAGAAAACGAGATAACCGATCTCTGCTCCCACCTTCGGGGTGATTGCCGCATAGTCCGTGGTCAGCAGCCCCTTCGCCGCGAAGGGCAGGCACATCAGCAGCGAGAAGAGGAACATCCACTTCATGAACGTGACCACGTTGTATTTAGAGATAAGCGGACGGAACAGGGCCAGATACAGGGCGAAGCAGAGACTGTTGAGCAGCAGCAGGACGATGCCGATGGGGCTGGTGGCACTTGCGCCGCCGGCGTGGGCAGAGTGGAAAATCAGGTAGAGGACGCCGCCGAAGCTGAGGGCCACGCCGCCTGCCTTCAGGCCCGTGATGGGCTCCTTCAGGAAAAGGAAAGCGAAGATCATCGTAAAGATGGGGCCCAGCGTGCCGAGAATGGCTGCGTCGATGGCACTGACCATGGTGATACCCAGCAGAAAGGTGAACTGCGTCAAGAACAGGCCCAGCAGCGACGCCAGCGCAATCTTCCAGAAATCGCCCGGGTCGATCTTTTCTTTCGGCAGGAACAGGGAGATTAGCCAGAACAGCGCAGTCGCTCCTAGCGCCCGGAGCGCGAAAAGCACAATCGGCGACACCAGCGCACTGTTGGCGATATCCTTGCAAAACACAAGGTTTAGCCCGAAGATGACATACGCCACCCCGACCGCCAGATGTCCCGCTAGTTTTTCCTTGGCCATGAACGATTCTGCTTTGACGGCGCAAAGATACGATGTAGTTTGACAAATTCTTTGTAGCTTGCGTAATATTTCGTTTTGAAACATTCGTTATGACCTCTTCCGATCATCAATCGCGCAGTCGCAAGGTTTTGTTGTGGACAGTCCTTGGGCTGATTCTCATTGCATCGGTGTTGGCGGGCGGCTGGCTCTTCGACCATGGCGGCAAGTTCCGCAATTCTGCTCCGGCGTCCGAAACGACGCTTCCCTGACCCGTGGCAGCCAGATGGCTGGTAATCAGTCGATAACACAAAATCGGTTGCGCATTTTTACGCAACCGATTTTCAACAAACTACTGATAATCAGCGATGTGCGTGCCACGGCCTTACCGCCGCAGCAGCATACCAAAGCCTAGCAGCTCTCCAGCTCCGCTACGTGGCGGGAAGCTTGGCCGATGCTTTCGCGGACGAAGTACTGGCAGGACTTCATGAAGCGGGCGTCGCGCTGGCTGTCGAGCAGCAGGAGATAACCCATGATGATGTAGCTCAGGACTTCTGTCAGCGCACGGGTACAGTGTTCGAAGCGTTCTGTCGTGGTACCTTCACCGGCGGCCAGGTCGTAGAAGCGCTTGTAGAGCGCGGTGGCCTGGCGGAGGACCTCAACACACTTCTGCTGTTCAGCATCAGGCGCGGCGGCCAGCGCCTCGCTCACGCGGGCGTCGTAGCCTTCAATCTGCTTCAGATAGGCGCCGTTGGCGATGCCTTTCATGGCAGCCACCACCTGCAGCTGGCTCGTACCCTCGTAGATGGAGAGGATGCGGGCATCGCGGTAGAGGCGCTCGCAAGCGTATTCTTTCATGAAGCCGCTGCCACCGTGGACCTGGATGCAGTCGTAGGCGCACTGGTTGGCATATTCGCTGGCATTGAGTTTCACGAGCGGTGTCAGGATGTCGGCGATACGGGATGCCGGCTTGGAGCTGGCGGCCAGGTCGACGTAGCGGGCAGTCTCGTACATCAGGCTGCGGACACCGTCGGTACGGGCACGCATCTGGGCGAGCAGGTCCTGGACGGCCACGAACTGATTGATGGCGTGGCCGAACTGCTCGCGGGAGGCAGCGTAAGCCTCGGCTTCGCGGCAGGCGGCCTCGCACAGGCCGATGGACTGGGCGGCGACACCCAGACGGGCGCCGTTCATCAGCGACATCACATATTTGATCAGACCCAGGCGGCGTTCGCCCACGATCTGGCAGGGCGCATTCGTAAACTGCAGTTCGCAGGTCGGCGAGCCCTTGATACCCATCTTGTTTTCGATGCGGCGCACGGTCATGCCGCCGTCGGCCTTGTCAAAAACGAAGTACGAAAGGCCACGGCCGTCGTTGGTCCCCTCTTCGCTGCGGGCCAGCACCAGGTGCAGGTCGGCGTCACCGTTGGTAATGAATCGCTTCACACCGTTCAGGCGCCAGCAACCGGCGGCCTCGTCGTAGGTGGCCTTCAGACGCACGGACTGCAGATCGCTGCCGGCGTCCGGCTCAGTGAGGTCCATCGAGCAGGTGGCACCCTGCCAGATGCGCGGCAGGTATTTCTCTTTCAGCGCGTCGGAACCGAACTCCTGGATGGTGTCAGCGCAGTCGGTCAGGCCCCAGATGGTGGCGAAGCCCACGTCGGCGCGTGCGATGATCTCGGCGGCCATCACCACGGCGGCACGGGGCATGTTGAGCCCGTTGTAGCGGCGTTCCAACGAGATGCCGTAGAGGCCCGACTGAATGAGGGCGTCGAGATTGCGGCGGGTTCCGGGCGCATACTGGACACGGCCGTTCTCGAGCTTCGGACCCAGATGGTCGACTTCCTCGGCGTTGGGCGCAATGACGTCGCCGGCGATTTCACCCACCAGCTTCATCACCATGTCGTACTGATTCACAGCCTCTTCCGCAGTGGCGGGAGCTTCGGGATGCTGGCCGGCTTCGGCGAAATCTTTCTCCTTGACAGCGACCACCTTTTCCATTTCGGGATGGTGGAGGTAGAACGACAGACTCTCGTTATCGGTATAGAAATTCATGATTACTTCAGATTATTTTTGTAACAAGCCATAAATTGCGGAATGACGGTCATCACGTCGCCGACGATGGTGTAGTCGGCGATGGCGTTGATCGGCGCTTCCGGATCGGTGTTGATGCTGATGATCTTGGCACTCTGCTCCATGCCGGCGCGGTGCTGCACGGCTCCGCTGATGCCGCAGGCGATGTAGAGTTTCGGGCGGACGGTCACGCCGGTCTGGCCTATCTGGCGGTCAGCCTCGGTGAAACCGGCATCCACGGCGGCGCGGGTAGCGCCGACGCTGGCCCCGATCAGGCGGGCGAACTGGTGGAGCAGCTGGAAGTTCTCGCGGTTGCCCATGCCGTAACCGCCGGCCACGATGATCTGGGCGCCCTTGATGTCGATCTTCTGCTCTTCGATCTCGCGGCTGAGGATCTCGACGGCCTTGTCAGCGGCTGCGAGCGAAGCCTCAACGGCGACAGGGACAATAACGCCCTTGTGTGCGGGATCGAAGATTTCTTTCTTCATGACGCCCTCGCGGACAGTAGCCATCTGCGGACGAGTCTCAGGACAGACGATGGTGGCGATGATGTTGCCGCCGAATGCCGGGCGGATCTGCATCAGGATGTCATCATAGTGCTTGCCGGTCTTGGGATCGTCGTGCGCGCCGATTTCGAGCTGGGTGCAGTCGGCGGTCAGGCCGCAGCGCAGGAACGAAGCGATGCGCGGCGCCAGGTCGCGGCCCACGCTGGAGGCTCCGAAGAGCACGATCTGGGGCTGCTCCCGCTGGATGAGTTTCGACAACACGTCGAAATGCGGCAGGGTGCGGTACGGCGACAGGCGGCTGTCGTCGGCCAGGAACACGTCGTCCACACCATAGGGATAGAGCGATTCGGCAGCAGCTTTCACGTTGCTGCCCAGCACGGCGGCCTGCAGGCGGCAACCCAGGCGGGTGGCCAGCTGACGGCCCTTGGTGCAGAGCTCGAGGCTGATGTCGGCGATGGTGTTCTTCTCCGACAACTCGCAATATACTAATACGTTGTTCATCGTTTTCAATGCTTAAGCGGGTTACAGGATGTGCTCTTTGATCAGCGTTGCCGAAAGTTCGTTCAAGGCTGCCTCGGTGGGTTCGAGCACCACCGATTCCTTGTGCGCGAGCACCACGTTTTCAATCTTCTTCACCTTGGTCGGCGAGCCTTTCATGCCCAGCCGGTCCATGTCGGCGTCGATCATGTCTGCATTCATCATGCGGACTTCTTCGCCTGCCAGACGCAGCATCCGGTGTACGTTGGGGAAACGGCAATCAGTGGCGGCGGAGGTGACAGTCACCAGTGCGGGCAGCTGTGCTTTGACGCACTCCGTGCCGTGTTCGAGGCGACGGCGGATGGTGATGGACTTCCCGTCAACGGCGAGCAGTTCCTCGGCATACGTAACCTGGGGGATTTCCAGTTTCTCAGCCACCTGCGGGCCCACCTGGGCGGTGTCGCCGTCGATGGCCTGGCGGCCGCCGAAGATCAGGTCGACCTGGCCCAGCTGGCGGATGACCTGCGACAGGGCATACGAGGTAGCCAGCGTATCTGCACCGGCAAAACGCATGTCACTCAGCACCAAGCCGTCGTCAGCGCCGCGGTTGCGGGCGTCCTTGACGATCTCAGCGGCGCGGGGCGGGCCCATGGTCACCACGGTCACCGTGGCGTCGGGCATCTGGTCCTTGACGCGCAGCGCCATTTCCAGGGCTTTCAGGTCTTCGGGATTGAAGACAGTCGGCAGGGCGGCCCGGTTCACGGTACCGTCCGGATTCATGGCATCGGCTCCGACATTGTGCGTGTCGGGAACCTGCTTGGCCAATACTGCGATTTTAAAAGACATATCTTGAAGTATCAGTTTTCAAATAGTTGATTAGTTGATGGCCAGGCCGCCGTCGCAACTGATGACCTGTCCGGTCACATAGCCGGCCAGTTCGCTGGCCAGGAAGAGCGACACATGGGCCACGTCGGTATCGAGTCCGCCGCGATGGAGCGGAATCTGGTTCATCCATTCCTTGCGGACTTCTTCGGAAAGCTGGCGGGTCATCGGTGTCTCGATGAAACCGGGTGCCACAGCGTTGCAGCGGATGCCGCGCGAGCCGAGTTCCTTGGCGATGGAACGCGTGAAGCCGATGATACCGGCCTTGGAGGCGGCATAGTTGCACTGTCCGGCGTTGCCGTTCAGGCCCACGATGGAGCTGATGTTGATGATGGAGCCGGAACGCTGCCGCATCATCATCGGCGCAAAGGCCTTGGTGTAATTGAATACAGAGCGGAGGTTGACGGCCAGCACGGCGTCCCAGTCCTCAACGCTCATGCGAAGGATGAGCTGGTCCTTGGTGATGCCGGCATTGTTGACCAGCACGTCGAGTCGGCCGTAATTGTCGGCCACCCACTGGGCCACGTCCTGGGCCTGGGCGAAGTCGGCGGCATTGGATGCCACGAAATCGGCCCGTACGCCCTTGGCGCGGAGTTCGGCCAGCAGCGACTCGCTGTTTTCATTGGCCTGGAGGTCGGTGAAAATGATATTGGCGCCCTCTTCTGCGAACAGGAGGGCATGGCTGCGCCCGATGCCGCGCGATGCGCCGGTAATGAGGGCGGTCTTGTTTTCGAGGAGTTTCATAGTTTACTGTTTATCAACCAACATGAAGATCAGACTGCCTTTGACGCAGAGTTTGCCATCCACGCGGGCTTCGGCGTCGACGAAGAAAGTCAGGCCGCGGCGGTTGGAGATCTTGCTCGTCACGGTCACGGTGTCACCGGGACGGACCTGGTTCTTGAAACGCACGTCGTTCATGCCGGCATAGAAGGTCAGACGGCCCGGAAGTTCGTCGAGCATCAGCGGGGCAGAGCACTGTCCCATGATCTCGCAAAGAATGACGCCGGGGACCACCGGATAGCCCGGAAAATGTCCTTGCACGAAGTATTCGTCACCCCGTACGTGATAGTGTCCGATGGCGGTCTCGCCTTCCATCGTCACGTCATCGACCAGGAGCATCGGCTCTCGATGGGGCAGGTAGTTCTTGATTTCTTCTCGTGTCATATCGTTGTAATTTATTGTTTTCGTTTAGATCTTCCGAAGGGCCACACAGGCGTTCTGGCCGCCGAAACCGAAAGAGTTGCTGATGGTCAGGTCCGGGGCGTAGTCGCGAGCCGTATGCGGCGTATAGTCAAGATCACAGTCCGGATCGGGGACGTCAAGATGGATGGTCGGGGCCACCTTGCCGGTCTGCAAGGTCTTGGCGCAGACAATCAGTTCGACGGCACCGGTAGCACCGAGCATGTGACCCATCATCGACTTGGTGCTGCTGATGACGGCTTTCCGTGCATCAGCCTCGCCCAGGGCCTGCTTGAGGGCCAGGGTCTCGGCCTTGTCGTTGAGCGGCGTGCCGGTTCCGTGTGCGTTGACATAGAGTTTTTCACCCGCCTTGTAACCCGCCTCATCGAGAGCCCAGCGGATGCAGGCCGTAGCGCATTTGCCATCGGCACGGGGCGCCGTATAGTGATGGGCATCGCAGGTGTTGCCATAGCCGCAGACCTCCGCGTAGATGTGTGCGCCGCGGCGGCGGGCCAGGTCGTAATCTTCCAGAATCATGATACCGGCACCTTCGCCGATTACGAAGCCCTTGCGGCGGGCGTCGAACGGCAGGGAGGCCGCCATCGGATCCTCGCTGGGGGTCAAGGCCTTGCTGTTGGAGAAACCGGAAATGGCTATCGGGCAAAGCGCCGCCTCGGCACCGCCGGTAATCATGGCCTCGGCACGTCCTTCGCGGATCATGCGGTAAGCTTCGCCCACGGAGTGGGTTCCGGTTGCACAGGCCGTCACCACGGGAAGGTTCGGGCCTTCGGCATGGAAGACGATGGCCGTGTTGCCCGACGCGATGTTGGCAATCATCTCAGGGATGAAAAGCGGCGAAACGCCACGGGCGCCCTCCGCGAGCAGCGAGGCATGTTCCCGGCAGAAAGTCTGGATGCCGCCGACACCCGAGCCGATGGCACAGCCGAAACGGGCAGGATCGATGTCCTTGTCCACTTCCAGGCCGCTGTCGCGCATAGCCTGCGACGTTGCGGCGATGGCATAGAGCGCATACGGGTCGTTGTGGCGGATCATGGCGCGGTCGATTCCATAATCTTCCGGATGGAAATCCTTCACTTCGGCACCTACATGCACGGGTAGGTCCGTCGTGTCAAAGGCTTTGATAGAATCGATGGCGCAGCTTCCTTTGAGCAGCTCCGCCCACATGGTATCGACATTGTTGCCCAGGGGAGAAATGACACCCAGGCCGGTGATGACGACACGCTTCATGCCTGACCCTCCCCTTCGTATTTGATTTCAGACCAGTCCAGCAGCGCGGCAGCCGTCACGAATCCACCTCCAAATGTGCTGAGCATCAGCTTCATCCCCTCTTTCAGTTTGCCCTCGCGCGAGAGTTCGTCAATCAGGATACCGACGCTGGCGGAAGAGGTGTTGCCGTACTTCTGGATGTTGGTCGGGAATTTCTCCACAGGCTGCTCCAGATGCTCGCGGATGCACGAGATGATGCGCAGATTCGCCTGGTGCAGCAGATACAGGTCGATGTCATCGCCCTTCATTCCGTTTCTTTCCAGCAACGTGTCAACGTCCCGGATGCAAGACTCAACCGCGATGCGGAACACCTCGCGACCCTCCATCACCAGGGGCATGGTCTTTTCCTCCACGCGGTCGAAAGGCGTCGGCTCGAGGGATCGCTTGTAGTACATGACATCGGTATGCGCCTCACCCGTCACGCGGAAATCGCGGAATCCCTCCCCTTCGGTCAGGACCATCGCCGCAGCACCGTCGCCGAAGAGCACACAGGTCGAACGGTCGTGCCAGCTGGCGAAGCGGGACGGCTGTTCGGCGGCCACGAGCAGGATATTGCGGGCCTTGCCGGTCTTGATGAAAGCGTCTGCAATGTCCAGGCAATAGACCAGGCCCGCGCAGGCACCGTTCATGTCAAAGGTCGGACACTTCATGCCCAGCTTGCCGATCAGGATGCTGCCCAGCGAAGGGGAAACATAGCTGTTGGCCACATTCGAGCAGATGAGGTAATCGATATCTTCGGGGTGAAGGCCCGACGATGCGAGGGCCTTTTGCGAGGCTTTCAAGGCCAGGTCGCGCAGCGTCTCATGGCTGAGGAGGCGGCGCGTGCGGATGCCGGTACGGGTGGTGATCCACTCATCGCTGGTTTCGAGGAAACCGGCCAGCATCGCATTGGTAACTTCTTTTTCAGGCAGGGCACTGCCTGTTCCTATGATTTTCATATTAAATTTTATACTTTTGCATTTTGCACTTTTGCTCAAATCGAATCGACTTGGAAGCACCTAAATACTTACTTCACAGAACCTTCCTTCTGGAATCCGTCGCCTTTGTAGTGGCGTTTTCCCTGGTTTTCCTGCTTACCTATCATCCTTTCTCACAAACCGTTTGGATCGGACTCAATCCGGATGTGCTGCTGCCCACGCTGCTATTCTACCTTTCAAGTATCGGTATCCTGCTGGTCAGCAAGTTCAGCCTGATGTACTACCAGCTCGCCCACACGGTGTCGGTACGCAAGTACCTGTTCTGGGTGCTGGGAGAATTCATCGCGATCGCCGTGGTCTATCTGCTTTTTACGCGCCACTGGTTCCATACGGACATCCCGATCACGCTGCGCCTGGTGGCTTATACGTCCCTTTGTGTGGGACTGATCCTGGCCATTCCTTATATCATCTTCACGTTGCTGGCGGCCAACAAGGCCAAATCTGAAGACATCGAGGCGCTGGAACTCAAGCTGAAAGAGGAAACACCCACGCAAACTTCTTCGGTGATTCACTTCTACGATTACACCGGAGCGCTGAAGATTTCGATTCCGTCCGAGCGTATCTATTACATCGGATCTCAGGACAATTACGTGGAGATCCGTTACGAACTGGATGGTAAGCTGCTCAACTATCTGATGCGCTGTCGTACCACCCGTCTCGAGAAACAATTGGAAGGAACCTCGCTCATCCGCTGTCACCGCTCATTCATCGTCAATATCGACAACGTGACGCAGCTCAGGCGGGAAAATGCACATGTGTTTCTGGAGCTCTCCCATCCGGAAGCCAGAAAGATTCCGGTTTCCAAGAGTTACTACGAGGCGATCCAGGAAAGATTGGACCGGACCGCCTCATAGCGATACCTCTTATTAGTTGGCGCGTGCAGCGATGTACTCGATGGCGTCGTTCACCGTCTTGATGCTCATTGCATCTTCGTCGGAGATCTTCAGGCCGAACTCCTTCTCGAAGTCCATGATCAGCTCGACCGTGTCGAGGGAATCAGCACCCAGGTCCGTCGTGAAGCTGGCGGAGGGGACAACCTCTTCCTGAGGGCAACCGAGTTTGTTGGAGATGATGTTGACGACTTTCTCTTCAATCGTAGCTTTTTCCATTTTTTTCAGATTTTAAGTAATTATCGGCGGCAAAGGTAACCATCCCCGCATTTGTTTGTACGCCCCTTCGCAGGGATTGTGGCGAAAAGGCGGGTTTTAGGGGCGAATGACAGGGTTTTGTGGCGAATGAAGCGTTTTTTTTCTTACATTTGTTGATTGTAGGAATGGCTTTTTGAACGTTGCAACCATGAAAAAATCACTCTTCCTCCTGCTCTGCGCCGCACTCATCCTGGGCTGCGCAGCCCCCGAAAAGAAAACACAGGAACCCGCCCCACAACCCGAAAGGGAAGACGAAAACGGACTGGCCTTCGCCGCCCTTTCCGTCATCAACATGCGCGAAGATCCCAACTATGCCGCCGAGCTCGGCACCCAGGCATTGATGGGAACGCCCGTCAAAGTCCACGATCACGACAACGGCTACTGGGTGAATATCGAGACCCCGGACGGCTACAAGGCCTGGGTCAACGAGATGGCCATCGTGCCCATTGACCAGGCACGCCTTGATGCATGGAAAGCGTCGAAACGCATGGTCGTCACCAATTATTATACGTTCTTTCTGGATGCTCCCCGGCCTGATGCCAATCACGTAAGCGACGGCGTCTGGGGCGACATCGTGGAATATGTCGGTGCCTCGGGCAAGTATACCGAAGTGGCGCTTCCCGACGGAAAGCACGCCTTCGTGCCGACCGCTGACGTGACGGAGCTCCGCTCCTGGGTCGACAGCCGCAAGGCCGTCATCCCGGCCAATGCGCCGCAGAGCGATGTGGAGAAAGCCCGCCAGCTGATCCTCGAGACCGCCAAAACCTTTGTCGGCGTACCCTACCTCTGGGCCGGTACCTCCATCAAGGGCGTGGACTGCAGCGGCTTCGCCAAGACCGTCTATTTCCTCAACGGTTACATGCTCCTGCGCAACGCCTCCCAGCAGTTCAAGACCGGCGAGCCGGTCGACGTGTCGGAAGGCCTCGGCAAGCTGCAGCCGGCCGACCTGGTGTTCTTCGGCACCGAAGCCACCGACGAGAAGCCGGTCCGCATCACGCACGTGGCCATCTATATGGGTGACGGCAAGATCATCCACTCCTCGCAGGTCGTGCGCATCAACAGCCTGATCGAAGGCGAGCCCGACTACTACAGCCGCAAGCCCATCCGCGCCTGCCGCATCCTCGGCAACCAGGACTGCGACAAGGGCGTCGTTTCCATCGCCAACAGCAATATATACTTTTAATCATATGAGCGATCGCAGAACATTCCTCAAGACGGCGGGCCTGATGACGGCCGGCGCCGCACTCTTCAACCCTGCCAGCCTGTTTGCAAAAGCAGATGCCGCCAAGAAGAAATCGGGCAGCAAGAAACTCGAACTCGCCTGGGAAGATTTCCAGGGCATCATGAAGTTCACCTTCACCATCTCGGGCAGTTCCCGCACCACCACGCCCATCGTCATTACCCGCCTCAGCTGGGATGGCTACGTGGGCTACGGCGAGGCCGCCATGCCGCCGTACCTGGGCGAAACGCAGGCCTCCTGCCATGAGTTCTACAAGAAGGTCGTCGACAACGTACTGCCTAAATTCGACAACCCGTTCCGGATCGAAGACATCATGGCCGCCGTCGACAAGCTCACGACCAACAACACGGCCGCCAAGGCTTCCATCGACATCGCCCTGCACGACCTGGTGGGCAACATCTTCGGCCAGCCCTGGTGGAAGATCTGGGGATTCAACCCGGACAACGCACCGTACACCTGCTACACCATCGGCTACGACGCAAGCGACGACATGGTCAACACCAAGATCGACGAGGCCAACTGGAACAAGATCATCAAGGTAAAGCTCGGCATGAGCGAAGCTGAAGACAAGCGCATGATCAACCTCATCCGCGCCCGTGACAACCGCCCCATCGTGATCGACGCCAACCAGGGCTGGAAAGACAAATACTACGCCCTCGACATGATCCACTGGCTCGCCGAACGCGGCGTGGAGATGATCGAGCAGCCCATGAGCAAGCTCATGCTCGACGAAACCGCCTGGATCACCGAACGCAGCCCGCTGCCCGTCATGGCCGACGAATCCTGCCAGCGCATCTATGACATTCCGAAGCTCAAGGGTGCCTTCCACGGCATCAACATCAAGCTGATGAAATGCACCGGCCTCTGGGAGGCCCGCCAGATGGTCACCATGGCCGAGCAGAACCACATGAAACTCATGGTCGGCTGCATGACCGAGACCTCCGTCGCCATCTCGGCCGCCGCCCAGATCTCCCCGAAGGTCATCTGGGCCGATCTCGACGGCAACTACCTCCTCGGCAACGACTGCTTCGACGGCATGAAACTCGTCGACGGCAAGATCACCCTCGCCGACAAGCCCGGCCTCGGCCTCACCAAGAAGCCCGGCATCATTTCTATCTAACGCCGCAATTCCCGGCACAAAAAAAGCTCCCAGCATATGCTGAGAGCTTTTTTTTGTCGTGACTCGAAAGGTCTACCAGCAGTTGAGCGGCATGCCGTTCATCTTCATCTTGACCTGCTGACGCACTTCCTCGATGACCTGCTCGTTCTCGACGTTGCAGAGTACCTTGTCGATCATGTCGACGATGCCCGGCATGTCTTTCTCAACGAGACCGCGGGAAGTGATGGCCGGCGTACCGACGCGGAGACCGGAGGTCTGGAACGGGCTGCGGCTGTCGAACGGCACCATGTTCTTGTTGACGGTGATGCCGGCCTGGACGAGGGCTTTCTCCGCCACCTTGCCGGTGAGGTCGGGGAACTTCGTACGGAGGTCGATCAGCATCAGATGGTTGTCGGTGCCGCCGGAAACAATGAAATAGCCTTTCTTGATGAAGGCCTCTGCAAGAGCCTTGGCGTTCTTTTGGACCTGGATCTGGTAGTCGCGGAATTCGGGCTGCAGGGCCTCGTAGAAGGCAACGGCCTTCGCGGCGATACAATGCTCGAGCGGACCACCCTGGATGCCCGGGAAGACAGCGGAGTTGATCATGGCGCTCATCTTCTTGATCTCGCCCTTCGGCGTGGTGATACCCCACGGGTTGTCGAAATCCTTGCCGATGAGGATGACGCCGCCGCGCGGGCCACGGAGGGTCTTGTGCGTGGTGGAGGTCACGATGTGGGCATATTTCACCGGGTTCTTCAGCAGACCGGCGGCGATCAGGCCGGCGGGGTGGGCCATATCGACCATGAAGATGGCGCCCACTTCGTCGGCGATGGCACGCATCCGTTCCCAATCCCATTCACGGGAGTAGGCGGAAGCGCCGCCGATGATGAGCTTCGGCTTGTATTCGCGCGCCTTGCGTTCCATGTCATCATAGTCCACCAGGCCCGTTTCCTTGTTGAGCTGGTAGCCGATGGCGTGGTACAGCTTGCCTGACATATTGACCGGAGAACCGTGGGTAAGATGGCCGCCGTGTGCCAGGTCGAGACCCATGAAGGTGTCGCCGGGCTGGAGGCAAGTGAAGAATACGGCCATGTTGGCCTGCGCACCGGAGTGCGGCTGGACATTGGCGTACTCTGCATCGAAGAGCTGGCAGAGGCGGTCGATGGCCAGTTGCTCGATTTGGTCGACCACTTCACAGCCGCCATAGTAACGGGCACGGGGATAACCCTCTGCGTACTTGTTGGTACATACGCTGCCCAGCGCTTCGAGCACCTGTTTGCTGACGAAGTTTTCAGATGCAATCAGTTCGATGCCTTCGCTCTGGCGAGCCTCTTCCTTGCGGATCAGATCAGATATTTGAACGTCTTGTTTCATATGATAACAGTTGATGATTTTGCCAAAAACTATCTATAGATTACAAAGATAAAACAATTTCCTATATTTGCCTCGCCAAATGCAGGAATAATGTTTAGAAAACTGTTGAACAGCGAACTGGGCCGGATCAGCGTCGATCAGTTCAAGGAAGCCGAGAAAGCGCCGTACGTGCTGGTGCTCGACAACGTTCGCAGCCAGCACAACATCGGCTCTGCCTTCCGCACCTGCGACGCCTTCCGCATCGGCCGCATTTTCCTTTGCGGCATTTCCGCCACGCCGCCTACCCCGGAAATCCACAAGGCCGCCCTCGGCGCCGAATTCAGCGTGGACTGGGAATACTGCGAAACGGCGCTTGCCGCCGTCACAAAGCTTCGTGAAGAAGGTTATACCATTGTTAGCGTGGAGCAGGCGGAGCATGCGACCCAGCTGCAGGACTTCCGTCCCGAGGAAGGACGGCGCTACGCGCTGGTGTTCGGCAACGAAGTGAAGGGCGTCGCCCAGGAAGTGGTCGATGCCTCCGACGCCTGTCTGGAGATTCCGCAATACGGCACCAAACACTCTCTCAATGTGTCGGTTTCCATCGGAATCGTGCTTTGGAATATTATTTTGAACAATCTTAAATAATTTTACTATCTTTGCAGTCCCAATTCGGGACCTCGGGAAGTGGCGCAGTTGGCTAGCGCGCTGCGTTCGGGACGC
>Ga0265300_10002641_pt1 | contig 15291 bp, 14 predicted proteins | sample AusTroGonzalo_MG_FD_193482 | JGI IMG/M metagenome (GOLD analysis project Ga0265300, IMG submission 193482) | Bovine rumen microbial communities from tropical cattle in Woodstock, Queensland, Australia - Gonzalo_03 | ecosystem: Host-associated > Mammals > Digestive system > Stomach > Rumen ...
TCCTTCTCCCCGCTCCCCTCATCCTCCTTGCTATCTTTTCCCCTGCGCTGAAGCGCAAGAGGCGGAGAGCCATGCCCTTTGACAATGCCCGAAAATTTCACTCGAAAATTACAGTTGCTGTCCCCGCGTAGTTTTATCTCGCGCAGAGACGCTGAGACGCAGAGTATTTTAGGGCTGCCTTCGGCAGAGGTCAGTGAGTTGGAGAGCGGTGACCCTAACTGGGAGAGCCGCCATCTTGGCGGCTCGCGCTGGGGCACGCCAATAAAATCGCTACTTCCGTGGGGTCTGTCCCCGCGTGTTATTTTAACACAGAGGCACAGAGACACAGAGGCACAGAGGGTTTCAAGCTGCCTTCGGCATGTTTTGTACTTCCGTGGGGTAGTTCAGTTTATGCAAAATATGCATATACTGCCAGTGTTTGCGTCTCTTTGTGTTCGCCGCGCGGGATGGGGAAAGGGTGGTATATGCAAAATTTGCACATACCACTTTCCGGAAAGCGTCTGGGAACATGTAGGGCAGATTCTTTCGCTACACAATCGTTGGCTTTGGTATAATAGCTATCAGAGAATGTTCCTCGTAAGGTCACAATGTGGCGCTTGCGGTGGAACTGGCCGCGAGTGAGTATCAAGGTTGGCAAAAGGAAATTTGTTGTTGCGATGAACGATAAGCGCATAATCGAAGTCGTAGGTGCTATCATTAAAGATGGCGAACGCTATCTTGTTGGGCAGCGAGCCGCGCACAAATCGCAGGGCGGACTGTGGGAGTTCATGGGCGGCAAGATCGAGCCGGGCGAAACGCCGGAACAGGCGCTTGCGCGCGAATGCCGCGAAGAACTTGACCTTGAGATTGAGAACGAGCGCATCATAGATTCCGTCGTCAATGAATACCCCGAAAAGACAATCCGCCTCACGCTCATCTCCTGCACGCCCAAACTTGGGTCCGTCCCCCGTCCGAACGAGCACCAGGCCATCCGCTGGGTAACAACGGACGAGATGCGCGAAATGGACTTTGCGCCTGCAGACAAAGAGTTGATCCAGAAACTGTTTACCTAGCAACCCCTGCCGCAGGCAGCTTTAAAGGAAAATTTGGTAAAATATCCTTGTCCAACGCCCAGGGTCCCTGTGCTGGGCTGGAGGAAAGATGAAGAAAAGAAACAATTTCAACCTGGTGACCGTGGAGGAGGCGGCGGCATTGGCCGCCGGCAATGCGTCGGGGCGCGTCCAGAGGTGACATCGCCATAGCTTTGTGCGTGGCGATGCTTGCGCCGTGCGCGGCGGGGGATGACTCGCCGTTGTGCGGGTATCGGCCGCCGCCGAATGCGAGGTCGGTGCGGTCCGCGAAGAGTGAGACGGCGGCGCGGCGGCTGCGATCCACCGAGATTCCGTCGGCCTGGGATTCGCGCGAGCATGGATGGATCACGCCGGTGAAGGACCAGGCCCCATGGGGAACGTGCTGGACGTTCGCGGCGTTCGCGACGCTCGAGACGCAGCTCTTGAAGTCAGGCCGGGGCGAATGGGACTTCTCCGAGAAGAACATGGCCTCCCTCAACGGCTTCGACTGCTATTTCGACGATGGCGGGAACTACGACATGGCCTCTGCGTATCTTCTCAGGTGGGGCGGCGCCGTGATGGAGTCCAACGATGTGTATCGCGTGGACATATCGGCATGGAACGGCAATCCAAGCGTGCCGATGAACCCTGCCATGCACGTGCAGAACGTGGTGTGGGTGCCCGGGCGCCAGTCTTTCACCGACAACGATGTGTTCAAGACCGCGATCATGGAGTATGGCGCGGTGGCGGTGAGCTACTACCATGCAGCCACCTATTGCGCTGCGAATGGCGCGTACTACTGCAACGCCAACTTCGACGACAACCACGCCGTGACGGTTGTGGGCTGGGATGACAACTACACGAGAACCAAATTCAATTCACGCCGTCTTCCGCCGGGCGACGGCGCATGGATCGTGAAGAACAGCTGGGGAACGGAGTACGGCGATAAAGGCTATCTGTACATATCCTACTACGACACGAGGTTCGCGAAGGCGGGCGGCGTTGTGTACATCCCGGCGGCAGAGGGTGAGGACTATACCGCCGTGTATGGATACGACAAGCTGGGGGTTGTCAAGACGGACGAGGGCTCTGACTACTCGCTTGTGGCGGCGGCGTTCACGTCCGCATGGAACGAGGAGCTGGCGGCGGTGGGAGTGTACGCGCTGGAGGCGCCGAAGCCCTACACATTGTCGATATACACAAACGTGCAGAGAGGCGCGTCGTCGCCTGTGTCCGGCGGCGTGCTTGCGCGGATCCAGAGCGGGACGATCGAGCGGACGGGATACACGACGATCCATCTCGAGGAGCCGGTGGCATTGGCGGACGGATCGAACTTCTCGGTGGTCTATGCGCCCGGAGGGACGACGCGCGACCACTGCGTGTGCATGTCCTCCAACGAGTATTCGTCGTGCAGCTTGCAAAGGGGCAACACGTATTTTGCGAGCACGCACAATGATTTCGGGGCGACGGTGACGAACTGGATAGACGCCGTCGAGCACCCAGTCGGGGCGTCTATCGCCTGCCTGAAGGCGTATACGCGCACGACGCGGACGGCGGAGGACAAAGGACCTGCGCTTTCAGACGACGGCGCCGCCGCGCTTGGCGACCTCGCCACGACCAATGCCGCCGCCTGCGCGCAGTTCGGAGAATCGTTCGGAGCTTTCGCCAATCTTGTGGGCGCGAACGGCCGCACGCTCTGGACGAGCTGGCTCGCCGGGTTCGATCCGTCCGATCCGTCGGCCAATGTCCTTTTGCTCTCTATCGACATGACTGGCGGCAGCCCCTCGCTGTCCTGGTCGCCCGATCTTGGAGCAGATCGTTCCTATACGATCTGGGGCCGCGACGGGCTTTCTCCAACGGACATGTGGGGCATTGTGCAGCCGACGGAGCTGGAGACGACGTCCGCAAGGTTCTTCAAGGTGTCGGTTGGGCAAAAAGACGGGCATTGACTGATTACAGACGCCGGTGTCGCGAAGACGCACGCGTTCCAACCGCAACATTGGATTGCTTTCGCTGCGGGGAGTTTTGGAGTTTGGGAGAGTGTTGGAAACAACTTTATGAAAACAACTTTTATATCGCCGCGCAACCGCGCGGCGTTCATTAATCGGCGGGCGTGTTGCCCGCCGTAACAAAGTTGTTTTTACCGGTTGTTCAAGTTGTTTCCTGTTTCTCCAACGACTTCCTCGCTTGGGGTGGTCGCTCTGTTTCAATGATTTTCGCCGCAAAGAACGCAAAGGGCGCAAAGAAATTGAAAACCAGCGACTACTGACGCCCATAATCTTTCCCGAAAAGCCGTTGCTTTTGGTATAATACTCACTGTCAGAAGCGGGAACGTTACTGGCCTCATAGCTCCCCGACGAGAACCGCCGCGGAGAGGCCGGCAGGATCGGCCATCGGTTGCAAACCGGTCTCTTAGAACTACGACTCTACAAACAGACAAAACACGGCTTGCAAGACGGTACCCTATTAACAATTTGGGGTGTCGCCTTGGCGTGTGTTTGTCTGGGCTGTCGTAGGCCTTAAGAGCATACGCCTTGGCGCGCCCCTCTAACTAACGACAGAGAGGCGCGCCTCTTTGTTTGCAAGCGATAACGATTCATGTCAGTGAAGAAGAAGCAGAAGGTTCAGAAGATTGTGCCCTCGGGTTCAAAGTCGCAACGGTGTGTGCTAGTCGGCACATACAAAAAAGAACAGAACCAGTTGAAATGGATTGGCAAGCGCCATTTGTACAATTACCCTCTTTCTGAAGAAGAAGCGAAAATCGGACCTGATGAATGGAGCAAGGTTGAGGAACTTTGGCTTTATTGTGGAGCGAAGGATCGGCGGCATATTTACGTGGCAGAATTTGTTGGCATCAAGTCGCGTAAGGAATTCCTTGCTGAGCACCCCGATTATCCGAAGAGCAAGAATCCGCACGGTCATTTTTACGCCGTCTTTCGTATTAAGTTTAAGTATCAGCCGATAATTGAAGATTCGGTAGTCATAGTGCGTGCAGGTGATTTTGCAAAAAGGACGCCGAATGTTGCTAAAGCCGTTAAAGCATATCAGGCTGGTGGAGAACTTGGAAGCCTGCTTGATATTCTTCCTTCTGAACTTGCTTCGCTTTCGCACGGCCAGCTTCATGTATGCGATCCGGCGGTGCAACTGGATTTTTTTGATGACCTAGTTCCGAAAATAGCAAAGATTGTGGGGGCTAAATCAAGCAAGCAGAAGTTCGCGTTGGCGACTGTGTTTAGTGGCATTGGAGCAATAGAACAGGCTTTTTTGCGAGAGCATATTGAGCATGAAATTGTTTTTGCATGTGATAATGGAGACCAAACACCATTCCCTTGCAAAGCTGTTGAATGGAAAGAATGTGTTGATGAGTTTGATCGGTTGCGTCAATTCGTTGATACCATCAAGCCGACAACAGACGCGCAACAAAGCGCGGCCGACATAGTAAGATCTCAATGCGAAACAATTAAGCAATTGCTCGATGGCGCGCCAGCAATGAGCAAGCGGCCAGAGCGAGAGCTGAAGGACAGAGTTCATATGCTATATGAGGCAGTGGGTTTCTATAAGTTTCGGGTTACATGGGAAAAGGAACCAGACTGCGACGCTCGGAAACGGCTAGTTGATATGCTTTATCGTCCGTTACTGAATCGCAATAATGTGCGGAAATCCTATGTTGCGAACTATGATGTTGATGACAATAGATTTCACTGGAATGTTTCTTTCCTTGAGGGGGCGCCATATCGTAACAAGGTGGATCTGCTTGTTGGGGGGAGCCCTTGCCAATCTTTTAGCCTTGTGGGGAAGCAAATGGGGCTTTCCGATACTCGTGGCACATTGTTCTATGACTATGCTCGGTTGATTTCAGAGATTCGCCCCAAGTGCTTTATCTATGAAAATGTTCGTGCGTTGTTGAGCAATGATAGTGGGCGGACATGGCAAACAATGTCGCGAGTATTTACAGAATTGGGCTATGACTGGAAATATGCAGTTTTGAATTCAAAGGATTATGGAATACCTCAGAACCGAGAGCGTGTTTTTGTTGTTGGTTTTCGTAAGGACCTAAGAGTAGGCAATGCTTTTAAGTTTCCCAAGCCAAAGAAACTAACCCGGACGATGCAGGATTTCTTGCTTGATGTGGTTCCTGGCAAATATTATCTCCCAGAAAAAGGTGTAAAGTTCGTTCTTGATGAAGGAAATCTTACAAAACGTTATACTCAAGTCGATGGTGTGGTGCAACTTTGCCAAAAGAAGAATCAGCAGTTTAATTGGCATGGGGATTTCGTTTTTGTTGATGAGAGGACTGCATCGCGACTTGGAATGCCGGAGATGGAGAAATATTATCTTTCTGAAAAGGTTAGGAAGTATGTTCTTGCTTCGGGAACCAAGACATTCTATTCTCGTCCGCAAACTGATTTGCCTGTTGCGCGCCCACTGCTAACATCAATGCACAAGATGCATCGTGCTGGCGTGGACAATTATATTACGCGCGATGGGCGGATCAGAAAACTTGCCCCGCGTGAATGTCTACGGTTGATGGGTTTTAGCGATTCGTTTAAGATCGTGGTTCCTGACACGTCAATGTATCAGCAGGCCGGTAATGCCATTGTGGTTGATGTTCTTGTGTCAATTCTGAACTCTATCAAAGCAACGATTCCTAATTTCTTTACAAAGGAGACTGCGTAATGAAGATAAATGGTAAAGAGTATGCGTTTCAAGATGTTTCAAGGGTCTTGACGGTGCCGGATTGTAATGTTCTTGGTCCGAACAAGCTCGGAACGGGTAACGGCGAGGCGAAGTTTTATTTCGGAACAAAGCCGGAGCTGAAAGCGTTTACTTGTGGTAGTAAAACAATAGAGTGTTTCTTTTTGAAATCTGATTTGCTTGCCTATATGAATGCTGCTCAGAAGGAGTATGAGCATCCATCGCAAAATTATGCTGGCAAGAGTAAAATGGCTTTGCTATGGAATGAGCGAGTTGCTGAAGTAGCAAAACTGCCTGAAGTCATTGAGTTTACAGTTGATGTACAGAATCAAATTGCTGGGACGAGGGGTTATCTTAATTCTAAGAACGCGGCTTATAAACTCTTCCGTAAACTGTCATTGCCGTTGATTAGCTATATTTCTATCATGCGGTTAAAAAGCCCCAAGGGAACGCCCATCTACTATTGGAAACTCTTTGTTGATTTTGAAGCGATCCAGCAAAAAGCGTCTGCTCCACAAGTGTTTACGTATGGTAAATCAGGTGGAAAGAAGATGGCTACGGTCGAGCCGAAATCAAAGGAACAACAAAAGGCCGCCGGACGGGATGCTGCTGCACAGGCAAAGTATCGCGAGAAATTGTTAGAGGAATGCCCTTATTGTCCAATAACAAAGATTTCCGACGAAAGACTTCTTATAGCCAGTCACATAAAGCCGTGTGCCGTGTCCGAAGAAGACGAGGCTTTTGATCCCAAGAATGGGTTTATCCTTTCTCCGTTGTATGATAGGCTTTTTGACCAGGGGTTTATTTCGTTTGATGAGAAGAAGCGTATGATGGTGTCGAATTGGATTTCTCCGTCAAATCAGGTGCGTTGTTGCATCAAGGCTGGGACTTTTATTCAGATGTTGCCATTGGACGATAAGCGAGAGTCTTACCTGAAGTATCATAGGCAATTTGTTTTTAAAGGGTAATGGTATTGCATGACTGCATCTGCCTTTACTTGCACTGGCCCATATGCGATTTTGATTCTATCTGGAATCAAGCAGACGGAGAATCGCGGTGCGTGTCCGGTGCCAAGTGAAGGGCGGGCTGCGATTTCGTGTTCAAAGTCGTTTTGCAAGGAAGAGTACGGGCAGTTCATTGCGTGGGCATCGGCGCATTTGCCGCCTGAGGATTTCGAGAAGATTCCGGCGTGGAGCGAGGTGAAGGACTGGCCAGGAAAGATTGTCGGCGTGTGTGACTACAAGGCGAGGCAACGCGCACAGGCAGAGTTATGGGATGAGGGATATGATTGTTGGTGGGATTTGTCGAATGTGGTGAGGTTGCCCGAGCCGATTCCCTGTCGCGGCAACATCGGCATGTGGCAAATGCCGCTGGAACTTGCCGCGAAGGTTTCTGCCGCTGATGATTTCTTGCGCCTGCGCATAGAGACGGCGGACGATGCCTATCCTCTTTTTCGCGCGGCGATTCCGATTGCCAAAGATTATGAAGGGTTCTTTGTTCTGCCGATCGACAAGGAGCGACGTCCGATCTGCAAGCCGATACTCGTCTCTCTTGGGCACATTCGCGGCACAACTGCGGTAGAGCTTCGAGAAGTGTTCCGCGAGGCGTTCAAGGTCGATGCTGACGCAATCATCGTCGCCCACAACCATCCAAGCGGAGACCCGACGCCTAGCAAGGCCGATCTACAACTCACCACCACCTTGCAGTCCGCCGCCCGCTTGTTGGGCATCAAGTTCCTTGACCATCTCATCCTCGGCTCTCCAAATAGTGCAGCGGGGTGTGGGTTTGCATCGATAATGGAGTTGAAAGAGAGGGAGTGATATTATGGAATGGATGGCCATAATTCTTAGCGGCATATCGTTAATTTCAACGGCAATTGCTTATTTATGCACGGATAGAAAATTGAAACAGCAACAGCTATTGCTCAATGAGTATGCGTTGCAAAAACAAAAGATAGAGGAATGCGAATTAAAGAGTGCCAAAATTGAAGCCGTAGGAAGGGGTGAAAACGGCATGTCCTATTTTGTCGTAAGAAATGTTGGAAAATCGACGGCTAGGAATGTTCAATTCTCCCTCAATGATAATTTATCTCTTGGCATCAACCCTTTCCCGCTTGCCATCATGAGTCCTGCTGATTCTGTTCGTGTTGTAGTCAACTTGGGCATGAATGATCCCGTTTCCACATTCGGTACCTTTGCATGGGAAGACGAATTAGGCCGGCACTCTTCTGTTCATGTGTTGTCTTTTTCGTGAATTTATGGTAATTTTGAGTGCAGATAATAGGAGGTGTTGAATGGCTAAGATTGCTAATATGCCTAGCAGAGAATCGCTGTTTAAGCCAATCCTTAAGGCGATGATTTCAAAAGGCGGTCGTTGCTTTGTTGATGATGTGCTTAAGGTTGTGGCAAGGAAAGTAGGATTGTCGAAAAGGAATCTTAGAATACGGCACAAGAAGAACCGTGAAGAGTCGGAATTTAGATGGCAACTACGGTGGTGTCTGACAATTCTTAAGGGCAAGGGGTATCTAAAACAGGATCGGGCAGGCAATCCGTATGTGGTGACTCCGGTTGGCCGGAAGTTTGTCGCGCGCGGCAAGACGGTGGGTAGGGAAGGCGCGGTAGACGTCATAAAACCTCGGGTTATGACCAAGCCACAATTTTCGTCAGTTAAGATTTCACAATTGGTCAAATGGTATGATAGGGGGCATGGCCCGTTGAATCTTGAGCCGGAGTTCCAGCGATCCTCGGTGTGGAGTAAGTCCGAGCGTTCCAAGTTGATGGATACAATACTAAGAGGGTATCCGTTGCCAGCTGTTGTGTTTTATAAACATCGGGATTCCGAGTCGCATCGGCAGGTATACGATGCCATAGATGGGAAACAGCGAATTGAGTCTATCTTGCAATTCCTTGGCGAGATGAAGGGCAAGGACAAGGATTTTGAAGCGGCATTTACTCATGTTGAAGATGATGAAGAGGTCGCTGTTAAAAGTACATGGCGACATCTTCATGATTCAAATAAGAGAAGCATGCTTCGTTACGAGATGCCGGTTGTATGGTTGGACGGGAATCCGTCTGAAGTTCGTGAAGTCTTTGTGAGAATTAACTCAACAGGCAAGGCGCTGTCCAAGCAGGAAATTCGGAAGGCAAAATACTTCAAGAGCGGATTTCTTAAAGAAATGACTAAAGTTGCAGCATCTGTGCGTTCGAAGCTGTTGGGGATGAGAGTGCTTTCCGAGGCGCAAATTACACGGATGAAAGACATAGAATTTGTTTCTGAGCTCGTGTTGTCAGTGATGTGCAATGCAGTGCAGGATAAGAAGCGAATTCTAGATCGAGCAATGACGCCAAATGGAGTTGATTTGCGCAGTATTGGGAAAGCCGTCCGTCGCTTTAAAGCGGCACTTAAGCGGGTGAATCGAATTCTCCCTGATATTTATGAGACGCGTTACACTAAAGCCGCGGACTTCTATACTTTAGTGGTGCTTTTGGCTCGTTTTGAGGAAGAAGGGTTGGCGCTTGATGGTAAGAATGCTTGCTCTGTTGCCGGAGCGTTGTTGCGAGAGTTTGGGCATCGTGCTGATGTCGCTTATGAGAATATCCGCAATGGTTTAGGCACAGATGATCGCTTGGCGTTAGCGTATGTGCAGACTGTTCGTGAAGGTGGAGACGCTGCGTCACACCGCAGAGAGAGGGAGAAGATTCTCCGCGAGTTGCTTCATGGCGTGTTTTCTGATAAAGATACGCATCGTACGTTCTCGGATGTACAGCGTAGAATTGTATGGGATGTGTCAAAAAAGAAGCGCTGCTGCAAGTGTGGAAAGGATCTGAAATGGGGGCATTTCGAAATTGATCATATCGTTCCATACTCAAAAGGTGGGAAAACGACACTTGCCAATAGTGACCTCATTTGCAAGAGTTGTAATAGCAAGAAGGGGAACCGCACATCTGATTAAGTGCCTGGTTGCAGGAAATCAGGGCTGCACAAACTTAAGGAGCTTAGGATGAGTGACAATACAAAACAAAATCTTAAACAATTACTGGCTGGCTGTATTTGCCGTATCCCTGACTATCAACGTGGATATGCGTGGGAGGCTAAACAAGTCAATGATTTGATTCAAGATATTGATGCGCTTGTTTCTGATGAAAACGTAGCTTCTCATTATATGGGGACTATAGTCACTTATAGGACTAATGATGACGAGCGATATCAGGGGGCTCGTGAACCGGTTTTGGAAGTGGTTGATGGGCAACAGCGCTTGACGTCACTTCTTTTGTTCCTTTCAGTGGTATTTAAAAAGCTCAAGGAAATCGGAGAGGCGGAATATGAGACATATAAGGGGTTGTTTTTGTATTGTGGGGAGGTGCCAAAACTTATTTTGAATGGCGACGACTGCAATTTTTATCTTTCGTTGCTAAAAAATGGGGGGATGTTGACCGGAACCGTAACGGAAGTAAATACACCGCAGAGGAAGCGCCTTAAGTTGGCGGCCGAAGCATTCCGTCAATATCTTGAGACTTGCAACAAGGATAAGTTGGTCAGTTTGTATGACGTTATGACTTCTAGGCTTTTTTTCTCTAGTTACTCTATAGAGGAAAAATGTGAAATTGGAATGACATTTGAATTGATGAACTCAAGAGGAAAGGAGTTGTCAGTTCTTGAGCTTTTGAAGAATTATTTGATGTATTGGATATCGCGAAATGCATCGAAAGAAGACCGTGACGATATAACGCGTGCAATTAATACTAGTTGGGCGGAAGTTTTTAAATACTTAGGGGGTTGTGATGGTGATGACGAGCAATGCCTTAGGATATGCTGGACTAATTACTTTGCCTATTTGCCTAAGAAATGGAAGGGTTATGATGGTTTCAAAGAACCGGACTGTATTCCGATTCGTGATTTTAGCAAACGCAGTAAGGATGAAGTTAGCAGGACTATTAAGATGTTTATTGATAGCCTTGTTGTGGTTGCACGGAACTATGCTGAGATATTGAGGCCATCGAATCGGTCTTCGCGGTTGGAGATTGCTACGTTGGATGATCTTAAACATACAGGTAATACTGCAAACACGCGGCCGCTTGTCGTTGCTTTGTCCATTGCAAAGGAGTCTGGGCGAATAACAAGTGATGAATACATAACAGCCCTTAAAGCCATAGAATGCTTTTCGTTTAGGACATTTCTTTGGGAGCGACGTAGAAGCAATGCAGGCATATCTCAACTGTTCCGCTTGGCCTACAAATTTACAGAAGGGGTGATTGATGTTAACGAAATTGTGAAAGCTGTTTATGGCCTTGCCAATTATTACGCACCAGCAAACAAATTTAAGACTGAAATATATGAGTTGCAAGACTGGTATTCGAGGCCTAGGCTTGTAAGATGCGTATTGTTTGCCTATGAACGCTATTTGGTCGACAAGCATCATCCAGGTGAAGCGCTTAAGATTTCTTGGGAGGAAGTAGCTGCAGAATCGACAATTGAGCATATATTGCCTCAAACGCCAGAGGTTAGTTCGCACTGGAGAGAAGTGTGGAGTGAAGACCAAATTACGCACTGGAAGCATGCATTGGGGAACCTTGTGTTTACCAAAGACAATAGTCGCTATCTGAATTTTGAGTTTGAGAGAAAGAAGAATGGAGAAGATGACGGTACTCCGGCGTCTGAACGGTATTGCTACGCTAATTCCAACATTATGCAAGAGCGTCAGATAGCTGATTATCCAGATTGGACTTGTGACGATGTTAAAAAGCGACACGATAAACTCCTCACATGGATGGTCGAAAGATGGTGCCCAGACATTGGAAATAATGTTGAAATACAAGTTCAAGAATCTGAAGACGAAGACGATGATGTGTAAATGCGGAGAAAGAAAAGTAACACGGTAGCGTCGCGGCGGATTTGCCGCGGCATTTGGTACAATCTGCGTAGGAGAAACGCATGGGACTGGTAAAGACTAGAAGATTAGCCGCGATGCAAAAGCAGCAGCGCGCAAAAGCCGCGATGAAGCCGCCGAAGAAGGGCGGTGCCGGGAAGGGCATTCCGCGGCAGTTCGCGCCCGCGCCTAAAGCGCCTCTAAAAGCATTTTAGAAACCCCGCGGCGGGTTTGCCGCGGCGTTTGGTACAATCTGGGCATCTTAAAGGAGCGAGCTTAGATGAATGAAGTGATGGAATCGGCCAAGCCGTTATTCAGGATGCTGTGGGGCGCTCTCTTTCTCGTGATTGCGTTGAAGCTGTTCTTTTGGTGGTGGAACAGCCCGAAGCGCAAGGGCGCAAGGGGCGAGAAACTTGTCGCTGGGCGGTTGAGGAAGGGGCTGCCGGAAGAATACCTAATCCTGAACGACATATACCTGCCACTGCCGGACGGTACGACGACGCAGATCGACCACGTCATCGTGTCTCAGTATGGTGTTTTTGTAGTTGAGACGAAGACTTATTCGGGTTGGATATTCGGTGACGAGAAGAGCAAGGAGTGGACTCAGTCCATCTACCGCAAGAAGAGCCGCTTCCAAAATCCGATGAGGCAGAACTACAAGCACATCTGCGCGCTCGCGAGCAATCTTGGAATTGACAAGTCGTATTTCATCGGCGTTGTGGCGTTTACGGGCGATTGTACGTTCAAGACCGATATGCCGGACGGCGTGGTCTATTCTCGCCGCGCCGCTGACTACATCCGCAGCTTCGACAAGCCGACGATTAAGGCGTCGCAGGTGGACGAACTCGCGAACGCGATTGCGGAGTGGCAAGGGACGGTCGGCGAGGAGCGCAAGTCTTGTCACGTTGCCAATCTAAAGAAGCGCCATTCGGCGGTCAGGGAAGGGGATGCGCCGGCGTGTCCTTACTGCGGCGGACGCATGGTTCTCCGCTCCCGCAAGAAGGACGGCGCCAAGTTCTACGGTTGCGCGTCCTATCCCGCCTGCCGCGGCATCGTCAACATTGCCTAACCCCGCGGCGGATTTGCCGCGTGCTTGATTGTTTCAAAGACGTGTTTCTATCATGCAAAGCACCTATCCCTAATTCTACACGATCTACATGTTCTACACGGCTCAACATACTTCCGTGCATTCTGTGCATTCCGTGGTTAAGAATGACGCAGGACTTCTCAGGGTCAGACCCCTCTGACACAGTAAAGTGACACAGTAGCAGCGCGGCGGATTTGCACCCCTGTAGCCACCGCCTTCGGCGGCTCCTCCCTTCTGTCGTCGGGGGATATGCGGTTGAGGTTCGGGGCGGCATTTGGCGAGGCATCGCCTATTCCGAAAATGCGCCGTAGGCGTATTGTATCCAGTGGCCGGCGTTCGGTCGCGCAATGCGGAGAAATTCCCCGAGGGGTACATTCTGAAGATGACGGACGACGAATGTTCAAGGTCACAAATTGTTACCTTGAACGGAAGCAGGAGGGAGTCGAAGGGTCGGAGCTTATTGATATAGTAGTGGGCTTGCGTTTGAGATGCCGCGTGCTTGAGGTCTGCCGCGGCATTTGGTACAATTTGCGCAGGAGGAACGCATTCGCACAGACCATAGGATCTTTAACATGGCAAGCGGAAACATAGTCATTCGCAGGGAGACGGAGAAAGACCGCCGGGCAGTCGAATCCCTTGTAAGGGAATCGTTCTGGAACGTGTATCGTCCGGGATGTCTGGAGCACTATGTCCTTCATCGACTCAGGGACGATCCCGCATTCGTCCCCGAGCTTGATTTTGTCATGGAGCGTGACGGGGTCATTATCGGACAGAACGTGTTCGTCCGCGCCGTGATCCAATCGGACGACGGCAGGGACGTCCCGATTATGACGATGGGGCCGATTTGCATTGCGCCAGAGTTCAAGCGGCAGGGGTATGGGAAGATGCTGCTTGATTTCTCGCTGGAGAAAGCTGCCGCGTTCGGATGCGGGGCGTTGTGCTTCGAGGGCAACATCGGCTTCTACGGCAAAAGCGGGTTCGCTTATGCGAGCGACTTCGGTATTCGCTACCACGGGCTTCCGGAAGGGGCGGACGCCTCTTTCTTCCTTTGCAAGGAACTGGTGCCGGGGTATCTCTCGGGCATAACGGGAGAGTACGCCTCGCCGCAATGCTATTTCGTCGCGGAGCGCGAACCCGATGCGTTCGCAGCATTTGACGCGCTGTTTCCGCGCAAGGAGAAGCTTAAGCTCCCCGGGCAGATTTTCTGAAGCGATGCTTGAATCATCTCCTGTTTCTCCTGCTCTTTGTGGCTAAAACCGACAAGCACAGAATCAACTCCCTAATTCTACACGATCTATATGTTCTACACGGCTCAACAAACTTCCGTGCATTCTGTGCATTCCGTGGTTAATAATGACGCTGCGGGGAAGGTTGGGAAATGGTATAATGCAGGAGCCGAGGAGCGGAAGGAGGTTGCACTAATTATGAATTTCAAGATAGTTAGCGGTGGGCAGACGGGCGTGGATCGTGCGGGACTTGAGGCGGCGATTGCGCTTGGGCTGCCTTATGGCGGATGGGTTCCGAAGGGGCGCCTTGCCGAGGATGGGGTAGTTCCGCTTAAGTATGTCGGAATGCAGGAGCATACATCAAGCAACTACGCAGTGCGGACGAAGGCAAATGTGAGGGATTCCGACGCAACTCTCATAATCGCGCCGAGCTTGCCGCTGTCGGGCGGAACTATGCTTACGCTGCGAACTGCCGAGCGACTTTCCAGGCCGCACCACGTCGCCTGTCTTGGCGCGGCGAACGCAATGGATGAGACGATGCGATGGCTTCAGTCTTTTCAGCCTATCGACAGGCCCTTTGTCTTTAACATCGCTGGTCCTCGGGAATCTGGTGCACCTGGAATACAGGAGCGGGCAACGGAGTTCCTCTGCCAGCTGCTTTCTGCGGTGCAAGGGCATTAAGCGGTTGAAGCGGTTCGCGCGCTCAATCCTTGAATATATCCAGGTAACGCTTGAAGTCGTAGATGGCGTTTCGCTTTGTATCGGTAGAGCAGACGACAATCTTATTCGCCTCGAAGCGACGCACGAGACGATTTGCCGTCTGATAGTCGCAGCCGAGGAGCACCGCAAGGCGATTTATTGTTATGCGTGGCTCTGAGTAGAGTGCCCTTATGGCGTTTTGGGCGAGCGCTACATTCGGCATCCTGCTGATTTGCACTTGCATGTCGTCGCGCAGGGCGAATATGCGCTTGAATTTCTCGCAACCCGTTTTTGCGGTTTCGGATACCGCATCAAGGAAGAACAGAACCCAGCCAATCAGGTCATTCGCGCTTCGAACGCGAGAAAGTGCCTCGTAGTATTCTTCACGGTGCCGCTCCAGTATAGAGGAAATGTAGAGCGAAGGTGTTTGCAATTCTCCTTTGCTGATCAGATAGAATGGGATAAGGAGTCGTCCAACACGACCGTTGCCGTCAAGGAACGGGTGAATCGTCTCAAACTGGTAGTGGCTGATGGCACAGCGAATGAGGTTCGGAACCGCGATTTTGTCATTGTGCCAAAACATTTCAAGGTCGCTCAACAGATCGGGCAGGTATTCCGGCGCGGGTGGTATGAAACGGGCCGTCGCAATGGATGTGCCTCCGATCCAGT
>Ga0265300_10002643_pt1 | contig 15289 bp, 15 predicted proteins | sample AusTroGonzalo_MG_FD_193482 | JGI IMG/M metagenome (GOLD analysis project Ga0265300, IMG submission 193482) | Bovine rumen microbial communities from tropical cattle in Woodstock, Queensland, Australia - Gonzalo_03 | ecosystem: Host-associated > Mammals > Digestive system > Stomach > Rumen ...
TCGCAGCCTTCGCGACGGTCTTGCGGAATTAGGTAGTCGTATTCGTCAAACTTGTCGAAAAACTCCGGATTGATGACCAGAGATCTGTAAAGACTGTAGTCGGATAGGGAGTTTTCTGCCACTGGGCTGAGATTTGGGCTTTCCTCAAAACGGCAGCAGACAACGGCTTCGTCTATGGTACGCAGCTGATGCCTGACAGGGTTGTATTGCTCCAGGGCCACGCTAACCAGCACCAGATCGAAGTCGCGGTAAGGCAGACGTTGTGCGATTATTGGGTCAGCCGGAAAAAAAGAGTCTCTGGAATATATCTGAGGATCTTCAGAGGCAATGGCATCTGAGGGGTAGAGGTCGTTTGACAGCGGGGCTGCCGGGGCGACGTAGGCGTTCTCAATTATGCGCTCGGCTTTAGAGTTGAGGGTGATTTGAAAGCTGGCGTCTTTGGGGATGGCAATGTATTTCGAGACAGTCTTGAGGTCTGGCGAGCCTGGGTCAGCCGGAATGAAGCCAGTGGGAGAGAGGCCGGAGCCGATGCTGAAGGTAACAACGTAGGCAGTGGAGCTTGCGCGACTGCCGTCGGCGGGGGCAGAGCCGCCTGAGACAGGCTGAGCGTCGCCGCTTTGCGCAAAGCCGACAGCGTTGACGAAGGCGGTCAACAGCAGCAACAGCGATATTTTAGCCAGTCTTGTCATATCGGCAAAAGTACAAAAAAAAGAGACAAATGCATTGTCTCTTTTTCAACCTTAAATAATTAATTATTAGGTACGGCTTCGCCGAATCAATACTCGTCAGATACTGTGAGTTTCTTTCTGCCTTTAGCGCGGCGGGCTTTCAAAACCTTACGGCCGTTAGCAGTTGACATTCTCTCTCTGAAACCGTGTTTGTTCTTGCGTCTTCTGTTCGATGGTTGAAATGTACGTTTCATTGTCTTATGTATTTATTTTTTCTTTTTTATCTGACCTTAAAATTCGGACTGCAAAAGTACAAATTATTTAAATACAAAAAACATTTTTTTGAAAAAATTTTTCAAGCCTATTTTTCAGGGACGTTTTTCAATGTCTCGACCAGGAATTCCCAGAACGGAGCTACCGATTCGATGAGCAGTGCCTCGTCTGGTGAGTGCGGGTGAACCAGTGTAGGGCCGAACGAAATCATATCCCAGTTAGGATATTTTGCGCCGAGAATGCCGCATTCGAGGCCGGCGTGAATGACCATGACCTTAGGCTCTTTGCCGAACTTGTCTTTGTAAACCTTCTTCATTGTGGCGAGGATAGGGCTGTTGATGTTCGGTTTCCAGCCGTGGTATGAACCGGTCGACTCAACTTCGGCACCATGCTCTTTGAGCACTTCGCGAATGTTGGCTGCCAACTCGTCTTTGAGCTCGTCGACCAGACCGCGCTGCAGTGAGCAGGTGATGATCTTGCCGTTCTCGAGTTTCACCAGGGCGAGGTTGGATGAGGTCTCGACTGTGCCTTCGAAATCTTTCGACATGCCGATGACGCCGTTAGGATATTTTGCGATGGCTTCCATCATGTTCTTGTAGGTCTTGTTGTCGATGACCTGCTTTGGCATGGCTGCCTCGACTATAGACACTGAAAGGTCAGGTTCGGCTTCGGCGAACTGTTCTTTGACAGTGGTGTTGTACTCTTCGACAAGCTTCTGCAGTTTGTCGGCCTTGGCGGCTGGCACTATGACTGTGGCGAACGACTCTCTTGGGATGGCGTTACGCAAGCTGCCTCCGTTGATTTCGCAAAGGCGGACGCCGTATTTCTGCGATGCTATGATGAGCAGGGTGTTCATGATCTTGTTGGCGTTGCCACGGCCGAGGTTGATGTCCATACCTGAGTGACCGCCTTTCAAACCCTTGACTATCAGCTGGAAAGCTGCCATGTCGGCTGGAATCTCTTCCATCTTAGGAGTCCAGCAGGCGTTGGTGTCAATACCGCCGGCGCAGCCCACGTAGAGCTCACCTTCGGTCTCTGAGTCCATGTTGAGGAGGATGTCGCCTTTGAGGACGCCGGGTGCGAGCTGGTTGGCTCCTGTCATGCCTGTTTCTTCGTCGATGGTGAAGAGGCCTTCGATAGGACCGTGCTCGAGGTTCTTGGCAGCGAGAACGCCCATGGCTGCTGCTGCTCCGAGACCGTTGTCAGCACCCAGAGTTGTGCCTTTGGCGCGTACCCAACCGTTGTCGACGTAAGTCTCGATAGGGTCTTTTTCGAAATCGTGCACTGTATCGGCGTTCTTCTGAGGCACCATGTCGAGGTGGGCCTGAAGGATGATGCCCTTGCGGTTTTCATAGCCAGGGGTGGCAGGCTTGCGGATGATGACGTTGCCGGCCTTGTCAACTATGGTTTCCAAACCGAGGTCTTCACCGAATTTCTTCATGAATGCTATTACTTTAGCCTCTTTTTTTGAAGGACGCGGAATGCGTGTAAGGCTGTAGAAGTTTTCAAATACTTCTTTTGGTTGTAATTCGTTGATAGTCATTGTATTATAATTTTGTATTTAATATTTGTTTTTAACGGAATTTTTCAATTTTTTCGAAGCCCCAGATGTCTTCCATGATTTTCAGAGACTCTTCGACTTTCATGTCTTTGCGTGCCTCCAGGTTGCGTTGCACGAATATGCAGTCGGACAGGCTGCAGCCTCTGCAAATTATGTCTTCGGCCAAAGCGTCGCAGGACGGGGCTCCGCAGATGCCGCAGTCGATTTGTGGCAGCAGGCGCTCCAACTCCTTGATTTTGTTCATCTTCTCCAAGGCTTTGGAGATATCCGGGTCGAGGCTGATGGAACGTGGTTCCACTTCGTCGATTTTGACATTGTTAAGCAGGTATTCGCGTTCGCCTTCCACTTCGTCGGCTCTGGTCATCTCGCCTCGGCGTTCCTTGCCGGCCACGTATCTGGCTCGGCCGAACATGCGCTCGCAGGTGAGGAAGCGGTTGTTGTAGGTGAGAATGCCTCCAGGGCAGCTTTGGTCGCAGGCGCGTAGTTCGAGGAAGTCGACGCCTTCGATTTCGTCGTTTTCAACTTTCTCGAGGAACTCTATCACGTTGTCTATGCCGTCTATCGACAGTGAATGCTCGGATACGGAGAGACGGCGTTCGCCGTTAGTCAGCGACATGAGTATGCTGTCGGAAGTGAGCTGGGCGATGGGCAGTTTCACCTCTTTGTAATCGTGGCCTTGTTCCTTGATTTTCTTGTAGACTCTGTTGTAGAGCGAGTCCATGTTGATGACGCCGTCCACGCTAGACCTCTCTTCGCCGACAGGGCTTTTCACGGCCGCTATCTTGGCTGCGCAAGGGGTGACGTAGAACACTCCGATCTGGTCTTCAGGCCAGCCGTCTTTGACGAGTTTGCGTCTGATGTATATGGCTGTGAGGTCAAGCGGAGTTCTGAGCGGCATGATGTTTTCAACCAAGCCTGGGAACTTTACTTGTATCAGTCGGACTATGGCCGGGCAGAACGATGAGATTAGGGGCTTGGTGTTGCCTTCACGCTCCAGACGGTTTTTGGCCTCGGTGTAGATAGGCGTTGTGATTTCCGTCTCGATGACGTGCTGGAAGCCTATCTCGTTGAGGATGGAGTAGATGCGCGAAACGCTGATGTCGTCTTTGAACTGGCCGAGGAAAACGGCGGGCACAAGTGCGACACGGCAAGGATATTTGAAGATTTCCTCAAAGTCGTCCTGCTTGACATAGACGGCTTTGTGCGGACATGCTATGAAGCAGTTGCCGCAGTCGATGCAGCGGTCCTCATTGATGTGTGCTTTTCCGTCGCGCACACGGATAGCTTCGGTAGGGCACACCCTCATGCAGTGAGAGCAACCTTCGCAAACGTTTTCGTGTATCTGTAAAGCGTGAAAAAATGCCATAATCCTAATCTTTTAATTCCTATATATTATTTTCGTCATTTGAAATGACGTCGAGCCTTAGCTCAAATTTACTTCCATTTCAACTGTGGTGCCTACGCCAACGGTCGACTGCACGTTGAGGCGGTCGACGTTCTTTTTGATGTTAGGCAGTCCCATGCCGGCGCCGAAGCCCATGTTGCGGACCTCAGGCGAGGCGGTGGAGTTGCCCTCCTGCATTGCCCAGTCGATGTCCGGGATGCCGGGGCCTTTATCGATGACACGAAGGAGTATCTTGCCAGCGTCGATGTCGGCGGTGACCACACCGCCGTAGGCATGCGCGATAGCGTTGACTTCGGCCTCGTAGAGGGCGACAACGACGCGTTTGACTATGGACGGGTTGACGTTGAGCTGCTTCAAGGTCTTCTTGATGGAACTTGAAGCCGAGCCTGCGTTGACGAAATCTCCTTCTATTACAGTGTATTCAAGATGCATAGTAGTTAATCAATCTGTTTAATGTTAATAAATTGGTTTGAGTCCGGCTTCCCAAAGAAGACCGCAGGCTTTGAACATAGAGTAGTCGCATTCCATGAGGACCATGCCCTCATCTTCGGCCAGCTCTATCATCTCTTCCGTAGTTTTCTTCTTTCTGACGAACACGATGATGTCGAGGTTGCCCATCTCTGCAGTGCGGATGGTCTGCATGGTGCAGAGTCCTGTGACTATCATCGGGAAATTGTCGCCCAAGGTGAGGATGTCCGACATCAAGTCGCTGGCGAAGACTTTGTCCTGCTCTTCGTCCAGACGGTCCTGACCGCAAACCACCTTGGCGTTCAAAAGTTTAGCGATTTCTGATAGTTTCATTTGTTGTTTGTAATTTATCTTTTTTCAATTATATGATTTAACAATCCAGGGGGAATCATTCATTGTAATGAATTTCTTCCAGATTTTCTTGAATCATCTCTTTCAGATACTTCATGATATTGATGTCGTTCATTGACATTCCGTCGAGTGCTTCCTTGATTTCGTCGGTGTCGAACACATACTCTCCTTCGTCGGTGATGTGTTTATAGATGAAATGTATGTCCTCGTGAGCGGCGAACAGCATCACCAGAGTGCCCGAGAGGTCGCCCATGGGCGGACGGTCTATGTTGTCGTGCTGGAACCAGAAGTTGAGCACGGTGCCTTTGCCGACCTCGCTCTCAATCTTCATGCCGCCGCCGCAGTTCTCTGTGTTCATTTTAATCAAAGGTAAACCCAGACCGACTTTTCGAGTGGTTCTGGAAGTAGTCCAAGGGTCGGTGACCTTAGCCAGAAACTCCGGCGACATGCCTTTGCCGTTGTCTTTGATGGTGAAGGCGTAAATGTTGTCCTTCAGGCTGTCTTTGATGGTCAGCTCGACAAGGGTCGAGTTGGCTGCGGTGGAGTTCTCCATCAGGTCGTATACATGTAATGCCAGTTCTTTCATCCGAATAAAAGTTGTAGTTTTTCTTGTGGTTCTGTGTCGACGTACCTGCCGTCCTCGCCACGGAGGGTGCGGCGGAACTCGTCAAAAGTGAGGTCGTACATGTGGAACACGCAGTGCACCTCGCCTATGATATGTAAAAAATGAGCGTCGCTGCTCTTGGTGAACATGAACTTCTTCAAGTAAGCGAACTTCTTCAAAAACTCGTCTTTCTTGACGTGCTTTGAAATCTCGAGGGCGTCGGCCTTGATGTCTGGCGGAATGAAACCCAACTGCGACATCAGTGACGAAGCCGGTTTGTTGACGTGAGCCGGCACAAACAGACCTCCGATTTCATGCACCTTGTCGTAGAGCATGTCGAGGTCGCAGTCGAGGGCCGACCACAGCAGCCAAGGCTCGTCGCCAACTATCTCCTCGTCCTTGTCGACTATGAGCTGATAGCCGAATTTTTCCTCGTCGAGAGGGATGTGGGGCAGATGTTCGTCGAGAAACTCCTGGAACTTGTCGAGCTGTTCGTCGGTCTCGAAATAGGCGAGGGCATGAGCCTCTTCCTGAGTGGTAATTTCCACGCCGCCTATGACAAACACGCCCTGCTCGCGCCCAATCTGTTGGGTTACCTTCACCTGTCGGGTGGTGTTGTGGTCGCAGATGGCTATCATGTCGAGATGCAGCTTCTTGGCCTGTTCGACTATGGCAGCTGGCGACATATAGATATCACCGCACGGCGAAAGCACCGTGTGGAGGTGAAGGTCGGCTCTATATTTTTTGAGTTCCGGCAATTATTTATTGTTTAATAAATTGTATACCAATCCGGCGATTTCGTATGTAGGCAGTGAGGTTTGGAGAATCGGGAGCTCTTCCTCATCGGCTTGGTTGATGGTGTCCTCGTTAGCACCGAGGTCTTTCACCAGTATGATGCATGACATTTCTTTCAGAGATGCCACTGCCATTACGTTTTTATGTGTCTGGAGTGTGATCCAGATGTTACCTTCCTGTGCATTGCCCATCACGTCGCTGAGGAGGTCGCTGATGTAGCAACCGTCAATCTCACGGTCGAGGCCGTTTTTGCCGGCGAGGACCTTAAGTCCCAGCTTGTCAACTAATTCTTGTACTTTCATATTATTTTCTATTTAAAAATTCAAAATAAGACTGCAAATTTAGGATATAATAATGAGAAAACAAAGGAAATCGAAAAATAATTTTTTTAAACAAATTATTGCTAATTTTGTAGCGTGAAAAAGAAGTTCGAGATATCGGTTCCTGGAGGGGAGACCAAGGTGCTCCTTCACACCTGCTGCGCGCCATGCTCGTCGGCTATCATTGAATGCATGATGCAGCACGGCATCACACCTACTATATATTATAGCAATCCCAACATTTTCCCGTTGGAGGAATACGAGATTCGAAAGAACGAATGCACCCGCTATGCCACCTCACTCGGTTTGGAGATAATTGACGACGACTACGACCATGAAAAATGGCGCTCTGAAATGGCCGGTCTGGAGGCTGAGCCGGAAAAGGGAGAGCGCTGTCTTAAGTGCTTCAAATACAGACTGTTACGTGCTGCAAAATTTGCCCATGAGCACGGCTTTAAGGTCATTACGACAACCCTTGCTTCTAGCCGTTGGAAGAGCCTCGAACAAATCGAGGAAGCAGGACTTTTTGCCGCCTCGCAATACCCTGATGTCACCTTCTGGGCGCAAAATTGGCGCAAGGGAGGCTTGAGCGAGAGAAGGCTAGAAATCATTAAGGAATACAATTTTTACAACCAGAGATACTGTGGCTGTGAATTCTCGATGAGGAACGAAAATTAATTTTTTTATAATATTTATTTATATAAAAAAGAATCGTATATTTGCCAAACTATAAAATAGGTTTGAAAATATTGAAGAAATATTCATAAATCATTCATTAACATAATTTTACAAAATATGGCAAAAGTAAAATCTTTGGCAGAATTGAAGGCTATGAGAGAGAAATTACAGTCAAATCTCGACCTTCGTGAAAAGAGCGACAATCCTGACTCTATGGTTCAGATTAAAGTTGCTATGGCAACCTGCGGTATCGCCGCCGGCGCAAAACAGGTCATGGAACACATGATGGAGAAAGCCGATGAGTTGAAACTCAGCATCGTCTTCACCCAGACAGGCTGCATGGGCTACTGCCACGCAGAACCTACCATCGAGGTGAAATGCCCGGGTAAGGATCCTATCGTCTTCGGTCACGTCGACAACAAACGCGCTGACGAGATTCTCACCAAGTATGTCATGAACAACGAACTCGTTGAAGGCATCATCCCGGTGAACTATGAGAAAATCTAATCATTCATTCTAAATTGGAGGACTTTATATGACAAAAATCAAAACGCACGTGCTTTGCTGCGGTGGTACCGGATGTAAGGCATCTGCCAGTGATGAGATCATTGCAACCTTTGAAAGATTATTGAAGGAAAAAGGTCTGCAAGATGAAGTTCAGGTGATCAGAACAGGCTGCTTCGGCTTCTGCGAGAAGGGCCCTATCGTGAAGATGCTTCCTGACAATACATTCTACACACAAGTAAAACCTGAAGATGTCGAGAAGATCATCAATGAGCACATCATCAAAGGCCGTAAGGTTACTGACCTTCTTTACCTCGATCCGGAGAACAAACAGCATGTTGCCGACTCAAAGCACATGGGTTTCTACAAGAAACAGCTCCGTATAGCTTTGCGTAACTGCGGTTTCATCAACCCTGAAGATATTGACGAATACATCTCACGTGGTGGTTATGAGGCTATCGCAAAGGTGTTGGGCGAGATGACACCTCAGCAGGTCATCGACGAGATCACCAAGTCAGGTCTGCGTGGCCGTGGCGGCGCGGGCTTCCCGACAGGTGTGAAGTGGGGTCTCTGCGCAAAGAACCAGGCCGACCAGAAATACGTCATCTGCAATGCTGACGAAGGCGACCCGGGCGCGTTCATGGACCGTTCAATCATGGAAGGTGACCCGAACTCAATCATCGAGGCTATGGCTATCTGCGGTTACGCTATCGGCGCAACCAAGGGTTTGGTCTACATCCGTGCTGAATACCCATTGGCTATCCACCGTTTGCAGGTTGCTATCGCTCAGGCTCGTGAATACGGCCTCCTCGGCGACGACATCCTCGGCAGCGGCTTCAATTTCGATATCGAGCTTCGCTACGGCGCCGGCGCATTCGTCTGCGGTGAAGAGACAGCTCTTATCCACTCAATGGAAGGTAAACGTGGTGAACCTACTTTGAAACCACCATTCCCGGCTGTTTCAGGTTATATGGCAAAACCATCTAACGTTAACAACGTTGAGACATTCGCCAACATCCCGATCATCATCACAAAGGGTGCTGACTGGTTTGCTTCAATCGGTTCAGAGAAATCAAAAGGTACAAAGGTGTTCGCTTTGGCCGGCCAGATCAACAACGTCGGTCTGATCGAGGTTCCTATGGGAACAACTCTGCGCGACATCATTTACGAAATCGGTGGTGGTATCAAGGGCGGCCGTAAGTTCAAAGCCGTTCAGACAGGTGGTCCTTCAGGCGGCTGCTTGACAGAGAAACACCTCGACACAGCTATCGACTACGATTCACTGATGGCTGCCGGCTCAATGATGGGTTCAGGCGGTATGGTCGTCATGGACGACACATCATGTATGGTTGCTATCGCTAAGTTCTACCTCGAGTTCACATGCGAAGAGAGCTGCGGTAAATGCTCACCATGCCGTATCGGTAACAAGAGAATGCTCGAAATCCTCAACAAGATCACAGAAGGCAACGGAACAATGGACGACCTCCAGGAACTCCGCAACCTCGCCGCTGTTATCAAAGACACAGCATTGTGCGGTCTTGGTCAGACATCACCTAACCCGGTTCTGTCAACACTCGACAACTTCTGGGATGAATACGTTGAGCACGTCGTCGACAAGAAGTGCCGCGCTGGTGTCTGCAAGAAACTCATGAACTACGTCATCGACAAGGATAAATGTATCGGCTGCGGCAAATGCGCCAAGAACTGCCCTGCAGAAGCCATCTCGAAGACCAACTACATCGCCGAAGGTCACAAGCTTCCTTCAATGGAAATCGACACAACCAAGTGTATCAAGTGCGGTGCATGTATGAGTGGATGTAAATTTGATGCTATTTCTGTCAAATAAAATAGAGGAGGAGAAAGATATGATTAATGTAACAATAGATAACAAACAGATTCAGGTCGCAGAAGGCACAACAATTTTGAAAGCTGCCCGTCAGGCCGGTATTCATATTCCTACCCTCTGCTATTTCGAGTTGGCAGGAATGAACTTTGAGAACAAACCAGGTGGATGCCGTGTTTGCGTTGTCGAAATCACAAAGGATTTCAACGGCAAACCACGTCGTAACCTTGCTCCAGCATGCGCTACAGACTGCGTCGAAGGTATGGAAGTTCTCACACACAGCGCCCGCGTCATCAACGCACGCCGCACTGTTGTTGAGCTGATTCTTTCAGACCACCCGACAGACTGCTTGACATGCGCTAAGTCAGGACAGTGCGAACTCCAGAAGCTCGCTCAGAACCTCGGTATCCGCGACATCCCATTCAAGGGTGAGCAGTCAACATACCGCAAGGATATGTCACCTTCAATCGTCCGTGACATTGACAAATGTATCATGTGCCGCCGCTGCGAAAACGTATGTAACAACATCCAGACAGTCGGTGCTTTGTCAGCTGTGAACCGTGGCTTCCAGGCCGTCGTCGCTCCAGCTTTCGAGCAGGACCTCATGGATTCACCATGCGTCATGTGCGGTCAGTGCGTCCAGGTGTGCCCAGTCGGCGCTTTGAGCGAGGTTGACGACACACGCGCAGTCATGGCAGCTATCAACAATCCTAAGAAGACCGTCATCGTCAACACAGCTCCTGCAACACGTGTCGCCCTCGGCGAAGAGTTCGGCATGCCGGCAGGTACTATCGTCACAGGCCAGATGGCAGCAGCATTGCGCCGCCTCGGTTTCGACTATGTGTTCGATACAGACTTCACCGCTGACTTGACAATCATGGAAGAAGGTACAGAGCTCCTCGGCAGAATCAAGAAGTTCATGGCAGGCGACAAGTCAGTCCGTCTTCCTATCTTGACATCATGCTGCCCAGGTTGGGTCAACTTCTTCGAGCACAACTTCCCAGATATGCTTGACGTTCCTTCAACAGCCAAGTCACCTATGCAGATGTTCGGCGCTGTCGCTAAGAACTACTGGGCTGACAAGATGGGCATCAAGAGAGAAGACCTCGTCGTCGTCTCTATCATGCCTTGCTTGGCTAAGAAGTACGAAAGCAAACGTAAAGAGTTCTACAAAGACGGTAACCCGGATATCGACTACGTCCTTTCAACACGTGAGTTGGCTCGCTTGATCAAGCAGTTCAACCTCGACCTTAAGGACATGCCATCAGAGGATTACGATGATCCGCTCGGCGAGTCAACAGGTGCTGCTGTCATCTTCGGTGCAACAGGTGGTGTTATCGAGGCTGCTGTCCGTACAGCATACGAGGTATTCACTGGCAAACCGCTTCCTAAGATCGACTTTACAGAACTCCGTGGTATGGACGGTATCCGTGACGCTTGGGTTGACTTCGCAGGCACCCCAATCCACATCGGTATCGCTCACGGTCTGGCAAATGCACGCAAGCTCCTCGAAAGAGTTCGCGAAGGCAAAGAGCAGTTCCACGCTATCGAAGTCATGGCTTGCCCAGGCGGTTGCGTCGGCGGAGCTGGTCAGCCATATCACCATGGCAACAGTGAAATCATCAAGAAACGTACAGAGGCTATCTATCGTGAAGACCTCGGCAAACCGATCCGTAAGTCACACGAGAATCCTTCAATCAAGAAGATCTACGCTGAGTACTTTGGTGAACCATGCGGCCACAAGTCACATGAACTGCTGCATACACACTATTTCGACAAGTCAGAACATGTTGAGATTAGCGAAAAATAATTGTTGGAAAATTAAAAATTGAATATTATGGCAGTTATTAAATTATCAGAAGATAAAATCAACTTCATTAAGGATGTTTGCAAATCATTCCGTAATGACGGTGGTGAAGTTATCAACGTGCTTCACAAGGTTCAGGGTGAGTACGGCTACCTCTCAGCAGAAGTTCAGGAACTCGTTGCTAAGGAGTTGAACATCCCTGTATCAAGAGTTTACGGTATCGTTTCATTCTATTCATTCTTCACTATGACTCCAAAGGGCAAATACCCGATTTCAGTTTGCTTGGGTACAGCCTGCTACGTGCGTGGTGCTGAGAAGGTTTTGGATGAATTGAAACGTCAGCTCGGCGTTGAAGTCGGTGGTACAACACCTGACGGAAAGTTCTCATTGAACTGCCTCCGTTGCGTGGGCGCCTGCGGTCTTGCTCCAGTCGCTATGATTGGTGACAAGGTCTATGGCCGTTTGACACCAGACAAAGTCAAAGAAGTTTTGGCTGAGTACAACAATTAATCTGGTAGGGGCGAATCATTATTCGCCCAATACCTTATTAATTAATATGAAATGTAGGGGCGAAAAATGTTTCGCCCTTACATTTTTTTATATCTTTGCAACCAAAATTATTATAATGAAAAAACTATTTCTTACACTATTAACTATAATGTTAGGATTTGTCGGTTTTGCACAAAATCCAATGACAAATAACCAAGAGAAAATCAAGATTAATATTTTGCTGAAATCGCAATACGATGCAAGGGAACTTGCTGGTTTAGCTAAAGCGTTCCCTACCAAGGCTGAGCGTCGCGAGTTCGTCGTCAGTACTTTGAAACGTCAGGCGGAAGAGTCACAATCTGATTTGATAACTCTTCTTAATGATTTGAAAAACAACGGTTTGGTTGAAGATATAAAACCTCTTTGGATTGTCAACTCGGTGATTTGTTATGCCGATGAGAACGTTATCGATCTGATTTCTAGACATTCCGATGTTATGGATGTTTATCAGATTGAAGAATTTCAATGCATTGAGTCGGAAGATGTTATAGCTCCTGTTGATGGCGGTCGCGAGATTGCTGAAAATGTAACGATGGTGAACGCCAATCTTGTGTGGGAACTTGGATATACCGGTGAAGACGTTCTTATCGCTGTTATCGACACCGGTGCAAACCTCAACCATAATGATTTGCAGGGCCGCTTATGGGATGGCGGCACTGAATATCCTAACCACGGATACGATTTCTATCAGCATGACAACGACCCGTCAGACACTCACGGCCATGGAACTCATGTTGCGGGTACAATTGTCGGAAATGGTGCTTCCGGCACCCAGACGGGTGTGGCTCCAGGTGCTAAAGTGATGGTTTTGAAGGTCTTCCACGGAGAAGACAACCTCACCGAACTTGAAATGTGTGTGGAGGCGATGCAGTTTGCAGTAGAACACGGTGCCGATGTGCTTAACATGTCGCTCGGACAGCCTATGCCTAATTCTTCCATCAAGCTGATGATGCGACAGGCTTGCGACAACACTCTCGCGGCAGGCGTGGTGGCTGCAATATGCGCCGGTAACTTCCGTCAGATGGCATCGTTGGCACCTGCACCTTATAATATATGGTCTCCAGGCGATTGCCCACCACCGTATCTGCACCCCGACCAAATGGTGAACGCGGGAGGCGCAAGTTGTGTGATATCTGTCGGAGCTGTCGATTTCAATGATAACATCGCCGCTTTGTCGTCGTTCGGACCTTCAACGTGGACCGACGTGGCACAATACAACGATTATCCGTATAGCGCAAACAGCTCGACAAATATCGGCCTCATTCGTCCTGATGTCTGTGCGCCAGGCGTTAATGTCAAGTCGTTGGATTGGAACAGCACCAACGGATATTGTCTGAAAAGCGGCACCTCGATGGCGACACCTTGCGTGGCTGGTACTATAGCCTTGATGCTCTCGAAAGATCACGAGCTGACACCTGCACAAGTTGACGAAATCTTGGAAACGACGGCAGTACATCTTTCAACGCATAAAAACAACGATTTCGGATCGGGTAGGATAGACGCGCTGGCGGCAGTGGAAGCCATAGGACATCTTGCTGTTAATGAATTTGAAGACGATGGTGTTGAGGTTTATCCGAATCCAGCCGATGATGTGATTTACATCAACATACATTCAAATGTCTCTATTTATTCCATCGATGGAAAATTAGTGAAAAATAGCATCTTAAGAAACAATCAAATCCGAATCGATGATTTGGAATCTGGCGTTTATATCTTGAGGGTTGGAATCGAGAATGGTGATGTTTATAAAAGGATAATTAAAATGTAATAAAAAGACGAAGAGACGATGTATACATCGTCTCTTCGTCTTTTGTTTGGTGGAGGATTTCTCCACTACGGTCGAAATGACTACTATTTTCTAACGTTGACCTTTTCTGTCATCATGCCGTTTGCTGATTCAATGCGAATCATGTAAATGCCTGATTCGTAATTGCTTAAATCAACAACGGCATTGTCGGTGGCTGTTGTTTCAAGAACCTTTTGGCCGAGCACGTTGAGCACTGTGATTGTCATGGCGCCTTCGCCTTCAATGTTGAGTATGCCGTTGGTCGGGTTAGGGTAGATGTTGCAATCGTTCACAAATACTTCGTTGACTTGGTCGTCGCAGTTGTTGTCGTATGTGAGGAAGATGCCGTCGCTATGGTCGCCTGAAACATAGAGCTCGGTGCCATTGGCGTCGTAGATGGTGAAGTGGCACTCGTAGTCGGTGTCATAAAGAGGGCTTGTGTGATACCAGCCGTGGTTCCAGATGAAGTTGAGGTTGCCTTTCAGCAATGGCAATACAATGGTTTGTGATGAACCTTCTGTCATGGTCACTTTGCCGATGCGGTTGCCGTTTTCGTCGGTCACGCTGATGCAGGCGCCTTTCCAGCCGTCACCCTCGTCGTCGGTGAGCTCGAAAACGATGTCGCATTTGTCTCCGACAAGAATTGAGGCATATTCCGTGTGACTGATGCCGTGTTCATTAACAATCATCACTCCATATTGGTAAAGACCGTCTTCAATATCATTATCAGTGTAAATCATCGGGCTGCCTGGCATTTGACCGTAAAAACTACCGGCTATGAGTTCTCCATTGCGATAGATACATATATCAAAACCCTCAAGCGGCTCACCGTTAAGCATGTAGGATGGGTTGATCCACTGAATCCTTACACTTGAATTGTCTCTGTCTTCAATCAATTCCAAGTTGGTGATGCTTTCCGGGCGTTCGAAATACTCCGATGTTTCGGGAATGATGTGTCCCGTGAAGCCGGTGAGGCTGTTGAATTTGTATTTTGTGGTGTTGAGCGCTCCGACAGGGCACCATGCATCGTCTTTGCCGCTCCAACCCCAGTTGAAGTGGAAATAGTCGTTCTCGTCGTAGCCGTCGCACACGAAGGCGTGACCACCTGCGCCGCTGTCGTCCTGACCGCTGTAATACAACGGAATGCCTTCGTCGAGACCTCCGTCTTTCAGCATCTGTGTCCATTCCTCATTGGAGTAGCCGGGGCCCCAAAAGCCACCGCCATAGTTGGTGATATGATCATCGCAAGTATATCCAAAATAATAACGTAACGCTTCAGCCACATCTTCAGAAAAGGCGCCGCTGCCGTCGGGACCGTATATCATTTCCACAGAAACTCCGCAATGATGCAGTAACTGAGCGATATAGAAGTAATCTTCCTCGGTGTTCAATGAGTCAATATCATTGGGCATCAACTCAAAATGATATTCAGTCTCGTAAAAGTTGGCCGTCTGCTGCGGATAACCTTCAGGATAATAAGAGTGTGAGAAAAATCCACGTTCAGGGTAGTTCCAGAATTTCATCACCTGACCCATAGCTGTTGCGACGCAGCCGGCCCAAACATGTCCACCGTGGCCATCCGGGTCTTCTGGACACTGGCTGTTGTATGGGAAATTCTGATGCCATGTGGTCTGAAGGAGAGGAGCGACCACGACGCGGTTGCCTCTGCCTTGTTTG
>Ga0265300_10002645_pt1 | contig 15288 bp, 9 predicted proteins | sample AusTroGonzalo_MG_FD_193482 | JGI IMG/M metagenome (GOLD analysis project Ga0265300, IMG submission 193482) | Bovine rumen microbial communities from tropical cattle in Woodstock, Queensland, Australia - Gonzalo_03 | ecosystem: Host-associated > Mammals > Digestive system > Stomach > Rumen ...
GTGACAACACACGGACCAGCCTCAACGACAGTGCACGGGATATTCTTCCCGTCGGCACCGAAGACGGAAATCATTCCGACTTTCTTTCCAATTAAACCAGGCATTGGTGTTTGTTAATTAATTGTTACTTAATAATTTATTACGCATTGGAGGCCACGTGGGCACAATTGCGGACCGCAAAGATACGACTAAATTCCCGATTTTCAAAAACTTTTTAACAGTTTTATGAACAACCGAAAGAGATAATTTCATATCTTTGTGTGCTTTGCGCATCCCCATAAATAGGGATTCCACAGTTGCGCGCGGTGTCGTACCTTTGCACCTTGAAAATGATGAGAAAAGTAGCAGCAATAGTTTTGGCCGTCCTTTTGGCATGTCCCGCCCTGCGGGCGCAGACGCACAGCCTGAGCGGACGGGTGGTGGAGGCCGATGGCGAAGCGCCCGTTCCGGGCGCCGTAGTACGACTGGACGACAATTATCTCTGGGCCGTCACAGACGCCGACGGCCAATTCAGCCTGAATAATGTACAGACGGGCAGTTTCACTTTCGAGGTAAGCTGCCTGGGTTACGTGACCGAATCCCGCCAGATCAACGTGCGGAAGGACCTGTCCGGAATTGTCTTCCGCCTGTCGCAGAATACACTCGCCCTGAAGGAAGTGGTTGTCACGGCCGAAAAATCCAAGGACAACATCAATACCACACAGACCATCGGCCGTACAGCCCTGGACCATCTGCAGATGAACAGCATGGGCGGCGTCGCAGCCCTGCTCCCCGGCGGCAAGACGCTGAACCCCGACCTCACCACCGACAACGCCCTTTCCCTTCGCTCGGGCGGCATATCGGCCGGTAACGCCGCCTTCTCCACGGCGGTGGAAATCAATGGCGTGCGCATGGGCGGCAACGCCTCCTTCGGAGAGCTGTCCGGAATCGGCACCCGCAGTCTGAGCGTAGAAAACATCGAGAGCATCGAAGTGATTACCGGTGTCCCCTCGGCCGAATATGGAGACCTGGGCAGCGGGCTCATCAAGGTGAACACCCAGAAAGGCCGCACCCCCCTGAGCATCGTAAGCGCCGTCAATCCCCGCACCTACGAGGTCTCTGTCTCCAAAGGCTTCGACCTGGGCAAGGGCGTCATGAACGTGGGCGTGGAATGGGCCCGCGCCACCAGAAAGCTCGACTCCCCTTATACATCCTATACCCGTCGCGGTATTACGCTGGACTACACGCGTACATATAATAAGGTACTGCGCCTGGAAGCCGGCCTCAACGGCAACCTGGGCGGCATGAACAACGCCAGCGACCCTGACTCCTATTCCGAAGAATACACCCGGGAAAGGGATAACCTCCTCACCCCGCACGCGAAGCTTACCTGGCTGCTGAACCGCAGCTGGATTACCAATCTCACGCTGGAAGGCTCCATCTACTACCACGACCACCGAAGCCAGTTCCACGGCTATCATTCCAGCGCCGCGCAGATGCCGGCCGTACACGCCACTGAACAGGGTTACTGGATGGCCGATATCCTGCCCCTCACCTACTACAGCGACCAGATCACCGACTCCCGGGAGCTGGACTTCGCCGCTTCGCTCAAGTATCACTGGCTGCACCACTGGGGCAAAGTGAAGAACATGCTCAAAGCCGGCGTACAGTGGAAGGCCGACGGCAACGTAGGCCTGGGTGAATACTACGAAGACCCTTCGCTGCAGGCCGACGGCTACCGTCCGCGCCCGTATAGCGATTATCCTTTCATGCACAACCTTTCGGGGTACCTGGAGGACAATGTGACCATTCCCATCGGCAAAACCAGCCTGAACCTGATGGCGGGCCTGCGCCTGGAAACGGTATTTCTGAAAGGCTCCCGTTACGACGATCTGAGCATCCTGTCTCCACGCCTGAACGCCAAATGGACGGTGAACAAGAACCTGGCCTTCCGCGGCGGCTGGGGCGTAGCCGGCAAACTGCCCTCCTACCACATCCTCTTCCCACAGGCCGAATACCGCGACCTGCTGTCCCTCGGCTACTCCTGGGCCACAGCTCTGCCTACGTCTATTACACGCAGCCCTACAGCATGGTGGCCAACGAGCACCTGCGCTGGCAGCGCAACTACAATTCGGAAGTGGGCGTAGACGCCACACTCCTGGGAGCAAAGATTTCCCTTGTCGGTTTTTACAACCTTACCCGGGACCCCTACGAGCTGGGCACCGTATACGAACCCTTCGCCTACAACATTACGAGCAAACCCGCCGGCTATGCCATGATTGGAGAGCCGGACGTGATTGTGGACCACCAGACCGGCGAGGTCTATTTCCAGGACGTGGACGGCCTGTATGTCCCCGGCAATATCGTCGTCACCGACCAGACCTTCGCAGCAAGCCGCCGGCAGGAAAACGGGGCCGATGTCCACCGCTACGGCGTGGAACTCACTGTGGACTTCCCCGAAATCAAGCCCATCAGCACCACCCTGCGGCTGGACGCTTCCTGGAATCACACGGAATACAGTTCCAACGTAACGTCCTACCTGTACCGCAGCGGATGGACCCATACCACCCTGCCCAACCGTTCCTACCAGTATGTCGGTATTTACCGGGGCGGCACCAATGTCTATGACGGACGAAAGGCCGACAATGTGGACGCCAACCTCACGGCCATCACCCACATCCCCAGGGCCCAGCTGATTATCTCCCTGCGCCTGGAGGCTGCCCTGCTGCGTAATTCGCAGTACACCAGCCGCCGCGCCTTCACGGTAGACACAGCCACCAACACACCCACCGGCGGAAATATCTACGACGGCAACTCCTACACGGCCGTGTATCCGGAAGCCTATATGGACCTGAACGGCGTGGTACGGCCCTGGACCGAAGAATCGGCCGCCAACCCGGACCTGCAGCGCCTGATTCTGCGTTCGGGCAACATTTACACCTTCGCCCCCGACGGCTACGACCCCTACTTCAGCGCCAACCTGAGCGTAACGAAGGAAATCGGCAAACACGTGTCCTTCTCCTTCTTCGCCAACAATTTCACCAACTCCCGCCGCTTTGTCACCAGTCGTGCTACCGGTGTCAGCGCCATCTTCACCCCCAACTTCTATTACGGACTCACATGCAGAATAAAATTATAGCACTGGCTGTCGTTTCCCTGCTGACGGGGTGCATGAATATGGACGCGCCCTATGCACCGGAGAGCCTGAACCGGCTCACCGTAACGGCGGTGTATCCTGACGGCTATGACAGCCGGAGCGGCGCCACCGTATCCATCGAGGACGCAAACGGCGATGCCTCCTACACCCTGGAGACCGGGACCGATGCCAAAGCCACCATCACCCTTCCCAACGGCATTTACCGCGTGTCGGTGAGCGACCGCGACGGGCTGGATGTATTCAACGGAAACAAGGACCGCGTGGTTCTATCCGGCCAGGACGTTTCCCTGACGCTGAACCTGGTCCATGCCCGCGCCGGCCTGCTGGTTATCAAGGAAATCTACTGCGGAGGCTGCCCCAAGACACCGGAACAGGGCACCTACCAGAGCGACCAATACGTCATTATTCACAACAACAGCGATGTCGTCACTTATCTGGACGGCCTTTGCATGGGCTCGGTAGCGCCCTATAACAGCAACGCAAGCAATGCCTGGGCGGCCGCCGACGGAACGCTGCCGGATTTCCTGCCCATCCTGGACGGCATCGTAAGCATTCCCGGCAACGGCAGCAGCTTCCCGCTCGAACCTGGTAAAGATGCCGTCATTGCACTCCGCGGCGCCATCGATCATGCTGCCACCTATCCCCTGTCCGTCAACCTCAACAAGCCGGACTTCTTTGCCCTGTATAACCCCACTTATTTCGATAACGAGACTTATCACCCTGCTCCCGGTAACCTCATTCAGGCCGAGCGTTTCCTGGACATCATTATCAAGACCGGCCAGAGCAACGCCTATACCCTCTCCGTGAACTCTCCCGCCTTTGTCATTTTCCAGGCACAGGATGTGGACATCCGCGACTGGGTGTTACAGAGCGGCGTGGTGCGCAATACGCCCGGCTCTTCCATCCAGATGGCCACCATTCCGCCGGAATGGGTGATTGACGGGGTAGAAGTATTCAACGGCGGCTCCACGGGCAACCGCAAACGGCTGCTCTCCAGCATCGACGCCGGCTATGTAACCCTGAGCGAGACCTATAAGGGACACACACTCATGCGCAAGACCGACGAGGAAGCATCGGCCCAGAAGGGCTTCGAGGTGCTCCTCGACAGCAATAATTCCAGCAACGACCTCTATGAACGCGAAACACAGTCTCTCCATGAGTAGGCTTGCCCTGCTCCTCGCGGGCGCTGTGCTTTGCGCCCCCGCCCTCCGCGGCCAGGAAGCCTGGCACGGAAGCCGCAACGTGGCCGGACTCGCCAGCCCGAATGCCGGCGAGAAGAAGGCCGAGGCCCGTCTCTTCGGCCGGTTCACTTCCGGCGACTTCCGCACCTGGTCGGAGGGAAAGACCCTCTGGACCGTCGGCGCCGACGCCCAGGCAGAAATCCAGCTACAGGATCTCGTAATGGTCGGTAGTTTTGGCTTCACGCAGGAGGAAGGCACGCAGATGATGGGCTCCATGTTCACCCATCCCGGATACTACCCCATTGATGTGCTTGAGTTTACCCCGGGCAACAAGTCGCGCCAGCAATATGACATCTCGGGCGGGATTGCCTGGAAGAACGGCAGCGCCTGGATTCCGGGCCTGAACACCCGCTTCCAGGGTATCAACTACGCAAAACGCAAGGACCTGCGCCATACCACCTACCGGCAGGAGCTGGAGGTGACGCCCTCTATCATGTATCAGGGGGACGGCTTCCGGCTGGGCGCGTCCCTGATCGCAGGCAAGAATTCGGAGTTCATCCAGGCCGAACAGATCGGCCCCGCCCGGGCCGACACGTACTACGCCTTCCTGGACAAAGGCCTGCGCTACGGCACCTATCAGGCCTGGGATGGCAGCGGCACCCATCTGAACGAGCCCGGAGTAGACCGTCTTCCCGTTTACGAACTAACCCAGGGCGTCGCCCTGCAGTATTCCCTTGGAGAAGCCCTCTTCGCCCAGGTGGAATACCTGCGCAGCCGCGGAGAAGTTGGCGAAAAAGGCTACACCTGGTTCCGCTTCCCCACGCAGTCCCTGCACAGCCAGCTGCAATATGGCTTCTCCAAGAACGGAACGCATCACCTCTTCTGTCTGGACTACACCTGGAAATACACCCAATTGCACGAAAACGTGCTGGAAAAGGTGAGCGAGGGCGGCGTTACCACCCCCTCCATCCTGGGCAGCAACCGGATCTTCGCCAGCAAGGCGGCCAGCCTGAGCCTGGGGTACACGCTGGAGCAGACCAACGGATTTAAGTTGAGCGCCCTGGCCACCATGGACCAGAAGAATCGCCTGAGCACTCTTATTTACCCGTACAGCAACCTGGAGAGCAGTACGCGCCTGTTTGTCGGCATCAACGCCGATATCCCCATGGGAAAGAACTGGCAGCTGAAAACCGGCCTCCTCTGTGGCGGCGGAATGCACACTGAGCACTTTGCTTCGGCCGAATCTTCCGAACTCACCGCCACGCCTTTCCGCCTCACGGAATGGTTCGAACTGGAGGAGGAAGTCAGCAACGCCTGGCGCGTAGAACTGAGCCTGGCACTCCGATACAGTTTCACCCGCCTTCCGCTGTATCTGGAAGGGGGCTTCGACGCAACACGCGCACTGGAACATACGCTGGCACCCGGCGTCTATCGCCAAACAAGTTATTTACAATTAGGATATAAATTTTAACAAATAGGATTATGAAACAGATTGTAATTTTAGGCACTTGCCTGTTAGCCCTGGTGGCCTGCGAGAAAAGAGGCACCACCCCGGAACCCACGCCGGGAAAGAGCGAAAAGCAGCTTGTACGCATCTCCCCGGTCATGACCAAGGTAACTGAGAGCGCGTTTGAAACCGGCGATGCCATCGGCGTCACCATGGTCCGTTCAAACACCGACATCTACGCCGATAATGTAAAGATGGTCTATGACGGCAGCGTCTTCTCCGGCAGCCTCATGTGGTATCCGGAAGGCACCGACGGTTCCAGCATCACCGCCTACTATCCCTTCAGCACCACGCCCGGCACCTTCGCCGTGCAGGCCGACCAGAGCGCCGGCACATCGGCCTCCGACTTTGTGGCCGGTGTCAAGACCGGCGTACTGCCCAGCGCCCACGCCATTACGATCCCCTTCAAGCACAAGCTCACCCGCATCGTGCTGAACGTAACCAATAACGCCGAAGGCGAACCCACTTCCATCGCCTTGAAGGGCGCCAAGCTGGGGGTTAACATTGCCGAGGATTTCACTGCCACGGTAGACGAAGCATCGGCCGCAGGTACCATCATTGCCCATAAGATCAGCGTCAGCCAGTACGAGCTCATCCTTCCGCCCCAGACCGTCACCCTGATTGCAACGGTCACCACGGCCGGCGGCAACGAACTGAGCCAGGCACTGCAGGAAGCCACACTGGTGGCCGGCAAGCAGTACAGCATTAGCATGATTGTGAACCCCGCCGACCTTAAAGTCGCTTTCAGCGCCGACATCAGTGCCTGGGAAGACGGCGGCGAACTGGGTGGAGACAACACCCTGGTAGAGCATCTGAACGCTGGTTACATCACCTACCACGAGGATAAATACACCGTAGCCAAGATGAAGGACGGCAAGTGGTGGATGACCCAGAACATGCGCTATGTACCGGAAGGAATCACCGTAAGTGACCAGCTGAGCAATGTCACCGCCGGTGTGTACTATCCCATCGTGGTCAACGCCGAACAGACCGGCGCCGAGTTCTCCAAGGACATCACCGTCATCGAGGCCCGCGGTTATCTGTATCAGGCCGAGGTCGCCCTGGGTCTGCATATCGGAGACATCACCACCCTGGAACAGGCTCAGGCGCTGGAAGGCGTACAGGGTATCTGCCCGAAGGGCTGGCACGTTCCCACCAAGGCCGACCTCACCGCCCTGGTAGGCAAGGGCAGCAACATCACCACCAATCCTGAGGCTCCTTATTATGACGGCGCCAACGGTTCCATTCCTCTGCTCAATGCCGACGGCTTCAATATAGAAGCATACGGCTGCGTTACCATCGGCGATAACACCAAGACCGCAGGGACCTTCATGGGCTTCTTCACCGCCTACAAGGACCACATCGCCTCCGGTATGATGATCGGTTCCACGCAGTCCGGCAACCCCACCTACAACACGACCGGTCAGCCCGAGTCGGGCCTGAAGAACATCCAGTTCAGCGGCCTCATGCCCATGACCAACAAAGCCACCGAGGCCGAATATACCTGCAACGCCACCAACGTAGGCTATCGCATTGCCGGCGCCCTGCGCTGCGTACGTAACGACTAATCTTCTCATGAAAAAACTTCTCTTCACGTTGCTCCTGTTCCTGGCGGCCTGGACGGCCCGGGCCGACGAAGGAATGTGGCTCATCCAGTGCCTGGACCGGGCACTGGAGAAGAATATGCGGGCACGCGGGCTCAAGCTGGGTGCGCGGGAAATCTATAACGAGGAGGCGGGCGGCCTGTCGGACGCCATTGTGTCGCTGGGCTTTTACTGCAGCGGCAGCATGATCTCCGAGGACGGCCTGCTCATCACCAACCACCACTGCGCCTACAGCGACGTGGCTGCGCTTTCCACCCCGGAGCACAACTACCTGGAGGACGGTTTCTGGGCCCATTCGCGAGCCGATGAAATCCCCATCCCGAACCTCAGCTTCTACTTCCTGCGCAAAGTGCTGGACGTAACGGACGAGGTGGACCAGCTGAAAGCGCAGATGAAGGCCGAGGGCAAACCCGTGAGCGGGAGACGCATCGGGTCCATCATGGAGAAGAAGTATCAGGACGCCTACGGCATGGAGGCGGGCCTCGCGGGCATGTGGGCCGGCACGAAGCACTACATCTGCCTCTACGAGGTATACACCGACGTGCGCCTGGTGGGTGCGCCGCCCGTGACGGTGGCGGCCTTCGGCGGAGACGAAGACAACTGGGAGTGGCCGCAGCATAAGGCCGATTTCGCCCTCTACCGTATCTACAAGGACGGAGAGCCGCTCCACCCTTCGCGGCACCTGACCATCAGCCAAAAGGGCTACAAGGAGGGGGACTTCACCATGGTCATCGGCTATCCCGGCAGCACGAACCGCTATGCCAGCGCGGCCGAGATCCAGCAGAAGATTTACGTGGAGCGGCCGGCGCAGAACCGGCTGAACCGCGGGCAGATGGACATCACCCGCAAGTGGATGGACGCCGACCCCGCCATCCGCATGAAATACTCGAACCGCTTCTTCAGCCTCACCAACGTGGGCGAGCTGTACGAGGGCGAGGACGCCTGCGTGCGCCGCTTCGACGTGGTGGCGCGGCGCCGCGCCTTCGAGGAGGGCTTCCGGGCTTTTTCGGCCGACAACGCCCGCATCCTGGACCAGCTGGACGCGGAGTACAAGGCTATATCGGAGAGCGAACTGCAAAAGCTCTATTTCCGCGAGACGCTCATCCGCAGCATCCAGGTGACGCCTGTGCTCATGCGCATGGGCCTGCCGCGCAACGACATCGCCAAGCAGCGCGAGGTGCTGGCCGAGGGCCTCGCGACCATCGACGCGCGTCTGGAGAAGGAGATGCTGGGCTTCGCGCTGAAGGAGTTCTTCGGCCACATGGACCCGGCCTTCCTCAAGCCCATCCACCGGGAGATGCAGGAACGCTTCGGGGAGGACTATGCCGCCATGGCCGACTGGCTGTGGAGCCATTCCTGCCTGGCCGACGCGGGCGTGAAGGCCGATGCCGAGGTTGCCGCCGCCTTTAACGGGCCGATCGCCGAGGACCCGCTCTACCGCTTCGTGCGCGAGCTGTCGATGGGCGAACTGAACAAGGCCGAAAATCACGTGGTGGAAAGCCTGACCGAACTGCGGCACGAATACGTGCGCGCCATGTACCAGTACCGCAACGCCCTGGGGCAGGTGCAGTCCCCGGACGCCAACTCTACCATGCGCCTGAGCTACGGCCGCGTGCTGCCGCTGCGCCCCTGGGACGGTGTGTATGTACACTGGCAGAGCACGGCGAAAGGCCTGCGGGAGAAATACGATCCCGCCAAATACGACTTCTGCTATCCTACGCAGTGGAAATACCTCCTGCCTCCGCCCGACTTCCCGGTGAATTTCCTCACGGATAACGACATCACGGGCGGTAACTCCGGCTCACCGGTGCTCAACGCGCGGGGCGAGCTCATCGGCCTCGCTTTCGACGGCAACAAGGAGTCCCTTGCCAGCAACTACGAGAGCGTTCCCGGCTACAACATGTGTGTCTGTGTGGATATCCGCTACGTCCTCTGGGTGATTCAGTACCTGGGACGGCAGGACTACGTGCTGAAGGAGCTTACTGTTTCTTAATCATCCGGGCCAGATAACCGGCATCCAGGCCCACGTTGAAGGTCCAGGCAGGGCCGCCCATGAGCGGAATGTCGGTGCGGGCCACGTAGACGCGCGCCCGGACGGAGAACTCGGCGAGGCTGTCGACCAGGAGTTCGCGCTCCAGAATACGGAAGAACTTGAAGTCTGCGGCGATACCGGCCTGGTAACGAAAACCGGCCAGTTCGTCTTCTTTCTTGTTGCTGAACGTCGCAAACGGATAGTCAATGAATCCCACGCCGATGCCGGCGAAGGGAACGACTTTCCAGTTCAGATTCTCATAGATGGGATAGCCGGCAGAAAGGGTGATGTTGCCGCCTTTCAGAGGGGCACCCTGTTGCCAGCCGCGTTCAGAGATGGATTTCTTCAGATGACCGGCGCGGCCCAGCATGCCGTCCCAATAGATCATGAAGCGCTTGATGGCAAAGTCGAAGCCGAAGTCCAGGCCGACGACTGTGCCGGTATAGGCGGAGATAGGGGCCGAATAGGTGTCCATGCTGAGTCCCAGGTGGATACCGATACCCCAGCCTTTCGGCTTGGCGTAAAGATTCGGGGCAAGGAGGGGTTCCGGAGTGCTGGCCATCAGTTCCCTTACCTGGTCGGCGAAATAGCGGACGGCGGTGGTGTCCTGGCCACAGTTGGTTTCGGCGCGCATCTTTTCGTTGAAGCCCCTGGCTACGCCCAGATGGAACTTCGTGAGCGTACCCAGATCGTACTGGGAACCGTTCCAGAATTCTGCCTGCGCACGGCGGCGGCAGATTTCTACATAATCAAAGGCGGTCTGCAGGTACAGGAGCAGGTCCTGGGACAGGTAGTCCGGGTTAACCCAGGACTCGTAGGGATTCATGAAGGTCTCGGTGACGTGCGTTCGCACCTGCGTGTTTCCAATCTTTTCCATGTGGCGCATTCCCCAGCCGATGGCGTAATCCAGTTCGGCGACGGAAGGGAGTCCACCCTGTCTGGTCATGAAATCCTTAAAGGAAAGCGGGCCTTGGTTCCATCTTCTGATGGCGTGCTCCATCGTGATGGACGGGGCTTCGTTTGACATGGAGAGGATGCCCGCGTTGTCTGTCTGCGCAAAAAGAAGACTGGCATTTACCAGCGTCAGGAAGAAAAGACTGATTTTTTTCATGAACGTTTTTTTAACAGGTTTGGGCAAAGTTACATAAAATCCCGCGATTTAGAAAGTAAGTTCGTGCACTCCCTGCACAACGCCGTTCTTGCTCACTTCCACGCGGAAATAACCTGTCCACTCGCCTTCTTCCTGCTTGAGTTCTCCCTGGAAGAAGGTCCTGAGGCCATTGTTTTCCAGGATGGTGCCGTTGGATTCAAATACGAGATTTCCTTCCCAGCCGCTGATCTGAAGAGTAGCATCGAGGGTTCCCACCATGCGGTGTTTCTCTGCGGTGCGGTCCGGCTGATAGATAATGGAGCACTGCCAGGTGTGGTCGGAGGTGGGAACGTAGGTATATTTCAACTCGGTACGGGAAACGTACTCTGTCCACCCGTAGTGGATGGGGTTGTAGCCATAGGCAAAGGAGCGGGCGGGCTCGTGCAGGAACTCGTCGCTGAGTTCTTCGGCATAGCCTTCCAGGGTATTGAGTTCCGGGGTCAGGAACTGGCAGGAGAACAGGAAGGGGACTAAAAGCAATATGTATAACAGTCTTTTCATAACTAAAAACGATAACCGACACCAATACGTCCTCCCATGAACGGGAGCAATGTCACATAATAATCACCGATGCCGTAGCATTCCACTTCGGCAAACCACTTCTTGCCGAACTGCATGCCACAGAAGGTCATCTGCAGGCCCAGGTGCCGTTCCGGCTCCGAGTAATATGTCCAGACTTCGGGTTTGGACGACTGGAAGCGAAGGCCCAACTGCCCGGCGCAGTACATCTTGAAGTAGGGACGGGACACGTAATAGTAGCGGATACCGGCTAAGGCCGTCACGCAGACGCTGCTCTGGTATCCTTCCTTCGCACCCGTGGAAGGGTTCACGAATGTAAAACCGGTGTGGCAGAAGCCCACGCTGCCCGTAAGCGCCCATTTACGATGGAACTTCCAGGCGGCCTGCACGGCGAAAAAGCCGGTGGTGCGGGCATAGAAGGAGTTGTCGTACAGTTCGGTCGCAGACATCGGCCCGTACCTGCGCATATGGTCGGCGCCGAGGGGTTGCCTTGTCCACTCGGACAGCGGCATCCCGCTGATGCCGAAGCTCACCTCCCACGTTTTCTTCTCGGCGGGGTTGAGCGACTCGAAGTCGCGGAGATAAGGGCCGATGCTGGTGGAATCGGGGTTCTCCACGTAGAGGATATCGGCAAAGAGGCGGCTCTGCATGGTCCAGAGGGACCCGGGCGTACGACGGCTCTGCTGCACCAGCAGGGCGTTACCGCCGGCTTTCCACACTTCCTTCGATGCCGCATACAGGGACGCCATATAGCCCTGGCTGGAGCCGCTGTCCTCCACACGCAGGCTTCCGAGGCGCTGCGCCTCCTTGGGTTTGGGCGCGCCCTCCTCCAGTACGGCCACGCGTTGGTCTGCCTGGTTCTGCGGGCGCGGAGAGAACACGTCCACCGTCACCCGCGGCGAGCAGGCCGTCAGTAAGATAAGGAAAGGAATCAGAAAACGTTTCATATAAGTTCCTTAACAGGTTAGTCCAATTGTTATAACCCCGCTTTTTTCATTGCTTGCATGGGGTTGGTGGATTTTCTTTCCTGCGCACTTTGGGGAGAGGGTAACGTGGGGACGTTCTCGTCCCCTCCGAGATTCCGTCGCTGCGCTCCGGCATCTCGCCCGCCTGCGGCGGGCATGCCATAATGAAAACGCAAAATCGCGCTCAAGCAAGCTTGGCGCGATTTTGTGTTTTCATTAGGCGGAGGGGACGAGATTCGAACTCGTGGTACAGAATAACCCGTACGGCAGTTTAGCAAACTGCTGGTTTCAGCCACTCACCCACCCCTCCGGGCTTAAAGCGTTGAAACTCCGTCACACGGACGGGAATGCAAAGATACGATAATTTTCTGAGTTAACAAGTCTGTGGATAAAAAAATGCAGTCGGGGCTCCCACCTGGACTGCATTTTTTGGTTAAACCGAAATAACGATAACCTAATAACCAACTTTTCCTTAGTCAATGCAAAGTAACAAGGAATCACGTCTCGATTTCCGACATTTTGCGTTTTTATTTACGCATTTTGCGCAAATTTTAGCAAATTTAAGCAGATTTGAGCTGATTATAGGATATTGATATTGCGCCACTTGTCTCCGGGATGGCTCCGAACCAGCACCTCGCCCTTGTTGCGGGCGGTGGTCCAGCCGCCATTTACATTGCTCAGAAATACCACCTTGATATGGTGGATTCCTTCCCCGAGCACCAGGGAACCGTCGTGACGGAAGTTTTTCTTAATCTCTCCGCGATTATCCACCACCAGGCGGCCGTCAACCCACACTTCGTCGTAGAGGGAACTGAAATACCAGGTGCCGGTGGAGTCTACCTTGAAATAGCCCTCGGCCTCGGCGGCGAAGAACTGGGGGTCCAGCATATTGCCGTCGAAGGGATAGAGCTTCGGGATCCTACGGATGTCATGGAGTTCGCGCTCGCACCACTGGGCATTGAGCGGAATGTCGTGCGGGATGATGAAGGCGCCGGGCGTGGTGCGGCAGGTCAGGGTGCCGCTGAGCGGGGCGTCCGGCGGAAGGAGCGCCTCAATCGGCTCCATCTTCTCCAGGGAAATCACGCGCTCGGCGCTGAGCTTCCCGTAGCTGGAAAGGGAGGCGATGCGCAGCATGCCGCTCTTTTTCACCGTGATGGGGCCTTCATAGCGGGCCGATGTTGCCGTGGGCTTGCTCCCGTCCAGGGTATAAACCATCGCCATGGGGCGGGAGGTTGTGAACGTGAGGACGGTGGAGTCGCGGAAGGCAATCTGGCTGATGGAGCCGCCGGGCTGCTCGGGCAGGGGCATATGATAGGCCACGCCGATGGCATCGAGCCGCTGGCAGGCAGCGTCCAGGCGCTCGCAGAAATCCGGGAAGTTCTTCTTCTCCAGCGGGGTCCACGCGGTCTCGGCCACGGCGAACATCTTGGGGAAGGTGAGGTAATCCCGCATGTAGTCGGTGTAAAGGTACTCACCCCAGAGGTTACCCTGTACGCCCAGAATGTGCTTAGCTTCTTCGGCCGTCAGTTCGGCCGGGACGGGGTTGTAGTCGTAGGGAACCTGGAGGATGGAATGGTGGGCGTAACCCTCCGGTTCGGCCTTGGGGTCTCCCTGATAATGGTTCAGGTAGAGGCCGCCGCTGCCGGGGGTCATCACCACGTCGTGGCCTTCACGGGCTGCCTGGATACCGCCTTTTTCCCCGCGCCAGCTCATGACGGTAGCGTTCGGGGACAGGCCGCCTTCCAGGATTTCATCCCAGCCCACGAGGCTCTTGCCATACTTGGCCAGGATGCCCTCCATGCGCTTGACGGCGTAGCTCTGCAGCTTTTCCTCGGCGGTGCTGTGGTCATCGGCCTTCAATCCTTCAGCCGCGATGCGCGCCTGGCAGGCAGGGCACTTTTCCCAGCGCACCTTCTTGCACTCGTCGCCGCCGATGTGGATGTACTTGCCCGGGAAGAGCGGGGCTACCTCGGCAATCACGTCCTCCAGGAACTGGAAGGTGAATTCACTGCCGGGGCAAAGCACCAGGTCCGGGGAACCCCAGGTGTAGAAGTTGTCCACCTTGATTTTGGTGCAGGAGAGTTCCGGATAGGAGCGCACGGCGGCCATGCTGTGGCCGGGCATCTCGATTTCCGGGACCACGGTGATGAAGCGCTCGGCGGCGTAGGCCACCACTTCCTTGATCTGCTCCTGGGTGTAGTATCCCTCGGTGACGGAACCGTCGAATTCCGTGCGCACGGCGCCCACCTCGGTGAGACGGGGATATTTCTTGATTTCCACGCGCCAGCCCTGGTCGTCGGTGAGGTGCCAGTGCAGCACGTTAATCTTGTACTGGGAAAGGATGTCAATGTGCTGCTTGATCTGCTCCACGCTCATGAAGTGACGGGAACAGTCGATCATGAGGCCGCGCCAGCGGAAGCGGGGGTAGTCCTTGATCTTCACGCAGGGAATCTTGCCGTCCTGCTGGAGCTGGTTCAGCGTCTGCCGGGCGTAGAAGAGGCCGGCCTCGGTGGAGGCGACCGCCTTCACGCGTGCACGCGTTACCTCCAAAGTATAACCTTCGTCCGGAAGGCCGCACTTCGGGTCCAGCTTGAAACTGATTTTGTTCTGGCTCTTTTCAGTAACCACAAAAAAAGCATTTTCCTGCACCTGCATTTCGGCAGGGGCAGGAATCAGCTGCGGAACGATAGCCAGTAAAAAGGCAAGGAGTTTTATCATTTCATCAGGTTTTTGACAATCTGGCCAATCTCGCTGTTGTCGTGCACGCCGGCAAAGAGCTCGGCGCCCGGGCCGTAGGCGAAGACGGGAACGAAGATGCCGTCATGGCCGCTGGTGGAGAATTTCACCTTTACCTCGCGGTCCTCGATGCTGCCCTTCAGCAGGGAGAGGCCGCCGGTGTTGTGGTCGGCGGTAACAACCACCAGGGTCTGGCCGTCTTTTTCGGCCCACTTCAGGACCTCGCCGATGACACGGTCGAAGTCGAAGAGTTCCTCGCACATGTAGCCCACCTTGTTGCGGTGGCACCAATCGTCTACCTGGGAACCTTCCACCATGAGGAAGAAACCTTTCTTGTTATCCAGCATCTGGAGGGCCTTCAGGGTGCTTTCCATGAGCACGGGACCGCGGTCCAGGTAGGGTTTGAGGTCGTATTCGTCGTACAGGCCCAGGAACTTGTCGACCTCGGCGCCGGCGAT
>Ga0265300_10002646_pt1 | contig 15275 bp, 15 predicted proteins | sample AusTroGonzalo_MG_FD_193482 | JGI IMG/M metagenome (GOLD analysis project Ga0265300, IMG submission 193482) | Bovine rumen microbial communities from tropical cattle in Woodstock, Queensland, Australia - Gonzalo_03 | ecosystem: Host-associated > Mammals > Digestive system > Stomach > Rumen ...
AGAAGAACGAGTAGTTCACATGGCTTTTTTCACGAGCCAAAGCAAATTTCTCTTCCAAAGCTTCCAGCGTAGTCGTCTGTGGATTACAGTTTGGCATATCGAAATAGCTCGTCACACCACCTGCTGCTGCTGCACGGCTTTCTGTGTCGATATCAGCTTTAGCTGTCAATCCCGGCTCACGAAAATGTACATGGTCGTCAATGACACCTGGCAAAACATAACAACCTGAGGCATCAATGACTTCATCAAACGATGCTGCAGGCTGTTGTTTGGTAATCTCTATGATATAACCGTCCTCGATGACGATAAAGCCATCCTGCGTACGGCCTTCATTGACAAGATGTCCTCCTTTAATCAGTACTCTCATGGTTTAGGCATGTTTACCAACGGCGTTGGAGTTTGAGGCGCTACAGAGTCTGCTGGCGGTGCAGCCGTCTCGCTCAATCCGTTCATGCGTTGTTCATTCTCCTGTGCTACCTGATAATACTCTCGGACGTACGGATCATTCTTAAAGCGTTTAGTAGCTTTAGACATGATATCCTCTATCTGTGGAGTCAGAACAGGATAACGATACTGGCTCGTAATAATCATAAACACGCCAGGACCCAGCACATTGTCGAAGTTCTCAACGATGAAATTGGTAACGAGTGAATCCTCTTCCTGAGCTATCCGAGCTGCCTCTACAGACAATTGCTGATTGATGGTTTCCTCATCGATGCCATCCAACAGCATCTGACTCTGTCGATGCGACAACTCATTCATGCGATTGGAAAGCTGGTTGTGCTTATCGATAAAGTGGTACAGGCTGTCGTTCAGCGGTGAACCACCCACGCTCTGGCTGGCATTGTCAATCTTAATCTTGATGTCACCTTCCTCAAGCACAACAGGCATGATGCTCTCGTCGTCCATATAGAGATTAGCCATACGTACGGTATCCAGCAATCCGGCAAAATGGAACTCACCATGCACCACATCGCATGAGTCTATATTCCTGACCTCACCAGATTTGAGAGCTCTCAGATAGAGTTTGTTGCCATCAAGTGCAGACACAGACGATGAACCCTCCACATGATAGGAACTGGCACACGACGTCAGGGTTGCGATGACGGCAAATGTATAGAGTATTTTGTTCATAAACGACTTATAGTTCATATTTCATCGGCAAAAATACAACCTTCTATCGAAATATGAAAATATATTTGCGCATTTTAAAACAATTGTGCAATTATTTAGCGTTTTTTTGCGTCTTTTTCCAGTTCGTTGCTAATTCTATGGCTTGCATAGAGTTGTAAGATGGCTGCAACAAGTAACACCACAATCCAGTTGTTGTGTACATATTTGACGTACGCCACATATTGAAGACCAAGGAAATTACCACGGTTGGCAAACATCAACAGGGCAGTAATCAGGAACAGGGCATCGCTCAATAGCATCATCCTGCGCAAACGACGGACATTGTAGTTGGGACCGTCATAGCGCTGGCGCATCTGCATGGCAGCAAACATCAGGGCACCAGGAGCAAAAACGTACGCTGCCCACGATTGCAGGAACAGACTGGCACCAGAACCAATCACCATCAACATGCCTCCTGCCAGCATCACAAAAGTTTCTATATTACTCAGTTGTCTCATCAGTAGTCATCAAGTCAGGTTTCTCATCGTCGCTCAACACAAACACGTCCTCATCGTCAGCCTTCATGAAATAACGCTCGCGGGCAATCTTCTCAATAGCCTTAGGATTGCCGTCGAGGGTGTGTATCTTCTCCTGATCCTGATGATAGCGTTCGGTATACTGTTCTATCTCGTCCTCCAATTCACTGATACGCTGTTTGTTGCGCAGATGATTCCATACACTGTTCTCATCGACGAAACCAATGAGGACAATAGCAATCAAGGCCACCACGACATACTTCAAGGCGGGGATGTGATAGATGCGGAGCAGTATCGATTTAACCTTTTTCATATATTTCTTTCTTTTCGACGGCAAAATTACAAAATAATTATGAATTATCTCATAGCGGAAGCAAATTTTTCACTCTTCATTTTTCACTTTTCACTTTTTTATCGTATCTTTGCACCATAATTTTCAAAAAAGTATGGAATATATTGTTTCGGCCCGTAAATATCGCCCTACTACCTTCGATACGGTAGTGGGCCAACAGGCGCTGACCACCACCCTGAAAAATGCCGTGAAGAGCGGAAAACTGGCTCATGCCTACCTCTTCTGCGGACCACGTGGTGTGGGTAAAACGACCTGTGCACGTATTTTTGCCAAGGCCATCAACTGTATGTCGCCCACTGCCGACGGTGAGGCTTGTGGACAGTGTGAGAGCTGTCAGGCATTCAACGAACAGCGCTCGTTCAACATCTTCGAGCTTGACGCTGCCTCGAACAACAGCGTAGAACACATCAAGACGCTGATGGAGCAAACGCGCATTCCTCCACAGGTAGGCAAGTACAAGGTGTTTATCATCGACGAGGTACACATGCTGTCGACAGCAGCTTTCAACGCTTTCCTGAAGACGTTGGAAGAACCACCCGCACACGTCATCTTCATTCTGGCCACGACAGAGAAGCATAAGATCCTGCCTACCATTCTTTCTCGCTGTCAAATCTACGACTTCGAGCGCATGACCGTCCGTAACACTATCGACCACCTGAAGTCGGTAGCCGAGAAGGAGGGCATCACCTACGAGGAAGAGGCTTTGGCAGTGATTGCCGAGAAAGCTGACGGTGGTATGCGCGACGCCTTGTCCATCTTCGACCAGGCCGCCTCGTTCTGCCAGGGTAACATTACCTACCAGAAAGTTATCGAGGACCTGAACGTGCTCGACTCTGAGAACTACTTCCAGATTATCGACCTTTCTATTATTAATAAGGTGGCCGATGTGATGGTGTTGCTCAACAACGTTATCAACAAAGGCTTCGATGCAGGTTTACTGGTGCAGGGACTGGCCAAACACGTGCGTAACGTGCTGATGGCTAAAGATCCACAGACACTGCCTTTGCTCGAAGTGAGCGACCAGCAGCGCCAACGTTATCAGGAACAGGCACAGAAGTGCCCTACCCCCTTTCTGTATAAGGCTCTGCAATTCATGAACCAGTGCGACATCAACTACCGTCAGTCATCCAATAAGCGTCTGTTGGTGGAACTCACACTGATAGAGGTCGCCCAGATTACACAGCCCGAGGAGGGGCCAAGCGCGGGGCGTCAGCCCAGAAGATTGAAATCCCTGTTTAAGCAACTGATACAGCAGGCTCAGCCCAAGCAAGCAGCTCCACAGGTGGCTGCGGTTGAGCCTGTTGTGTCAACCCCTGTAGCCTCTAGTGATTCTAGTTCTACTAATCAAACTAGTGAGACTACTCCTATTAGCGAGCCAAAACCCACCGCCACTTACAATGCTGCTGCTCGTCCCCAGCTCAAGTCCAGAGTTGGCTACTCTTGGAACAATCTGCTGAATAAGGATAAGAAGAGTAAGATGAGCATCATCCCTGGCACCCTAAATGCGAACGATCCCAATGTCACAGCTGCCAAGGAGGAAGAGTTAAACTTCTCGCAGCAAGACCTTGAACTGCAATGGATGTCGATGTGCAACCGTATGCCACAGAAATACAGTGGTGTTGCCACGCGCATGAAGAATATGAACCCCTCTATCCTCGACTTCCCGCATGTCGAGGTGGTTGTGGAGAATCAACTGGCCATGCAACAGGTCGAGGAGATTAAGGGTAGCATTGTCAAGACCCTGCAGGTCTATCTGCACAACAAGTCGATAACCCTCTCTATTCGTGTTGCAGAGCATGAGGAGCAGGAGAAGATTCTCTCCCGTCGCGAACAATACGAGCTGATGGAAAAAGAAAATCCCTCAATCGGTAAATTGAGGGATCTCCTAAGTCTTGAACTGGCGTAAGCCTATTTTTCACTTTTCACTTTTCACTTTGATCTTGCGCCCTGCGCTAAATCAAAGGCATTCCCATTTTCTTGCATTCCGCACGCATATCGTCAGGCCATATTGAAGCCTGAATCTCACCGATATGTCCCTTGTGCAACAGTACCATACACAGACGACTCTGTCCGATACCGCCACCAATTGACAGCGGCAGCTGGTCGTTCAGCAACTTCTGGTGGAAGTACAGCTTTTCGCGCTCTTCCTTACCCTCTATCTTCAACTGTCGCAACAGGCTCTCCTTATCTACACGGATACCCATTGACGAGAGTTCGAACGAGCGACCCAGTACAGGATACCATATCAGGATATCACCGTTCAAGCCCATTTGACCATTCTCACCTATCGTACTCCAGTCGTCATAGTCCGGTGCTCGTCCGTCATGCTTCTCACCATTCGACAACTTGCCGCCGATACCAATAACAAATACGGCACCATATTTCTCACAGATGGCATCCTCGCGCTCTTTAGGCGTCTTGTCAGGATACATCTGCAACAACTCCTCAGCATGTACGAAATGAATCTTCTCAGGCAGGAATGGCTTAATCTGCGGATAAGTCTCGCAAGTCAGGTATTCCGTTCTGCGGATGGCAGCATAGATGCGCTCCACCACATTCTTCAGATGGGCAATGGTACGCTGTTCCTTGGTAATCACAGCCTCCCAGTCCCACTGGTCCACATACAGCGAATGCAGGTTGTCCAACTCCTCGTCCGCACGTATAGCGTTCATATCTGTATAGATGCCATAGCCAGGCTCAATCTGGTATTCTGCCAGACTCAGACGCTTCCATTTAGCCAGCGAATGCACCACTTCTGCACGCGCATCGCCTAAGTCCTTGATGGGGAAGGTAACTGCACGTTCCACACCGTTCAGGTCGTCGTTGATACCTAAGCCCTGCAACACAAACAGTGGGGCTGTCACTCGACGCAGACGCAACTCTGTGCTCAAATTCTGCTGGAAAAACTCCTTAATCAGTTTAATACCCTGCTCTGTCTGTTTCGTATCCAACAGAGCTTCATATCCGACGGGTTTAATCAGTTGACTCATATCTTTATTTTCAAATTTTCGCGCAAAGGTACATAATAAATATTAATTTGCAAACAAAAACCAGAATTATTTTTGCAAAATGACAGAAATACTTGATATTTGCTATCTATTTGCATCATTAAGCATCCCGTTAACAAATCATAATTCTCAATTCTCAATTCTCAATTCTCAATTATTTATTGTACTTTTGCACTCGCAAAAAAGCAATGGTCCCGTAGCTTAGCTGAATAGAGCGTCAGATTCCGGTTCTGAAGGTCCAGGGTTTGAATCCCTGCGGGATCACGAAGGAAAAAGGAGAATTAAATGTGAAAGCTCGCTTTCAAATATTTAAGGCTCCTTTTTACTTTGTAGGATGGCTGGCGCCAGCCTACAGGGATGACCAAAGGTCAATTCCTGCGGGATCACGAAGGTCAATTCCTACAGGGATGACCAAGGGTCAATTCCAACGGGATGAATATGTCCTATTCTTATTGCCACCATGTGCCTCCAGATAGCCAAACTCTGTGAGCTGGCGAAGGTAACGCTTGGCGGTAGTGGGATTGAAACCGAAATAACTGACGATTTCTTCTGTTGTAATCTGGTCTTTATCGGCCACGAACTCCATAATATCGACCAGTTTTTCTGCCAAAGATGGCTTTATCGACCATTTATCGACCAGTTTCTGTCTCACATTTAATTTATCGACCATTTTCTCCGATGTCGATTTCACAAATTGGTCGATATCCATTTGCAGATGTTGGCAATGCAGTTTAGTCATGCAATCGATAAAGACTGCGATGTCCTCACTCTCGCGAGTATCAATCAGTGCCTGAATGTATTCGGCTTTGTCTTCTTTAAGCACTTTGGTCGGCAATACATCAAACTCCCATTGTAGCAGGTTCATCAGCAATCGACAAGTACGCCCGTTACCATCTGCCCAAGGATGGATGGTCACCAGCTCGAAGTGCGCCCAGAAACTGAGGTCATAGACAGCAACTACATCAGTAGGATCAATGGCTTTGCGACGTCGATTCAATTCCTCGCAAAAGGCAGCCAAACGTGCAGGTACCTTTTGATACGTCACATATGACTTTCCGCCCGTTCCTGCAGTGACATTCAACTTGCGCAACTCACCCTTAGCTGCAGAGAAGTCACCACCAATCGAATGATACTCACTACCTGTACGAGCCATCACTTTCGAGGCCAATAGGACGAGCCAATCCACAGTGATAGGCTCATGCTGCTTAATCCACTCACGTCCATAGTCGTACGCCACCTTTAGGTCGAGATTCATCTGTTGTTCCAGCATAGTGCGCTTACTGCTGGTAATGCCTTCATCGAACAGCAGTTGCGCCTCTACCTCCGTCACCGTACTGCCCTCGATGGCTGTAGAGTGCGTAATGATGGAGTACAGATAGAACTTGTCGAAGTCTATCTGATCAGAGATGCCCAGCGCCTTATGTTGCTGGAGCAACTTCATCAATAAGTCTTTATTCTCTTTCGTCATATCTCGTCTTACTTTATTTCTATAACGTTCTTATTTCGTGAATCCGTAGATTCGTAATTCCATCTTTCTTCATCCTTCTTACATCAGCTTCCTATTCAGATAATATCCAAAACTCGATCATCTTCGCCCAATAAGATATAAAATGCAGGCGTCTGCAATTCCTGTCGTTCATTCAGAATCGAAAGATTAGAACGAGGAATCACATACATCTGGCAAATCTTATTGCTGATGAATACATACTGAGTCCCTTTCGGATCTCCGTCTATCAAATATGTTGTTACTGTCTTACCCATATGTTTATTATCTTTGGCTATTAAGGCTCAATAAATATTGGCGTACCTTTTGCGTTATTAGAATCTATCTCGATAAGTCTCTCTATTAAATGATGCTCAACTAAGAAAGACAAATCCCTTTCAAGAGGTACAATATCGAATGCCATATAACTCTTTCTGGGCTTCTTGTTGGGATAGTCCAATTCTACCAATTCATCTTTACTTATCTCATGATGGCCGGTAATCTTATATGCGCTCAGCTTATCAGGTTTTCCAAATTCATAGAGGACTAATAAAGATGTCTTCGCAAAGAGTTCTCGATTTACCTCCATAGAGCCTTTTGTCTTACCTAACCTTATATTATACATATTGTGGGAGTGAACCCATTTTTGATATTTTTTCCCCTTGTAACATCCTATAAGAATAGTTTGATTGCCACCAAAGAAATCATTGATGCTTTGGTCGAAACCTTCCCATTTGTAACGTTCGAAAGGCTCAGCAGCCATCAATGGCTCAAATTCTATTTCCAAATCATTATTCTTAGATGGATTTAACTCAATCACATCTTTACCCATCAATTCATCAGATTCTATGATTTGGCGAGTAGCATCAAGTCGCTGAGCCGTTAATCTAACCACATCAGCAATAGCAACCTTCTGCATGACTGTTATAAGTTGATCCATTACCACGAGGTCTGGCTGATTGTCATCATTTACAGGAAGAACAATGTACTTATTTTTAACTACATTCCAACCGCCCAGTTTATTTTTGTAGGAGTATATTGGCAGATTTGTTACCTTATTGATGCAAGCCACCATATACAAGTACTGCTTAGGCTGAATACTCACGGATTTGTCTTTCCAACGGATAGCATATGAATCAGACAGGACGGTAAAATCGTCAGGCTGATAATAGGCTCTATACACATCGCTGTTTGACGGAATAGAAATCACATTGTTTAAGATTGTTGACCCTTCTCTTGGAGCATAATAGTTCAATCCTTGATTCATAAAACTGGATGTCAGGCACGGAAGCGTATTCTTGCCTGTGGGCTGCTTGGGAAGGGCTTTTGCGTTATATAGCAATTTTACTGTTTTAACTCTTTCAAACAAGTCGCCTATACAGAATTCTTTCCAATGCATTTTTTTGAAACGGTTGAGAACTTCATGGTCGTTGTCAGTCAGGTGAAAGTCGTTAAGCCCTGTAGCAAACAGATATGCTTCAAGCTTATGCAAACGTTCCTCTTCGAGCTCTCCCAGGTGAGATTCTTCAAGTTTCCGCACAAAATTTCCTATAAAAGCATAATCTATCTCTTTATCTTCTGTTTGTGGCAAGAATACTGTAGTATTGCGAAACTTGTCATCAACATAACGTACAAGGACTTGAAGTAACACTTTCTTTTGCTTGTTGAGTAATGTTTGAAAGAACAATATTGTATTATCTGGTATTGCAATTTTTGGCACAATCTTTCTCACAAACTGCCCTGCATACCAAGGTCTATTGCGATAGAAGAAATCCATTTGCAACAATCCTAAGCTCCATGTACCTGCAGGGTTTATGTTCTCTTTATTGACATAACCAGTTCTCCGCAAGACACCTTGATTTAATGATGTACGTGTTATATAATCGTATTCATCACCTTTCACAAGTTTATTGGTATTAAAACTTAATGTGTTTTGTATATCGAATAGGCTACCTAATTTGTATTTGCCCCACTTGACACTTTTAAGCATAGCCTCAAGTGGGGCTAAATTTTTCCCAAGCCATCCTCCTTTTCTGGCTGTTTTTTTATAAGATCAGCTACTTTCCATGCAAGATAGTCGGATACGGTATGACGAAAATCGTTGAGCGTAGGAAATGTGTCAATGGGTGCCGACTGATTCCAATCTGCACCATTTTCTGGATCTATGTGTCCCTGATAGTAATCTTGAGGTCGTAAAAAGTGAAGAACAGGAGTCCCGTTGCTATGTACGACTTTTACCAATTCTTCATAACGTTGTTTTGCAGTTCCATCGTCCCTCAAATTAACATTTTGGTTTTTGGCTTTTTTGCGATTGCCTCGTTTGTAACCATCATAACTAAAGTCTATGAATTTAACAATGTCATCCTTTTGGTGCGTTTTCCCTACTTGAAATACATAAATGTATGTTTGCACGTCACTACGTCCAAAAAAAAGATCCAATGGCATCTTGATACTTGCTAATAGAGTAGAGTGCTTTAATATACGTTTGTTGTAACCTATTGCATTGCCACTACCAGCAGAGTTCTGGATGATGATAGCTGCATACCCGTGGTTCATCTTTGAAAGTGCCCGTTCTACAAAGCACATGCCATTTCCAGGTTTTGAATAGGGCGGATTAAGAACGAATGCGGTTGCAGGGAATGGCTTTTCAGGATGAGAATACATATAATTACCATCATAGCCGTTCAAGGAATCTTGACGTAGAATATTTGAACGTCCATCACCCATCAATATCATATTTATAATGGCAAGCATATAGATGTTCTCTAATATTTCAAGACCAAGTAATTGGTTCGCTTTGATGGAAGCCTCTTTGGCAGCAAGTTCTTCGGGTGAGTGAATATGCTTTTTCGCATCTGCAATCATCTCATTCATGGCAGCTACAAGGAGGCCAGCACTGCCAGTCGCAAAGTCCCAAACATAACTGTTTCTATTTACTCTTGCCAGTTTTGCCAGTAAAGTTGCAACATAGGATGGTGTTAGCACCACATCATTATACCTATCTTGTGTATAGCCCAGCCAACGGTACATTTCGTTGAAAAGTTTTCCTGTAAAATCTGTACTGATTCCTATTTTATAGTAAATGCCGAGGTCATCAAATATTTTGCAAAATACTCGGCGCAGCTGACTTTCTCCGTTAACAGCATAATTGATAATGTTTGTAGTAAGAGTCGGTGAAAGTTTGTCAATGATAAGTTTCTGCTTGTCTTGCGGTATCTTCTTTTCCTCATCAGCAAGAAAATTTGAAATTTTACGAATGATAATGTCGCCATCACGTTGTCCTTGCTCTTGTGATGAAGTTAAATCTTTCTTTTCTATAGGTTTCACTTTGTTCGGAATACCTAATGTTGCAATGATAGTGGCTGCCACCAGATAAATGCGGTTTTCCTCCGACAGACCATCCTCATCTTCAAATATTTCATTATTCAATTTAACGAGACTTGCGTTTATTTCTTGCTCGCGACGTTGCTTGATGATTTCCAACTCATGGGGCGTGAGTTTAAGTTCTCGGACTTTATTAATAAACGTGTCGAAATGTTTCGATGCAAGGAATGACAAATCCGTATAATTAATATCTACTAACTGCCCAACACCGAGATTGCTCTTTCCTACGTAATACACACCAAGTTCATGCCTCAGTTCATTTGTTGCTTGGTCAATATAGCCAGTAATTCCAATAGCAATAATGTTCTCATAAGTAGTGTAATGCAACAACGCATTGGCGTAATGTACAGCACCATTAACAGCATATTGACTAATAGTCTTGTAATCAGGTTCACCTTTTGCATTGCGGTTAGATACTTGCCCCGTTGCATCAAGTTTTACCAATCGATCTTTGTAGCCTTTAAATTCTATAAGTATTGGCCAATCGTCACTGCGACTGTCTGTAAGTAGGAGGTTGCAGTCAGGGCGGTTACCACCTTTGCCGCCTTGCTTAGATTCGTATTCATGCAAAGCGTTTTTAATACTATCATTTGGAGCATCCTGTTCAATATAGTATTTCAGTTTGTATTGTTTCAGCCAACCTAATGCAAGGTCTGCTATCTGTGGTTCTACTGATTGTGCCATTATTCTGTCTTATTTGAATTATCAGTTTCTTTTTCTTTCCTTATCTCATCCCGCACTTTGCTCCAACTGCGCTTCCAACAGTTTGATTCGTTCTTGGAGTGCTTCTACGCTTGGTAGTTTATCGGCAATCTTGATGCCTTGATAGGTGGCAACACCCATCGGGTTCTGAATGCTGTCAAAAGCCCATTCAACCTTAGTTTGGTCTTTTGACTTACAGATGAGCAGGCCAATGGTGGGATTGTCATCATTTTGACGCAACAAACGATTGACGGCCGAGACGTAGAAGTTCAGCTTGCCTGCAAACTCTGGCATGAATTCCACCACTTTCAGTTCAATGACCACATAGCAGCGCAAGCGGATGTGATAGAACAGCATATCGGGGAAATAGTCATCACCTGAAACCACAAGTTCCTTTTGACGCCCCACATAAGTAAAACCGCTTCCCAGTTCCAAAAGGAAACGGGTGATGTCCTTTGCCAATGCCATTTCAAGGTCGTGCTCATCATAATGACGTTGTAACTGAATAAAGTCGAAATTATAAGGATCTTTCAGTACGTTGTTGGCCAATGCTCCTTGAACCTCGTCCAAACGCTGATGGAAGTTCGTCAGTGCCTTTCCTTGTTTTGACCACGTATCATCGGCCATCAAGTCTTCCAGTTCACTTCTGCTCAGACCTTCGTCGATGATACGTTGCAGGTAATAGAATGCCTCTTCTACCGATTTGCATTTAGATGCAATCAGCACATGATGCTTCCAAGGGACGATACCAAAGAGTGGTAGCATCTCACCATTGTCAAGAATAGCGGTTATACGATTGGGAGATGCTATTTCTGCACCAAGTTGGTGCAGTTTTATGGGGTTCTTGTTTTCAGCAGCCTGCAATTCTGCACCAAGTTGGTGCAGTTTTTCCAAACGTTGGGTGTCACCTCGATAGAAGAGGTACCACTGTTTCATATACCACAGGTTGCGCGATGAGAACCCTTTGATATCTGGATAAGCAGCCCTCATATCGAGGCTTAACTGCTCAACGACGCCCGCTCCCCAACGCTGTTCCGCTTTCTTCTCAACGAGGTCACGACCCAGCAACCAATTGAACTCCAATGAGCCATAGTTTGCTTGAAGTGCAATGCGAGAACGGATGCGCTGATAACGTCCTTTGATTTCTTGCAACCATGCGATATATTCCGCATCACCGTGGAAATCATGCGATGTGACGAAATGAGGCGTTTCTCTATCTTTATTATTCATAATACTCCTTTCTCCCTCATATACTCCGTAAGGTCTTCCATCAAATATCGGGAACTAAATGTGTGCAGCACATCGTATGAGGGTACGATGTAGTCATACAAGATACCTGATGTCTTTAATCGTTTATATATTTCTTTTTGTGGCAGTTTTAGCAATACGGATAACTTCCCGATGCAGTATGTCACGAATTCCAATGTCTTTTTATCCATAAGTTATTGCATGTTTGTGGTTATAAGACTACGGACATCTACATTTAGCACCATCGCTATCTCATTCAACTGTTGTATGGATGGCTGTACTTTATTGGCACACCATCTGGAAACAGTGTTTTCTGACTTACCAAGCTGTTCTGATAACCAGCGGTTAGTTCGTCCTTGCTCTGCTAAAGCGGCTTTTAGCCTATTGAGCATCATTGATTGTTGATTGTTCGACATATTTCTGTGATTATTTTGCTGCAAATATACAAAATATATCGGATAATTGCAAAATATTATATATTTTTTAGAAAAACATAATTATACCATAATATAAGATTTGAATATAATATGCGTCAAGCTCTGTCATTATGATGCATTTGCCAAAAAGATGTCGTTATTTATCATTTTGGTACTATTTTTGCAGTTATATATAAAAGTTTCTGAGTAAAGCCGAAGTAGAAAAAGAAATAGGAGAACTCAACGTTCTCCTATTCTTGTATAAACAAAGCCTTGTTCTTCGACTTCCTGTCGATCGTAGATGTTTCGGCCATCAACGATGACGTTGCCGTTCATCACCTTCTTGATGACATTCCACGAAGGCAGTCGGAACTGACGCCACTCGGTCATCAGGGCAAATACGTCGGCACCGTCGGCAGCATCGTACATATTCTTACAATAGGTGACGCTATCCCCTATCCTACGCTTGCACTCGTCCATCGCAATGGGGTCGAACACACGGATGGTGGCACCGTCCTTCAGCAGTTTGTCTATCACCACCAAGGCTGGGGCTTCACGCATATCGTCGGTCTCGGGCTTAAAGCTCAAGCCAACAATGGCAATGGTCTTACCCTTCACACTACCCACTGCCTTGATAATCTTATCATAAACGATGCTTTTCTGCTTCTCGTTGACACGCTCGACAGCCTCGATGACTTCCATGTGGTAGCCGTTATCGATACCCGTGTGCATCAGGGCCTTCACGTCCTTGGGGAAACATGAGCCACCATAGCCACAACCCGCATACAGGAACTTGGTGCCGATACGGGCGTCCGTACCGATACCCTTACGAACAGCATCGACATTGGCGCCCACGCGTTCGCAGAGGTTGGCAATATCGTTCATAAACGAGATGCGCGTTGCCAACATGGCATTGGCAGCATACTTGGTCATCTCGGCAGAGGGGATGTCCATAAAGATAACACGGAAGTTATTAATCAGGAAGGGCTTATACAATCGCGTCATCACCTCCTTGGCCTTCTCGCTCTCAGTACCTACCACCACACGGTCAGGGCTCATAAAGTCCTTGATGGCAGCACCTTCCTTCAGGAACTCGGGGTTCGAGGCTACGTCGAATGGAATGTTGACGCCACGCTTGTCCAACTCCTCCTGAATGGCAGCCTTCACCTTCTTGGCAGTACCTACGGGAACGGTAGACTTCGTCACAAGGATAGTGTACTTGTTGATGTTCTGACCAAACTGGCGGGCCACAGCCAACACATACTTCAAGTCGGCACTTCCGTCCTCATCGGGAGGTGTACCTACGGCACTGAACACCACTTCCACATCGTCCAACACCTCTGTCAGGTCGGTGGTAAACTGCAAGCGTCCGTATTCCACGTTACGCTTCACCAACTCTTCCAACCCAGGCTCGTAGATGGGCATCACGCCGTTTTTCAGCTTTTCTATTTTCTGTGTATCCACATCAACACAGGTGACATGCGCACCCATTTCAGCGAAACACGTGCCACTCACCAAACCTACATAACCAGTTCCTACAATTGCTATATTCATAATCGATAATAAGTTAATTCGCCTGCGAAGGTACAACATTTTTCCCTATTCTCCAAATTTTTATATCATTTGGAATAAAAAATGACGACTTTTGTTGGAAGATTGACGGAAAATCACTATATTTGCACTCGAAAGAATGAAATAACAAATTAAAACTAATATGCTTATGAAACAGATTGTACTCTCCATGATGGCTCTTGCAATGATTTGCACGCAGACAGCCACAGCACAGAACAAAGTGAAGAACCTCTACACTGAGACGCAGACGCTGAAGGTGGAACAGGTACAGGACACGGATATGCCCATACAGGTAAACCGCTATCTGTTTGCTGGTTACAACACGCTGTGCCTGCCTATGTCGTTAACTGCCGAACAGTTGGCTGCAACAGCCAAGGACATCAAGGTTGAAAAGCTGGCTGCTATCCGTCAGCAAGGTTCTACCCTGCAGTTGCTCTTTGTCGACTGCACCAACGAGGGTATCGAGGCTGGCATGCCTTACCTCATTTTCTCACCTACGCGCCAGTATCTGAGAGCCAAGAATACCGAGGCTAACGGTATCGACACTGAAATCAAGACGGTTCGCATGACTGACAATCGTGGCAATCAGGTATCGTTTGCCAGCAGTTGGAGCAAGCGTCAGAAGAATGGTCTCTATGGCATTCCTGCCCAGCAGAAGGTCGAGATTCTGGAGAGCGTGCTGGTTCGCACCACCGAAGAACTGTCGTTCCTGCCTACCCGTTGCGGTTTCAGCTGGGAAGAGCAGACACCAACAGCCGAGAATCTGGAAATCGTTCACGCAAGCGTAGCCGATATCACTGCCATCAGCCAGCCAAAGGCTAATAGCAAGCAGGCAACAGCCAACGGCTATTACGACCTCAATGGCCGTCAGGTAAGTGCACCTGCCAAGGGCATTTACATCAAGGATGGAAAGAAGGTTGTGAAGTGAAAAGTGAAAAGCGAGAAACGATAAGTGAAAAATAACATGAGACAATGGGTGGCCGACATCATCCGTCAACGGGAGGTGGCGGCCATTCCTGTAATGACCCATCCGGGTATCGAACAGAACGGACATACCGTCCGTCAGGCTGTCAGCGACGGCAATATCCATTACCAGGCCGTGATGACGCTGGCAAAGCAGTTCCCCAGTGCAGCAGCGTGTACCATCATGGATCTGAACACCGAGGCCGAAGCCTTTGGTGCTGAGATAGCCTTCAGCGACGATGCCGTACCAGCTGTTGCCAGCCGCTTTTTGCCTGATGTCCAAAGCATCTACGACTTGCAGGTGCCTTCGCTCTCTGCAGGTCGCATACCGCAATACCTAAAGGCCAACCTCTTGGCAGCCCGTGACCTAAAAGCCCCTTCCCTTTGGAGGGGGATGGAGGAGGCTCCCCCACTATTCGCAGGCTGCATAGGTCCCTTCTCGCTGGCAGGCCGCCTCTACGACATGTCGGATATCATGGTACTCATCTACGAACATCC
>Ga0265300_10002647_pt1 | contig 15274 bp, 8 predicted proteins | sample AusTroGonzalo_MG_FD_193482 | JGI IMG/M metagenome (GOLD analysis project Ga0265300, IMG submission 193482) | Bovine rumen microbial communities from tropical cattle in Woodstock, Queensland, Australia - Gonzalo_03 | ecosystem: Host-associated > Mammals > Digestive system > Stomach > Rumen ...
TTCTGTTTTTTTACTGCATTGGCTGTTTCGCTGTTTATTACATATAGATTGTTGAAGAAATACAATGATTTCGGTGACTCTTCATGCAGTATTGAGGAATATTCGAGGTTTGGCGTAGATTACAGCATTAAACGAAATGATGTTAATCCGGTGGAGAAAAATGATTTCTTCCTCTGTTATGCAGAGAATCCTTACGAGAATGCGGTGCACTCGATTCCTGAACAGCTGATCAAAAACGGTGAGAAAGCTGCAGATAACGCTGATAACCAAGAATAAAGCTGTGGGCGGAAGCCCACAGTTTTTTGTTTAGGAGAAAAACAGTCAGGGCAGAGGTGAAACTGTCCCATTAATCGCTTTGAAATTAGGTTGATAAGTCTTACAATTTAAGCAGAATAATCATGAGGTATCAGTATGATCATTTATAAGACTTACAGCGCTGTCAGACCGGTTTCGCGTGAAGTTATCGAAGATGCTTTGAAGAATGCGCAGGGCAAGGATATTATCTTTGTTGCACCTGAATTTGCCAAGGCTCAGGTAGAACGTGAAGTTTTATCGTTTAAGCAGGATCAGACGCGTGGAAACGGAACCATCAATGCCGTAGAACGCACGCTGACTCTGTCGTCTTCTTTGGTTTTCGGTGATGTATTAAGTTTCAGGAAACTTGCCGGAAATATACTCGATGATCTTGGTACAAACTATGTGGCAGAAGGCGGGGAGATTATGCTCCGCAACGCTATTTACAATATTCTCACCAAGAGGAAGACCGAACTAAAAGCTTTCAGCACTTTATCATCCAGGATAGACTACATCAATCTTATGATCGCTCTCCTTGGAGATTTCTCCAGATATGGTGTGAACGCAGAAGATATTGATAAGGCCATAACAGCTTTGGATAAACCGGAAACCAATGTAGCGTTTGTTAATAAGCTTAAAGATCTTCGTTTAATAATGAATGAACTCGAAGATTTAAATAAAGTTCATGGCCTTAATCTTTTAAGGGAGCCGATATCACTTGCGTGTGACAAATTATCTTCTGTCACAGATGGTAAGCGTTCTATAAGACGTTCAAGCGGTCTTGCAGCAATCCTGAAGTCTAAGATTGTATTTATTGGATTCGGATCCACACGTATGCTTACCCCCAAGGAATTAAAGCTTGTATCGCTTTTGTCCGACCTGGGAGCTGAAATAGAGTTTAACGTATTAAGTGGCAGTTCAGAATCCCGGTATTCGTCTGTATATAAAACAGGTGAAGATTTTATCGCTATGATTGAAGGCTTGGGAGCAAAAGGTTCAAGCCTTGCACTTGTTGAGAATTCGGATGCATTAAGTCTTATTGTCAGAAGCTTTGCGGCAGATACAAAAATCGACAGCTTTGATGCTGAAGGTAAAGTCAGACTGGCAGAGCTTACAAGTATCGATGACAGAGTGGGATATATCTTCAATGAGATTATTGATCTGACGAGAAATCATGGATACAGATATCGTGATATCAGGATCGTATGCTGTAATGAAGAGATAACGGCCAGGATGAGAAGTACAGCTGAACTTTATGGTTTGGATGTGTTTATTGACCGTAAGATTGCTTTAGACGGTACTGTTGTTCCATATATGATGAGGATTTTGCTTGAATTACCGATGCGTAATTACCCGTTAAATCTCATTATGAATGCAATGCGTTCAGGTATGCTGAGTGTTCCGCCTTACATTGCTGACAGTTTTGAGAACTATTGTTATGCCAAAAACATAATGAATAGTGAAAGACTCTTTGATGAAAATTCATATATTGATTCCGGCGAAGAGCAGCAAAGCACAAAATACAGACTATGGATTATTGACGGAACAGTACCAGGATATCGTGAAGGCTTTGTCGACAGTGGCATGTTTTTCTATGAACATATCGTCAGGAATAAGCTGGTTCCTTTGAAGGAAGCATGCAACAGAATCTATGGCGAAAACACATTGGCAGGGAAGGCCAGGGAGAGCCTTAATTACTTTAATGACAGACGTGGGTATATCGAAGCTTTAAGAGATGAGTTTTTGCAAAAAGGCGATGCCGCGGCTGCTGTTGCATTGGTAAGAGGATATGACGAACTGGTTGGTCTTCTCATGTGTTCTACACACGAGATGAATAATTGCGAGATAGAACAAAAAGATTTCCTTACAATGATCAGAACTGATATGAGAAACCGCACAGAGGGAACGATCCCTCTGAAGGTTGATTCGATTGAGATTACGACGCCTGATCACGCATTCGTCACGCCTTGTAAGGTCCTTTTCATTATTGGCGCACAGAAAGATAATTTCCCCTATGTCAGGATGCGTGAGGGTCTTCTTAGCGGATCTGAGTTGGATAGATTATCAGAATCAACTGACAGCATCGAACTTCCTAATAAAGCGCAGAGCAAGATGAGGGAAGAATTTGTTTCTGCCTGTCTGCTTTTAGGTTCAGCAACTGATATGATTTATATGGTTCATGAATTCGGCAAGCCGAAGAGCCGCGTGTTCGAATATCTGGAAAAGTTCAGTTCTGAAGAACATCATATCGTAAATACATTTAAGAATCCTATTGCCGGTGAGGCTGTAAAATTCAGACACCACTTTGAAGATGCCAAGATACCTTCAGATGTTATGTCGAGACTTCTTACTGTCAGGAAGGATGACGGAACAAAAGGCAAAGTTATTTATGCGAGTGTGTCTTCAATTGAAAAATACAGACAGTGCGCTTTGAGTTATATGCTCGAAAGACAGCTCAGAATCAAGCAAAGAGACGATAACACTTCTGTACAGGTCAACTCTTTTGGAACTCTGATTCATGGCATGTTTGAACATGCATACAGAACTTTAAGAGATGATAGCAAAAAGGATCCTGTCACGTTTAATACCATGGCAAAAGAATTGATTGATGACCCCGTTAAATTTGATTCTTTTACCGATCAGTGTCTAAAACAATCAGTTTCAATCAGAGCTTCTTATGGTTCTGTTGATAAGGACGGAAATCCCAAGGATAAGGTTTTTGAGATGGATACATGTTCGAAACTGAAACGGATGTTTTCGAAGATGTTCCGTGATGTGTTGCAGGAGTCAGTAAATACAGGTTTTATTCCTGAAGGTGTTGAGGCAAAGATTGGAAGTAATGAACTGGTACTCGATATTCCGTATGAAGGAATCGATTTGAGGTTCAGCGGATATATAGACAGATATGATCTGAAAAAAGATGAAAACGGAATGGTTCATCTCAGGACGATCGACTATAAGAGTGGTAATAAAGCTGTCGAGTCAGATAAACTTCTGATTGGCACACAGATTCAGCTCCCTGCATATTCCGGAGCTATACTGGATAAACATTCAGCTGAAGGTGCCGGTGCTGTTGTTGATGATTACGGGTATGTTCTTTTGGGACTAGAGGCATCTCTCGATAAAGATCCTGTTGAGTGTTTCCCTAAACTGGCAGGATACAGTGACGAGGCCATGAAAATCGCTATAGATTATTCCAGACATATTATCAAGGAAAGTATTGATCAGATTGCAGAAGGAAAAGCTGATGCAGTTACAGCAACACCGAAGAACAAGAATTGCAGTTACTGTAGCTATAAGAGCTATTGCGGTAATATTCCATCCGCTTCAAAGGGGCATGAACCTATTGATCTTAAAGTTGGCGGCAAATATGGCCAGATGGTCAATGAAGCTGAAAATATAGCTAAATCTCCGGAAAAAGCTTCAGAATCTGATCTTGATGAAACAGCAAAAAGAATAGGTGCTGATAAGAGTATGGAGAAGTCAGACAGAATAGCGATTCTTGCAATGAAAGACATACTTGAAAAAACAGAAAAGAAATCAGGAGAGGAGGAGTAAGTTATGAAATTTTCTGATGAACAGCAAAAGATAATTGATGCGGAAATTAATAACAACCTCGTCTCTGCATCTGCAGGTTCCGGTAAGACAACAGTTCTTACGGCCAGAATTGGCAAAGAAGTTTACGACGAAGTTCTCAAAGTTGATGAAATGCTTGTTGTTACATTCACTGAAGACGCAGCCTCTCATATGGCCAACAAGATTGAAGAGAAACTCAGAACTTTAAGAACGAAAGCTGTTGAGGATGGTGATCCTAAAGCAGAATGTCTGTCAGAACAGATCGACCTTTTGCCCAATGCGTATATTCAGACTATGCACGGTTTTTGCTCACGCGTTATCAAGGAAAAAGGTTATCTTTTAGCGGATGGCCCGATGGCAGAGTTTACTGATCCTACCTGCAGGATAATTAGTGAAGGTGAGCAGCAGATTCTGCTTCAGTCTGCTGTGGAGATGGCTATTAAAAAGCTCTATAGCGAATGCGAATCTCAGGATGATCCGTTTATCCGATTTACCAGAAGATTTGGTGATGGCAGAAGTGACAATTCACTGATTTCAATCGTCGAAAAGACATACCTTAGTTTAAGAAGTCTCCCGGATTATCTGAAGAAATGCGAGGAACTGCTTGAGGATCGTGAAAAGCAGAATGCTGATTGTAAGATCATGTCTGATGAAGATTTTGCAGATTTCAAAAAGACCATTCTTGATTATCTTTTCATGGTAAAGAGCTTGTTTGAAGACAGGGAGTTTGATTCGATACTGGCTGATCATCCTAAATACACTATGGTCAAGGATATGTCTAACGATGAATTTATAAGTGAAGTCGTTACAAAAATCGGAAAAGTGCTTGATGATGCCAAGTCTCTTCAGAGTCTGGACTTTATAAAGTGTGTTCAGTCTTTGTATGAGTTTAATGATTATGACTACAGTTCGTTTTATAAAAAAGCGGATTTTAAGGGCGATGATAAGCCTATGCTTGCTCTTGTCACATTCAGACATTTTATTTCGCCCAATTGTTTAAAGGGCGCTAATTACATCAATGGTTATGATCTTCCTGATGCATATACTAAGCTTTTGAGTTTTGATCCTGATGAGATATTAAAGAACCAGATTGAAGGAACAAAAGCCATCAGACAGTTTGTCAGACTACTCAAAGCAACAGATAAGTATTACATGGAGCTTAAGAGCCAGATGCACGGGATGGACTATTCTGATCTCGAACATACTGCTTATGCGATTTTGAAACCCAAGGATAAAGACCGGAAAGAAATGAGCGAAGCCGGTTTGTTCTACAATGACAAATTTACTGAGATCTTTGTTGATGAGTATCAGGATAATACAGCACTCCAGGATGCGATAATTGCTTGTTTCTGCAGAGAAAGCGGTAATGTTTTCCGTGTCGGTGACATTAAACAGAGTATCTATAAATTCCGTTATGCTGATCCGTCTATATTTAATGGCAGACTGAAAAAGTACAGTTCAGGTGAGGAGAAGGGTAAGGTTCATTTCCTGAGTGAAAACCACAGAAGCACCTGTGAGATATTGGCTTTCGCAAATTATGTTTTTGAACAGATAATGAGCGGGGATGCTTCGGAAATAGAATATGATGAAGCCCAGCATCTTAAGGCACCGGCTGAACCGAAAAACTGGGATAAACCCAGAATAATTGTTGCGGATAAGGGAGCTTATTCTTCGGACGAAGCAGCCGATGAAGATTCAGATGATGCTGATGATATGCCTGAATCAGTAGAGGGAGATAAGACGAGTGCTGAGAACAGGGCGATTTTTGCCGCTGTTGAGAGTGAGGTTAAGCGATATCTTGAAGACTGCAAACGCCCCAACGGCGACAAAACGGATTTTGATGATATCTGCATTCTCACATCTTCAAATAATCAGGCTGAGAGAATAGCCAGATATCTTAATGGTTGTACTCTTAAAGACGGCAGGCAGATACAGGCATCCGGCAGATTCACAACGGATGTGTTTGAGGATATGGACATACACAGACTGATCAATCTGCTGATCTGTCTTGGTAATGAATACAGAGATGAGTATCTTGCAAGTGTTTTGCTTTCCAACTATAGATTCTCAAATTTTACCGTAGAAGAAATTGCGAGGATACAGCTTTTCATTCATGAGCTTGATGGAGCTTCGTTAGAAAAAGAGCCGTTGATGTTAAGACTTAGAGTCTATGCTGATAAGTGTGATGACGAATTGGCTTTTAGGGTAAAGACCTTTGTTGATGTGTTCGATGATCTGAGAATGAATTCGATGGTTACCGATATTGATGAAATTATCGAACTTATCTATAGGGAAACAGGCATAAAGGCTACTCTGGAAGCAAGAGAAGGCGACAGCAGCAAGTTCGATATCTTCAAGGATTGGCTGTCTGATAACTTCAAGAAAAGAGGTTCAGATATTTCAGGAATATCTGATGAACTTGAACGAATGAAGATTCAGATCAAAGAAGCCAACATTGAAGTTACCGATGCCAGCAAAAATAAAATAACGACTATGACTGTTCATAAGAGTAAGGGTCTTGAGTTTCCGTTTGTAATCCTGATTGCAAACGGCGGATCTGATGAGAAGAAGGATACTCTGACCAGTCTGATGTTCGATACAAAATTCGGTTTTGTTACTGAAGATTATGATGTTGATAATGTTACGAGGAGACATTCTTTTGAGCAGTATGTTTACCAGATGAAAATGGATCTTGCTACAAATGCCGAGACATGCAGACTGCTCTATGTTGCGCTTACCAGAGCCGAAGAAAACCTTTCGATAATTACTGTGGCTGATGTTAACAGTACAACAAAAACAAATCCGATAAAGACCGCATTTGTCCAGGCTTTGGATTATGAGGCACCTGTATTCAATAAACGTCATTGGCTTGCAGGCAACAAGAAACTGCCGTATTGTCTTTTCAGTGCTTTGGCACGAAGTGCTGATGGTGAGTTGCTGAGAAATTCATCTGGCGCCGGAGACTTAAGACAGAAGCCTATACCGTTCCATAATCTTGATAACAAAGTCGATAAAGGCTTTGACGTTATTTATTTGGATTCCCAAATGGTTGCAGAATTATACAATTCTCATAAACCGCAGGCAGAAGATGAGGTTAAACCTGAAAAGGAAAAGCCTGAATTTGATACTGAAGGAAAACTCGTTTTCCCTGAATATAAATATCAGGACAGTATCGACATTTCTTTTAAGGTATCTGTAACAGGACTGGCAGATGTAAAGAAACCTGCGTCAACAACGCATGTGGATCTCCAGGTGAAGGACATTGATGATTTTGAGAGCCCCAATGTATCTATGCTTACCGGAGCTGCAAAGGGTACTATACTGCACAGAATAATGCGGTTTATAGATCTTGAGAGCATCAGGAATGGTTCCATGTCTTTCGATTTTGAGATCGAATCGCTTATCAATGACGGATATCTCAATATCTGTTCGCCTGATAATGCCAGGGATGTGGCAAACGAATTCAGGGAAGGTATTGAAGCATTCTGCAGGGATTCCAGATGCGAAGATGTCGTAAAGAGTTTCGACAACGGTACGGCACGTTCAGAAAAGCCTATTGTCTTTTCGGTTTTTGTTAACGGATCTGAAGGTGACTCGGTACTTGTTCAGGGTATCATCGATTTGATCTACAAGACAGAAGAAGGGTACACGATATTGGATTATAAGACTGACCGCTTAGAAGGGGTCAGCCCGGAAGAACGTGCGAAAGAAGCATTGGACAGACACGCGTTCCAGCTTAACAGCTATGCTGCGGCATGCGAAGAAGATGGGCTCAAGGTTGCCCATAAGCTTTTGTATCTTGTCCGTTATGGAGAGTTCGTTGAAGTTTAAGGCTTTGAGCGCTTTTTGCCCGCATCGCGTTTTCTGATCGCACGGAAGAAGTCGAGCATCATCTGTGAGCATTCTTTCTCAAGAATGCCGCCTTCGAATTCCACTTTGTGGTTGTGGCCGTGGGATACCTCGAAAATATCGTTGCAGGATACGACGGCACCGCTCTTGGGCTCATAAGCGCCAAAGTAGACCTTGCGGATCCTTGACTGGATTATGGCGCCGGAGCACATGGTGCATGGCTCTAATGTCACATACATATCGAAATCTTCGAGACGCCAATCGCCGAGCTTCCTGCAAGCTTTGTCTATGGCAATGACTTCTGCGTGGGCAATGGCATTACCACGTGTAAGACGGAGATTATGAGCTCTGACAAATATCTTGCCGTCCTTTACGAGCACACAGCCTATGGGACATTCACCAAGATCAATGGCCTTTTCGGCTTCCTTGATCGCTTCAAGCATAAAACGCTCCTTCTCGTTGGAAGGTTTGAAGTCAGGATATAACTTGGATTTTCTGCTTGGCACGGCATATACCTCATTTACGGGTGTTTAGGACAGATAATACAGACGGGGAGAATGAAGTGTCAAGTGATCCGCAATTTCCGCTTGACGATTATTCATTAGCATATTATAATAAACGCTTGCTATAAGCAGAACTATGCCTACACACAGGGAATGCCGTATTTACGGCTCGTTAAAACCATTAACCCTTATTCAATTGGGCTTTGCGTTTGCTTAAAGCGCATATTTAAACATAAAGGACGATTTTTTGATGGCGACAAAACAAGGTATGTGCAAGAACTGCGGTTCGCTGGTTATGTACGATGACAGAGATGAACTTTGCGAGTGCGTGTTCTGCAATTGTGTTTTCCCTACAAGTGAGGCAGCTGAGATTCTTGCTAATCCCGATAAATTCGAGTTCAAGAACGAGAAGTTCGAGAAGCAGGAAGGCGCTAAGCACTATTATTCAAGCCCCGTTATGCCTGACGTTGTTGAGAAGGCAGTAAAGAGGGATATGGTTTCCAAGTCTCAGACTGATACAGCTAAGCTTAAGCCCAATGAGTTTGAGATTTCCCCTAACGACGTAAAGGCTCCTAAGAAGCTCGTTATCGGAATGGCTGTTGGAGCATTTGCAATTGTTGCGATCATCGTTGCAATCGCACTGCCTCTCTTCCTCAGCCGCAAGACATTATCTGAAGCTATTACGGCAGATATCGATACTGTTTTCGCAGCTTCTGATAAGGCTTTTGATTACAAGCAGTATGATATCTACGGACTCTCCTGCCAATATGTAAAGATCGGTGTTTCTGCCGGTTTAACTGACGAGGAAGCTCAGCAGTTCTACGCTAATTACACCAAGCTCCGTTCAGAGAAGAGCGGAAACGCTTCCGGTGATGTTGAGATGTACATCTATACACCTGACACTATCTATTTCATCAACAAAGATGGCATCAACAAGGATGTTCAGGATGTTCTTGAGATCATCGAGACAACAGCAGAAGAGAGCAAGTAATCCTTTCGCCGTGAGACTCTCGGCTATTTGAGTAAAGACAATAAACAATCGACAATCTATGAGGTGGTCTATCAGATGACAGAATTTGAGAAAGCGCTGGCACAGGCAAAGAAATTCGCAGAGAAGAATGAGAATCAGATTACTGATACAGAGTTTGAGGCAATCACAGATTCATATAAGATCGAACCTGATGAGATGATCAATCTTAGAGCAGAGCTCGAGAACAGCGGCGTAAAGATCAATGATCCTGATCTTGATGCTGATGATACAGATGTGGATTCAGACGGCGAAGATGCCAATGTTGTTGATGACTCTGTAAAGATGTATCTCAAGGAGATCGGTAAGATTGAGCTCCTCGATGCAGAACAGGAAAAAGATATTGCCCAGAGAATGGCTAAGGGTGATGAGGAAGCAAAAGAGCTCCTTATCAATTCTAACCTCAGACTCGTTGTTTCCATCGCTAAGAAATACATGAACCGTGGCCTCTCACTCCTGGACCTCATTCAGGAAGGAAACATCGGTCTCATCAAGGCAGTTGATAAGTTCGACTATACAAAGGGCTTTAAGTTCTCAACATACGCAACATGGTGGATCCGTCAGGCTATCACAAGAGCCATTGCGGATCAGGCAAGAACTATCAGAATTCCTGTTCATATGGTTGAGACGATCAACAAGCTTACAAGAGTTCAGCGTCAGCTCGTTCAGGATCTCGGCAGAGAACCTACAACAGAAGAGCTTGCTGAAGCAATGAATATGGAAGTTTCAAAGATCAGAGAGATCCAGAAGATCTCCCAGGATCCTATCTCCATTGATAAGCCGGTCGGTGAGGAAGAAGACAGCCACCTGGTTGACTTTATCTCAAACGATGAGCTTGCTGCACCTGAAGAAGAAGTTGCAAGAATCCTTCTTAAGGAAGACCTTATTCAGGCTCTTAACGGTTTGACAGACAGAGAGAGAAGAGTTATCGAATTGAGATTCGGTCTTAAGGATGGTGTTCCGATGACTCTTGAGCAGGTTGGTAAGAAGCTTGGCGTTACTCGTGAGCGTATCAGACAGATCGAGGCTAAAGCTATCAGAAAGCTCAACAGATCACCTAAGTCTAAGAAACTCGAAGGTTATTCCGACTGATAAGTCAGTTTTTCTAACATTCAGTTACGGGATCGGATAAAGTGGCAGACCGCAGACTATATTCATTTTACAGAGGACTGTTTACAGGGGACGTTTTGAATTTTTCAAAGCGTTCCCCTTTTGTCAAAGAGATAATGTTTGAGAGGATCTATCCTACAAGGATAATCCTTCCTATGAAGATGCATTATGGTGTTCCTGCAACTCCCGTAGTTAAAGTAGGTGACTATGTCCGTATAGGTCAGTGTGTCGGAGTTCCTGAGAAAGGTTCTTTCTCGGTTCCCGTACACAGCGGTATATCAGGTAAGGTAACTGATATATCTGAAATAATACTTCCTAATGGTATTAAAACGCCCGCGGTAACGATCGTTAACGACATGAAGCGTACAAGACTTGATTCTGTTAAGCCCAGATCAGGTTTTAAACTCTCGGCCAGTGAGGCTATAAGCATAATAAGAGACGCAGGCATCTGCGGTATGGGCGGTGAGGGTATTCCTACTGCAGCAAAGCTCAGAAGAGCCAGAACTGAAGCTGTAAATGATTTCCTCGTTAACTGCCTTCAGAGTGAGCCGTATTCAACGTCAGATCTCGTTGCAATAACCGAATATCCGGATTATGTAGTGTTGGGTTCAAGCGCCTGTGCAAGAGCCGTAGGCGCGTCTAAATGCGTATTCCTTATCTCTGAGAACCGTAAGGAACAAAGACAGGCTTTGGCCAACTCGATCGAGAGGGTCAAGTCTGATTTCAAGGACCTGGAGTTTGAGATTAAGCTCTTCAGAGAGCGATTCCCTCAGGGCTATTACAGACTGGTTGCCAGAGCTTTATATGGAAAGAATCTCGCATTGGGAGAAACAATTGAAAAGTCATGCAAGGCAGTGCTTTTCAACTGTTCCACGATGCTTGCCTGCTGGGAAGCCCTGGCAGATAACATACCCATGATGAGCCGTATCGTTTCGGTAACAGGCGACGCATCAGGCGGACATAATATGCTTGTTCCAATTGGCACACCCGTATCCGAACTTCTGTCGAATGCACAGGACATAAAGAACGGCAGCGACAGGATAGTATGGGGCAACTGCCTTACGGGCATTGAAGTAAAGGATCCTGAGAATACGCCTGTCGTAAAGACACTGTCAGTCGTATCTGTTGTCAGACGCGCTGAAGTGCCCAGAACACCTTGCATTCACTGCGGTCTTTGTTCGGAATGCTGTCCCATGAATCTGTCTCCTAATACCATCTATGAGATGCTCAATCAGGGCTTAAGACAGAAGGCGGCTGAGGAAGGCGCGAGAGAATGCATCGCCTGCGGATGCTGCTCGTATGTATGTCCTTCCGGTATAGATCTGACGAATTCCATCGCGAGATTCGCAGGTGAAGGAAGGATCATTGAGATAAACTCGCTGCTTGATAACAGCGGTGCTGAATTGAAGCAGCCTGAAGATCCGGATATGACTTATGTAGGTGAGGCTTCGCTCCTTGAGGACTATTCTGACAGGAATGAAGAAGCAGGTGAGAAAAACTCTGATGCACTTACGCTCCCGTTTGAAAAGGATAAAAAAGTATGAGTACTGACAGAAGACAGCTTGCACCTTTTATCCACACGGAGAAGAGCGCTCCGTATATTTATCTGACTTTCCTGGCATCTCTGGTGCCATGTCTCGTGTGCGGCATTTTCTATTATGGAATCAGGGCAGCAGTACTCATCTTTTTCTGTATGGGTATGTTTGTGCTGTCAGATACTCTCTGTATCAGAGTCACTCACAGAAGAGCCAGCGGTAACTATTTTGATGTAAGCTCCTTTGTTGAAGGTTTATTACTTGCAATGATGCTGCCGCCGGATACAACGCTTCTTACGGCTCTTGTCGCTGTTTTGTTTGCTTCGGTAATAACAAAGCAGATGTTCGGAGGCGCAGGCAGTAATATCATTAACCCCGCCTGTGCCGGAAGACTCTGTGTTGAGCTTATAATGCCTTCTGCTATGCAGGGATTCTCTTATGGTGAGGATAATTCGAAATTTGCTCTGGCAAGTCTTATATTCCAGGGCGAGCCGGTGGAACTTCCGAATTATACCCAGTTCTCATTTTTGGAGCTTATTACTGGTAACTATCCGAGTTTTATCGGAACGGCATGTCTGATCTGCATTTTGATCGGAGGAGTATTCCTTACTCTTAAGGGAACAATGAGACTTTATTCTCCAATCTCATATATAGTTACGCTCTTTGTTTTGTATCCGATTGCTACTCTTGTAGAGACAAAGGCTTTCACGTTTGACGGACTTATTGTTTACATCATTTCGTCAGGCGCCGTATTTGTAGCGGTATTCCTTTTAGGCGACCTTACCACCATGCCATCGAGGTTTTCGTCAGGAGTTTTCGCCGGCGTTGTATGCGCTGTGCTGACGCTTGTGACAAAGCCGTTTGTAAGTCCGGTGGTATCGCTTCTGGCACCTGTTTTGGCAGTAAACTTCCTGTCCTTCGTATTGGATTTCTTTACCAAGACACTTTCCAGACGTAAGGTCCGTTCGAGGGAGGTGGATGTATCATGATGACGCATTCGCAGCTCAAGCAGTTCATAACGGAAGCCATTCTGCTCCTGATCATCGGCGCTGCTGTTGTAATCGGAGGTTATTTCCTGTCCAACGACAATGCTAACAAACGAGTTCAGAATGATTACCACACAAGGTTCTCATCTGTCCTTGATGCTTCTGTTTATGAAAAGGTAAAAAGTAAGGCGTTAAATGATTTCCCTGAGATCAGGGGCGTTTACATAGGATATAACGAAGCAGGTATTCCTGAAGGATATGTTATTGATCTGACTGTCAGTTCGGCAAGCGGACAGAAGCTTGCAGTCATTGTTTCTCTTGATTATGAGAGTACAAGAGTAAAGGGTCTGGCACTGGCTCCCAACAATGATCCTAATGCCATGCAGATAAGCGACAGCGATATGGCGTTGATCAGTGAGAAACTTATCGGTAAGCAGATCCCTGTTGCGTTTGTAACTGAAGAGGAATTCGAAGATGACGATACCGAGAACTACACCATAAAGGGAATGAAGGATGGCGTCTACTACGCGCAGAGACTGTTCGATGACCGTAACCGTTACATCGACTATGTCGAAATGGAAGTAGTAAACGGTGTCATTACCAGAGTTAACTGGGATGCTTTCAGTACTGATAAGACGAATCAGGACAGGGGAGAGGCATCACTTAAGGGTGCGTATGAGATCTCAGGTCTGGATTGGGCTACACAGTCTTATAATCTCTGTCATGCGCTCCTGGAGTGCCAGGATCCTGACAGACTGGCAATGAAGTCAGACGGTACTACAGACATCGTAGACGGTGTTACATGCGATATCAGACCCTTTGTAGAGCTTGCCAAGGAATGCATAAGCAATTCCCAGAACGGATATGACAAGACCCAGTACATGAAGGGCCTTGATGCGATGCTCATCAATCTCTACGAGAAGAATGCTGAAGAGCTTGAATATGTAAATGCAGATGGGCACGTTGTATTCTCTTTCGAGAAGACTCCTGAGATCTACACGATCTATAACGATGATGAGGTTGCCATCGGTTATAAGAGCGTAAGGGAGATCGAAGCTGATATCAACGGAACATCTCATATCGTATACATCACTCCGGCAACGACTCCTGCCGATCAGCAGGATGAGATCCAGAAACCCGCTGATTATGACTCAAGTGAAGACGGACTGACTCCTGGCGGTGACTCTGAAAATCAGATCATCACGGACAGTTTGGATGATCTCCCTATGTCGGAAATGGCATCATTTATCGAGCCGACTCCTGAAGCATATGAACAGACGAGAACGGTAATCAAGGCATGCAATACATGCTACAAATTCCTTAAGGAATACCTGAACTGGAAGGTGTAATGCATGGGACTGTTTACTGAAAAATACAATTCACCGTTCGATAACGAGCAGTCGAGAAGAAAGATCGATGAGAAGATCACGGTCTTCCACATAAGGCCGGCCAGACATCTTACGACAAGAAGCTCTCTGTTCCTCGGTTATACGATCTTATCGTTAAGCCTTGAGTTCATGATCTCCGGTAACAGGATCTGGTGGCCGGTAGCATGTGCTTTTGTTTGTCTGATGGTTTGGTCGTTAACGTTAAGACTGTTCATGCCCCGTAATCTCTCCGTGTTATCATTTGCATTTGTTATGGGACTGTTCATCACTGCATGTGAGTTCTCGTACAGATTTGGGTTCTGCACGCCATACGCGGCCGTAGGATTCATTCCAATGGCTATAGGCATAATGTCACTGGCAAGATTCAAGGAAGACGATAACGACGCGTTTACGAAGCCTGTGTTCGGAGGCGAGGTCATGCTTCCGTTCTTCATCGCAACGCTGTGCTCAGTATGCGGAGCTTTGATCTCTTATGTATTTGAAAAGAGATATCTGTTCGTATCGCTTTTGGCTGCTGTAATGTTCCTGATAATCATGAGTTGGGCTGTATCAAGACTTACGGGCGTACCTAGAATTGCAACGTCCAAAAAACTCACGGAATTCTGGGATATCCCGGTTGCGGATGTATCTGAACTTAAGCGTTTTGTATGCGCCAGAGGAGCCTTTGCGTTTATCTGTGTTGCATGCGGCGTGCTCCTCTATGTTCTGAAATTGTTTTTGGAAGCTGATCTGTTCAGAATACTCGCTCTTCCTGCCTGCGAAGTGCTGGCTCTGTTATTAGGCTCAATTGCAGTTTATGTGGCAAGACATAATTTCAGAAGATCTATATTCGGACTAAGATATTTCATCAGTGAAGTATCCTTTGCTGCTGCATTCATGGCGCTTCTGTTCCTTGTCCGTCAGGACATACCGAGAATATCACATCTTATGGTTGCAGCAGTGTTTGCATGCTCAACGGATATTGTTATGACAGGACTTTTATCTGTTATCAGACGAAGACATCTTC
>Ga0265300_10002654_pt1 | contig 15263 bp, 14 predicted proteins | sample AusTroGonzalo_MG_FD_193482 | JGI IMG/M metagenome (GOLD analysis project Ga0265300, IMG submission 193482) | Bovine rumen microbial communities from tropical cattle in Woodstock, Queensland, Australia - Gonzalo_03 | ecosystem: Host-associated > Mammals > Digestive system > Stomach > Rumen ...
TTCCGTAAGTCTCATTTCTGCGTTCAGAGCCTCTTGTTTGTTCATTTGATATCCTACATGGTGCTGCTCTGCCTCATGTTCTGAGCGCGAAATGTCCAACGCTCCTGAGCTAACACCTCGTGTAGAAATTGATTCACCAGTTATTGCATTATTTCGAATCATTACCGTACCAGTATTTAATGTATGACCTCCTGCAGTTAACGAACTGCTGAAATTCCTCTGCAGCTGCGAAATATTATCGGAAGAATGATTTCTCAAATTGGTATTTCCAAGGCTGATATTCCCAGTCGAGATTTCTGACGCCGCAGCTCCTGCAACCTGCATTGAAGCACCTGTCATCTGAGCTGAAAGGTGAACGAAAGTTCCAACTCCACGAACAATCGCAATACAAATGAAAGGAATACTCATCGCCAAATATCCTGCCATCAATTGAATCTCACGGTTAGCTTCAGAAACTCCAATATAATTGCCGATAGTCAGTCCTCCAGCCGTACCTATTTCCGCTAAAGTTGCTGATCTTGCAGCAATATTCATGATGAAGTTTAAGATTGCGTACATCGGAGGCCATGCTTGCAGCCAAACCAAAACTGCCAACCAATTAAACAGGAATTTGTACCCTTGAGGCACCATGCACAGAGGAATTATGAAAATGAAACACGCATAAGCTAAAGCTTCGATCACCGCTTTCATAATCGGAAGCAATTTTGAAGCTAATTTCCCGACAGTTTCAAATGTGCTATTTTGTTGCAACAATGCTCGAGTTTCTGCGTATGTTAAGGGATTCCCTGCCTGTTTCGAATTCTCCGAAGCAGCATCTGTTACAGCATTGATCATCAAAGTCTGCTTTAAAGTCTCTTCTGCGGTTGATGCAATATCTCCTAAATATGAAGTTACATCAAACAAATGAGATTTCATTTCCGTTTGTAGAGCTTGTTCTACAGCTGAATCCATTCTGAATCTGGAAGAATTGTTGCCTTTTCTATTAATAAATCTTCCCGAAAAAAACTTACGCCCTAAAAACGAATAACTGCGATCTAATTCTTTCGCCCATAAATCATTAAACTTGTTTACCGCTGTTTTGCACGTTACGTATTGAGCTTTTCCGCCTCTTTCTGGTTGCCAGAAGAACCCTCTGATATTAGACGGATTGCTTGAAACTAAACCCCAAATATCGTTAGTACTCACCAAATCATCAAATGTGTATTTGTGGTTCAGCATTATGTCGTATTTCACGCACTGCCCCACGAAATTACGCATATTTTCTTTGAAATTACGGTTGGTGATCTTAAAAGTTTTTGCTTTTTCCAAAATATTGGATCCGAACAGCATACCTGTTTTCTGATATGTAAGATCATCAGGCAGAGAAAAGTTCTGCTCGACTACTTCCGTAATTGCTTTCCCCAACTGACTGGTGGCAGAAGCAAAAACAGCCAATCCATAAGGAACGTTGTCGACTTTGTATGAATAGTTCGTGATTGTGTCCTTTACCCAAACAGTGGTTGACGGAACAAACAACATATTCATGATCAGAAGAACAGGCAAGCCCCAAGATTTTATGATTTCCCAGGGCGATCCGTATAAAATTACATAGTACGCCATGAAAGCACCGCATAATCCTCCTATTCGAAGCAAAGCATCAAGTAATCCGCTTCCTCCGTTGAGACATAATGCAACTGCTTGCATTATGTTGAAAACTATTTCGCCGCCTCCAATGGTGTATACGATCATTTTTGTCCCTCTTTCTTGAATTTAACTATTTTTTCGTCGCTGATAGTTAGCTTCGAGCATTTTTTCAAAGCCTCTTCGAATTTCATCTTACGTTTTTTCAGCTGTTTCTTCTTTTTCACTTGCTCATCTCCATCAAGAAATTCTCTCTATTAAAGACTTTAAATTCAGCAACTTCGTAATTTTCAGCGAATATTTTCGGCAGTTTTGCTCTCTGATTCGGACTGCACTTAAACTCATAAGCAGTAAACTTTCCGTCTGCTTCTTCGATGAAGTCGATTTCCTGCTGCTCATAACTTCTCCAGAAATATCTGTTGCAATACTTCCCTTCATTTTGAGCCTTTTTGATTAATTCACAGATACAGAAATTCTCCCAAATACCTCCAACATCACTTCGTAGATTCATTGGCTGATAACTTCCCAACAATGCGTTACGAATCCCAATATCATAAAAATAAATTTTTCGTGAGCGATGTCCTGCGATTTCGTTGCGAAGATTCCGAGCTAAAGCAGGTAAGGTAAATATGACATAGCATTTTTCAAGAAGATCTATGTATTTGATCACTGTATTTACTGATATTCCGAGCTTTTTAGATAGTTCTCTGAACGAAACCTCTGAACCGATTTGTAAAGCTAAACACTGCAATAAGCGAACAAGCTGATCAGATTTATGCACATTTTCGAAGGTCAGAATATCTTTGTACAAATACCCGTTAACTAAGTTATCTAACTCTTCTTTTATCTCATCTTCGCTTAAATCCCACGTACTTGGATAACTACCAAATCGTAAAAACCTATCCATATTGGACGAAGCAAACAAGAAATCGTAATTATTCTCAATTTCATTCACCGAAAACGGATGTAGCATAAATGTTCGACTTCTGCCTACTAACGGTTCACCCGTTTTATTAGCAAGATCGAAGCTCGAAGAGCCTGTTGCTATTACCTGAACTTGTGAGAATTCATCATGAATTATTTTTAGAGTTCTTCCAATATTTGTGACATTTTGAGCTTCATCTATCACGACAATGTCATACCCATTGATTTTCTGCCATAATTCTTGCTCATTTTGAGTTTCTAAAGACTGGCGTACTGTCAGCAAATCGCAGTTCAAATATAAGCATTTCTTTCCTTCTTGCCTGTATTTTTCAAGCAACTGCTTTACTAAAGTCGTTTTTCCTACTCTCCTGGTTCCGAAAATTAAAACAACTCTGTCTTTAAACAAACTATTTTCAATTCTATCCAATACAAGTCTTTTTATATTCATATTTACCCTAATACATTCATTATTTATTCTATATTATCATAAATTAGCCTTTTCTCCTAATTCCTCTGCATTCTTTCAAAACTGTCTTCCAACTTTCTCTCATAGATTTTCGTGCTTTCTATCAGCATTAGAGTTTTCGACATCTCCTCGTAAGCTGCCATTCTTTTGTTGTGAATCGCTGTCTTAGCCTTATGCAATTGTTTGATGAAACTTGTGATTTCTTCGTCAGATACCTGAACGTTTCTCAGATTCGCCGCTTCTGCTAACATTACATCTATGATCTCGATAATGTAATGATGTATCAAATCAATGCTCACTATATCCGTATATTCCGTCAATGTGAGATCAGAATGCTTGTAAGCTGATAACACATTGATAAACTTAAACAAAGGAAGCTTTACACCACCTAAAAAGGCTAGTTCTTCTTTCGTAAATTCTTCATCCGCTCTGGCTTTTTCCGTAATTTCATGTAGAGTTTTCCTAACTTGATTCGCCAATCCTGATGACGCAATCCTCACTCTCTTAGCTCCGACCTTCAAACATTTTTCGCCATCCTCACACTTGTAAACTTCCACCTCTCCGCCATCGAATAATCCTTTGATCAAATCTGATTGATCTGCTTTGCTCGGAAAGGTTTTCACTTGCCTTTCTCCATTTACATCTTTGTAAGCAACTATTGTTCCCGAAATCGTCATACAAAGTTCTGCAAACTCTCTATCCTTGAACAAATAGCTATTCTTGTTGAGAACTTCCCAAGCTACGTTAAATTCGTTCACTAAAATATTCTTGTATTCTTCACTACTATTCTTGCCATTCATTATGCCGCTGGAACTTTGTCCTGATCCACAAGAATGCCTTGCCGCTGCCCAATCTTTCAACGCTCCAGAACTCGACCCCAATGATGTACATACGTGTCTGCTCGCTATATCTCCCTTAGGCCACAATCCTCCGACTAAGGTTGTTGCCATTTCACACGAATTGATGTTTGCTCGATTGACCTCAGATGCCATATTCTGCAACTCAGACATCACTGATTGTACTGACGGTGCCATTGTTTTCATCGCCAGCATAAACCCATAACTGACTGCATTCGCTCCAATAGCCTTTAAAGTATTAACCAGCTCCGTACTTGAAATAAAAGAAAACCCTCCGCTAAAAATATCTATTCCTCCACATCCTGCAGACATTTTTGGCAGCTGCAAAGTCATCAATTGCGCATTTTTACTACGATTTCTCAGAGCAACTCCCCCTCCGCTGTAATATCCTCCTGCTTGATCTTGAAAAGCCCCTGGTGTCGTTACATTGGTGCTTGCTCCCATTTTGTGAAAGAATCCCTCAAGATCGTTTCCTATTCCACCAAAAACTTCAGCAGATACGAAAAGACACAAAAAACTTAGCTTTTTAAGCATCTTCTCCTCCTGTAATTGCCATGATTCTTTCTTCCATTTCCTGAATCGAGATCATTCCGTTAGCAATTGGAATCACATGCCCTGTTTTCGGATTTACCGCAAACAATGATGGATAACTGTTCACTCCCCATGTTTCTGCTAATCCATTATCTTGAAGGTTTCTTTCAAACATCGGCAGTTTTTCTCCAAACTCGCTTATAGCCAGTACTTCCCAGCTGTATTTTTCACTGAAGGATTTCACGATCGGCGCAAATGATTCGCAATACGAACATTGATTTTTGAAAAAGAAAAACAAACCATATTCTTGTGATAATTGCTTAATTTTCTGAGTTTTTCTTTGGTGCTGCTCTGCTAAATGAATACGTTTCGCAGGAGCAAAGATCGGAGTGTTTTGTGTTGCATCCACATTTGGATTTAGGTAAACATTTTTCATCCAAACATCCGCGAATTTTCCCGATTTTTCGATCATTTCATATTGTTTTTGCTGATATTCCAAAACATTCTGCTCGGTAGGATGCAACACTGCCTTTGCTTTTGCTTCTTCTAGTTCTGCTTGATATTTTTTCAGCTCGACTGTTGCTGGATATTGTTCTATTTTAGCATCTTTCTCTTTAAATAATCTCTCTTCCTCTTCTTGCTGTAGAGTTTCATACCAATGCCATCCTCGTTCGTGATCATCATAGAAGGATGTATTTGCTACGGCAGCAAAATTCAAAAGGACTAATCCTAAAATCATTTTTTTCATTCATTACTTCCTTTCATCGACGACGTCATATGCTTCAGATTTTCTTTTAAATACGCCGATTCTCTTTCCGTCCCCGATTGTTCTTCTACTTTCTTTTGTACTTGTTCTCGGATATGTTCTAGCTCCATTCCCTCTGCGAAATGTTCTTGTGGAGGTGTTTTGAAATTGTCTACGACATCATCCACTATTTCGGACAAATCTAATTTCGAAAAATCAATTTGTCCTAATTCATCAGCTGTAAATCCTCTGCAACTCGGACTTTTAGGTGTTCCGAAATCCTGCCCCAGTTGTTGCTTTCCTTGTTCTTGCAATAGTTTCGCGAACTTAGACCCAAAACAACAAAAGACTGTTTTCTTTCTTATACAGGTTTTTGTTATCGGCTCTTTCTCAGCACAATAAGTTCCAACCTGTACGCACTTATTTTCACCTCTTAATTGAGCTAATGTCTTTTCTTCACTACTGCAATTGCTTAATCCTGTACTGACACCCCAACCTTGGTTTCCGCAGCTACAACAATCTGTGAAATTCAAGCAATGTCTGGTACATGTCATCGGATTCCCTCTGAAAATATCCGTACCATTTTCCATATCTTTTCTTGCTGCTTCCAGAATCGAGAGATAGCTTAAAGCACTTACCATATCCTTGTCAGACTCATATGAGCTGTCTATACAATCTCCTCCTAAACAAAATGCGTTTTTCCCTGAAAACTTGTGCTTCTTAACTCCGACTCGATCTTTACACCTAAATTTCCAGCGCCAACGAATGCATTTATTATCTACTTTCTCTAAACACTCTGGATTGACTTCTCGCGAGCATCCTCTTGCTTTCAGCATTTTACAGGTATCTTTGCAATTTAAACGACAAGCGTAGGTTAATTTCTCAGTTGTACTTCTATCAGTTTTCGAAATCTCTTCAATAGATGCATACCTGCATAATCCTTGTTGTACTAATTTTTCATAATCTGATGCTCTACCTTCGTAAACGAAATAAAACCTATCCCCTACAAGATTCAGTCTTGCGTTTCCTATATCTCCCCAAGAAACATTTGATTTTTTATTCAGACCCAATAGATTGTTAATTAGGTCTTTCGGATTAAGAACATATTCTTCTAAATCTCTTGCTAAATAGCATCCTGAACGAACACCTGGTTGATTTTCCTGTTGTATTGTTTTTTTTAAGGTTACTTCATAGCCATCCACTTTGTATTTTTCATAGATATATGGACCGTCCTTGTGTTTGTTAACAAACTCAATATTTTCAAAAGGTCCTCCTTTTTTAAGTAGTCCTTCCTCTATTTCTGTTAATTCTATTTTGATGGTTAATGTCCCATGATTTCCTGGCTTAGTGCATCTCTTGGAGGCTGTCATATAAATTAAGTTTGTTTTTGTCCTAGTTGCTGTTACAAGATACTCTTCGTCTGGACATTCTTCACAATATTCGATAGTTTCTCCATTTTTGCTTTCAATTATTTCCTCTGTCTCTTCTAGCTCTATTTTGGGATTTTTGTTAATACTTTCAGACCGAACTATCACTGGATCAGTATCATCCACGATATAGATTTTTCTTGCGTTGTGAATGTCCTCTAAATTCTTACCGTATTCATGATTTTTAAGATATTCACTAGCTTTTCCCAAATCATCTTGATCTACAGTAACTTCTCCCTGAAACTGTGGAATTTCTGATTGATCCTTTCCCGATTTGATATTGTCTTCAATACCTTTCGTCATATTTGTTGCGTGTTGAACTCCTTCAGCAAAGGATGAATCCATTGACGCATTGGTTTCTAAAAAAATTGCTGCAACAAACATAATCAGAACCCCTTTCACCTAGCCTCCGAAAGCTTTTCATCGGCGTAAGCCAAGCTGACATTTCCCGACAATCTATTGATCTCTTTGTTTTTCTTCACTAACACAAAGGTCGGAACTTGTTTAATGTTGTATTGTTCGAACGCTTTTGGATCTATGTTGATGTTTAATCCATTAGGTTCGATCTCTAAAATTTTCTTCTTCATTTCTGAGAAAGAATTCTTATAGATTCCTTTCATTATGAGAGTTGCGTTGTATTTTTGTGCTTGCTTGTTTAGCTCAATCAAAGACGTTTTCGGCATTGAAAATGATACAAACACCAATATTCCATTATTCGGATTTTTGATTTCTATATTCTCGATTTGAGATGAGCAATGTTTACAATTGTTTCCTTCTTTTGCTAGTTGATTAGCAAGAACTTCCAGGTCTCTCTCCATTTTTTGAAGCTCTTTGGAATCTATTTGATTCATCATTTCTGCGGCAAACGCCTTTCCTTCTTCTGATGGATGTTTATTCAACATTTCTAGCGCAAACGCCTCTCCTTCCTCTGATATCGATTGAAAATCCTCAGCAAACGCATTTCCTGCAAATAACAGCAAAAATATCAGAACATACAGCAATTTCTTTTCCTCCAGATTAAATACCCAAAATCTTCTCCCGCATAAGGCTTTTCTTTTCCTCCTTCCCAAGTCACACTTGTTCTTCCAAGAGGACGGCAACCACCCTTCCCCGTCGTTGGCACGGGATAAAGCATTTGTTGCTTGTATTGAGTTTTCTTGATCATCGGTGAATATATTGTTTTGTGACACATGACTTCGGGATTATCCCCAGAAGTTAACTGCGCCAGCCCCTCTCGGTGCATTTTTGAGAGCATTCTCGACACCAATAGCAAAGACGCTTGCACTCCTCCAATGTGATTAGCAACATGCCCAGTAAAAGGATACATACTTCCCTGACATCCTGAACACCAAAACATCGAATCCAGTGGAAATCCTGATGTCGCTTTCACAGCATCCACCGCGCACGCCGCTTGAGCAACAGGATTGGCGAACAACACGGCTTCAGGATTTAGAACAAAAGCCGTTTCATCATCGTTCCATAATGGATCAAACTCTGTAATGTAAGCCACGTCGAAGGTACTTCGCTCCATACATATAAAATCTGTAAGTAATTCCAGCCAATACAGTACAGGATAGATATAATAATGCACCTGATAGAAACTATGTTTTGTTCCTCCTGTTGTCTCTCCTGTTGAAACATTTCCATGCCCTTTAATCGAGTTTGGACCGATTCGGATTCCACCCATACTGACCATACAAAATTTGATTCTTGTAACATCAATTAATCGCGCTGGCTCCCAAAATGATACAGGTATACCTACTCTCGGTATTGGAGTTCCACACTCGCACATAGGCATCCTTGGATTCGAAGTATCCTCATTGTTTGGAGAAACTCTTAATCCTCCAATAGTAATTGGAAACAAACAACTCCAACATATATCTGTGATTGGGTTTGCAAACTTTCCAACACATTTACTTTGCGTTCCGTTGTCCGCCTGAACACTTTCAAATATCAGAATAATCAGCAGAAGTTTCTTCATTCGGCGACCTCTTCTCTCACCGTAAGAACCTTTTCCCACGGACGTTGAAAAACTATCGCTGGAACATGTTCGATTCCCAACTTTTTGGTTAGAAGCCCTTGCTGATCAAAGTAAATCGATCGTTTTAGCTTCTCTTGAAGATCAAAAGGCGATCCCTTCACCAATACGATTTTGGCAAAGTCATGCCTGAATATTTTCTTCTCAGATATCTTTTTCAAAGCCCAACTGATGTGCTGTTCATTGTCTCCGTCGATGAACAACATAGGAGTCATTTTTACCCGATCCAGCGGATTAAATTGCTCCCCTGCCCTTGCAAATACTTTCCCGTTGTGGTCAGCTAAATCTTGAGTCACTGTGATTGTCGGATCAAACTTAAATTCTCTTTCCTCTTCGGTTTCTGCGATTCCATGTACTGCTTTTGGATGAGCTATGTTTTCTTTTATTTTCTCTTGAACTTTCTTTTGAGCTATTTTCAACTCGCCCGTTTGATCCATCTTCTTTAATTTGCCCATCATATGCTGCAACAAATCTTCTTCTGCTATTTCGAAAGTCTCACCGAAAACTCCTAAATCTTGAGCATTGGCAGTTAACAAAAAACACTGGCTAAGAAGAAGAAAAATCACTCTCATTTAAACTTTACCAACCCTATTGCTTTGCTTTCGATATCAGATTCAGGAATTAACCCAATTTCGTGGTATCTGCAGTCCAAACTTTGCGGATTAGTTCCAGCCATGAAATAATATCCTTCTGGCACAACTCTGTGTTTAGTTGGAGTAACTCTCGGATCGTTTTGAATTGGCCCGATCTTCTTTCCTCCGACATAGATTTCGTTATCGATTATTTCTATTTTATCGCCTGGCTCTCCAACCAAATATTTGATGAAAGTGAATCCTCTAAACTGAAATATACAAATATCACCCTTTTTCGGCTTTACTTTTAAAAGTTGCAGACAGATTCGATAAGGTATGGAATCCGTATTTGCTATCATGATTCGTATATTTGCCTTCAGAACCACAAAAACAAATGATATCCCAAGAATCCAACACAAAACTGTTTTGCAATTCGCCCACCACCAAATCTTAAAATTGTATAACCAATTAATCAGGTAATCTGTCATGCTGCCTTCTCCCTCATCTTTAGAACTTTTTCTACAGCATCAGAAATGTTTAAGCCTTGCTTTCTAAGTTCCTGAACTGCCGCGTAATCCTCTGGTTTCGTTGAAAATAACAAACTACTGAACGGGTCTAATAGTAACTTTCCTACGGCGTATCCATCTGCTCCGTTAATCAGAACTTCCGCGTATTTCCCCTGCTCTGTTTTCACGGAATTAATAACCGATTCCTTGTATTCGTCTAGCAAAATCCTTTTGCTGTTCTTTAGTTGAGCAATTGATTCCTCTTTTTGCGACAAGAAGCAATTCCAGTCGGAGTTGTCCCATGCCGCTTGAGCTCCTGCACAAGAATAGAAATCGTTCACACTCTGCGTTCCGACAACAAGTGATCCTCGATACTTCCTTAATCGACGCGCCAAAGTTTCTATGAAAACCTCACTTTGTTTAGCTCTCAGCATGTCCCAAGCTTCGTCGAAGACGATGTTAAAAGGGGTTTTTCTATCTCCTAAAAACATCTTGTTCGTGATATTGATTACCATCATTTGAACAACAACTGCCTGAAGTTCTTTCTTTTCTTTCAGTTCTTCTAATTCAATAACAATAAGGTGATTATCAAGATTTACATTAGCTTTGCCATTAAAGTATTTGCCGTAAACTCCATTTGATGTATATGGATATAACATCTGTCCCAAGTCATTCGCTTGAGCATCATCTAAAGACAACAAATAGTTTGCTATATCCGTGATTGTTGTTTTGTTCAGATGCTTTTTAAATGCTTCGTTTGTCGCTTGCTCCAGCAAAGCAGCACCCTTGTCATCTACTCCATTAATAGGTGCCGACATCATTTGTATCACTGATTTTAGCATTGCGAGAGTGTCTTCAATTGCTTCAGCATTGTTGATATCTATCGAGGAAAACGGATTTAAACAAATATCGGTACTCGAACTAAACTCCAAAAACTGTCCACCCAGCATGTAGCAGGTTTTTTCGAAAGAACGACCAACATCTAACACAAAAACTCGACCTCCAAGACCTATAGTCGATGACATTAACTCTTGCATGAATACGGATTTTCCTGCTCCAGACCGTCCAACCACTGTTACGTTATAGTTTCCTGCTTTGTTATCAAACGGACAGAAACTAATCAGCTGACCTTTTCTTCCTCCAAAAAGCATGGCGGGAGTTAGTGTTCCTTTCCATTCTCCCTGCATCGGAACAAGGTTTGCTGATTCTGTTGAAATTGTTGTTCTGAGTTTTTTAAACTCTTTTAAAACATCAATTGTATCTTTGTTCCAGGACAACGGCAGCACTGTTAGCAATGAATGCAGTTGCGTTCCTCTGTTCGATTCTACTTTAAATAACATCGAAGAAAATAGCGTTCGCAAGGTTTGTTCTGCTCCTGACATTCCGTTTTTTCGACTGAATAAAACTACGCCAAACTGTGTCTTTACTAATTTCTCGCCTTTTCTTAAACAGTCTTGCGCAAAATCCAACTCTGCGTATTCTCTTTCAATATCTGGAATATATTTCCCGACTGGTGAGTACATTTGACTTTTCACTAAACTCGCCTTTGCTGCGATCTTCGTGGTATCATTCGTTTGTTTTTGTATATACACTCCGTAATGCATCAAAAACGGACATGGAAACTGTCGACTCTCTCGAAACAGATCCCCTATTAAATCCGCCATTTGAAACAACGTCCACTCAGGAGGATAACTTGCAACAGTAAAGGTCTTGATTTCCGTTTCTCCTCTTCTTAAAAGATCTTCTTCTATCTCTATTTCTGTGTCGTAGTTAATGACTTGATCTTTAATCGGATCAAATTTGTCCCATTCTTTTTTCGAATAATTGGTATTAGAAAAATCTACGTTAAATATTCCATCCAAAAATCTGAGTAAATGTGTAGCATCTACTACCGAACAATTAACACCCACAACTTTCAACGTTGCCATGATCTGACTTTTAATTGCCTTAGCCTTCTTGATCGCTAATTTCGTGGAGGATTTTAAATTGATACATATGCTCATATAGCATTTAAAATCTCGCAGAACATATGGATACAAATGTGATTTAATCGCTAATTGACTGAGATACTTTGCTCGTCTTTCCGCTAAGGTCTTCATAACGGGTATTGCACCATCTCGGGTTTTCACATACTCATTAAGTAGCTTCCCTATATTCTTATCCGCGTACAAAATCGTCTGAATTGAACTTTCTTCTGGAAGAATTTGCGTGAAAATATTACTTAATTCCTTCTGCATATTTTCACTGTTGCCGACCAGTGGTGTTGTTTCTAAAACAAAACCTATTTGTTTTTCAGAGATGAACAGCCCTGTTTCATCGTCATACCACTTGTATGGCAAAAAGTCCGATAAATGATAAACATTTTCTATCTCGCTTAAACTTCTCTCTTTCGGTGTTAAAACCCTTGAGAAAATGTTATCAATTTTTTTCCCTATTTCTTCTAACTGCTTCATTTCACCTTCCATTCAGCTGGCTTCGCAATTACGTACAAATGATGTGCTGTATGCAGATTTTTTGAAGCGTCCTCATAAGTCATCATGTAAAGACGCCTAACGTCTTCAACTCCTCTGGAAATCTCTCCGTCTTTAAATGACTTTAGTTTTGTTGATCCTTCTCCTGTAATAACTAAATCATCTTCATCTTCTTTAATTAATCCCTTGTCCGTCATTCGTGTTATCTGATGAATCGACGCTTTTGGATATGCCCTGACAACCTCTCCTTCAAATTCTTCATCCCAAGTAGAACAACCTGTTAAAGCAACTAGCAAGATTCCTAAAATTTTAGAACTGTTTCGCATAGAACTTCCTCCTTACCTTCTTCATATGGACTGTTGATGCTTTCACTGATTCCGTAAACACAATTGTAACTTTACGACCGCCGTCTATTTTGATAACTGGCTGCATTTGTTCTGCCCTTTTTATTATGAAATCGGCGTACTTTTCTACGGCATTACCGATTCCCTTGGATGCTCCCATCTCCAACATCTTTGCTCCCTGCTTCGGAGAAAATTGAGCCAATCCTGAATTCGGCTCAAAGGTTACAGCTGATGAATTATTGGTTGTGATAGCTTCTGCTGCTCCTGATAAAAACCCTGCAACTGCTGCATTTCTTGCCACAGCTCCTGCTCTATCGAAAACCATTCCTCTAATTTCAGAATCTCCGTTCTCCCCTGCGACATATCCTTTTACGGGAATGTCTATTCCGATGCCTTTAGCCTTATCTATCTTGACGATTCTCTCCAAGCGAATTACAACGCTTTCCGATGACAAATTCCCGTAAGCTGCTCCAATCACTATTGCGTCTTTCAAAAATCCCTTAACCCTGTTCGGAAGATTTCCCGTGTCATTGATTCTCAGCAAGACAGGTTTAGGATTAGATGAAGAAGATATTCCTGCACTGACCGTTACTGATCCTACTAAAACTGCTCGCGCATAAGTTCCCGCAAAGATGAAGTTTTCATCTAAATCATACTCCGTTGGTGAATTGTTGACCTTGATGATTTTGATTCCGCTTTTTAAAACCTTCGAATTGCTTTTTGGTTTCTGAGCAGGAGTCGTTGGCACTCCTTCTGCTCCAATAATCCCTTTTTGCTCAGCAAAGTTTTTCATGTAATCTACTGGGCTTTTCAATTCTGATTCATTTGCGTCCCCTTCTCCTGAAATATAAGGATTCTCTTTTTTGTATTGTTCATATTCAGGCACGCTTTTAGATGGAATAGTGTCTACCCTGCCCTCTTCATCATCTTGTTGATCGTCGAAAGCTCTTAAATGTCTTCCTAGTCCTATCACTAATTTTTGAACCGAATCTAACTGCTTCTGTAAACGATCATTTTGATCCTGTAGTTTCTTGTTGTCTTTTCTAATATCTTCAATTTCATTGGTACTCTTTTCTATCCACAATTCCTTATCAGAAAGTCCATCTACACCGTTTTTAATTTCCTTTTTATAATGCCGTCCCAACTGTGTCTTACTTTCGGCATTCTCCCGAAAAACCATCATCGCAACAAACACAAGAACAAATCCAAACCCTATATATCCGAACCTTTTGATCTGCTCATCTTTAACTGAATTCTTCATTTAATGCCTCAATACATATAACGATACGCTGGTATTTGGACGAATTTCTAAGCTTGATAGAGACAAGCATATATCTCCTTTCCTTGAGAACATTCTTTCATCTAACCCAGAAGCCTTTTGTAAACTCGTAGTTACCCTATATTTGAGAGCCAGATACCCATTTATCATGTAGGCTTTTTCTAAACTTGCTGTTAGATGAGCACAATTGCGATCTGATGCTCTTACTTCAATTTCTGGACAATTCTTTGGAAGATTAATGAACTTCTTCATTACTGCACAGACATTCTCTTCATAATCGTTTCCTGATATTTCTTCATCCAGATTCGATAAAGGTATATCTCTTCCCTCTGTTCCTGCGATTAATTCAACTGTACTGGCTTCACCATCCACCACTTCCAGCAGTAGATCCTGAGTTTTTCCTGATACTGTTGTTAGACTCAAACTAATGGGACTGTATCCGTTATCTTCTGTTGGTCGGATAAAAATCTCTCCTGTCTTGTCATTCTTTTCAAAATGAAAGGCTGCTTCGATTCCTGCAATACTGTCTATCTTGTCGCCCTTTACCTTGATTCGGTTTAAGTTTTGATATGAAATCTTCGAGTGAATGATTCCGTCAGTCATTTTAAATTGCCCTGCATTCGCTCCGAAACAAAATAGTAGAGCTGCTCCGAATATTCTAATCTTCATCTTTTTCCCCTATTCTCTTGATCTCCTGAAAGAACAACCTTCCGCGATAAGTCTTTAACTGCACTTCATAGATTTCTTGGCTCGATTTAATCATTTTCGATCCGCAATACCTGTTTAATGTTCCCTCTGCACTCACAACGTTTTGATCGGGATATACTGTCAGTTCTTTGATCTCAAAATTCGTTGATGCGTCGTTCTTCTTGAGTTTTTGAATATCTCTTTCAAATTTATCTCTCAAATAGTTACAAGCAAATGAATCTGCGTATCTCATTAGAATTTCAGTATTATAAGGTAATGTCGATTGATTCACATCCAACGACAAATGTAAAAAATACGCTGCCATCTCTTCGAGATATTCTGGTGAAAATCGGTTACCCTCTATCCAAAACTCTCTTCGAACTTCTGGAGGCAAAACTACGACTCTTTCTCTCTTGAAAAACAAACACAGAGACATAATCACCAACAAAATCAACAAAATTCCACTTAATCCCAACAACATATTTCGTTGATACTCATAATTAGTCATTCTCTTGGTTGCATAGCTGTATTTCATGACGTCCTCACTTATGCCAAACTCTTACATGTGATGGAGGTAAACCCTTCTTCACCAACTTCTCTGATGTCGGAAAATTCCAATACAAAATTGAACGAATTTTGCTGTTACCAAACTTTTTCTTAAAAACTTTAAACGCAATTGATGCAATGATTGAGAAAGCTATGCCCAAACCAATATGTTCCGTAATCATTCCTATAGCACACGGACAAATGCATACTATGACCTGATCTACTGACCATAATAGTAATCGCGCAGGTT